>Ga0187865_1001114_pt1 | contig 32917 bp, 35 predicted proteins | sample June2016WEW_11_1_2_FD_132989 | JGI IMG/M metagenome (GOLD analysis project Ga0187865, IMG submission 132989) | Peatland microbial communities from SPRUCE experiment site at the Marcell Experimental Forest, Minnesota, USA - June2016WEW_11_100 | ecosystem: Environmental > Terrestrial > Soil >...
CAAAGCCAGGGCTCGGCACGGGCCGGCTTGCTCGAAATCACGGCTCGTGAGATGCTGAGACAGGGCCGTTTAGCAGGTCTTTAAGACTTTCGGGAGGGTTTGAAAGCCGTCCTCTCAGGCCCACTGGTTACTTCCAGAACTGTCGCGCCGGAGGGACGAACCGCTTCGGCGCGGTGTAGGTCCCTCCTCCGCGAACGGTCGTCTGCTGGCCCGCATGCAGGATGAGTTGCTTCGCGCTCGCCCCGCGCGTGTTCACGTACATGGAGCCGGTGTAGCACTGAACGACGTCCGCTCCATTCGCCTCGGCGATCGTGAACGAGCCACCGCTCTCGGTTTGCACGTTCGCGTAGGTGGCCTTGATCTCTGCGACACCCTGCTGCCAGGCCTCGCCGCTCTTCAGCGTCCAGCCGGAACAGCACAAGCTCGGCGTGTACGCGAGCTTCGATCCCTTGTCGATCGCGATCTTCCCGTTCTTCCAGGAGATCTTCACTGGGTTGCCGTAACTCGCCACGACGTCCCCGTCGACGAGCGTCGTGCTCTTCACCCTGGAGGTCGTCCCGTCCGCGTGCACGACCGTCGCGGTGGTGGAGAATGCGACAGCCTTTCTCTCGGCTGACCCGCCGGAGCCGCTCGACCCGCCGGAGCCCCCGGAGCTCGTGCCGCTGCCCGCAACGTGAACCTTGACCGTGGTCGAGTAGAACTCCGGCTCGTGGTCGGGTCTGCTGTTCTGATGCGAGCAGTAGGCCGGAATCGGGCCTGTGTTCGGGTAGTAGCAGATGTACCAGATCTGGACGTAGAAGTCCTTCGTGAACGCCAGGCTCCCGATCGTGTTGTCTGCGCCGGCCTGGAACGTGGCCGATCCGGCACGTCCGGGGAAGAACGGGCCGCCGGGCGCTTCGTGGATGTTGCCGTCCCAGAAGCTGCTGTCGTTCTCGCTGATCACGCCGTTGACCGGGCTGTAGGCCGCGTGCAGCTCCGCCGGTTCGACGTTGGCGTCTGCGAAGGTCCAGCTGACGGAGATCGACTTGCCTTGGACGAAGCTCGTTACCGACAGCCCGACGTTCTGACAGCAGTACGCGTTCGGGTCGTACTGTGCGGCCGCCGATCGCGCAAGACCTGCGGCGAGCGCCGCCGCCACCAGACCGCCGAAGAGCGCACGGCGTACCACGCCTACTTCTTCCTCGCTGCAACGACTGTATGCGTCTCGGTCTGACCGGAGAGCGTGCACTTGAGATCGGTGACGGTTGCAGTGCCGGCAGCTGCATTGAACTGGACCGCGAACGTGTCGCAGTCCGCACCGACGAAGTTCGCCTGCGCCCAGGCGATCCCCGTCTTCGGATCCATCGCACGAAGCGGCGACGGATTGAGGAGATCGCCGCTGATGATCCCGTTCGCGACGGTGAAGGTGATTCCGATCCGTCCGAACATGCCGCTGTATGTGCCGTCGTAGGCGGAGAGACTCGGTGCCGATGTCCCGCATGCCTTGTGTTGGGCGGCTTTGGCCACCACGAGGTCAGCCTGGAGTCGCGCGATCTGCCGGTTCAGCTGCTTCTCGCGGATCGCCTCGATGTCCTTGTGAGGATTCTTGAAGGCAAGGTTCTTATTCGCCTTCGCGATCCCCCTCTCGTCGTTCGCGACCCGATTCTTCGCCGCCGTGCATGCGGGCGAGTCGGCGGGCTGCGCGCGCTGCACGCCCAACGCGAGCCCGACCGCGATCGTAACCGCGATCAGGAAGCCCGCTCGGAGAATCGTGCGCCGCATCGATCGACTCCCTTACGTCGCCCCGATCATGCGCCGCGGTGTCTGGTCTGTCAACGACGCATCTAGCTGCGATGCGACCCTGTCCGATTAGGAGTCGACGCGAACGCGTCGCGGCCGTCATTGGCCAGGCGGAATCCCAAGGAGAAGATCCAAGAGCCCTCCGGCTGCCTCGTACGTTACGCATCGTTGCGAGGTCGAAGGTCACGGCGGCCATGAAGCGAGGGTGAGCCGAGGTCGGTGTGGCGCCAACGCTAGGCGCTCGCGCCCGGTAGGTCGGGGAGAAATCGCTGCCGACTCAGCATATATTGGCCTAATTTTATGAATAACTTTATGACATGATCTCCTCGTCATGGTGATCGACACGGGCGGCGGCGTTGGGCTGGCCGAGCGTGACCGGGCCGGGCCGGGTGCAGCCGGTCCGGACAAGGCGCCTGATTTCGGCTGGCGCTTGCACGGTCGGGTGGTCGGCGTGCTGCCGGATCGGTCGTTCGATCTCGCCGGCGGCGGGCCGGGCAGGGCGCGTCTCGAGCGCTACTGCCGGGAGACGGTGACGTTGCAGGCCTGCTTGAACTGCGGCGCCTGCACCGCGGTCTGCGGGCTGGCGGGCGAGGGAAGCCTGTTTCCGCGCAGGCAGGTCACGTTGGTTCGGCTCGGCCTCGCGGACCGGGTCGCGGTCGACCCGGACATCTGGCACTGCTACGGCTGCGAGGAGTGCTCGGCGTGGTGTCCGTCCGGCGCGAAGCCGGGTCGGATCATGGGAGCGCTGAGGCATCTGGCGACCGAGCGGTTCGCGTACCCGCGTTCCGTGGCTGTGGTTGTGAACAGTCCGCGGCTGTTCTGGTTGGCCTACGTTGCGGCTGCCGGGCTCGTGGCGGCGATGGTCGCGTCGGCCGGCAGCTTCACTCCGGGGGCGGGGCCTATCCGCTACGCGGGGATGCTGCCCGACGCGGCGCTGATCCCATTCTTCGTGGGCTTTACCCTCCTGGCGCTGGCCGCGGTGGTTGTCGGGGCCGCCCGGGCGTGGAGGGCCTGGTACGGATCGTCGCTCTGGACCGCCCGGCCGCTGGTGCTCGGCCGCGCGCTCGGACGGGCGGCAGGCGAGATCCTGGCGCACCGCCGGTTCGGCGAATGCAGTGAGCACAGGCTGAGGGCGTGGGCGCATCGGGCGGTCCTCTACGGCTTTCTCGGGTTGTTGGCGCTCTCCGGAGTGGTGGCGCTGCGGTCGCGCCTCGGACTCCCCTATCCGCTGTCGATCGGCGATCCGCTCAAAGTGCTGGGCAACGTGTGCGCGGCGCTGCTGATCGGCGGCGCGTCCTTCTACGTGATCGTGCACGTCGTCGAGGCGGGCCGCCGTGAGGCGAGCTCGTTCTTCGACTGGCTGTTCCCGGTTAACGTGCTGCTCGCCGCGCTGAGCGGCGTGGGCGCAGAGGCGGTCAGGGTCGGGGAGGTTCGCGCGGCCGCCTACCCCGTCTACTTCACCCACCTCGTGCTCGTATTCGCGCTGTTCGTGTTGCTCCCGTACACGAAGTTCGCGCACGCGGGCTACCGCCTCTTGGCGGTCGCAGGCCACAGCTACGAGTCGCTCCTGGCTGAGGACGGGGCGCGCCGGTCGGCAAGGCGCGCCGGCAAGCGGCGGCCGATCCCGAGCCAGGCGCCCGCCGAGGCGGTGCCCGAGGCGCTTCTCGGCCTCGGCCAGACGGCGCTGGCCGGCTACTCGGATGCCGCGCTCGCCGACGCCTACTACCGGCTTCGCGACGAAGCGGAGCCGCGCGGGCCGGGACGGTACTACCCGAACGTCAAGCGGCTGTTCGCGACCGCGTTCGAGCGTGAGAAGGACCGGCGCGAGGTCAGGGCCTTGGTCGACCGGCCCGACAAGTCGGACGTGCAGGAGTGGTACGAGGATGCGGTCGAGCGGCCCTGCACGTGGTGGGTCGAGAACCACCTGCTCGCGCGCCGCGCCCTCACCAGCTGCATGTCGTGCGGCATGTGCACCTCCGTCTGCCCGGCGGCCGAACACTACGAGGAGTACGACCCGAGGCTGATCGTCGACACGGCGCTCTCAGGCGACGAGCACCGGCTGGTCGATCTGCTCAAGTCCGATCTCCTCTGGTACTGCAGCCAGTGCGGCTCCTGCACGGGGCGCTGCCCGCGCGAGAACGACGTCATGGCGCTGGTGACGTCGCTGCGTCTGTTGGCGCAGCTCAAGGGCTACCACGTCTACAGCGTGCGCGGCCGGCAGCAGTACGCCGGCCGGCATCTGTGGGGCGCCAACCTCTGGAACCGCGGCGTCAGCCTCTACTTCCGCGACCCCGTTCCGGAGCAGTGGCCCGACTTCGGGCCGCGGTACGCGCGCTCCTTCGCCGAGCGGGAGGAGCAGTGGGCAAGGGTGGGCGCAAGCCCGGACATGGACGGGCAGTTCGCCGGTCGTAAGGTGGATCCGGCGACGCTCGAAGAGCTCAGGGCCTGTATCCGTGCGGGCGGCGCCCTGTTCCTGTGGGAGCGGATCGAGGAGCACGGGGCGGCCCAGGCCGCCGAGCTCGACCTCGACCTCGACGAGTACCTCGCGAAGGTCTCCACGGAGGGCTAGCGCATGGAGGCACAGCGGATCTTCACGTCGCGCTACGAGAAGCCGATTCCCGATGACGGCTACTACCTCACCCAGAGCTGCGTCATGGGCACCTTCAGCCCGGCGACCGAGCCGCTCGTCGCGCGGATCTACGAGCTGCTCGGCCGGCGTTGGGCCATGTGCGGGCCCAGGCCCGAGTCGCAGAACACATGCTGCTCCGGGATCGCCACTCACGGAGACGTGTTCACGATCGAGAGCACGCTGCTGACCGTGGCCCGGCTGTGGTCGGTCGCCGCCGAGGCCGGCTTCGAAAACATCACGAGCGTGTGCGTCACGTCCTTCGCGATCCACAACGAGTGCCTTGAGCTCCTGGAGGGCGAGCCCGGGCTGAAGGAGAAGATCGATCGGCTGCTGTTCGACGCGTGCGGCCGCCGGCTTGTGATCCCGAGGCACATCGTGCACTGCAGCGACATCGTCTACCGCTACCGGGCAGAGCTCGCGCGGCTCATGCGGTATCGCCTGGTCGATCGGGAGACGGGCCGTCCCCTCAACGTGGTCGACCACGTCGGCTGCCACTACAACAAGCTCTTCCAGCATCGATCCGTGGGCGGCGCCGAGTACTGCGACGTCCTGGCCGCCCTGATCCGCGAGTGGGGCGGCGCCGAGGTCGACTACCCGGAACGCCGGCACTGCTGCGGCATGGGCTTTCGCCAGTGCATGATCCGGCCCAACCGCAGCTTCACCGTCGCCTGCGTGCGCAAGAAGCTCGAGAGCATGGCCCCCTACCGGCCCGATCTGATGCTGACCAACTGCCCGGGCTGCTCCCAGATCCTCGACGGCGAACAATGGGCCGTGAGCGAGCTGACCGGCGCGAGCTACGCGATTCCCGTGCTCAACTACGCCGAGCTCGCAGGCCTGCTGCTCGGCTGGGACCCCTACATGGTCGTCGGGATCCAGGCGCACTCGGTGCCGGTCGAGCCGCTGCTCGAGCGGATCGGCATCCCCCCGAGCCCATACCCCGCATACCTGCACGCCGAGGTGGCGGCCACGTGACGGAGCGATTCGAGCCGAGCAACCCGATCCTGATCATCGGCGGCGGCGTCACCGGCATGCACGTCGCGACGATGCTGGGCGAGCTGGGCCACCGCTCCATCCTTCTCGAGAGCACCGGCGAGCTCGGCGGCCGAGTGCGCCGACTCTCTGGCACCTTCCCCTTCTTCAACGACGACGGGTTCAGCGACGGCGGCGAGTTCGCCGAGGAGATCGAGGCCGACATGCGTGCCCACGCCCCCGTAGACGTGCGCCTGGAAACCACCCTCGCCGGCCTGGAGGGGCAGTTCCCGCGCTTCTGTGCCCTGCTCAGCGACGGGACGCGCGAGACGGTGAGCGCGATCGTCGTCGCCACCGGCTTCGAGCCGTTCGACCCCTCCAGCCTCGAGGAGTACGGCTACAAGCGCTACGCCAACGTCGTCACCGCGCCCGAGTTGGAATGGATGCTCAGTCCGCGCGGCCCGACCGGCGGCGAGCTCAGGCGGCCCTCCGACGGAAAGCTCGTCGACCGGCTGGCGATCGTCTTCTGCGTCGGCTCGCGCAATCGGCGTATCGGGGCACCGTTCTGCTCCCGTATCTGCTGCTCCTACAGCACCAAACAGGCCCTGACCGTGCGCGAGCGCAACCCGGCGGCCGAGATCACCTGCTTCTACATCGACGTGCGCACCTATGACCGCGGCTTCGAAGAGATGTACTCGCTCGCCCAAGAGCGCGGAATCCGCTACATCCGCGGCCGCGTGTCCGGCTGCAAGGAGCTGCCGGGCGGCGACATCCTCGTCCGCGCCGAGAACACCCTCGTCCAGAGGATCGTCTCCGACCGCTTCGACCTCGTCTCCCTCTCCACCGGGATGCGACCCTGCCGCGACATCGACCAGCTGACACACGTGCTCGCTATCGAGCGCGCCCCCGACGGCTTCCTGGCCAGCCGTGCCTGGTTCCGCTACCCGCAAGACTCGACCCGGGAAGGGATCTTCAGCGCCGGCTGCGCCACCGGCATGAAACCGATCCGCAACTGCATCATCGACGGCAGCGCCGTCGCGGCACGAATCGCCGGCCTCTTGCGCTCGGCCGAAAGCAACAACGTCGACGAACTCGATCGCATCGACGCGAGCGCCGTCCCAGGGCGCGGCGCAGGCTGATCCTCCTGCGTCCGGGACTTTCCGAGAGGACGTGGGTTCGCAAACTCCAGTTCCCACAACATGCCATAGCTCGCTTCAACTCTGGCGACAGCACCGTCGAGGCCACGCGGGTACCGGATGGGCGGCAATGCCGCAGAGCCCGATCCCTTCTCGAACGGCCTCTCCACCGGGCCGCTCGCCGTTCCGTGTCGCACCCTACACGGCCGGCGCGCAGACGAACAACTCGCGCACCGGTTTGGACGGCGGGCGCGGGCGCACGAGCTGTGAACCGTGGATTCGCCAACGGTCGCCGGGTGCGAACTCGACGAATTCGCCGATGTGAGGCGTGGCCGGAAGTTCCTTCTCTGCGAGGTCCCAGCGCCCGTCCGCGAACTCCAGCTTGAAGGAGTAGCGCGCAAGGGCCGCAACCGTCGCCTCCTGGAGCAGGTCGACATACTGGGCGAAGCGGTCGATCGCCTCTGCGCGTCGCGCGCGCTCTTCCTCGTCGGCCACAACGGCGAGCTGTGCGCGATTGCGCGCGAGAGCCTGCGCCAGCTGGTCGGCGCTCGAGCTGAGCCCCGGACGTATCTCCACTGCAAGCTCATCGGCTACGGTTGCCAGAAGTAGCGTCCCTCATCTCAGGGACGGATGCCGCATTCGAGGCTGGCGAGTGCGAGGCTCTCCCACGCCGGTTGGGGACGCAGAGAGCGCGACCGTTCTTTCCCTCGTCTCACGTTGCTGTGCAAGCGTCTGTTGCGGAAGCCCATAGCGTGCGGCTTACCCCACTGCGGCTCTTGCACATCCGACCTTGCGACCCCTCCCTCCTCCCGGAGCTACGTCAGCACTTCGAGCGCTCCGGCTTCAGCGTTGATCGAGCAGGAGACGCCATCGATGTGCGGCAGCCGGACGCACCGAACGAGCAGCAGGCCACGCGCGAGATCCTGCTACACCTCCGCGTCTGGCTCGCGATGCGCCCCGACTCCATCGAGGAGCCGACAAGCGACCTGTAGCGGGCTAGCGCGTGGCCCGACCGCTACGAAGTGGCGGCGAGGGCTGCCTCAGTCGATGTGGGCGCCCGCGACTCTTAGCCGCGAAGTCGGCGCTGGCACACACCGAATCCGCTGCTCACGCACTGCCCGGCTGAATGACTTCACCGCGGTCCTGCCGTGTTCGGCATCCTTGCGGATCTTGTGTGCCTCATCTATGGTTTAGGCGTGCCTACAAAGTTGGCTGAGCCGACCGAACTCTCCGCGGCGGTGCAGGATTACGCGAAGGCGATCTACGAGCTGGAGAGCCGCGCGGGAGTCGCGTCGACGAACTCGCTTGCGGAGCGGCTGGGGGTAAGGCCGGGATCGGTGTCGGGGATGCTGCGCAAGCTCGATGCGCTCGGCTTGGTCGTGCACGAGCGCTATCGAGGCGTCCGTCTGACCGAGTCGGGCCGGAAGGTGGCGCTCGAGGTGCTGCGCCATCACCGCTTGCTCGAGCTGTATCTGGCGGAGAGTCTGGGCATGGGCTGGGATGAGGTGCACGCGGAGGCGGAGCGGCTCGAGCACGTCATCTCGGAGGAGCTGGAGGAGGTGATCGCAGCCAAGCTCGGCCATCCGACGCTTGATCCGCATGGCGACCCGATCCCCGATCGCAAGCTCGCGGTCGCCGACGTCCAGAGCCAGAGTCTCCATGCGCTCGAGCCGGGCGAGAGGGGCACATTCATCAGGGTTTCGGATTCCGACGCGGAGATGTTGCGTTTCCTGGCGGAGCGGCGGATCGTGCCGGGAGTCGAGTTTGAGCTGATCGAGAAGCAGCCCTTCGAGGGGCCGCTGTTCGTGCGCTTCGGGGACACGGTGCACGTGCTCGGCGCGGTATTGGCACGGGCGATGCGGGTGAGCGTCGAGGAGCAGCGCTGACGCCGCCGCCGGCCAAGCCGGTGCCTGCGGTCGCGACCGAGGCGGGCGCGCTGCCGGTGCCGTTCGTGCAGGAGGCGAGCGCGCTCGAGCAGCTGCTCGCCAAGGGGCGCGTGCGGGCGACGCTGGCGATGCTCGGGCCGGCGTTCGTGGCCGCGATCGCCTACGTCGACCCGGGCAACTTCGCCACCAACGTCCAGGGCGGCGCCCGGTACGGCTATCTGCTGCTGTGGGTGGTGCTGGCCGCGAACGCGATGGCGATGCTGATCCAGTACTTGTCGGCGAAGCTCGGGATCGTCACCGACCGAAACCTGCCCGAGCTCTGCCGCGAGCGCTACCCGCGCGCGGTCACCCGGGGGCTGTGGGTGCAGGCGGAGCTGATGGCGATGTCGACCGACGTCGCCGAGTTCCTCGGCGCCGCGCTCGGGCTCAACCTCCTCTTCCACGTGCCGCTGGTGATCGCCGGGGTGATGACCGGTTTCATCGCCTTCGGCATCCTGGAGCTGCAGCGGCATGGCTTCCGCCGCTTCGAGCTCGCGATCACCGCGCTGCTCGGGATCATCTTTCTCGGCTTCCTCTACGAGACGCTCAAGATCGGCCCTTCCGCCTCCGGGTCGCTGCACGGCCTGATGCCGGGCCTCCAGGGCACGCAGTCGCTCTACCTGGCGGTCGGAATCATCGGCGCGACCGTGATGCCGCACGCGATCTATCTCCACTCCGCGCTCACGAACGGCCGCATGGCAGTACGCGACGACGCCGAGCGCGGACGCGTGCTCCGCTTCGAGCGGCTCGACGTGATCGTCGCGCTCGGCCTGGCCGGGATCGTGAACCTGGCGATGCTCGCAGTCGCCGCCAAGCTCTTCCACACACCCGGCCACACCACCATCAGCACGATTCAGCAAGCGCACGCCGGCTTCGCGAACCTGGTCGGCGGCACCGCCGCGCTTGCGTTTGCTGTCGCGCTGCTCGCCTCGGGCGCCTCCTCCTCCAGCGTCGGCACCTACGCGGGCCAGGTCGTGATGGCCGGCTTCGTCAACCTGCGCGTGCCGCTGCTGCTCCGCCGACTGGTCACGATGATCCCTGCGATCGTCGTGCTCGCGCTCGGGGTCAGCCCCACCAGCGCGCTCGTGCTCAGCCAGGTCGTCCTCTCCTTCGGCATCCCCTTCGCCCTGATCCCGCTCGTCCATTTCACGAGCCGCCACGACCTGATGGGCGTTCACGTCAACCGGCGCATCACCACCTGGACAGCGGTCATGGTCGCCTCCCTGATCAGCCTCCTCAACGTCTTTCTGCTCTACCAGCAATTCAACGGCAGCTAGCCCGAAAGCACGAGGAGCCGAGACCCTTGCCGGCGGCAAACCAAGTCACTTCTCGGACGGGCAAGATCTTGAGTGGACACCGATGACTGAACCACTCATCCAGCTGACGCCGCTCGTGGCACGTGCGCAGTCGGACGCCACGAATCGTGCGAGCCTCGAGCGGCGCGCGCGGCTACTCGCCCACAGCGGAAACGCGTGGCACGTGATCGAGTTCACCGTCGCCCTCGCGGCCGGTATCGCAGCCGGGTCGATCGCACTGATCGGGTTCGGCGCCGATTCGCTCGTCGAGGTGCTCGCCGGAAGCGTCATCGTTTGGCTCTTCACGAGCGGCCGAGGCTCCTCCCCGCAGGCCGAGCGGCACGCGCAGCAGCTCATCGCCTCGAGCTTCTTGGTGCTCGCGGCCTACGTGACAGCCGAGAGCGTCCGTGACCTCGTGGCGGGGCATCGGCCGTCGGCGTCCTGGGTCGGTGTCGGCCTCGCCGCGTTCACCGCGCCGACGATGCCTCTGCTCGCGCGTGCCAAGCGCCGCGTCGGCCATGCGCTCGGCTCGTCGGCGACAGTCTCCGAGGCGAGCCAGAATCAGCTCTGCGCCTACCTCTCGGTCGCCCTTCTCGTGGGTCTGCTGCTCAACGCCGTGTGGGGGCTTTGGTGGGCCGATCCGGCGGCCGCGCTCGTCATCGCCGCCGTCGCCGTGAAGGAAGGGCGTGACAGCTGGAAGGGAGCGAACTGCGACTGCTGCTGAATTCCCTGGCTGTAGACAGAAGAAATAAGCGGGTCCGCTCGCAACGCTCACGCGTGAGCGCAAGTCCCTTGGCTGAGCACGAGTTCGCACGAGACGGACTTCGACGACGGCTCGAAGGCCGTCGCCCGCTCAGGTGATCGTCAGAGGCGCGCAGCTCCAGCGGCTGCGATTGCCGTTCAGGTCCTGCGCTCCGACGCAGAACCTCAGCGAGCCGCTGATCGACGACGGCAGCGTGGCCGGACCTCGCTGGAGCCGCCCGTCCCGTTCGCCCGCGAGGATGCCCCAGGTCTTGAGCAGCTTCTTGCCGCGATAGATCGCGTACGTCTCGCCGGCGAAGCCGCTGTCGTCTTTCGAGTAGTACTCGAGGTAGAATGCGCGCCCGCGCTTGCCGGCGCTCGCGACGGCCTTCACCGTCGGCGCCGTGTGATCGTTCTTGAAGCGCGGATCGGGCGGGATCTTCGGGTTCCGGGGAACGAGCCCGCTGAGGGGCGCCTTGGCGGGCGTCTTGACGGGCGCCGGCGGGGTGGCGGTCGGCGCTGTCGTGCCGCCCTTCCGGTCGAAGGTGACGTAGCACCCGCTGTCAGGCGACTCGTCGATGCAGAGGCGGTTGTACGGACCGTCCGGGAGCGGCGGGTTCTGCGCCGAATCGGACCACTCGACGAGGCGGGCGTAGTAGGTGCCCTGCAGGCCGATCAGCGAACAGCCGCTCGACACCTGACCCTTCAGCATCTGGCCCTGGTAGCGGCGGGTGCCGGACACCGTCCCCGTGTAGCGGAAGTGGCCGATGACCGTCCCGGCCGCCATCGTGCACTGCGGATTGTCGTCGTATGCCGACGCGCGCTCGACGACGGAGAACGTGACGCCCTGAGGCGCGCCTGACCGGTAGAGCTCCGTCGTGACGATGTCGAAGCCGTCCCCCGCGGCCGCGATCGTGTGCAGCGGCATCGACGGGAGATCCGATCGTCTCGAGGTCAGAAGCCAGCTCCCCGTGATCGGATCGGCGGCGCTCAGCTTCGGCACCTGCGCAGGGTGCATGGCCGCCCGCGCGGACAGGCCGGAACCGAGACCGAGGAGTACGACGCCGAGACCGCAGAGAATGGCCCTCCGCACTACCTCTATCGCTGTCTCTTCGTGCGACCGCTTCAATCGGGAACGCGCCGGATCGGGCCCTCGGACAACTACTCAGACGCGGCTCCCCCTTCTGGGCCTGGTCGACTCGCCCACGGAGCGCGTCGCCAGCGGATCGCGATCGCCGCGGAGCTCGGGCCGCTCGCGTCTCCCGCTGCAGTCCTCCTGTCGCAGAAGGACGTGTGGCCGCCCGCTGCTTTCGGGCGGCCACAGTTGCTGGAGGTGAGAAGCGAGCTGTGGGCTAGTGCCCTGCGCTCAGCTGCAGCTGGACGAGCCGGCGGGTCGAGATGCCGCCGAGGATGGCGGCGGCGCTCGTGCCCGGCGCGCGCGCCCTGACCTGCATGACGAGCGCTCCGCCGCGCGTGAGGGGCAGCCGGCTCGTGGTCTGGATGCGGAACGTGACCCAACCGTCCGTGCCGGTCGCTTGCTCGGGCGGCTGGACGATCCAGCTGTAGGGGATGCCGACGACTTTGACCAGCGCGCCGCTGACGACGTTCTTCGTGCCCTCTACCGTCACCCTGAAGCGGGCGGTGATCACACCGTTCCGGGTGTGGAACGGGGACGGGGAGAACTGGACGCTGCTGATCAGCAGGTGGTCGGGATGCGCGACGAGCGAGGTCACCGACACCGAGGTGAAGCCACCGCCGATGTTCGTGCCGGCCGTGGCGACCGTCACAGGTTGGGAGGTTGCGTTCGTCGAGCCGACGTCATTCGACGCACGGACAATGACGGTCAGCGTGCGGCCGGCGTCGCCGCTCGTGACCGTGTAGCTCTGAGCGGTCGCGCCCGGAAGGTTGACGCAGTTGCCGCCGCTCGCGTCACAGCGAAGCCACTGATAGACGAAGACGCCCGAGGCGCCCGTCCACGTGCCGCTGGCCGCGACAACCGTCTGTCCGACCGACGGCGTGCCGGCGATGACCGGCAGCGTCACGTTGGCCGGTGCCTGGTCCTTCGCCGCGACGATGGCCGTCAGGTTCGAGAAGGCGGTCGTCCTGCCGATTGCGTTGGAAGCGGTGACCGCCGCGCGCAGCATGAAGCCGACCTCAGCGGTGACGACCTTGTGGGTCTGGCCGGTGGCTCCCGCGAGGTCCGCGCACGCGCCATTCTTAGGGTTACAGCGCTGCCACTGGTACGTGTAGGTGATCGGGGCGGCGCCTGTCCAGGTGCCGTTGTTGACCGAGACGGTGCTCCCGTCCTTCGGCGTTCCCGAAGGGTCCGGCTGCTTGCTGTTCGCCGGGGCGCTGCCGCGGCTCGCGACGACGGCGGTTGGCGTCGACAGCGCCTGCGCCGTGCCGTCGGCGTTCGTGGCGGTCACGCTCACCCTGATCGTGTGACCGACGTCCGCCGAGGCCAGCTTGTAGGTGGCGGAGGTCGCCCTGGAGATCGGCGAGCAGCTCGCCCCGCTCGAGTCGCAGCGCTGCCAGCGGTAGGCGAAGGTGATCGGCGACGCTCCACCCCACGATCCGGTGGTCGTGCTCAGCGACTGATCCTGCCGCGCCGTCCCGCTGATCACCGGCGGAGCCCCGTTGACCGGCGGACTGCCGGCAGCAAACGCGACGGAGCTCCCGAACGCGGCGACGGCGACGGTCGCGGCGAACGCCGTGAGCGCAAGACGTGCCGACGCGGATGACCTCGGGACAGCACGCGCAAAGGTGCATCCCAACATGGCCTGCCTCTCCCCTAACTTGGAGTCTGCTCCTGCCTGAAGGCAAGAGCTCCATTCAGCCATTTGTTGAGGCCGAGACGACAGCCGCTCTTCTCGGGCTATCCGCTTCAGCGTAGCGCACTTCGGGTTCTGCCCGGCTAGGTCGGAGGCTGCGCCCTGGTCCTACAGGGAGTGCTCTTTGAGCCAGGTCAGCACGGCGTCGGCGACCTCACACCAGCCGCTGTCGAGCGCAAGTGAGTGGCCTCTGTCCGGGAACCGCGTTGCCGAAGCCGTAGCGGAACTGCTTGGCGGTCAGCGCGACCGCGCGCTTGAAGTTGGCCGGGTTCCGTAGCGCGACCCCGGCGACCCGCAGCGCCGACGGCGGCAGGTAGAGGACGCCCTTGATCGGCGCCGGGTCGATCGCCACCGCTGCAGCGGCGAGGTCCTGCCCCAGCAACCGCTGCACGACGAGGCCGCCGAAGGAATGGCCGATGACGATCGGCTTGGTCTCGAGCGCGGCGATGACGCGGGCGTAGTGCTCGACGACGTCGTCGATGCCGTGACCGGCGACGCGTTCGGGTTACTTTCGGGTCTCCTCGATCGTGCTCGCGTCTCCGGGCCAGCCGGCGCCGTCGGCGCGTAGCCGGCTTCTCGGAAGAGGTCGTCCCAGCCGCTCTACGAATCGGCGTGCGGCCAGAGACCGTGCACGAACACCACAGGCGTACCTGCCATGACGTCTCCCCCTATGCGACGCGGCCGAAGCGCTCAGCCGCACGCGCGCGGCCGCGCGCCGCGTCGACGTCTCGATCCCGCGGCGGTGCAGCGGTGACGAGCTCCGCCAGCAACTGCTCGGTTGCGCTCGCCACGGCGTCCACCGCACGGTCGAACGCGGCCTCGTTCGCGTGCGACGGCTTCTGCATGCCGCTGACTTTGCGCACGTACTGCACGGCCGCGGCGCGGATCTCGTCCGGCGTCGTCGGCGGCTCGAAGTTGTAGAGGGTGCGTATATTGCGACACATGCGGGGAGTATTAGCGGATGCTGGCCTGGCGGCGCTCGTCGCCGAGGCCGAGCGCCGCTACGTCGAGGCGAACCCCGAGTCCCGCCGGCTGCACGACGAGCGGGCACGCGTGATGCCGGGCGGCAATACGCGCACGGTGATTCACGTGCCGCCGTTCCCGCTCACGATCGTGCGCGGCGAGGGCGCCCGCTTGACCGACGCCGACGGACACGTTTACCTCGACTTCCTCGGCGAGTACACCGCGGGCCTGTACGGACACTCGCATCCCGTGATCCTCCAGGCGATCCGGGACACGCTTGCCAACGGGATCGTCTTCGGGGCGCCGAATCGCCATGAGGTGGCGCTCGCCGAGGCAATCTGTGCGCGCTTCCCGTCGATCGAGCTCGTGCGGTTCTGCAACTCGGGCACGGAAGCGAACCTGTTCGCGCTCTCGCTCGCCCGGGTCGCGACCGGGAAGCCGTCGATCATGGTCTTCGAGGGCGGCTACCACGGCGGCGTCTTCTACTTCGTGGCGGCAGAGGGGTCACCGATCAACGCTCCGTTCCCGTTCATCGTCGCCCCGTACAACGACGAGGAAACCGCGGTGGGCCTGATCGCCGAGCACGCGCACGAGCTCGCGGCGGTGCTCGTGGATCCGCTCCAGGGATCGGCGGGCGCGATTCCAGGCGAGGCCGCCTTCCTGCAGGCGCTGCGCGAGGCGACCGCGGCCAACGGCGTCCTGCTCGTCTTCGACGAGATCATGACGTCGCGGCTCTCCACCGGCGGCCTCCAGTCGGCGCTCGGGATCACACCCGACCTGACGACGCTCGGGAAGTACCTCGGCGGCGGGCTCGCCTGCGGAGCCTTCGGCGGCCGCGCCGACCTGATGAGCCGCTTCGACCCGTCCCGAGCCGATGCGCTCCCCCACGCCGGCACGTTCAACAACTCCGTCCTGACGATGGCGGCCGGCGCGGCCGGGCTGACGCGCGTCTACACGGACGCGGAGGTGCAGCGCCTCAACGGGCTGGGCGACCGGCTGCGCGACCGGCTGAACGCGTTCGCCGCGCGAGAGGAGCTGCCGTTCCTCGCCACGGGCTACGGCTCCCTCGCCGGACTCCACTTCGCCCGCGGTCCGGTGCGACGGGTGACCGACCTGCCGGACGCCTCGGAGCTGCGCACGCTCCTGCACCTGCACCTGCTCGAGCGCGGCTACTCATACGCGCGCCGCGGCTTCATCGCGCTCTCGCTGCCGCTCGAGGAAGGCGACGTCGACGGCTTCGCCACGGCGGTCGAGGAGTTCCTCGACGCGCACGCGACGCTCGTGCGCGACGCCGTGCCGTAAGGCGCTACTGCGTGTCCGGCCCGGGCCACGTGTCGGAGAGCAGGTAGCCCTCCGGGAACGGGTCGGCCGGGTCGACGAGCACCTGCGTGATGCCGGTAATCCAGGCGCTGCCGCGGATCGCGGGCACGATCGCCGCACGGTCGCCGACGTCCGTTGCCGCGACGATGCGCCCGTCGAAGGTCGAGCCGATCACCGACGCGTGCGTCATCGCGTCGCCCACGTGCATCAGCCCGCGCGCGTGCAGCGCGGCCATGCGCGCGCAGAGGCCCGTCCCCGTGGCGGAGCGGTCGAGCCGGCCCGGAGCGACAACGACGGCGTTCTTCGAGACCGCGCCGACGCCGCGCCACGGCTCCGCGATCTGGACGATGCTCACGCCCGCGATCTCGGGGTTCTCCGGGTGCGCGCACGGCAGCTGTTCGCGCGCCGCCGCGCGGATTTTCTCGCCCGCGAGCGCGAGGTCGCGCGCCTCGGCCGGCTCGAGCGCGAAGCCGAGCGCGTGCGCGTCGGCGATCGCGTACCACATGCCGCCGAAGGCGATGTCGACCGTGAGCGTGCCGAGGCCGTCGACCTCGAGCGGCGCGTCGAGTCGGTCGGCGAAGCAGGGGACGTTCGTCAGCTCGACGCTCTCGCAGCGCCCGTCGCGGCACGCCGCGCGCACCTCGACGACGCCCGCCGGCGCCTCGAGGCGCAGCGTCGTCTCCGGCTCGCGCATCTCCACCATCCCCGTCTCGAGCAGGACGGTGGCGACGCAGATCGTGTTCGACCCCGACATCGCCGGATACTCGGTCGGCTCCATGATGATGAAGCCCGCGTCGCAGTCGGGTCGTGACGCCGGCACGATCAGGTTCGCGTGCACGGCGACGCTGCCGCGCGGCTCGCGCAGGAGCAGCCGGCGCAGCGAGTCGTCGGCGCGCAGCGTCTGCATCCGCTCGAACACCGTCTCGCCGGGAGGCGGAAGCACGCCGCCGACGACGACATTGCCGATCTCCCCGCCGGCGTGGCAGCCGACGACCGTAAGCGTGCGGCGGGCGCGCATCACGCCGACACTCTACGAAGCCACAGGCAGCGCACGCTCGCGGTCACGCGCGGGGCATTGTGCCTCGACGACGTGAGCTTCGATTAGTTCCGCCTCGCCTGGCGCTGGTGGACTTCGACGCGGTGGCCCGAGCCGTGTGAGGAGGAGCACCAAGCGGCGACGTTCTCCGGGGCTTCGCAGCACGCACGAAACACGCTGCTTCTTACGCTCATCCCACGGTCCGCAGCACGGCGTTTCCCAAACCGCGTGCGCGCGGCTGGGTGAAGGAGCTGCTCGGCAGGCGGCTAGTTCTCCGGTGCCCGCGTCGCGAGGCCAGTGAAGGCATAGCCCTGGAAGCCCTCGACCTCGTCCGCGAACCCGAGCCGGCCGTGCGGCGCCTCCGCTGTCGCCGCACGCTGGATGACACCGACGATCTCGGTCGTACCGTCCGAGTCCTCCACGAGCGCCCACGAGACCAGGGTCACCACCCGAAACCCCTCCACTTCGTCTTCGGCGCGGAAGCGCGCCTTCCAGCCTGGAGCTGAAGCGATTGAGACCATGCGGCGAGGCATGGGCAGAGACTAGCTCAGCCAGGCAAGTGTCTACGTACTCCCGGGATCCAGGCCAGCACCGTAGCCGGGAAGGCGTCACGTGTCTGTGGCGCCTTCCCGGCGAGAGGCTCGGGACTTCTACGCGCCGGCGAGCTCGCGCTCTGCGCGGATCCAGTTCTCGTGCGGGTCGTGTCCGCCCTCGGTGTGGAGGTAGTAGGCGCGGACTGCGATGTCTTCGTGCGTAATCGTCGGCGTGCGCTTCCGCCGGGTGGCCGGCTTCCGCTTCGCGGGCGCCTTGGCGGTCATCTGCTCGGTGCGCTTCACAGGCATTGCGTGCGACCCCTTTCTAAGGCGGAGCGGTGAAACGGACAGATGCTCGTCTGTTCGGACTGGCGGACGCCGTTCCTCCGGGCAGCACCAACTACGCGCCTTCCGCGACTGGGGCGAGGTCAAAGCGCGGGTGTCGGGACATCGCCGACGCCTTGCAGCCCGGATCCTGACCGCGGTTGGGCGGCGTCGCCCGAGGTCAGTATCGCGACAGCGACCCGTCTACGGAATCGACGAATGTGTGAGGCGGTTGCGCTCTACCCCTCGGCCTTCAGGTGCGTGTTGAAGAAGGAGACGATGCGCCGCGTAAGTTCTTCGCTGCCGTTGAACGGTCAGCGGTTCGTCCAACCGTTACGGGCTGACGCAGGAGATCGCGAATGCCCGAATGACCGCTCGCGGGACGCCGGGGCCGGGGCAGAAGCCGGGGTTTCCCGGTCCCCAGATGTTGCGCCAGCGGCCGCCGGTGAGGTGGGCGAAACCGCTCCCACCCTGGATCGGGTCAGCCGGGCCGACGGGCCCGAACGACCAGTCGACCCAGCTCCGATCGTGCGGGTCGTAGCGCACCGTAAGCGTGTACTCCCGCGGCGGGAACCCGACACGTTTCTTGATCATTGCGAGGAGCCCGCTCGGCATCACCGGGGTCAGCCCCACGAGCGGCATGAGCGAGACCGCGCCACTCTGGCAGACCGGTGTAGGGGGCTGCACCGGTACGAGGGTCGACGTGTCTCCGGCCGCGCTGACGCGAAGCTGCACGGAGGTCGGCTGGCATGGGCCTCCGGGACGGTGTGAATCGCCGCGACCCGGAATGTCAGTCGCGACCAGCGCCGTTGCCTCCGCGCTGCCCCCGGGGCCAAGGGTGACCGCAGAAGCCGTCCGCCCCGGGTGCCACGGTGATGCGTCGGTCGGGAGCGGCTTCCCGCCCCGGCCGAGTAGCTGCAGGCTCGGCCGGCCCGCCACCGTACAGGTCTGCGACGAGCCGTTCGTCAGCCACAGCGAGTACTCCGCATGCCCCATCGCGTCGCTTCCCGGAACGTGCGTGAAGCTGCCGCTCAACGCGCTCCCTCGGCAGCCGCCGGCTGCGCCCACTCCGCGGCTGGCAGGCGCCGAGAGCAGCAGCCACAGGGCCGCGGCGCACACCACAAGCAAGGACAGCCCGGACCGGGTCATTGGGTAGCGCCCGGTGCGCATAGCCGTCATGTATTAGCGGTGATTCGGAGCCTCGTCATTCGTCTTGGTGGTGATGAGACGCTCTTGGCGTTATCAGTGAATCGTCTTTTTCAAAGCGTTGAGGCCTGGGAGGACACGATCACTGTAGCCGTCAAGCCATTCAGAATTGGCTTTGAACACGTTAGCGGTCTGATCGCAGATCAGGTTGCCTAGCTGCGCGAACGCGAGGTGGAGATCCGTTAGCGCACCGAACATCTCCGTGGCGCCCTTGTAGATCGTCGAACTGACGGCGCGATAGCTGGGGGAGCGACGCGCCAAACCTTGCCCCCAGAGTGCTAGCGGGATCGCGCCGCCCGTAGCGTCCTCTGTAGCTGCCTTGGCGAAGCCGCGCATTGGGGTTGTAAAAGCAGTCTCATAAGACGCGGGCATGTTGCCGCTCTTGAGGGCATTGCACTCAGCGGCCTCGGAGGGACCGAGGAGGTTACGGTCGGCGTTGAATGACGCATTGAGTCTTGTCACTTCGTTATCCCAGTGCTTCCACTCCGCCAAGGACACGCGCCCCGTGGGTGTCCTCTTCTGGGCAAACGCGGATACCTGACCAGCCGTCACGCCCAAAGCCACGGCTGATATGGCCAGGGCGGCAATCGCCCAGCAGCTTCGCGATCGCATGTTCCACTCCCTCATGGTCGCCATCGCTGTTGTCCTCCTCATCACACGCAACCCCGTTCGCCGCTGACTAGTTTGTCCGATGGTCGATGCGGAAGATCGGATGATCAGGGGCGATTCGCCGGAGCTCTTCACTCGGGGAGCCGGCATCAACGCCGGCGAAGAACTGGCCGACCTCCCACTTCCACCGTCTGAGGTAGGCGCGCAGGATCGGCTCCTTGTCGGTGTCCGGGATCTCCGAGGCGATGAAGGGCTCGCGTCGCCGGCCGAGCAGGAGATGCCCTTCACCGGCGGCGCGCAGGTTGCGCACCCACTGGGTATGACCGCGTGGGGCGACGAGGTAGCGAGTGCTGTCGAGCTTTAGCAGGTTGACCGGTACCCGGCGCGGCTGGCCGCTCTTGCGGCCGCGCACCTCGAGCACGCGGGAACCCCAGACACTGATCCCGAGATGCGTCAGGCCGGCGACGAGCCGATTGAAGACGTTGCGGGTGAACCAATTGGGAACCACGTATCGCTGCGCCACGAAGATCTCCCTTGTCGCTGTGTTCCGACAGCGACTCGTCTACGGAATCGACGAATGTGTGAGGCGGTTGCGCTCTACCCCTCGGCCTTCAGGTGCGTGTTGAAGAAGGAGACGATGCGTCGGCGGGCGTCCTCGGCCGAGGGCTCGTGGTAGCCGCCCCCCGCGATCTTCCCCAACAGCACAAACAGGGTCGGCGCGTCCGCGGGGTCGTGGTCGTTGAGGAACGAGTGCCCGGCGTCCGGATACTCCTTCACGTCGTGGTCGACGCCATTGCTTGTAAGCGCTCGCTCCAGCCGGTCGGCGGCCCCTCGCAGCGTGCGATCCTTGCCGCCATAGCTGCCGACGATCGGACAGGCGCCGGCCAGGAAGCGTTCGGCGTCCTTCGGGACGGAGCCGTAGTTCACGCTCGACACCGAGAACCCGCGGCCAGGGGCGAGCAGTAGGGCGAAGCCGCCGCCCATGCAGAAGCCGATAACGCCGATCGTGCCCGTGCAGCCGTCCTGCTCGGCCAACCACGTGCGCACGGCCTCGATCTCGTCGAACGCTCGTCCCTGTCGAGCGCGAGCATCGCGCATGATGGAACGCATACAGGTCATCCTCCCGCCCCAATAGAACAGATCGGGCGCCGCGGCCAGGTATCCCTCGCCTGCCAGCCAGTCGGCCTGGTCTCTCAGGTCATGGCTCATTCCCAGGGCGTCGTGGATGACGACGACTCCCGGCCACGGACCCTCGCCCATAGGCGTAGCCACATAGGCCGGCAGCTCGCCCCGAGCGGTGGGAATCTTCACCTCGGCCACAAGGCCAAGAGGCTACCGGTTAGCTGGCGGGGCTCAAGGTCGAGGCGCAGCTGGAAGGTGAAAGCGCCTAGAACTCAATCGGAGCCGGCTCCCACGCACGTGCGTGGGCACTCCCGTCTGGGCGCTCGACACTCACGACTCCACGAGCGCTGCGTCGAGCGCCCCGAGCACCCGGTCGGCCACCTCGCGAGTGGCGTTGACTCCCATCAGTCCGATCCGCCAGAGAGGCGGCGAGCCCGCAAGTCCACCCCCGACCTCGATCCCGTACTCGCGCAGCAGCCGCCCACGCGTCTCGTTCCCGTCCACGCCCTCGGGTACCCGGACCGCGGTCAGCTGCGGCAGTTGGGTGCGCGCATCCGCGAACAGCTCGAGGCCGCGCTCCCGGAGAGCGGCCTGCAGGTAGCCGCCCGCGTCGGCGTGGCGAGCCCAGCGGGCCTCGAGCCCTTCCTCGAGGACGAGCCGAAGCGCCTCGTGCAGTGCGTAGAGAAGGAGCGCAGGCGGGGTGTGGTGGTAGGCCGCCGGGCGCTCGGCCCAGTAGCGGGCCAGCAGCTCGAAGTCGAAGGTGAACGGAAGCGGCACCGAGCGCACCCGGATGCGATCGAGCGCTCGTTCGGAGAGCGCGACCGGCGCGAGCCCGGGCGGCGCACCGAGACACTTCTGCGAGCACGAGTAGCAGTAGTCGGCGCCCCAGCCCTCCGGCTCGACCTCGATCCCGCCGAGCGACGTCACGCAGTCGACGGCAAGGAGCGTGTCCGTTTCGGCCAGGACCGGGGCCAGCTCGTCCACGGGGTAGCGAACCCCCGTGGACGTCTCGGCATGGACGACGGCGAGGATGCGCGCTTCGGGGTGCGCGGTCAGCGCTTCGGCCAGCCGATCGACCGGCACGTGGTCGCCCGGAAGGGCCCTGACCTCGACCACCTCGGCGCCGACCCGCCGTGCGATCTCGGCCAGCCGCGCGCCAAAGTAGCCGGCGACAGCCACGATCGCGATGTCGCCGGGCTCGGTCAGCGCTGCCAAGCCCGCCTCCATCCCGGCCGTGCCGGTCGAGGAGAGCGGGAGCACGAGACCGTCCGAGCGCCGCCATACCGTCCGCAGCGCCTCGACGACCTCGTCGAGGATCGCTATGAAGTCGGGATCCATGTAGCCGAGCAGAGGCTTTCCCATCGCCTCGAGCACGCGCGAGTCGACGTTGGTCGGCCCGGGCCCGCACAGCAGCCGCTCGGGCAGGGCGAGCGGCCTCACTTGACCCACCCGGCGACGATCTCGCGCACGATATGGCGCTGCATCAGGAAGGCGAGCAGGAGGACAGGGATGCTCGCGATCACGCCTGCCGCAGCTACGTTCGGCTCGACCCCGTTGATTGGGCCCATGAGGTTGACGGTCACCGGCGCCAGCATCGGCGTCTCGCTCAAGTAGAGCACCTTCGAGACGAGGAACTCGTTCCAGGGGAGGATGAAGGCGAAGGCGAAGACCGTGACAACGTTCGGCGCCGTCATCGGCATGATCACCTTCGCCACGACCCACATCCTGCCCGTGCCATCGACCCAGCCCCAGCCTGCTCGACGTCTGGGTCGAGCGCCTCGTACGTCACGCTCAAGCTGGACGCGTGCAACACCTTCGACTATATACGCGACCTCAGTACCCGACCGACGCTAGTCCGCTTGTTGCTGGCCCGGTAGGACGATCCGCTCGCGGAAGACCTCCGCCTCGTTGGGGGCGTTGATCGGGTCGTTGGGCGTCGCTCAGCCTACGGCGGGTCTCAGGGCGCCCATGCGAGCTCGCCTTCGGTCCCGGCTGTCCGGGTAACGCGCACGCGGTTGCTCCCGTCCGAGGCCGCCGTCCAGACGTCGCACTGGTGAACGTCGGAGTTGTCGACGCAGCGGGTGTAGGCGATGTTCGTCCCGTCGGGCGACCACCCGGCAAAGCCCAAGTCGACACTCGAGAACGTCGACGTTTGGATGATCGAGCAGCTCGACTCGCTCGCGACATCGACCACGTCGATCGAGCCGCCGACCGCCTCCTGAGCGGCGCGCGCTGGCCGACTCGCGGCGCGCGGCCGAGCCCGGACAGCATCTGCCGCCTCACCGTCCTCGCCCGCTCGGTCGCGGAGCACACCGCACGATGAACGGGCAGGCGTGCGCCAATACTTCAGACTGGCCGGACCTGCTGACTCTGACGCAGGCGCACTCGCTTCATCGAGGATGAGAAGCGTGTCGGGGGAGAGCACGTTCGCCTACCCCAGCATGCGCTAATCGCCGCGTGGGCGGCTCAATCAGCGTCCCGCAGTCGCGGGTCGTTGCACGGCGTGTCTACTGTCGAGGGCAGCGAGGCGTTCGCGGATGCGCTTCGCCATCACCAGGTTCTCCTTGCGTTCGTAGCGGAGGAGTGCTTCCTCGAGCGCAGCCCTCGCCTCCTCGAAGTGGCCGGCGAGCGAGAGCACCTCGGCGAGGTCGCGGGCCGCCGGCGGGCGGTCGATCAGGCAACGCAGCTCGGCGACGCGGTGCGGCTCGCGTACTGCCAACCGTATGTCGGCGCGTTCTTCAACTTCCTGCTCGCCGACGAGTCGCGGCTGACCGGCTGGCGGTCGGGCCTCCCGTGGTCGAACTGGCGGCCGAAGCCCTCGTACCATGCGTTCGGGCGCGCGGTCGTCGACGTTCATGCACGGCCGGGTGGACTGCGCAGCGGTTGGCAGCTCGGCCTGACGGCGCGGCTTCGGGCGCCGGGTTAGACTGCGCGGCGTGAGGGCGCTCATCGCCGCGATCGCGCTCTTGGCGGGGGGCTCGGCGGCCGCGCCACCGGCGCAGACCCTGCGAACAGCCGGGCCGGTCACGCTGCTCGCCGCGGACGGCTCGCTCGCCGCCGCGGTCGTCGAGGGGGACAACAAGAGCCGCTGCACGCAGGTCGTCCTCTGGCGCCCCAGCTCGAAGCCGGTCGTGATCAAGACCCAGGTCGAGTGCGACGGCGGCGGGCCGCTCGAAGGGGTGGACGAGCTGGCGCTCGGCGGCAACCGCGTGCTGTGGGAGGAGACGAACGGGGGCGACAATCTCGAGTTGAGCGTCGAGACCGCCACCGTGGCGAAGCCGAAGACGCAGGACCTCTCGTACGTCGAGAGCGGGGCCGGCGCCGCCGGCGACCCCGGCGGCGACTACACCGGCAACCTGCTCGCCGATGGGCCGCTGCTCGTCTTCGTCTCGTGGACGAGCTGCGATCCGTACGGAGGCGGATACGGGCGGCCCTGCCAGAAGGGGCAGCCCGACGACTACAACGGCGTCCTCCACCGGGTCGTGAACGGCAAGGACACCGTGCTCCGGAGCGGCGACGATGTGCTCTACCCGATCTGGGTGGACGGAGGCCGGATCCTGGTCCGCAACGGCTCGAAGCTCACGCTCCTGCGCACCTCGGGCGCGGCGCTGCAGACGTTCGACGCGGGCGCGGGCTTCCAGGGCGCCGTCTTCCAGGGCAGCAACCTGGTCATCCTCCGCCCCACGGCCCTGGACGTCTACGGCACGGGCACCGGGACCCTGATCCGCACGTTCCACCTGAAGAAGGCGAAGCGGCGGCTGGTCGACGTCCAGAGCGGGATCGCCGTCCTGATCGGCGGCGGCGCCGTGCACCTCCTTCGGCTCGACACCGGGAAAGGTGCGGGCTTCACGCCCACAGGCGGCGGGACGATCCAGGCGCAGCTCGAGCCCACGGGGCTCTTCATGTCGTCGAAGACGGGCCTCGCGTTCGAGCCGATGGCGAGAGTGCTCGCCCGCTTCCACTGAGTCAATGGGCCGCGGTTCAGCCGCACCCGTGTCGTGGGGAGGCGCTCGATAGCACTCGCGCGACGTGTAGCTCGAACGCCGCGCTGAACGGCGCTACGTGCTGACGCAGACCGAGAAGGGCGAGGTGTCCATGGTCGTGATGCTCGTCGCCGTCGCCGTCAGGAATTTGCCGGTAGGCAGCTTCAAGCCCCTGATCGAGAACGTGCCGTTACCGCTGCCGTCGGTCTCTGCCTTCCCGACCTTCATGGCACCCACGCTCTCTTCATGTCGGTGGTGTCGGTCGCCGACATTCCCGACATCGACTCTCGTCCTTCCCGCTTGCCTAGACGTGTTGCGTCGAACGCACGTACCGACACGATGAGCGGCAGAACACCGACATCGTGTCCGGTCTGACGACCTGTGCAAGAACGGCGCTCGCTGGCCGCTCGAGTCAGTTGAGACAGACGATGTAGCTTGTCGCGTTTTGCGGGAACTGCGACAGGGCGGGCGGACGCAGCCCTGCTCGCGCACCGCCAAGCCGACGGCCATTGCGAAGGCGCGATAGCTCGTCTCAGAGCCGTCGATCCCGACAACGAGGCTTCTGATGCCCATCGGACTGTGCTCCTTGACGATGCTCGGCGCCAGAGCCCACCGCTGCCGGTGGCCTGCCCGGTCACGGCGAGGAGGCGTCGCCCCCTTGTCTTGGCGCCTAGACGATCGTTCGACGAGCCCTTTCTTCCCTATTTTCGCGTAGCAGGCGCCGTGCGTCCGGGGAGGGCCGATCCGAGCAGTTCATCGGGCGACGGTGTGGCCCCGTCCCGCTCGGCCGCGCCGTCGAGCAGGTCTGGGACAGCACTGCCATCGCCACCATGGTGGATCCTGAAGCCGTGGCGGTGGTGGTGGAGACCGGCCTTCTGGGCAATCGACTCCTCGTCCACGTGGATGAACTTCTCGCCTCGAAGCGCCGAGGCGATCGCTGCGATCACGCTCATGACCACCGCGAAACCGAGGATGGGGAGCAGGGCATCCTTGAACGGCGTGCCGATGAGGTGGGGGAAAAAGGAGCGGCCGGTGATGGTGGCAGCCTGCCCAGGCGCCAAATGGGACAGCACCTTTGGCCCGAGCAGGCTCTTCAAGGGGTTGATGCCCAAGAAGGCGGCGAACATGTAACCGAGGGGCGGCAGGTGGGAGAGCTGGGTGGCGGTGGCTGCGGGGACCCCGTGAGCGAGAAGGCCGTGACGCATCGCCGAGGGCACCTTGGAGTTCAGTCCGACGACGAGCAACGTGAAGAAGAGCCCCATCGAGAGCGGCATCCCGGACTGGGCGAACGTAACCCGCATACCCGAAGCTGCCCCGCGGTGGCGAGCGGGGACCGAGTTCATGATCGAGGCCGTGTTCGGCGAAGCGAATAGGCCACCGCCGATCCCTTGGACGAACATCACCGCGGCAAAGGGCCAGTAGGAGAAGTCGGCCGGGAAGGTCATCATCACCGCGTACATCGCCCCCGAAAGCAACATTCCGCCCGTCGCGAAGGGCCGGGCGCCGTAGCGGTCCGACAGCCTGCCGGAGATGGGCCCTGAGACCACGAAGCCGACCATGAACGGGATCATGTAGATCCCGGCCCACAGCGGGGTTCGGGCGAAACTGTAGCCGTGCTGGGGGAGCCAGATGCCCTGGAACCAGATCATCAACATGAACTGGAAACCGCCCCGCCCGATCGACCCGAGGAACGACGCTGCGTTGCCGGCGGTGAACGCCCGGATGCGGAACAGCGACAGGCGGAACATGGGGTCGTCCACCCTCATCTCGACAATGACGAAGACAACGAGACACGCCAGACCGCCGAACATCATCTCCAGCACGAAGGGATCCCCCCAGCCGGTGAGGGAGTGGCCGTAAGGCTTGATGCCGTAGGTGGCGCCGGTGAGGATCATGGCCAGGGCCGCGGCAAAGGAGAGGTTCCCGAGCCAGTCGATCTTCGCCTTGATGCGGACGCCGATCTCCTTCAGCTTCATGTAGGCCCAGATGGTTCCGAAGACCCCGACCGGCACGTTCGCGAGGAACACCCAGCGCCAGCCCAGCTGCGAGAGCAGCCCGCCGACGAGGATGCCTAAGAAGGAGCCGAGGATCGCGGCGACCATGTTCATCCCTAGGGCAAGGCCGAGCTGCTCGGAGGGGAAGGCGTCGGTGATGATGGCCGCCGAGTTCGCCATGAGCATCGCCCCGCCGATGGCCTGGAACATCCGCAGGATGACGAGCTCCAGGGCTCCGTTCGAGCCCGTGCTCCAGACCAGCGAAAGCAGGATCGCCCCGACAGTGAACCAGGCGAAGCCGAGGTTGTACATCTTCACCCGGCCGAACATGTCGCCGATGCGCCCGACGGTCACCACGACGGCGGCCGACACGAGCATGTAGCCCATCATGATCCAGAGCAGGTAGGGGAAGTTGGCCGCCTGCAACGGGTTCAGGTGGATGCCCCTGAAGATGACCGGCAGGGCGATCATGAGGCTCGTCGCGTTGATCGTCGCCAGCAGCACTCCGACGGTGGTGTTGGAGAGGACGACCCATTTGTAACGCGGCCCCACGACCGTCGAATTGGTCGGCGTCACTACGCTCATGTCCGTTCTGCCTTTGATTCGTAGTGGTCTGCTGCCGTCGGTGCTTCAACTGGGCGCTCGGTCGCGAACGACTCGAGCACGGTCACAGCTCGTTCCAGTGCCAGCCGGTCGGCCTTGCTGAGAGCGCTCAACTGTCCGGCAAGCCAGGCGTTGCCAACCTGTGCGCGCCGTTCGAGCAGTTCCGTACCTTTGGTCGTGGCCACGAGCTGCACGCCCCGGCGGTCGGCAGGGTTCATCCGGCGGACGACAAGGCCTGCAGCCTCCAGTTTGTCGCCAAGTCGTGTCGCGGCCGGGGAGGGCAGGCCCTCGATCTCGGCGAGGTGGCCGATACCGAGTGGGCCGCTGCGAACCACGGTGGCGAGCGCGGAGAACTGGGCGATGGTGAGCTCCGACGGGTCCATCCGACGCAGCTGACGGGAGAGGCGGACCATCGACAACCGCAGCCGGGCCGCCAGCACGTGGGGCGCGCTCACATCGCTTCTCGCGCTCGTCACCTCGCTCATCGCACTGACGCCTCTTTCCTGAACTGCCCAGCTGCCGGAGCTGTGTCGCGTCGGCCACCTCGTTGGCCGAACCGCCGGTTCCTAGCTAATGTGCCAACGTTACTATATGTCGGCAGTATCGATCCAAGCTTGACCACCAGGATCACGCGTAGGGTTCACAAACTGACGCTGTCCGGTTCAATGGATCCGGACCGCGGTGGCGTCGTTCCTGCGCGACCTGCTGGGGGCTTCCGTGTGACACGGCCGGGGGTTGTTGCGGCTAGGTGCGTGAGGCGAGCCGCTGCGTGACGAGTCCGATCCGAGCCGAGCACCGCGTTTTCCGGAACCAAGCGGAGCATGAGCACATGTCTGACGCCGTGACGCCGCTGACGCCAGGCTCACGCGGAGCACGCGCTGCGTCCACAGCGAGCAGATCAAGATCGTGAAGACACCGGTGCGGGCCCCGAAGGCAAACGCGGCCGCCGAGCGCTTCGTCAGAACCATCCGCTCGGAATGTCTGGACTGGCTGCTGATCTTTAACCGCCGCCACCTCGAACGCGTGCTGCGCGTCTCCGTCGACCACTGCAACCCCCAGAGCCGCACCGTGCGCTCAAGTTCCAGTCACTGCAGCAGAAGCCGCCAGAACCGCTACCACCCATCGGCGAGATTCTCCGCCGCGACCGCATGAGTCGCGACACGAGAGTTGGCGCCCTTCACGCCGATCTTGACGCGTTGAGTGCGCACTGGCGGGTCGCGTTTTGGAGCGCGCAGGACGCGCTCCGGGCCGCTGCCCACTATCTGCCAGCGAGCGAACGGCGGCAGCGGCAAACGGCGCTTGTGCTCGAGCGCGCTGCGACGGCCCGGCTGCTTGATGCGATCGCAGCCCAGGAGCACGTCCGGCTGGTGCACCAGGTCGGCGCGCCACGACCCACGAAACCGATGCTCGGACTGCCGAAGGACGCTCTTGCGTGCGTGTTCGAGCTCGAGGGCGTGTTGACCGGCAGCGCCGCGGTGCACGCGGCCGCTTGGGCGGAGACGTTCGACGAGCTCTTGCTGAAGCGCTCAGCGCGCGCCGGTGAGCGCTTCGACGCCTTCGCGCCGTTCGACCTGCGCAGCGACTACGACGATTACATCCACGGGCGCCCGCGCCTCGAGGGCGTGCGCGCGTTTCTTGCCAGCCGCGGGATCCGTTTGCCCGAGGGCGAGCCTGGCGACCCGCCGTTCGCCGAGACGGTGTACGGCCTCGCGAACCGCAAGAGCCAAGCGTTCCTGCGCCGGCTCGACGCACAAGGCGTGGATGCGTACGAGGGCTCGCGGCGCTACCTCGAGGCCGCCCGCGACGCCGGCCTGCACTGCGCCGTTGTCTCCGCCAGCGCCAACACGGACATCATTCTGGAGCGGGCGGGGCTCGCCCGGCTGATCGACCAGCGCATCGACGGCAACACGATCGTCGCTGCCGGCCTGCGTGCCTGGCCGGCGCCGGATGTGCTGCTCGCCGCCTGCCGGCAACTCGACGTGCCGCCGCCGCAGACCGCCGTCTTCGAAACCGCCGCCGCCGGCATCGCGGCAGGACGCGCCGGTGGCTTCGAGCTCGTCGTGGGTATCGACCGCAGCGGAGCCCCGGACGCGCTACAGCGGGAGGGTGCCGACATCGTCGTCGGCGACCTGTCCGAGCTGCTCGACCCCAGGCTTACCGGCTAACGATGCACCGATCGCTCGCCCTGTCCCACTTTGCGCCCGATCGACCCCCACGTGGGACAGCTCTGGATTACCGCAAGCCCTGTGGCGGAGCGGGATCGTGGAGGCCGACCGCCGCGACTGTACGGCCGCTTCGCGGAGTTCTGTACGGCTCGGCCTAGAAGTGGAGCGCGATCACCCGGTCGTTCAGCGTCTTTCCGACCGAGCGGATGAGCTTGATCACGTCTCCCGCCTCGTCGCGTCGCATCCTGACGAGCTCTCCACGATGGACGATCTTGTGCCTCTTCTCCGTCCACTCGTCGAGGGAGCCGAGCGCATCAGTGGAGTTACCCCGTTCCCGTTGACACTTCGGCTTTAGACGGCGACCGCCGTCTGTGGGTCGTGTTCGGTCATCATCTCTTCGTATCTTTGCGGGCTTCGCTGTCCGAGTGTTGAGTGCCGGCGGCGGCTGTTGTAGAAGCCCTCGATCCAGCGGAAGAGGCAGCGAACGGGCCCCTTCATTTCGGTGCCGGCTCTTAGGCACTTCAGGCCGTAGGCGCGCTAGGTCTTGTCGGAGCTCGTTTTCGTACCGTGCCGTCTCGACGCGGCGCTCGACCTCCTCGACCGCCTGGACGGCCTTCAGACTCTCATCGATCTGGTCGGCGACGCTCAAGGACTGGGTCTGCAGCTCGACGAAGTCGCTCTGAATCTGGCGATGGCGCTCGACCGCTTGATCGAGCTCAAGGAGCCGGCGTTCGACATCCGAGACTCCGGTTCGCAGCACAGCAAGCTGCTCGATCTTCCTCGCCCTCTCGACGGTAAGCCGTCCCGTTGCAGTGAAGTACCGCTGCCGCTCGGCCTCGACTCGCGCGAAGAGCGCGTCTGCCCCAGCCCCGCCGACGCGCCCCGTGCCCCCAGCCGCAGCGTCAAGCGCAACGACGAGCGTCGGGGATCCGCCGATCGCTGCCTGCGAGATCGCGACGCCCTGCTGGTACCGCAGTGCCTTGAACAGCGCGGTGTCCGTTTCCGCCTCGAGGATCTCGCCCATTCGGTTGTGCGCGGCCTCGCCGGTCAGCTGTTCCGGACTCGGCTTGTGGATCTCGAGCTCGGTCTTCTTGCTCCTCAGCCACTGCTTGCGATAGGTCAGGTGATAGCGGCCTACGGTCAGCTCGACCTCGGCGAAGGCCCCACGTCGCGGCCGACCGGCTGCGCATCACGGATAACCTGCCTCCTCGACGAGTCCTTCTCGTCGAGGAGAAGCATGAAGGCGTCCGCGACGGAAGTCTTACCGACCTCGTTGCGACCCTCGACGATCGTCACCCCCGCAATGTCGAACTCGACGTCGAGTATGTCGACGCCCCGGAAGTCCCTCAGCGAGATGCGATGGATCCTCATTGCGCGAGCCGGTAAAGAAGGTTGAGCGCGTCGCGCGCGACAATCCCCTTCTCGTCGGCTCTGCCGGCTTCGAGGGCCAGATCGTCAAGCGCCTCACGAACGTAGCCGGAGACGTCGAGCGCCGCGAGATCGGCGTCGTCCGGTGCGACGACGAGATCGCTGTGCAGCTCCCACGTGTTGAGCAACGCGAACGTCAGCCGACTGTCCTCCAGGACAGCCTCGAGCCGGGCATTCTCAGCGAGACCGAGGGTGCCGCGGAGTGCGAGCTTCACCACCGTCGTGTGCTTTGACGGAACGCCGTGCAGCCACTCCTCGAGCCGCCCCACGTCCTCTTCGCCATTGAGATCGAACGACGGCCTGTGAAAGGTCCACGAGCCGACACTGCGATTCTCGACGGTGCACGTTCCGCGGTCGAGCTGGACAAGCAGCACCTGGTTTGGATTCATCTCTCCGTAATCCGTCGCCACAGGAGTGCCGGAGTACCAGGCGCGACCGTCTGAACCCTCGATCTCGGTTACCGAGTGGCGGTCGCCGAGTGCCACATACTGCACCTTCCCGCTCTCGAGTGCGTCTCTCATACCTGCAGCCCGGATCAGGGAAGGGTCGTCGCGATCAGGGCTGATCTCATCCACGATCCCGTGCCCGACCACAACCCGGCTCGCGCCCGCAGAGACCACCTGCGCCTCATAGCCAGCAGCGACGGGATCGCCAAGCTGCCGCTTCGTGAGCCAAGGAACACCGACGATCTCCACCGCACCGCCTTCCCCAACCGGAATGGCGACAAGCTCCTCCAGCACCGTGACACCCGCCGGGCACCTATCCAACCAGGCGGGCGACCGGTAGACCGACGACGCATCCAGAGCATCGTGGTTGGCCGGAAGAAGAAACACGGGCACAGTGAACGACGAGAGCTCGTCCACGGCCTTCGCGATCACCTGCCGGTCGACGTGATTGGAGTCGAACACGTCACCGGCAACCACGACGAACGAGCACGCCTCTTCACGTGCGAGATCCCCGATCGCGCCCACCGCGGAGAACCTGTCCTCGGCAAACCGCGAACGAGCCTCAGCAGGCAGGAAATGCGCCTGCATCCCGAGATGCCAATCGGCGGTGTGGATGAACCTGACCATCAGCTGAGCACCGACCTCGTCGAACATGTCACCGACAAAGCGAGGTGTCGAGCTCCCGGGTCGGGCAACGAGTCGGCCGTACTCACCAATTCACTCACCAACCCCTGCCCGGCAGGCGCCCGACCGGCGCCAGAACCGCCTAGAATGGCGGCATTGCCCTCTTAGCTCAGTTGGTAGAGCACCTCCATGGTAAGGAGGGGGTCGACGGTTCGAGTCCGTCAGAGGGCTCTGCAAAAGCCGCGCACAGCGGGGCTTTGGAATTAACCCGTTTCCGGGCACAGCACAGTTGTGGAGCCCTTTGTGGAGCCTTCACCGGCTGCACATCGCCCACTCATACCGGCCGTGCTTCGGCTTCGGCGAACTGGGTGGTGTAGAGGGAGTGGTAGAGGCCGTGCTGATCGAGGAGCTCGGCATGGTTGCCCTGCTCGACGATGCGGCCGCTGTCCATGACGACGATCGTGTCGGCGTTGCGGATGGTGGAGAGTCGGTGGGCGATGACGAAGCTTGTGCGGCCCTGTCGCAGGCGTGCCATCGCCTCTTGGACGTAGAGCTCGGTGCGGGTGTCGACGTTGCTGGTGGCCTCGTCGAGGATGAGGATGCTCGGGTCGGCGAGGAAGGCGCGTGCGATCGTGAGCAGCTGCTTCTGGCCGGAGGAGATGTTGGAGGCGTCTTCGTCGAGGATGGTGTCGTAGCCGTCGGGGAGCGTGCGGACGAAGTGGTCGACGTAGGCGGCTGTGGCGGCGGCGGCGATCTCGGCGTCGGTGGCGTCTTGCTTGCCGTAGGCGATGTTGGCGCGGATCGTGTCGGCAAGGAGCCAGGTGTCCTGGAGCACCATGCCGAAGGCGCGGCGCACCTGGTCGCGGGTGAGGTGGCGGTAGTCCGTGCCGTCGAGCCGGATGTGTCCGCTGTCGATTTCGTAGAAGCGGACGAGCAGATTGACGAGCGTTGTCTTGCCGGCGCCGGTGGGGCCGACGATCGCGACGGTGCTGCCGGGCGCGGCGTCGAGCGTGAAGTCCTCGATCAGCGGCTTGTCCGGTTCGTAGCGGAAGCACACCTCGTCCAGCGTCACCCGCCCACCGTTGCGATGCGCGGTCGCGGCCGCGGCGGGCAGGTCCGGGGCCTCCTCGACCGCGTCGAGGAACTCGAAGACGCGCTCGGCGGAGGCGAGCCCGGATTGGAGCATGTTCATCTGGGAGGCGATTTGGGTGATCGGCATCGTGAACTGGCGCGAGTACTGGATGAATGCCTGCACG
>Ga0187865_1001116_pt1 | contig 32883 bp, 25 predicted proteins | sample June2016WEW_11_1_2_FD_132989 | JGI IMG/M metagenome (GOLD analysis project Ga0187865, IMG submission 132989) | Peatland microbial communities from SPRUCE experiment site at the Marcell Experimental Forest, Minnesota, USA - June2016WEW_11_100 | ecosystem: Environmental > Terrestrial > Soil >...
AAGGCTGATCGTGTCCGAATGAGTTTAAAAAAAATTGAAATCGATTACACCCATTTGTTGTTATAACATCCTGAAAAAAAAAGAATTCAGGGACAATACTCAAAAGTTAATGGGACAGCAGTGAGTTCGATACCCATTTCTCAGTGATCGTAACCAAGATTCGGGAGCGCCGGTTTGTGGCGGTCGATCCTGTTTATGGCTTGGCTTTCGCCATGGGTTATTTCGATCATGACGGCAGCGTTGCCAAAATGTCTGAAACACTCGACGGCAAACTAGTCGACGTCAGCCCGATGTTCCGACAGCCGTTCTCTTTCATTATTGGCGAGGTCTTCAAAATTAAGGACGGCAAAATCCGTCAGATTGAAGCAGCGTTGATGGCGGTGCCGTTCGGCATGGAATCGGGCTGGTAGGAGCAGGCTTGGAGTGTTGTTTTCTGCCGGGAGCGCCGGCGTCTCGCCGGCTCTTTTGCTGCGTATACGGAGCTATCAGCTTTCGGAACGCCGAAAAGGAGCCGGCGCGACGCCGGCGCTCCCGGCCCTCTCCCTTATGGAAGATTTGGATGTCGGACGAGTTTAAAGCTTCTGTAGCACCTCTCGAATCGCAGAATTCGCAAGCATGGTGGTTTGTCTTTTCAGGCTACAGACTGTTGACCATAAATTCGGAACGCGTCACAAAAATCCCTCTGGCAGTAGATCCCGAAAAGCTCGGTATCGCCGTTGCACGCCGTCTGTACATTGGGACTTTGCGGGGATTCCCCTGTTATGCCGCTGAATACAGCAGCGGCGAAGTTCCTGCCGGGTATTTGTTCGAAGAACTCAGATCCCTTTTTGCCCGCATTGAGGAAACATCTTACCAGGCGGCGATAACAGCGGCGCACCTCCTGGAATGGGACAAGAATCACCAATTCTGCAGCAAGTGCCGTGGAGTGCTGAGGACGAGAACGGATATCCGGGCCAAGGAGTGCGACGAATGCGGACGGCTTGAGTTTCCGCGCATTTCTCCGGCGATCATTGTGCTCATAGAAAAAGGAGACTCGTTGCTGCTTGCACGATCCTCCCGGTTTGCAGGAGAGTTTTTCAGTGTTCTTGCGGGATTTGTTGAGCCGGGAGAAAGTCTCGAAGCGGCCGTGCATCGGGAAGTGATGGAAGAGACGGGAATCAGCATGAAGAACGTACGATACTTCGGCAGTCAGCCCTGGCCATTCCCGGACAGTTTAATGATCGGTTTTACCGCTGAGTATGCATCTGGCGAAATACAGATCGATGGCGAAGAGATCGTGGAAGCCGGCTGGTACCGGGTGGATCAACTACCAAAAATACCGGGGAAATTAAGCATCGCAAGACAGCTCATCGACTGGTTTGTTGAGAAGCACTCCTAAAAATTATCATGCGGGGGCGCGGAGATCGCGGAATATGAGTTCGAGCTCCGCGCCTCCGCGTGAAATCTGCTTGTGCCCTTCAATTCGTAATTCGTCATTCGTAATTTACTCAAACCCGTGCCAGGTCGTGATTTTTTCGAGCGGTTCCCTTTCTGTCCGGAATTGATTGATCGGATGCTCCCAGTCCGGATACCCGATTGCGATTCCCAAAAGCAGAATTTTTGAATCGGGAATTTCGAGCGCCTTTCGAACCACCGCAGGATACGCGACTGCCTGGGCTTGAACGATCGTTCCCAATCCCTCGTTGGTTGCCAGAAGCATGATGTTCTGGACCACAGCCCCACAATCATACAGAGCCCACACGTTTACTCCTTTGGTCTGGTAATAGAATTCGCGACCGGTAAGAAGATAGATAACCGCCGGCGCACCATAATGCTTGAAATTCTGGACCCGGCGGGAATCCCAGTCCTTTGGGGTCACCAGGCGGTTTTGTTTGTCGAGGACACGAATTCGCGCAGCATACCGCTCCGGGAATTCAGGAGGACGAGGCACATCCGGAGACGGGCTGGTTGAACTCTTTTCCAGAAAACCTTCCCTGATTTCATTCAACGGTTGGCCTGTGGCAACCGCGAATTCCCATGGCTGGGTGTTGGCCCAAGAAGGAGCTCTTGTCGATTGCTCCAATATTTTTTTCAGAATCTCCAGGGGAACCGGGTCGGGCTTGAAGGCGCGAATGCTTTTTCTTTGATTGATCGCATCGGAAATATCCATAGTGCAGTTGCTCCCGGAAATAAAACCTTGTCGATGTTTCAGATGAGCGACACGAAATGAACGACCCGGCAAGAATACGCCAAATGGACTTAGAGAGGTTGCTTTTTCTTGTCTCATTCGTAAGAATGGTGCCTCGATTCTTGCGTTTGGAAACACAACTCAGTCAGAAACAGACTATCGCCCGATGTGCCACGGAGGTGTCGCGTCTTGCACAAGCGTTTTTGCACATACGAAAACGGATTGCTGATCCTCCTCGCTGTAAGTTTTGGATTCGCATTCTTCGACCGAAATGCCATCAGCTACCTTGCGCCATACATCGTCCGGGATCTCCGGATCAACAACACCCAAGTCGGAATGCTCGGCTCGGCTCTATCGCTCAGTTGGGCTATGTCTGCTTTTGTCATTGGGCGGTGGTCCGATGCCGCAGGAGTGCGCAAGCCGTTTCTGGTCGTCATCCTGCTGGTCTTTTCCTGCTGCTCGATCTTTTCCGGCCTGTCAACCAACTTTTATATGCTGCTCGCGTCGCGGCTGATCATGGGAATCGCGGAAGGCCCGTTGATGCCCATTTGTCTGGCGATCCTGACGGTCGAATCGTCACCGACGCGGCGCGGACTCAATATCGGCTTCGTGCAAAGCGTTTTCGCCTCATTGCTCGGCGCCGCCATTGCGCCGCTGGTGCTGGTTCAGCTGGCGGAATGGTTCAACTGGCGGGTGGCATTCTTTATCGCCGGCATCCCGGGAATACTCTGCGCCCTGGCCGTTCTGCGATTTGTACGCGAGCCACAAACCGCGCCTATGGCTGCGCAGGCTGACAGCCCCGGCGAAAGAGGGCTGGCCATATTCTTTCGCGAACGGAATATCTGGTTGTGTGCCGGTATTGCCTGTCTGATGGTTTCCTGGCTGATGCTGCACCAGTATTTCTTGCCCCTGTTCCTCACGACGGTTCGCGGCCTCAGCAACCGGCAGATGAGCCAGGTAATGAGCGTAACCGGGATCTGCGCGGCGATTGTCGGCCTGGTTGGTCCGGCGATTTCGGACCGGGTTGGCAGAAAGCCGGTGATTGTCTGCGCGCTCCTGCTGAGCCTGATCACACCGCTTGCCGGGCTATATTTTCACGGCTCGATAACGATCCTGGCGGCGCTGATGTTTATTGGGTGGATTGGCACGGCTGCCTTCGCGCTGTTCATGGCAGTCGTTCCGGGTGAGACGCTGCCCGCGCGCCACGCTGCGACAGCCTCGGGTATGGTTGTCTGTATCGGTGAGGTGATCGGAGGATCCTGCGCACCGCTTTTGGGCGGCTGGGCTGCAGATCTGACAACCCTGGCAGCGCCCATTATGATAGCGGCCGCCTGCGCGGTTGGTGGAACGATTCTCTCCCTTTTCCTGAAGGAAACCGCTCCGGTAAAAACCGGTTCGTGCGCTGCCGCTCAACTTGAGACTGCGATACGTTGAGGGTTTTTGTGGGGCGGCTCTCCAGAGCCGCCTGGCCGAAGGCCGCTCTCCACGGCGCTTGCGCGCCGGGCGGCTCTGGAGAGCCGCCCCACTTACGTTTCACTAGAGGCTACGCTCTTTCCTTGGGTTCAAACATGATTAACCGGTTATCAGCCCGGCGTAGAAATCGTTGCCTTTGTCATCCACCAGAATGAAGGCAGGGAAATCTTCAGCTTCGATCTTCCACACAGCCTCCATGCCCAGCTCGGGATAATCAATGCATTCCACTTTTTTTATATTCTCTTCGGCCAGAATGGCAGCGGGACCGCCGATGGAGCCGAGGTAGAAACCGCCGTGCTTTTTGCAGGCCTCGGTCACCTGTTTCGAGCGGTTGCCTTTGGCAATCATAATCAAGGAGCCGCCATTCTGCTGCAGCAGGTCGACGTAAGAATCCATGCGGCCGGCTGTGGTGGGGCCAAAAGAGCCGGAAGGTTTGCCCGGAGGAGTTTTGGCCGGTCCGGCGTAGTAAATCGGGTGATTCCTCAGGTACTCAGGCAGCGGCTTGCCGGCATCGAGCAATTCTTTGAATTTTGCGTGAGCAATATCGCGGGCGACAATGATGGTGCCGTTCAAAGAAAGCTGCGTGGCGACCGGATACTTGGTCAATTCAGCCAATATCTGCTTCATGGGCTGGTTCAGGTTGATTCTGACAACGCCGTGCGTGTGCTTGCCGCGGTATCGGCCGGGAATCAAACGGCCGGGATTGTCATCCATCTGCTCGAGCCAGATGCCATCTTTATTGATTTTGGCTTTGATATTGCGATCGGCCGAGCAGGAAACACCCATGCCCATCGGGCAGGACGCGCCGTGGCGGGGCAGACGAATCACGCGCACGTCGTGAGCAAAATGCTTCCCGCCGAACTGCGCGCCGATTCCGGATGCCTGCGCTGCTTTGAGCAGCTTGTCTTCCATCTCCAGGTCACGGAAAGCCTGGCCGCCTTTATTCCCGACAGTCGGAAGGTGATCCAGGTATCCGGCCGAAGCGAGTTTGACCGTTTTCAGCGTGCTTTCGGCGCTGGTGCCGCCGATAACGAACGCCAGGTGATAGGGCGGGCAGGCTGCAGTGCCCAGCGTTTTCATTTTGGCTACAAGAAACTTTTCCAGGCTCTCAGGATTGATCAGGGCCTTGGTTTCCTGGAACAAATAGGTCTTATTGGCGCTGCCACCGCCCTTTGCAACGAACAGGAACGTGTACTCGTTTCCGTCGGTGGCATAGAGATCGATCTGAACAGGAAGATTGCATCCGGAGTTTATCTCATTGTACATGTCGAGAGGGATCGTTTGAGAATAACGCAGGTTTTCTTCGGTGTAGGTTTTGAAAACCCCCTTGGAGAGATATTCCTCATCTTTGCAGCCGGTCCAGACCCTTTGGCCCTTTTTGCCGATAATGGTCGCCGTACCTGTGTCCTGGCAGAAAGGCAGTTCGAATTTCGCCGAAACTTCGGCATTGCGCAGCATGGCGATGGCAACACCGCGGTCATTATTTGAAGACTCCGGATCGCTGAGGATCCTGGCGACCTGCTCGTTGTGCTTGCGCCGCAGCAGAAAGGAAACATCCCTCATTGCCTGGTTGGCCAGAAAAACAAGCCCTTCAGGTTGAATTTTGAGGATCTCCTCGCCGTCAAGCTTAGTTGTGCTGATGTAATCCTTTGTCAGCAGGCGATAAGTTGTATCGTCCTTTGACAGGGGGAACGGATCCTGATAATTAAACTCCACCATATTTCTCTCTCCCTATGTTGATGAAGTAAGATTGCGATAAGCCGAGATAAACCATCCAACCAAGTGGCTATTATAGCCAGACGGCATGCGCTTGTCGACATCCTCTAGAAAGAACCTGTTGAAGTCACAATCTATGATTTTGAAGGAGCAATCTGAGCCTTCAATAAGATCCTTTCGCCTAACCTCCACAATGGGGTTTGCCGGTAGGAAGAATTTTCTTCGTAACCTTTCCTTCCAATATCGTATCTTATGATCGAGCAGGGAATTCTCAGGCTGGTGGCCTGATCAAAAAACGTTTCCTGGGCATCTTATATATCCGGATACGAAAGGAGAAATAGAATAGTTATGGATAGGAAGCGATTATTGGGAGTATGCGCCCTCGCACTGGCGCTCTTTGCACTTGTTACGGTTCCTTCATGGGCCCAGGGATCCGGACGAGCCAACAATACCTCGAAAGCTCCTCTTGGGTTTTTGAAACAGGCGTTGAACAAAGCAGGGGCAACCGCTCTGGATTCAACTCAGGAATCGGCTCTGGCTTCACTCATTTCAACTTTCCGGAGCACAAACCAGCCGGGCGCTCCTAATGCTGCTGAAAAGAGTGCCAGGGATAACTATGCCACTGCCATTTTGTCCGGCAGCGGGGATCCCAAAGCTGCGGCAGATCAACTCGCCGGAGTGCTGGCTGCGCGCCAGCAAGCGAGGCTGGAAGCAGAGGCACAATTGCATATTCAAGCGCTGGCTATCCTGCGCAGCGACCAGATTGCCGCCCTGCAAAACAGCGTCGGAAATCAAGGAGTGCTGCGCGCGCTTTCTTCCCTTCTCGGACCCGGCGGCAGGCCCGGTCCCGGCATGATGGGCAGGGGCGGTCCCATGGGCGCCAGGGCTCCGGGGAATCAGCAATAGTTTAGCAAAGCCCCGGCTATGGGGCATGGCTCAGTCATTACCATTTGTAACAGACAGTGTGTAGGGGCGACCGGCCGGCCGCTCCTACATCCCCTCTTTAAGGCTCAGAATCAGGTTCGTTCTTTATCCTCGAAAAACCCGGTACCAGGTATTATCTTTGGAGCAAGGGAGGAGCACTCCATGTTTCGGACAAAGATCGGAATAGTGCTGACCGCAATATTGGCAGGAACAGGTGTTTCCATATTTCTGCGGGCACAGGAACCTCCCGCCTATAAAGTCGATGTCAACGTAGTGAATGTACTGGCCACGGTGCACGATCGAAACGGACATCTTGTCAATGATCTCACCAAAGATGATTTCATTCTGGAGGAGGATGGGAAGCAGCAGGAAATAAAGTATTTCACGCGCCAGACCGACGTGCCCCTGATCATCGGGTTGTTGATCGACACAAGCCAAAGCCAGCGGAATCTGATCGAAGACGAGCGCGGTGCATCGTATCAGTTTCTGGATCAGGTGCTGCGCCCCGATCGCGATCAGGCGTTCGTGATCAAGTTCGACAGGGAAGCGGAACTGCTGCTGGATCTCACCAATTCCCGCAGTTCGCTGCAGAAAGCGCTCGATGCAGTGAAGGCTGCCTCCCCTGCCACGCTGCGCCGGCCCACGGACGGAACGGGCAGCGGAATCCCCTTTGCGCAAAACTGGCCGGGCGGAGGGCGTAGAGGCAGAGGGCAGTGGCCTGGCGGCGGGCAACCCCGGATGCAGACAGGGGGAGGTACGGTGCTTTACGATGCTGTTTACCTTGCATCGGGTGAGATTCTGGAAAAGCAGGAAGGCCGGAAGGCCATCATTCTCATTTCCGATGGCGTCGATTCCAATAGCAAGGTCAGTGAAAAGGAAGCGGTCGCGGCAGCGCACCGCGCGGATACAATCATTTATGGCATCCGCTACTATGATCCAAGCGCCTACGGCGGACAGTTCGGAAGAGGCGGGGGCGGGAATGCAAACTCTCGGGGATTGAACACGCTAAAAACCCTGTCTCAACAGACCGGCGGTCAGATGTTCGAAGTGAGCAAAAAGCTTTTGCTGAAAGACATCTACGACAAAATCCAGGAAGAACTTCGCAACCAGTACAATCTGGGATACACGCCACCCAATACCTCCGAATTCGGATTCCGCCAAATCAAACTTCGTACGAAAGACAGCAAGTTGGAAGTAGTGGCGCGGGCTGGTTACTATCCCAAGCACTCATAGCGTACTTCAGGCCAAGGCGTGATTGGCGGCTCGGGCCACGGCCTCTATGGCGATCGAGACCAGCGCCGATCCATAGTCGAGGTCGATGTTTCCCATCGTGTCGTGTGTGTCGTGATAACCGGTGCGGTTGATGTCGTAGTTTTCCATGAAGAGGACGACGGGGATGCCCGCATCAGAAAAGATCTGCCCGTCTGTGTTAAAAAGAGTGCTGGCCGGCTCCCATGGAAGACGGATCTGTCCGAAAAGCTCCGGATGCTGCGCGATCGCCGGAATATGATCGGGATCAGGGCTACGCACGCCGACTCGCCCTCTTCTCGATGGGGACCGGTTCCATTGGCGGCTGCTCTTATTCCAAAGCTCATTAGCCAGATGAGCTTGATAGGCCAGCCAGAGAGATTTGCGTCCTTCGCCCGGAGAAATCTGGAATATATGGGGGGCGCGTTTATTATTGTGGGCGACCATGTCGAGCACGTAGACACCCTGGATGCGTGTTCCGGATAGGTCGTGCCAGTCTCCAGCAACAAGTCTGATTTGCAAATTCCTTTCCACAAGACGCTCACACACATGACGCGCCCCAAGACAATCCGAGGGAAACTCCTCGCCGGTCAGGTGAACCAGCCAGATGTCGCATCCTAATCGACCCGCACGGCTCAATTCGCAAAAAACAGGAAATGCGTGGAACAAGGCAGCGGTGGCCGAATGGTTGTCGTCTGCGCCGGCGGCGGCCATTCTGGCGCCTTTGCTCGGTCCCTTCTCGTAGATGTCCTCCATATAGGCCGTATCGTAATGATCCGCCATTATGATTGCCTTGCTTCTGTCCCGCCCCGGAATCACCACGAGAAGATCGCGTTCCTCGATTTCTTCCTTCTGGTTTCGAAGCCAGCCGTCAGACCATTCAAAGCGGAAATCTGTCTGCCAACGAAAAGGAATCGATCCAACCATGACTCCCTTGGTACCGGTTGCGGCGGCCGCTTTTTGATACCGGGAAAGAAGATAATCTCCCAATGCATCCAGATCCCGAAGGTGATGCTGCAGCTTTGATCTTGTTAAAGAATCTCTGGCGCAATCGGCATTGTCTTTATTGATGAATTTCCCAGCAGAGAGTTCGGCAATGGTCTGCCAATAGTTGACCTCAAAAGCGCGCCTCGAAGTGCGGTGAAAAGTCAGCGCCTCATCGCGAGACGAGCCTGCATCGGAAATCGTTTGACGAAGCGATTCCTGAAGGGTTTTGTCTGGGAGTGATCCGATCCACCGCTCAAGCTCTTCGTGCGGGTTCGAGACAACAAGATTCCGGACGAAGCTGCATGGCAGAGCCCCATTCAACTGCTCGGACGCTTCCAGAATTTTGTGGGATCGAATCGTATCCTGATAGTGATGGGGATGTTCTTTTTTCTGAGATAACCGGATGGCTGCCCGGTGCGCAGGACGATCCAGAATGCGGGGCCACAGTTCGACGGGATGGGACAAGTCGGGCTGGTCCGCTCGATACGCGGTCAGATATCCCAGCGGCCCGTCGTGCAGAACCGTGATCCGGTTGTCCTGCAGATAGGACACAAGCGGCCGCTGCCAGTAGACTTCATAGTCGCCTGCGCGCATTGCCGGAAACAGGAACCGGTATCCGAAGAGGCCGCCCCCGGCCATTGCATGAATAGCCTGCTCGATCTCCGCCCGGCCGGCCCGCGGCCCGTCCAGAAGCGACTGGAAATCCTCGGTCCAGATCTGGACGTTCCGAGCCATGGGCTTGTCGTAAAGTCCGAGGTCGTGCGGATCGGTGCTGAACAGAACGTGGGCCAGTTTATCTTCGCGGGCAACAATTGCGGAGAGCGGATCTTCGTGCCGTCCTATCCGCGACCATCGATGCGTTCTAATGTATGTATTCCTCACTGGGCCATGTCCGCTGGTTTGCTCGCCCGTCTTGGTTTCGTGCATCCAGCCCGATTGCGGAATGCGCAAGCCTCCCAGGTTTTCACGCCGCGCGGCAGCCTGCAGCAGCGGGATTTGCAGGGCAAAAGGAAGTTTGGTTGAAAGCCGGCGATAGCCCTCGATCCCCCAAAACAAAAGGCTTCCCGGAAACGGGAGTATATGAAGCTTTCCCTGCAAATAAGCTTGCTGAGCCACTCTGGGGAGTGCGGAAAAAGGCTCGAAAGTCAGCAGAAACCTGACGGAAGCGAGCGATTCCCCCGGCCAGAAATAGCGCTGCGACCAACCCGGCATCCGGACGCCGGCGCTTGGCCAAATGCGAAATCCTATTTGCAGCAGGTCCTGAACTTGCTCTCCTGGTTCCGAGTACACTTCGATGAGGATGCGTCGGAAAAAACCCAGGGCTTCTTGCTCCGGAAGCTCCTGGTCCGGTTGGCGAAAGAAGCCGTTCCAAAAGACTCGCGCCGGGCCTTGCTCACTCCCGCCAAACAGCGTCCACCGCACTCTCCCGTGATCGTCCTGAGTGCGCGATAAGGCCAGCGGCAGGAAAATCACGAAGCGTTCGTGCTGAAGCATCCCGGCATGATTCGCAAGTTCGACCGGCCAGTAAGGATTGTTCTCCAGCTTTTTGCGTGAAATTCCGTGAGCGCTCTGTCCTCTTCCCAACTTCAAGAGCGAGTCTACGATTTCGCGCGCAACGTGCTCCAATCCCGGACGTAATTCGAATGCTTCTTCGTATTCGCTGACGGGCCAGCCCCATGGATCCTCCGCAGAAAATAAATTTTCAACAAAGTCGCCATAGGGTCTATAAAGCACTGGCGGGGCGGGCATGAATTCAGAATAGGCTGGGATGGAGTGTCTCTTTTCATGTCCAAAAGATTGTGCGTCTGCCATGAGACGCACCCAACCCTGCGAAGTCATTCTGTCCCTTATGCCAGCTCTTTAGAGAAAATCAGCTTGTCGTCCCCGATCCCGTAAAAGTTTTTGATGCGGGCGGCCAGTTCATAATTGGTGCGCTGATAAAACCCAATCGTAGGTTGATATTCGTCGCGGGACGAAGTTTCGATCAGGAGCAGTCGTCCGCCTCGGGAGCGGGTGTCCTTTTCCACATATTCGACCAGAATGCGGCCGATGCCGCGTCCCTGCGCTTTCGGATCAACGGCGATCCAATAGAGATCGTAAACGCCCTCGGTCAGCGGAGTCGGGCCATAGCAAGCATAGCCGTCGATTTCGCCGGCATGTTCCGGCGTTTCAGCCACCACAATAATGTAGCCGCTTTCTTCGCCTTTCTGCAGCGCCTCGTCGACAAGTTCCATCGCGGTGGCAATTTCCTGATCGCTGAAGTTGCCGGCCGCGGTGACGATTTCGCGAATGCGGGACTGGTCGTTCGCGGAAAGAGACCGGATATGAATCATTCGATTCGATTGGGTATCATCAGGCATAACCCTATTATATCTGCTTGAAGAATCCGTTCGACAAAATTCTTATCCTGTTCGGGCCACAAAAAGCCGCGATTGTGCTCGTCGCAAATTGCAGGTTGTTGGTGAGAAAGCAACCGATTTCTGTTTGTCTTCGGACGAGATCTCCGCCAGGCGAAAGAAATGCTCTTCGCGCTTCTCAGCCTGACTATGGAAAAAGATGATCTGGTCCTTCAGGACGTTCCGGCTGGCCGGAACCGGATGATCCCCGACAAATTCAAAGGCGCCTAGCCCCGGTCCATAATCAGGCTACATCAAATGTCGTATTTTTGCTGCATTTCCATTTTGGACAAGAGTGGGCATAGATAAAGGGTCTATCCGCCTGCAATCGAAAACATTCAACACCCTAAAAGGCGAAGCGCAGCTGGAAGCTGACTCTTCTGTCAAATATATTGGAGACACCCCCAGCACCGAAACCACCAAGGCTTAGATGTTCTCCAAAGTAGGACGATGCCAGATCTCCGTTTGGGGGTCCAAAGTTGGGATGATTCAGCGCATTCGTTGCCTGTATCGACAGGGTGATATTGTATTTTCCCGAGCCGGCTGAGCCGCCCCCTCCCATGGGGCCGCCGCCGCGCCCGCCTCCCCCGCGCGGAAAGCCTCCACCCATGCCGGGAAAACCGCCGCCACGCGGTCCTCCCATTCCTCCGGGTGGCCTGGCGTCGCTAGCGCTTCCCGCGGACTTCTCCTTGCTTCCGATTGCCCAAGTGCGCGAGATACGCAAGTTGACATTTACACTGGCCGGGCCGCGCCCGAAGTTCCTGTTAATAGTGGGTGTTCCGGGAGCCGGGTTAAGATTGAAGCAGCCGAAAGACGGCTCATAAAGCAAATCCGTGCCTGAGCAATTAGCTGCGCTTACAGACACGAGCGCCGGCCGTGCGCTTATAACGCCATCACCGTAGAGATTGCGCCCGGTGATAATGTTGTACGGAGATCCGCTGCTTGCCGTGATGAAGGGATTGATAGACACTTTAAACAGCAGCGGAAGGCTGACACCGAACACGCCGCGGTGGCGTATATCGCCGTAAGATGAAGGCCCCCATTCTGCCCGCAGATTGAAAGGATCGGCTGGTTGCCCCTCATTGTCGTCTTTCCCATACGAAAGAGAATAGTTGCCGTACAGGGAGATGTTTTTGTAACTGATGCTGGGATTGATGACCAGTTGGCTTGTTCTGCTGAAGCCTGTCGATTCAGTAAAAAAGCGCGCCTCATGGTCACCGAACGGGTATATGCCGTCGATTGGAGCATTGATATCACGGGACCTCAGGAGGTGCACGCCCCGGCTGACGATGTAATTGGCGCTGAGGCGGAAGTACTTGTTGACTTGTCTCTCGATCCCTACGTTTGCCTGGTAGTTGCGCGGGGCGATGACGTCGTGAGCCAAAAACTGTAATTGCTGCGGCTGGAGCCCGCTTTGGAGTGAAGCAAGAGACGGTATGTTGGGGTAGAAATCAGGGTTCAGAATAATGTAGGACTGCTGCGTGATTCCGTTGTAGCGCAGCGTTTGCAGTTTGGTCGAGGCCGAAATGCGGTCGTAGAAAGTGCCGAAGCCAACCCTCAACACGGTTTTGGCGGCCTTGTTCCCTTTCCCATCAATCCCCCAGGCTATGCCGATACGGGGCGAAAAGTCGCCATGATCACTTATGTTTGTCTGCGTTTCGTATCTCAGCCCATAGCTCAGGGTCAAATTGGACAACGCTTTCCAGTCGTCGTTTCCATAGAAACCGAGGTCCAATTGATTTACCGAAGTCATCGGCGCTCCCGCTCCCAGGGTGAACAGGGATGCTCCGCCACCCAGCGCGCGGATCTGTGCGGGAGAAAACCCGGCATGCTGAAGCAACAACGTCCGCTGATAAACCTGTAATGCCGTGAGTTGCTCGGTTGTGCCAGCGATCGCCTGGTTGTTGACGTCCAGCAATGGTCCCTGGCCTCCGAAAAACGAGAAGGTTCCGTTAAAGTTTGATATCGAGGTGTTGTTGTCAAAACTTTGGCGTGCGCGAAATCCCCATTTGAAGGTGTGCTTGCGATGGTTATAGGTCGTCATATTCGACGCTTCCCAGGAATTTGTCGTGTCCCCGGAATTGCCGACTGTGGCCCCGCCGGACGTAAAAGCATCCTGCACCAGGAGCGAGTATGCCGTTCCTGCCCCGGAGTCCGCTGAGCTCGCATGCCTGAATTGGAACCTGGTTTCATTGACCGTGTTTGCGCTGATAGTCGCGGTTTCTGTGGCCTGCAGCGTGTCTTCTGTCGTGGACTGATTGAAGGTGGTAGAAGGCAAATTGAAATTGCCAACCCCCTGGTCGTTGAGGCTGATGTTTGTGTACTGATACCGGACCGTGAGCGTATTCTTGTCAGTAAGCGTAAAATCGAGGCGCGGCGTTATGGTGGTTCGCGTCTGCGGAGTTTGCATGGTCTGATTCACCGTCACCGGGTTGAAATTGCTGTCCAGTGTAGTGGCCTCAATAAACGCATCCTCTGTAATGCTGCGGTGTTCCGCATTGAAGCTGAAGGATGCCTTCCGGACTTTCAGGGGGCCGCTGAGGTTGATGTTGTAAGACTCTTGCTTATAGGGCGGCAAATTGGATTGGGCCAATAACGGGCTTCGCGTGTTCAGATCCTGATTGTTGAATTGAAAATACGCTTGGCCGTGAAAAGTATCGGTCCCGGGCTTAGTAAAAATTTCAATGCGGCCGAAGCCGGGCCTGTCGTACTCCGAAGAGAACGGATTGGAATTGATCCGGATCTCTCGGATAGATGACTTGGGCGGCAATTGGCCATTCCCCGAAAACCCGTCAATGAAGACCTGTCCGCCGTTTGGCCCCGCGCCCGGCCCCGCCATTGCCTGCAACTCCTGTGAGAGTTCGTCCGGATCATCCGATAAGGTTTCGAGGTCCTTTTCCTTCAGCACAATTGCGCCTGCATTCTGCTCGGGCGCAACGCTCACGGTCACCCTGTCTGCCTCATCAGTTAAAGTGATCTGCTCAGAAATAGACGCGATGGCGAGTTGAGCGTCGAAAACCGCGGCGCCGTTGATTTCGAAACTTGTTTTTTCGTTTACGGCAAATCCCTTTGCTGTGACTCGTATTATGTATTTCCCGGGCGCGAGTGCAGAGAATTTATATTTCCCGTCGGCATCCGTGACTGTATGCTTCTCTCCGCCGGGTCCCTTGATCACAATCTGAGCCTGTTCTATGACAGCTCCCGAGGGATCCGTTACTTTCCCCTGAAGGCTGCACGGTGGAGCCGTTTGGGCCAAAAGGATCGAGCTTACAACGATTGTTGAAAGCAGAAATACAACAAATGACAAACGCAATTTCAACGCCATCTTCATCAAAGCACTCCCATTGTTTGAAACGAATGAAAAACAGTCGTTATGGAATCATGCCCGGCAACTCGAATCCGCCGAATCCGCCGAATCCGTCCATCTGTCCCATCCCGCCGGTGTTCATTCCTCGGTTGCTTATTCCATTTCCGCGATTGGCTCCGGATTGCGGGGACACCATTCGAATCAACGCATCTGCATTGCCTACAAGCATGATGGCTGTGAGCTGGTCACCCTGAGCGCCTTTTGTGCTTGAGAATACGATGGTATCGCCCTTCTTCAATTCACCGATTGTAGTGGCAGGCATCCGTTCGAGCATTTGCGCAATATCCCGGGACCCGCCCCCTCCGCCCATGGGCCCGCGGGCTGAATTCGCTGCCCCGGAAGTTCCGCGAGCTTCAGAATCGCCTCTCCCGCCAGGAAAACCCGATCGGCCTGCGCCAAACATTCCCCCAAAAGAATCCGGCATCTTTTTGAGCTGTGAATCGGAAGTCAGCTTAACAACCAGAGGTTTGCCCGTACCGAGCTCTTTCATCGTGATTTCCTTAGCTTCGGTGTTGATTGTGGTAATTGATCCTGCCTTGGTGAGAAAGGTACCAAAGACAACCTCTTCAGCGGCAACCTTCTGCCCGTCTTCACTTTTCTGCCCACGAGCTCGCAATTGATCGCCCACGGTAACCTCTTGGAGGCTGCTTGGCTTGGCATCAGCAAACTTTACCGAGTCAGGGGCGTAGCGCTTGAATTTGGTATGCCCGTCGATCGTCACCGTCGCCTGGGCCGGCCCCTGGAAGCTTCTCATACTCAACGTAATCTGGTCATTGGTTTTCGCGGTTACCATTCCGGAAATACCACGCTTAACCCAATCTTGCCGTTCCGCTTCATTTTGTTTTGCAATGTCGGCTGAACTCATTATGATAATGCGGTGGACGTCCGATGTGACAGCGTCCAGCGTGACCAGAACGCGATCTCCAACCGAAAGATGCGATAGCTGGACGGGTTCAGCCTTTGTAAGATCCTTTTCCCCAGGTGCAATCTTCAGCGCAATAGTCTCCGAGGAGAGTTTTAAAGAAACAGGAGTGGCATTGTCCGGTTTGATCTGTAGCTCACTAGCCTCGGGCTTGTATTCGGTCACTGTTCCGATAATGCTCTTCGTCAACACAACATTCTGGGAGAACCCAAGCCGCAGCCCCTCCGCCAGGAACACAAACACGGCCACTGCAATAAAAAGCGGCGCCCATCGCCAAAACTCGAGGTCTAGGAAGTTGCGTATGCGTGAATCCATGCCGCTGAGATGGATCTTACCGGAAGACGAGACGGCCGATTCGCCCCTTCCTGTCGTCATAATAGCTCTCTCCTGAGTTCGTCTCATTGGTGTCTGCAACAGGGTTTCTTAATACGAAGCGCACGTGCGCTGTCCGGCACGGGTCAAGCCGTTCCTCGGACTTCTCCTCCCAGCTCGGATGCCTTCTTCGCTGTCTGGCAGGCTTATCCGAGCTGGGATGCTCTCTGGTAAATACGTTCTTATCCATTTTAACTTTCAGGTTTTTTTAAAAATTTTGAGGACAAACACAAGGTTTTGTCCTAATCGGGTAGTTTAAGCGTCAGCGCTTGGAGAAAATTGGCCGGCACCCTCGTAGCAAGCTTGGCCTTGGATTAACGACTTTAGAAATGACGGTGCTTATTTTGTTGACAATGTTTCCTGTTAATGGCCGGAATCGATGCCACATTGTAGTAGCTAAGAAAATGGACGAAGTCTTGGCTCCTGCCTGCCGGTCTAAGCCCTTCGCCTTTCAAGCAAACTGCTTTCAGCAGGTTCCACCTTTGTCTTTGGATCGTTCCTGATGGCAAAAAGGCATCGGCTCGATCATACACATGGCGAATGGACCGTGGTGTTTCTAACCGGCCGGATGCGAGCACAATTGCGTCTTCAGGCGACTTTCAGTCGCAATTGCACTGACGATTCAGTCGATAACACGAAAGAGGGAGAACAATGGTCTTGCCAAAATTGATAGGGAGGCTGCGCGGAGACGAGCCAACGGTGGTTGGGTCCTCGGATATCCGAGTGCACAACAGTACTACAACTACAACTGTAACAGCTGCCGCATGCTGGGCGAAAAGAACATATATAAGATATAACTAGGTATTTATAAATAGGATGGCGGAGAGGGAGGGATTCGAACCCTCGGTAAGGTTACCCCTACACACGCTTTCCAAGCGTGCTCCTTCAACCGCTCGGACACCTCTCCACGTCACCGGAACGGCCCACTGATTGTATGTCGCAAGCTACACGATCGCAAGCCCTTAGTAGGGAACTAGAATTGAGGAGTCAGAAGTCGGAATTCAGAAGAAACGGCCCGTCCCCGTTTTTCTTCTGAATTATGAATCCTGACTCCTCAATGCTTTTCTCTGAGTCAATTCCCCGGGTTTTTTCTATAATAAGGTTCCTGGACTCAGAAATGATGAGCGAACCTACCAGCTTCACGAATCCGCCGAAGCGCGACGGGTCCCGAACTCGCCGCTACGTCGCATCCTGTATTGCTATTCTTGCGATCGCGCTGGCTACCGCCCTAACCTTTCAGCACATCACTTCGGTCGGCAGCCGACGATACATACGGATGACCTTTCTGGTGTACACGGGGACGCTTCTGGTCGTGCTGGCAATCCTGATTCTGGCAACCGTCCTGGGCAGGAACCTGATCAAGCTCTATTTCGACAGAAAGAGCGGACAAGTTGGGAGCGGGTTCAAAACCAAAATGGTCCGAACCTTTATCGGGCTCTCGCTGCTGCCGGCTCTGCTCCTATTCATTCTTGCCTATACCCTGATTAGTTCCTCGATTGAACAGTGGTTCGGAGCTCCGTCTGCCCAGGTAATGGAGAGCAGCCGTGCACTGGTCGAGCAGTACTACCGTGAGGTGGAGGAACAGGCAAAGCATTTTGCCTCCTATATTGCGGGATCGCTGGGCTCGGCCGAATCCATGAACCCGGAATCCCGGTCCCAACTCCGGCAGAAGCTGGGGGACTTCAAAATCCAATACGGGCTAGGGAGTGTGCGTGTTTTCGACAGACAGGCCAGGCCAATTGCCGATTCCGGCAGTATCCTATCGACCGCCGCGGATCAGGAAACCATCAAGCAGTTGATCGGTGAAGCGATCCTCGGGAAACAGGGCTTCCGGGACGAACGCATCAATCCAGGCGACAGCGTGAACAAAATCACCTTTGCCGCGGCTCCCATCCTTAATGAGCAGGGCGCGGTCACCGGAGCAGTGCTGACGGAAACGATTCGTCCCAAGGATTCGACATTCGCCGCCTATTCGGTGATGGAAGCCTTCGAAAAACACGAGCAGCTGCAACGGGAAAGAGGCGCGCTTCGGTATAACGCTCTTCTGCTGCTGGTGCTCGCCACACTTCTGATCATCTTCGCGTTTTCGTGGTTCGGCCTCTATCTAGCCAAGCGCATTACAGTCCCGATCCAGGCGCTGGCGCAAGGAGCGGCCGAGGTTGCAGCGGGTAACCTGGGGTACCGGGTTGAATGCCAGGCTTTCGATGAATTGGGGAGCCTAGTTGCGTCTTTCAATCGGATGACAAACGACCTGCAGGAGAATGAAAAACGCATCGAAGCCACCCAGCAGAATCTGCGGCAGACGAGCGCAGAAAATGCAGACCGCCGCCGCTACATCGAAACGATTTTGCAAACCATCGCCACCGGCGTGATTTCACTGGACAGCAACTTTCGAATCCGGACAATGAACCGGGCCGCCGTACAAATGCTCCAGGCCGAGGAGGCTGCGGGAGAGACCGCCCTCGATGAAATCCTCCCGCCTTCTGTTTTCGAAACCATGCGCGCGCTGCTGAACAAATCGTCGGTACTGGGAACCGTCGTGCGGAATATGGAGCTGGCATTTCCCGGAAAGACCCTGCAGCTTGCCGCCACAGTCACCCCGCTGGCGGATAACACGGGCCGGCGCACGGGCTGGGTCGTGGTTCTCGACGATATGACAGAACTCCTTCGCATGGAGAAGATGTCTGCCTGGCAGGAAGTGGCGAGACGAATGGCTCATGAAATCAAAAATCCTTTGACCCCGATACAGCTTTCGGCAGAGCGCATTCTGCAGCGGTACCGGCAGATCACGCCGCACGATCAAGCCGGCCTTTCTGGGTCGTGGCATTCGGAATTCCTGAAATTCGACAAGCTGCTCGCCGAGTGCGTCCAGGTCATTATGAGCGAGGCCGGCTCGCTCAAGCGTCTCGTGGATGAATTTTCCCGATTCGCGCGCCTTCCGGAACTGCGGCTGGAAGAGGCTGACCTGAACCTTATTCTGGAAAACGCGCTGAGCCTTTATAACGGACGAATCCAGGGAATCAGTGTGAAAAAGGATTTCGACGCGGGTATTCCCAAAATCTTGCTTGATCCGGAGCAGATGAAACGCGTATTTACCAATCTTTTCGATAATGCATTTGAAGCGATGGCGAATAACGCGCACGAAAAGGTATTGCAGCTGCGCACCTGCTGTAATCTGCGGCAGGGTTCCGTCAGCGTTGAGATCGGTGATACGGGAGGTGGTCTCCCCGAGGAGTATCAAGATAGCTTGTTCCTGCCCTACTTTTCGACGCGAAAAGAAGGAACCGGCCTCGGGCTGGCGATTGTGCGGCAGATTGTGACGGACCATCATGGAAGCGTGCGCGCTGAGCCCAACGTTCCGGTCGGCACAAGGATGATCATAAATTTGCCCATGGCATAGACGGATTGACGATTGACAATTGTCCAAAATTCCATTCCATGATTCGTCAATCGAAAATCGTCAATCGTCAATCGTCAATGTTCTCTTGCGCGTGCCCTTAAATCCGGAACACAATAAACTCTTATGTCTCGACCTGCGGTCTTAATTGTTGATGACGAAAAGGGTGTGCAGACTTCCGTTCAGGGAATTCTGGAGGATGCGGGGTTTGATCCCCACGCGGCATCCAACGCCGAAGAAGCTTTGGAGATCCTGGTAAAACGGAGCTTCCCTGTTGTGCTGCTGGACGTATGGCTTCCGGGGATCGACGGCCTGCAGGCGCTCGCGCAAATACGACAACAATCTCCCCAAACAATCGTCATTATGATCTCGGGGCATGGATCCATTGAGACCGCTGTGCGGGCAACCAAACTGGGCGCCTTCGATTTTGTGGAAAAACCGCTCTCGCTGGAAAAGACCGTCCTGGTCGTCAAGAATGCATTGCATCAATATCAATTGCAGGAAGAAAACCGCCTTCTCAGGGAGCAGGTCGAACAGAAATATGTGATGATCGGCGATTCAGTTCCAATGCAGGCATTGCGCCAGCAGATCGACTTCGCCGCCCCGACAAACGGCCGGGTCCTCATTTACGGCGAAAACGGCACCGGGAAAGAACTCGTGGCACATCTGCTCCACCTGCAGAGCCAGCGCCGCGACGGACCGTTTATAGAAATGAACTGCGCTGCAATACCGGAAGAACTGATCGAAAGCGAGCTCTTTGGCCATGTGAAAGGCTCATTTACGGGAGCTTCAGAGGATAAGGAAGGGAAATTTGCCCAGGCTGACTGCGGCACGCTTTTTCTCGATGAAGTCGGCGATATGAGCTCCAAAACGCAGGCGAAAGTGCTTCGGGTTTTGGAAGAGCAGCGATTCACGCCTGTCGGAGGCAGTGCATCGGTCAAAGTGGATGTCCGGGTCATCGCCTCCACAAACAAAAACCTCGAGCGGGAGATCGAGGCCGGCAGTTTCCGCGAAGATCTTTACTATCGCCTGAATGTTCTTCCATTCCAGCTTCCCCCCTTGCGGGAGCGCAAAGAGGATATTCCGATTCTGACTGCGTACTTCCTGGAGGACTTCGCCCGCAAGTACGGCAAGAAAGCGCCTGTGGTGACTCGGAAGGCTGTGGAAGCGCTCGAAACCTATCCGTGGCCGGGCAACGTGCGTGAACTGCGGAATATTATGGAGCGGATGGTCATCATGACGCCCCAGGCCCGCATCGACATTTATGATTTACCCGAGCCGATTCTGCGGCGCACCCTGCTCGCGCCGGCGGAACAGGAACGGGAATCTTCGCTCCAGAGCGCCCGGGACCGGTTTGAAAGGGAGTTCATCCTGCTGAAGTTGATGGAAAACAAAGGGAATGTCGCCCGCGCGGCCCTAGCGCTGCAGATTGAGCGGAGTCATCTTTATCGCAAGATCAAGCAGCTGGGGATTCCGTATTCCGGCCGGGAGAACGGCGACACGGAATAATGCCGTGGTTAGCAGTTAGTTCTGCATGACTACAAGTATGAAACCTCGATCTCTACTAACCACTGATCACTGCCCACTATCCTTTTTCCGGTAGCACTTAATGAAAAATTGCGAGTCGCCGATCTGCATGTCTGTTGTAACGTGTTCCCCAAAAACCGCGGCCAGTTCGAAATTGGAATTAATCCATTTCATCAGTATGTGGCAATAATCCTGGCCGAATATCTTTGGGCCAAATTCCGATGTCGGCCTGTTGAACAGGAATATGTACCGAACCTTTTTCTCCTGAATCTGATGAATCATAATCCGCTCTTCGTCGCTACGGACGAAGCCCGGAGTCGCGATCTCGTACCGGACCGGAACCGGGCGGTTCGCAAGAAAATTCAAACTGCTTCCTTCCGGCAGCATGAGCAGGTATTCCGCCGGGCTCGTGTTCCGGGCAATAAAATCGAGTGCCTGATTCATCGCACTGATGTGACCGGCTGGAAACCACAGTTCCCCGCGCGTGGTCCGCAGCGGAACGTAATTGTTTTCAATCTGGCGGTAGACGAGAACGCCCATGACTGCAGCAAGCGCAATGGAGAGGCCAACCAGAACGAACCGGCGCCGGAACTGGGCGGCGGCCGGCGGCAGCTTTGCAATCGGAAGATCAGATTTCGCGATATAGAAGAAGAGCAGAAGCGGAACGGGAAGCAGCCCGGAACCATAGGATCCGCCAGCTGGGACCCGGACAAATACGCGCGCCAGGACGGCCAGACTATAAACGGAAATCAGCAGCAATGCTCGAAGGGGGGGCTCATCTTTTTCACTCCCGCCTTGTTCTGTGAAATAGTAATAAATCATTCCCAGAAACAATATGGGAAGCGCCCGGAATGGATTCAGGTCCCAGTGAACTCCGTAGAGAAGGATATGCAGGAGAATGAATCCGCCGCTGATACCTGTAATCCACCACAGCCGTCGTGCCTCCTGCGCCCGAGGTGCGGACAAGACGGATTCTCCCGCCATCCGAAGCCCCGCGAGCGAAAAAATACCTGCAGCCCCGGTCAGAAGAGCTACCGCGCTGATCAGTTCCCGCAGAGTTCTTCCAGGATCATCTAAACCGAGTTTCATTTTATTGAAATAAACCAACTCGGCAGGGATGTGTCCGGGTAAAAGAAACGTGTCTTTGAACAGCGGCCCGGCTGGGATGCGCGCGAAAAGAAACCCGTAAATCAGCAGCGGAAAAATCAAAGCGGCTAGAAGGGCAACGCCTGCATTTCGCAGCCGTTCTCTCCGGGGAGAAGAGGTTACGAGCGCGACGAGTGAAGCAATGGCGGCGAATCCGAATTCCAACTTGCAGCAAAGAGTCAGTCCGGACAGTGCTCCCGCGACGAACAGGCTGCGCAGCCTGTTGGATCGAATGTGGGCCAACTGCGCGGTCAAGGCGAGGGCGCCGAGAATCGTCCCATACAAAGCCGCGTAGCTGTATGGAAAAATCATGTTTCCCCTCAGCTTGAGAACGCAAAGCAGAAGCACCGCAACTGCCGCCAGCATCGCTTCGAAAACCGACATGAATCGCCGGCCCAGGTAAAAAATCAGCAATACCAGAAACAGCCCGCCTGCCAGGCCAGCTGCATAGAGCGTGCCCAGATGAACACCAAAAAGTTTATAAAGCAGCGCGTTAAAGAAAGGAGCGACGGGACCGTACAGGTAATAGACCTCTGAATAAATCTGTTCTCCTTGCAGCAGACGCAGCGGCGTGTTCATCTCCCTGCCGCCGTCGATGATAGGATTTGCCCATCTCTGCCACGAGCCAGCGCTCATGATGCCAAATAGGACAATGAGGGCCATGACAGCGTGCAGCGATTTCATGGTTCCCTATGATAAATGGGGTCCCGCGATTTAGAAAACTAATACTGAGAAAAAACGGTTCCACGTTTCCAGTTTGTCGTTGGATAAACGGAGACGCTCCGCCCTTTGGCCCATGCACGAGTACTTGCAACGATCATGGTGGTAATCCCGACAATGACATTATTCCCAAACTGCAATTTGTCGTAGTGCTTCATACACGACGATTGCCACGGCGGTTGCAAGATTCAGGCTCCGGACGTTGGGGGAAAGCATAGGTATTTGAAGTGCATCGTCGCGGTTTTCAAGCAAAAACTCTTCCGGAAATCCTGTGGACTCCGGACCGAATACCAGGCAATCACCAGCCCGATATCGGATATTGGTATAGAGGTTTTGGGCGCGAGCGCTGAAATAGAAGACCCTGGATCCCGGCAGCCTGGATTTCAGCTCCTCGAGATTCTTTTCCTGGCGAATATCAACGAAAGGCCAGTAATCCAGACCTGCCCTGCGCACGGAGCGCTCATCGATCCTGAATCCCAGTTTTCCAACGAGGTGCAGAGGAAGTCCATTCGCTGCGCACAGGCGGGCGACATTTCCTGCATTCGGGTGGATTTCCGGTTTGAACAAGGCCACATGGATCAGTTCAGACAAGTTTCCCTCATCGGTGTTCAATAGCGATAATCAGGGCCCCACTTCAGCACTGTTTCCATTGAAACGTCCGCCGGCATGGCGCGGATTGAAATATCCTATATCAGAATTGTTCTGGAAAGAAATCCGGGATTCCGCAGATATAAATCCGTGGAATCCATGGCGTTTTTCCATTACTCTTGGGTTTTGACAGGTTGGGTAAATCATGCAGGCCTCGGTCGAGATCAGAAAAAAGCTGGCATTGCTGGTCGGGAATCTGCTCTCCCGCTGCATCCGCGAGGCGCGGTTCATTCCGCATGTGCTGACCCGGGAAGAGGTCATCAGTATTCTCCTAAAGAATCCGGCGCTGTACGAAAAACTTGTTTCGGATGAGCACGCCGAAAGTTCCCAGACTTCAAAAGAGGATCTGACCATCAAGATCGATGTTGCCAAGGAGCTTGAGAAACTGGACAGCCTGGATGCATTGGAAGCATCTTTCTGGGATGGGCCGGAGGTCGACCTCTCACCGATTCTGGATTCAACAAATCAGCTTACGCGAACCTTTGCCGTTTATTTGGGGAATGCAGCCACGCTGTTTGACAGAGCGTTTGAAAATTTCATGAATAGATTCCGCCAGTCAGTACAGCGTGCGGGGATGACTTTGAAAACAGTGGATTTCGCATCGGATGACGTAGCGGTTCTCGAGGCAAACGCCGTTTCCCATCTTTGCAGCGGTGAATTCCTGCAGGCGTTCACTTTCGACCGGCTGCTGAGTTCGCAGGTAATGATGAAGCAGGTCATAAACCTGCCGGTTGAGAAATATTCAATGCGGGAGAACCTCATCCAACATGCCCTCCATGATCCAAACCTGGAACCGGCGCTGATCAAGTTTGTCCTGCGAATCTCCTATGTCAGCCAGGGCGCGTGGGATGACCTGGTCTCGATTCTGGCAAGACAAATCCATGAACAACCAGGGCTTTGCAGTCCCGGCCGGTTACTGGACTTGATAGAGCAGGATGTCGTCTTCTCGTGCAACCTTCTCTGCAGATCTTATGGGGAAATCAGGGAGTGGTCGGCCAACCAAAGGAGAGAGGCCATTGCGAGCAGTCTCAGAAACTATCAGGATCGACCGTCGATCAAGGCTGCTTCACAAGGTCCGTAAGGTTCAGATCCGAAACCTCCAGCACTGATTTGACACCCATTCTGGAGCAAGCCCCATCGTAAATCTGTTTCACGGCTTTTTTGGCCTGTTGAAGTTCGAGCAGCTTGTCTTTTACCTTTGCCAATTCCGCGCTTATTTCCTTGTCGAGCTGTTCCAGTTCCTCCTTAGCCATTTGCCGGGTCATTTCAAACTTATGCTTCTGCTGTTCGGTCAGCATCGTTCCTCCAGACTATTTTCTCAGGTTAAAATCCATCGTGACCTTGCTGCCACTGCTCACATTGACACCACCGATGGATGCAGGTTTGTAACGCCACTTCATGGCTGCGGCCACCGCGGCATTATAAAAAATATTCGGGCCGCTCACCGGAGTGGCCTTAGTGACTTTTCCTTGTTCATCTATTTGCAGTTCCAGGACCACAGACCCGGAAGCGCGGGTTCGCAGGGCTATTTCAGGATATACCGGAGTCGCCTGCGAAATCGGGATTGCGGCAACCGGATTTCTCATTTCGGCAGGAGGCTGAACCGCACTCATGGGCGGCGCCGGCGACGGCGCAACCGGCTTTTTTTCCGGCGTGACTGGAGAACTGTCCGACACGGGGGTTGGAGCAGGTTTCTCGAGAGCGGCTGAAACCGGAGTCGGGGCGGGCTCCTGGGGTTGCGGAGAAGTCGCCGCCGGTTTTTCCTCCTTAACCGGCGCCGGTGCGTTTGCAGGCTTCGCGGGTGCAGCCTCGAGTTTTTCCTTTGGAGGCGTCGGTTTTACGGATTGCTGAACGGAGGACTGCGAAGGCTTGTCCGGCTGTTTTGAAGCAGGTTCGGCCGGAACAGGATTAGGCTTGGTCGTAGCTGCCGGCATTTCCGGTCCATTTACTGGCGGCTGGATGATGGGCGCCGAAACCGCTTTGGTTTGGGGCTTGATGGCCTGAGCCGCAGCCGGCGGAGATTTCGGGACCGCTGGAGTTTTGTTCGATGAAGCGAAGAAGAAGTAACCGGCAGCTCCGAGAATTACGGCAATGCCTGCAACAGCGGCTGCCATTACTAATGGTTTCTTTGTTTGCGCCGGCGATTTTGATGCAAACAGTTCCCAGGGCCTCGGGGCGGTCCGACTCTTTGAGGATGACTTATGCCCGGCTACAACCGCATTATCCGGACCAGCCGGCTTGGCTGGAGTCATGGCTTGCAAGGTTCCCTGCTGATCAATGCCTGGATCTGGAGCATTGCTTCCTGGATCCGAAGCCTTGGTCAAGTTGGGGGTTAAGTCCGAGAACAGCTCATCCTCTTTGTCATACACGAGTTCGTTCAGAGTCTGAGGCCGTTCCGTTTCCGTGATTACCTTTTTCAGCAGGTCTGAGACAAGGGCATCCAATTCCTCCGACTGCGGATCCTTTTTTTCTGTCGGTTGGACGGTTGCCATTTCTTTTTCCAGAAAGTCCAGTATTGTGGTTTCGTAATCTTCCTGGTTATCAGGTTCCCGAGGCCGTCTTTTGTCGCTGCTCATTTTCCTGATACCCCCCTTATTGCGGGGCAAGAAATCCCGGAACCACCTTATGGGCGATTGTTTCGGTTCAACTGCATGGGATTCCGCTCCTTGCCTTTATTCATCGTCTGAAAACCGGCAAGACTTCACACCTGAGATGCGGGATTTCGACCTGAGGATATCAAATCGGAGCCAGGATCAATTTTGCATGAGCGGCTGAGCTTGTCTTAAAGTGGGGACGCCACCCTTTTCACCAGAACTACAGGCGGTTGCAGACAAGACTTAACTGGCGAAAAGGGTGGCGTCCCCGTTTTTTGAGGATTCATCCACAATCCGCGATACAATAAAGACATAATGGCCGAAGCGATTGGCGGCTCGATTTCGAAATATCTCGACTATCTTCGCCTGCAGAGAAATGCCTCTCCGCATACGCTTCGCAACTATGAGTCCGACCTTCAGCAGTTTCTGGCTTACCTGACACACACGCCTGAAGGGCAGCCTCGCCCTGAACCGGAGCTGGAACAGATCGACAACCTCACCATTCGTGAATTCCTGGGCGCACTCTATCAAAAGGGAAACAAAAAAGCTTCTGTTGCAAGAAAGCTGGCGACACTGCGGTCCTTCATGAAGTTCCTCTCGGCTCAAGGCTCAATTCAGGCGAATCCGGCCAAGAACGTTTCCTCGCCGAAACTGGAAAGCAGGCTTCCGGATTACCTGACTGTGGATTCCGTTACGGATCTCATTGAAGCCCCCGATACCGCATCGGACCTTGGCAAGCGTGATCGCGCCATACTCGAACTGCTTTATGGTTCCGGTCTTCGGGCGAGCGAAGTAGTGGGGCTGAACCTTGGTGATATAAGTCTCGGTGAAGGGCTGTTGAGAGTTGTCGGCAAGGGGCGGAAAGAGCGCATTGTCCCTTTCGGCACACGAGCGGCAGACGCTTTGGATGACTATCTCAAAGTGAGAAACCGATGCATGAAAACCCCTCTTCCGACAAAATCGGCAGGGAGCAAGCCCTCTGGGGAAGCGTTTTTTCTGAGTTACCGGGGCAGGCGGTTGACCAGCCGGAGCATCGGGCATATTGTCGATCATCATGTCGGCCGGCTTGCGCAGAAGCTGAAGGTTCATCCTCATACTCTCCGGCACACCTTTGCGACCCACATGCTCAGCGCGGGCGCGGACCTGCGGGCCATTCAGGAATTGCTGGGCCATGAGAGCTTATCGACAACGCAGAAATATACGCATGTATCCGTGGAACAACTCGTTCGCGTCTATCAATCCTGTCATCCCCGCGCCGGGAAAAAGTCGCGAGACGTGGAATGAGTGACATAAAAGTTGAATGCTATGCCGGATTCAAAGGTGAGCAGTACCCGCAGCGTTTCACTTTGCGCGAGCGGGTCCTGGAAGTCAAAGAAATCGAAGACCAGTGGTACAGCCCCTCTTCTCAATATTTCCGCGTGCGCGCCAGTGACGGAAATTTCTACATCCTGCGCCACGACCAGGAGCAGGAGAGCTGGAGTCTGGATGCCTTCCGAAGAAAACGGTGACAGCCACCAGTGTCCCCACAGGACACCGGTGGCTGTCACCGTTTTATATGCCGTGTTACAATCAAATAGCTGCGCGCGTTTAAGTATTCAAATAGAGGATTCCCCGTGAGCTCCAAGCGACTATTTTTGATTGACGGCATGTCCCACATCTATCGGGCCTATTTTGCCATCCGCAATCTGAGCAACACCAAAGGATTGCCTACCAACGCCATTTACGGCTTCACATCGATCCTGCGCAAGATGATTCAGGAACAGAAGCCCGATTATGTCGGCGTGGCTATTGACCTCGAGGGGCCGACCGTCCGGCATGAGAAGTATCAGGCTTACAAGGCCACCCGCAAGCCTATGCCCCAGGACCTCGTGCAACAGATCCCTTATATCAGAAGGGTTTGCGAAGCGTTTTGCGTGCCAGTGCTCGGATATCCCGGTTTCGAAGCGGACGACGTGATCGGGACTCTTTCGCTGAAGGCAACCGAGCAGGGACTTCAGTCGATTATCGTAACCAGCGACAAGGATATGCTGCAGCTGGTTTCGGACGATGTCCTTGTGCTCGATACCATGAAGGACAATGCGATCCTTGATGCGAAAAAGGTTGAGGAAAAGCTGGGCGTCAGGCCCGATCAGGTGCCGGACCTGCTGGGGTTGTGGGGGGACGCCTCGGACAATGTTCCCGGGGCGCCTGGAATCGGAGAAAAAGGCGCCAGGGAATTGATTCAAACCTACGGAACTCTCGAGAACATTTTGAAAAACTGGGATAAGGTCAAAAGAAAGGCTTACCAGGAGAGTCTCCGGGATAATGCGGAGCAGATCCGCATGAGCCGGGAACTGGTCACCATCCGGCGCGACCTGCCGATCGAACTCGACCTCCCTGCCTGGGTTCTCTGTGAACCGGATCGCAAGGCTGCTTTCGCGCTCTTTTCAGAACTGGAATTCAAGTCGCTGATGCAGGAATTTGTGGACGAGGAGAAACGGGCGCATTTGAAAGGGAAGTGGCTTGCCGATTCCGAGGCCGAAGATTTCTTCCGAACTATGAGCGGTCAATCGAAGCTCTTTGTGGAGTTGTGTCATACGGAAGGGGCGCTGGGGCGCAAGAGAGCTGAGGTCGGATGTGTCCAGGGTGACTCCGACGATGCAGTCCTTGTCGATCTGAAGAGCGAAGCCCAGGCGCTCCAATGGCGCCGTCTGTCGGGGCAGGGTTCTCCCAAAATAATTTGCTGGGATGCCAAGCTCCACCTCCTCTCCCAAGAAAGCTTCGAATTCGGCAAAGCGCCGGACGACGTGATGTTGATGGCTTTTCTGTCGGCGCCGAATGTGGGCGACTACAGCCTGAAGTACTGGGCGCTGGATCAGCTGCATATTTCACTCCTTGAAGAAAAGCCCAAAAAACAGGTCTCCCTTCTTCCGGAACCAGAGAAAACGGTTGAAAACCTCTGTAAACAACTCGAGGCTGTGCGCGGGCTTTATGAACTGTTGAATCCTCGCCTTGATGAGCTTGGGTTGCGCAGGCTCTATCAGGAGATCGAGCTCCCGCTGGTCCCGGTCCTCGCGGACATGGAGCGTACGGGAATAAAGATCGACAGGGGTATGCTTCACCAGATGTCCTCCACGATGGAAAGGCAGCTCTCTGAGCTGACGGGCAGGATTTATCAGGCAGCCGGAATGGAATTTAACATCAACTCGCCGCGTCAGCTGGGCGAGATACTTTTCGAAAAGCTCAATTTGCCGATTTTGAAAAAAACCCGTAAAACCGGAGGATACAGCACGGACCAGGCGGTCCTGGAAGAACTTGCCCAAACCTATGAACTTCCCAAAATTATCCTTGAATACCGGCAGGTTTCGAAACTCAAGTCCACGTACGTCGATGCCCTTCCGGCCTTAATCAATCCTAAAACGGGAAGGGTCCACACGACCTTCAACCAGACAGGGGCCGCGACAGGCAGGTTGTCGAGCTCGGATCCAAATCTGCAGAATATCCCGATTCGGTCTGAGCTGGGACGCCTGATCCGGGGAGCTTTTGTCCCTGAAAGAGGGAACGTCCTGATCTCTGCCGATTATTCGCAAGTTGAATTGCGCATTCTTGCACATCTATCCCAGGACGAAGTTCTGGTAAGCGCCTTCAAATCGGACGAGGATATCCACGAAAGGACAGCGCGGGAGGTTTTCAGTGCAGATGAACTTACAAATCCCGCCGAGTGCCGCCGCCGGGCCAAGGTAATTAATTTTGGAATTGTATACGGGCTCTCCGCGTTTGGCTTGTCGCAGACACTCGGGATTTCCAGGGAAGACGCTCAATCCTTTATCGATGCTTATTTTAAGCGATACTGTGGAGTCCGGGCATGGCTTGACAGGACGTTGGCGGAAGTACGCCATGTCGGAAGCGTGCGAACCCTCTTCGGGCGGATCCGACCGATTCCGGATATCAACAGTAAAGACTTTAATTTGCGGCATTTTGCCGAGCGGACCGCGGTCAACAGTCCGATCCAGGGTACGGCAGCGGATATCATCAAGATCGCCATGATACGGATTCATCAAGCATTGCAGGAAAGGCGCCTATCGGCTAAAATCCTGCTCCAAGTCCATGACGAGCTTGTAATCGAGGTTCCCGAAGCTGAAGCGGAAGCAACTCGAGCCCTTGTTCAGGAAGAAATGGAAGGAGCCGCCGCTCTGCTTGTGCCCCTGAAGGTCGACCTTAATGTGGCCGACAATTGGATGGACATGAAATAATACGGAACCTGTTTTTCGTATTTACGTGTAGAACAATGCAGTTTGGGATCTGCGCCGGTAGTTTGACCACTGCGGGCGCCTGGAGGAAAAAAGATTGACTTCCGAACTCCGGGAAGAAGCCATAGCGCCACAAAACATAGAACTGGAACTCGCGGACGCGCCGACAGCTGACAACAGTCTGGTGAGGGAATTTATTTCCGGGAACGATGCCGCCTTTACGCAGCTTGTCTCCCGCTACAAAAACTCTCTCACCAACTACCTCAATATGATGCTCGGCGATTATGATTCTGCCGTGGACCTTTGCCAGGAGACCTTCCTGAGGGTCTACCGCAATATCCACCGGTACAGCAACCTGTACCAGTTCTCCACCTGGATTTATCGCATTGCGACCAACCTGGCTATCGACGAGATGCGATACCGCAAACGCCGGGGAAGGGTCTTTTATAAGAATGTCTGGGGAAAGCGGTCATCGGCGGAGAGTGATGCGCACGAATTTGAAATCACCGATGTCCGGCGCGGGCCACGGGACGAAGTCTTGCGTAGGGAAAGCAGTCGGGTCTTGGGAGACGCGATCCGTTCATTGCCTGAAAAATATCGAACTGCTTTCATCATGAAGGAAGTGCAGGAATTGCCGTACGACACCATTGCGAATGTTCTGAACTGCTCGGCCGGAACGATTAAATCACGGCTGCACAGGGCGCGGGAACTGCTCCAGAGAAAGCTGGAGCGGTATGTCGAATCGTAGGAATAGGCCATGGACTGCCGCAAGTTTCACAAATATTTGGAAGATTATCTGGAAGACGGACTGGATTTTGCGGGCCGCTTCGGAATGGAACGCCACGCGCAGCAGTGCATCAGTTGTGGTGAGGAATTGGCCGGCGCACAGCGCTTGCGCAGGATGGTGCGCGAGCTGAACCGTGTGAAGGCTCCGGCGAATTTTGAGTCCTCGGTCCTGAGCGAAATTGGCAAGCGCAAGGGACATGGCCGATACTCATATTTTAAGAAATTCTGGTTCTATGGCTTTGAATCGCAGTCTCTGCGGAGGCTGGCCTTGGCCGGGGCCGGTTTGGCTGCTCTGGCCTTTGGATTCTTTTATTTGTCCCCTTATCTATCCCGCCGGGCAGCCCCCGAGATTCCCTCCGCCCCATCGCCGATTGCGCAAGAGCCTGCAAAGATAAAGCAAATTGAGAATCCACGGCCTCTGGCGACACCTGTTGTCGCCCGGGCTGATCGACGGTTGTCCAGCCGTGTCCGTGATGTAGCAGAAACGAATCAAGATTCCAGCTTGGAACAAGAGCAGATCTTTGAACAGGAACCTGACGATTCGGACTATGTGGAATTGCAGATGATCGGACCGGACAACCGCCCTGTGAGTTTCAGGCTGCCCGACAAATCACGTTCCCACGGTAGTCAGAGGTCTCAGCAATATTTTGTCCGTAACGTAAGTCATTAATCCATCATGGCCGGCAGATCCCAAATGAGCTCAGTTCATCTTGCCCGCATTTTGACCTGTTGTTTATTGCTTTCCGGCGCGCCGGCAGCCATGGCTCACCGCTTTCCTTTCTTCACGATGGTATTTGGATTTCAGAATTCTCATCCACCGGAATCGGAATCCGGCCTGGTGCGTGTGAAGATAGTAACCAAATTCCGTGGCGCTAAGGATACCGTTAAGATCAACGGCAAACTGATACCAGACTACAGTCCAACCCTAATCATACATCTTTCAGCGACGGGAATTGTCCTCGATCCACAGGGGCACGTCCTGACATTCCTCGGCGAGCGGTGGCTGGATGTCCAAAACGACTCGGCCATCGAAGTATCGAAGCAAGGGCAAAAGTGGAAAGGCAAGCTGGTGGGCATCGACCAGAGGAACGGAGCCACCGTCATAAGAATTGTCGGAGGGAAACTGAAAGAGACCCCAACCTGCGGTGGGTGCAAGGTGAAGGATGGATCGACCGTTATGGCGCCGCTTTCTGTTGAATCATCCCAATACCGGCAAGCACAAATTGTTTCCGTTGGCGCGGCACCGGAAACACCCGACCCGGAAGATTTCATCATTACCGTCGATCATCCGTTTCCCGATATAGGACAGCCGATTCTGACATCGGACCACCGTGTCCTCGGGTTTATCGCCGGACAGGATCCGATGGGAGTACGCAATGTTGTCTACCCCATTTCTGAACTTCTCGCATCTGCAGACAAAATTATTCACAAAGGCGGAAGCATCTATACGGGCTGGCTTGGGCTGTGGGTCCTGGATTCCGATTTGGCTGGGGGGACTGGCGGAGTGTTTGTTCAGGATGTCGAACCAGACAGTCCGGCCCAAATTGCCGGGCTAGTCCCGGGTGACCGTCTGCTTAAATACAACGGCAAACGAATTGCAGACAGCAACCAATACATCCAGCTTGTCGAAAAATCCCCGGTAGGGTCGAAGGCTAACCTCGAAATCATCCGGCAAGGGAATCCCATGACGATTTCCGCTTTGATCGGAACCCGCCGACAGCAGCTGAATCGAGACAGGTTGTCATTCAACTTGGACGAAGCATTAGGATTTCCGGTCCCTGCCATGACTCAGGAATCGCCGCCCCGGAATCAAAAGCTGCTGATCGGAGTGGATACTATTCTTCTGGATACCGAGCTTGCCCAGGCTCTGCAAACACCTGTCCAGAGAGGTGTGCTTGTAATTGGCGTTCAACAGAAGTCGCCCGCAGCACTGTCCGGAGTTCTTCTCGGAGATGTAATTGAATCAATTGACGGTCAGCCGATTACGGATGCGTTGAGCTTCACCACGTTCATGCAGACGCACAACTGGGGGCCCCGGGTGTTTCTTCAAGTCAACCGAAAAGGGGTAAACCTCACCATTCCCGTTCAGCTTTCCGACCAGTAACCACAGATTTCGCAGATTCCGCAAATCTGTTTGAAATCGGGGACGCCACCCACTGCTGTCCCATTAACTTTTGAGTATTGTCCCTGAATTCTTTTTTTTTCAGGATGTTATAACAACAAATGGGTGTAATCGATTTCAATTTTTTTTAAACTCATTCGGA
>Ga0187865_1001119_pt1 | contig 32861 bp, 31 predicted proteins | sample June2016WEW_11_1_2_FD_132989 | JGI IMG/M metagenome (GOLD analysis project Ga0187865, IMG submission 132989) | Peatland microbial communities from SPRUCE experiment site at the Marcell Experimental Forest, Minnesota, USA - June2016WEW_11_100 | ecosystem: Environmental > Terrestrial > Soil >...
GAAGCTTATACCGGTCTCGGAATACTTAAACGGACAGGGCAGGTTCAGACACCTCACCGACAAGGAGATCGAGCAGATACAGGCCAAGGTCAGCCACGATTATGAGAGGATCTTGAAGCTGAGTGAAGAGGGGTAGGTCATGGAGTTTTAGGTCTTAAATTTGAAGTTTTAAGAAGGACACGTTTACCTAGGTGTATTGGAGCTATTACTTCAAACCTAAAACTTAAAACCTAAAACTCATGTATTCTTAGGTTAAATAACCTGAGTATCGTCTTGCCAGCCGCTCATTGCTGATTGGTAAACCTATTGCCATGACCGTCCTTGACAAAGCCTATGAAATGACTCTATTGAGGGCTGGTTGCCCCTGTGCTTAACATGGCGCATGTTGTCTTATAAAGCAGCATAGTGTGTCTGATATGTGTTTGATACCGTAGTGTGTTTATGGCGCCCCACATTGACGGTGCAGCAGATATTGGATAGCATAGAGTTTCTTTAGATCTTATGGGAGAGCGAGCATGCTAGAGCTGATTTCTGATGGATTTCGCAAAGCCCAGAATATCTTTCAGGGCAAGGTTACCATCCAGGAAAAGCACATCGAGGACGCCATAAAAGAGATCCGGATCTCGCTGCTGGAAGCAGATGTGGAATTCCATGTCGTCAAAGAGTTCATCGACAACGTAAAGAACAAGGCCCTCGGTGAGATTGTTCATACAAAAGTCGCCCATGGCGGCAAGAAGCTGAAGATTTCCCCTGAGCAACACTTCGTCAAGATCTGTTACGACGAACTCGTGGGTATCATGGGGCCGGTGGATACCTCCCTGAAACTCTCCGGCCGGACAGTGAACGCCATTATGATGGTAGGGCTCCAGGGAAGCGGCAAGACCACAACAACTGCCAAGATTGCCAGATTCATACAGAAGAAAGGCAAGAGGCCAATGATGGTGGCTGCGGACATCTACCGACCCGCCGCCATCGACCAGCTGAAGGTCTTAGGGAACCGTCTGGATATACCCGTATTCTCTGCCGCAGGCAAGACCCCGCCGCTGATCTGCAAAGATGCCATGGAGGCTGCCCAGATCAAGGGCTGCGACGTTGTAATCTTTGATACGGCCGGCAGGACCATCCTTGATGACACCCTTATGTCGGAGTTGGAGGAGATCAAAGCAGCTACAAGCCCGGAAAACATCCTCCTTGTCGTGGATGCCATGATCGGCCAGGAGTCTGTAAATGTAGCCAGGGAGTTTGATCGGAGGCTCGATTTATCGGGCTTTATCCTTACAAAGCTCGACGGTGATGCCAGGGGTGGCGCAGCGCTGTCCATCAAGGAGGTCACCAAGAAGCCTGTGAAATTCCTCGGCATCGGCGAGTCACTGGACAAGCTTGAGGAATTCCGGCCTGAAGGGCTCGCGTCGCGTATACTCGGTCATGGCGATATTGTGGGACTGGTCAAGGACTTTGAAGAAGTCATTGATGAGAAGAAAGCCGAGGAAGACGCTGCAAAACTCCTGCGCGGAGATTTCTCTTTTGATGATTTTCTCAAACAGCTCAAGATGATGAAGAAGATGGGATCGCTTACCGATATCATCGGTAAGCTGCCTCTGGGTCAGTTCGGGCTGCCCCATGGTGTCCAGGTTGATGACCGGGAGATCGTGCGGGTGGAAGCCATCATCAATTCCATGACAGCCTATGAGCGGGAAAACCCGGACAGCCTGAACGATAGCCGAATCGGCCGCATAGCCAAGGGATGCGGCCAGCCCAAGCAGAGGATTATGGACTTGATCGGTAGGTTCAATACCATGAGGCAGATTATGCAAGGTTTGGGCTCGGGCAAGAAAAAAGTCCTGGGCAGGCTCGGGGTGAACCCGAACATCGGCAACCTCCTGGAGAAGGGAGCCCCTAAGCTGCCGAAGAAAAATCTTGTGGATCTGAAGCAACGAAAGAACAGAAAGAAGTCGGCAAAGAAGGCGAAGAAACGAAACCGCTGAAAGGGATATGGGAGACCATGGAGAGCAAGGAACTGATCATCTTCCGAAGGATCAACGAAGCCATTTCCCTTTCTCCTGATGTTGAGGCTGTGGCACGGGCTATCCTGGATATCGTCATCGATGAGACGCCTGCAGAAAATGCCTCTATCATGATGGCAACATCAGATAACAGCAAACTCGAGATCAAGGCTGCCAAGGGCAGGAAAGACAAAAGAAGCCGCTATTCGGAGAAATCGCTCGGCCAGGTGTTTACGCTCGGCGAAGGTATTGCCGGGGTGGTGGCGCAAAAAGGCAAGCCTGTCATTATCCACGATACCTCAAGAGACATGAGGTTCAAGGCCGGGAATAACAAGGTCAAAATCGGCACCATCTTGAGCCTGCCGCTTATCTACAGTAAGGATGAGCTTGTGGGTGTGCTCAATCTGAGCCATCCCAAGGCCCATGCCTTTGAAGACGATGACCTTCGCGTGCTTTCGGCATTGCTTTCGCCTGCAGCCCTGGCGTTGCGCAATGCCAAGCTCATGAGGGAAGTCGATGAGATCAATAAAATGCTCAAGGCAGAGCTTTCCATGACCGACAAGGCAATGCTGGAGTTCGGCAGGAGCATTTTAAAGGTGTTTAACTGGATGTCCATGGGAATGCTGACCACTGACCCGAAGGGTATCATCACCACCATGAACAAAAGGGCATCAGAGATGATCGGTAAGAAAACGGGGGAAAGCCTGGCCGATATTGTAGGCGATTCAGTGATTCAAAGGATTGTGTCCGACAAAGAGGGGACGACGCTTGATGTTGAGTTAAGGGGGAAGATATTCAGCTTTGACCTCTCACCCTTGCCGCTGAAACCAGCCTGGCAGGTGGTGGCGTGCATCAGGGACGTGACCGTTGAACGTTTCAAGGAAAAAGAGCTTGTCCGTGTCAAAGACCAATATAAGGACATGGTTGAAAAGGCTATTGATGCAGTCTATATCATCAAGAACGGCCGTTTCCTGCTCGTAAACAGAAAGTTTCAGGAGATGCTCGGCTATGAGCAGGACGAGATCCTGAACAGGCATTTCAGGCGCATCGTGACCAGAGACTCTATCCATACCCTTGCGGATTCTCTCCGGACCCAGAAAGGGAATATCTTTGTACCCAATCTTGAGATCCAGGCAATACGCAAGGACGGCCAGAAGATCTATCTTGAGATTTCCATCGGCAGGCTGATGATAGATGACGATGAGTGTTATGTAGGCGTGGTCCGCGATATTACCAGTAAAAAAGAGCTCCTCTCCTTAAAGACCAGGTTTTTGAATGTGGCATCCCACGAGATCCGGGTTCCCCTGACCGTGATCAGGGGGTACGGCAGGATGCTCGCCCGGGACAAGGAATGCGTGCTTACCGATGGGCAGCAGGAGTGTATCGACGAGATTGAGAAGCAGTGCGAGAAGCTGCTGGGCTTTTCCAACTCATTGCTGGATTTTGCCAAAATCCATTCCGAGAAGTTCAGCCTGAACCGGGAGAAAGTCGTAGTCGGAGACTTTATTCGTGGAATCGTGCGGAACATGCAGATCAGCGCTTGCGAAAAGAAAATAACCATCAGCTTTGAGGACCATGGAGGGGTTGACACCCTGGATATTGACCCCATCCGATTCGAACAGGCCCTTACAAACCTCATCGACAATGCCGTCAAACACTCGCCTGAGTCATCTGTGGTAACGGTGAGTCTTGCCAAGGCAAAATTCGATAGTGAGGCCTTACGGATGCTCTTGAACCAGGAGTGCGCCGTCATTTCCGTGCGTGACCAGGGCCCGGGCATCAGGGCCGAAGAGGCTCGAGAGCTCTTTAATGATTTTTTCGTGGGTACCAGCGGCAGGGCCAAGGGCGGCATAGGGCTCGGGCTTGCCATCACCAAAGAGATCATACACGCCCACGGAGGCCAGGTGGAGGCCAAGGCCTCGGATACGGGAGGGCATTTCATCATCACAATACCCTTGAAGTGGCAGGATTATTAATGTATTTTATATCAGGTATTCTCTAGGGTTAATGATGATAAAAGAAAATATCAGGATACTTGTCGTAGACGATGACGAAAGCATACGAAGGTATGTCGTCAAGTTACTCAGCCAGGGCGGGTACGATGTCTATGCAGTCGCAAGCGGCAAGGACGCCCTGCAGGAATTGAGGGCGGGCCAGGAATTCTCACTGGTCATCCTGGACATCCTCATGCCTGATATGGACGGGCTGGAGACACTCAGCGAAATCAGGAAGATATCCAAGGACCTTCCGGTCCTCATGCTCAGCGCACTGGGACAGACCACCATTATCGTAAAGGCTATGAAAGCGGGCGCCACCGATTATCTGGTTAAGCCTTTCGAGGAAGAAGAGCTCGATCTCGCCATCATCAAGTCTCTGGAAAAGAGGAAGCTGCTCTCCGAGATATCAAGTCTGAGAAAGCAGCTCAGGGTGGATGAGCTCAAGGGCGATTTTATTTACAACAGTCCCAAGATGCAGAAGGTCAAAGAGCTCACCGACCAGGTGGCTGAGACGGATGTGAGCGTACTCATCGAGGGTGAGAGCGGCACAGGTAAGGAACTTGTAGCACGAGCACTCCACTATAAATCACGCATTAAGGACAAACCTTTTGTCAAGGTCAACTGTGCCGCCTTGCCCCATGAACTCCTGGAGTCTGAGCTCTTCGGCTATGAGAGAGGTGCCTTCACCGGGGCGTACCGTTCCAAACCAGGCAAGTTTGAGCTTGCCAACAACGGCACTATTTTTCTTGATGAGATTGCCGAGATGGATCTCGGTATCCAGTCCAAGCTTCTCCAGGTACTCCAGGAAGGCAGCTTTTCACGTCTTGGCGGCAAACTGGACGTACAGGTGAATGTCCGGGTGATCGCTGCCACAAACAGAGATCTGAAGAAGGCCATAGAGCAGGGGACCTTTAGGGAGGATATCTATTACCGGCTGAATGTCGTGAATATTCATATACCTCCGCTGACCGAACGCAGAGAGGATATCACGTACCTGTTTGAGTATTTTCTGGATACGTACAACGAGAAGTACGGCAAGAATATCCAGGTCAACAAGGAGGATATCTATCCCATGCTGGTGTCCTATCAATGGCCGGGTAATGTACGAGAGCTGAAGAATCAGGTCAAACGCCTCGTGATCCTTGGTAACATTGAGGAGATGATACAATATCTGAAAGGCGGCGTCACTCCGGTTGTAGAGAAGCGGCCGCAAGAATTCAAGGACCGGGGTCTTGAAATGGTTGCATCGAGCGACCCGGCCGAGATCATACCGCTCAAAGTCGCAGCCAAGGAGGCTACGCTGAAGGCTGAGAGGGAAATGATCCTGAGGGCATTGCGTGGGACAAACTGGAATAAGAAAAAGGCTGCAAATCTCCTCCAGGTGAGCTATAAGGCACTCCTCTACAAAATCAAGGAATGCGGGATTGAGAAATGAAAGGAGGCTGGTAATGAAAAGGCATGTCTGGTGTCTGCTCTTGTGTATATTGCTTCCTTTACATGTGATGGCCAAGGAATCGGCCTATCTAATCGGTACATCCGATCTGTTGGAGATATCAGTCTGGGGTGAGCAGAACCTTTCGAGACAGGTCACCGTGAGGATGGACGGGTTTATATCTTTACCGCTTATTGGTGATATCGAGGCCGCCGGGAAGACACCAACCCAACTTAAATCTGATCTGGAATCCGGGCTATCGAAATTCATCAAGGACCCACATTGCGCAGTAATCGTACTGGAACCCAGGAGTAAACGCTATTACGTACAGGGCCAAGTATCCCATCCGGGACAATTTACCCTTGATCAAAGCCTTAGCCTAACCCAGGTGATACCAATAGCCGGCGGGTTTACCCAATGGTCGGATGAAGGCAATATAGTGATTCTCCGGACAGAAGGGGACAAGGAACAGAGAATAAAGGTAGATTATAAAAAGATCCTTAAGGGTAAGGCCGAAGATGTCCCCATCAAACCGGGAGATACCATTATAGTCCCGTGAAGAAGCTTTCAATCCTTGGTATACTTGGCATGGCTTCAGTACTGTCGCCGGGCCTTGATCTTATGGCCTATACCTTTGAGGCTCATCCCGGCCTTTATACATCCTATGAGTATACGGACAACTACCTTGGGGCTGTACGTGATGCAAAGAGTGACAGCATCTATTATGTAGGGCCGAGCCTGGAGTTATTATGTGCTTCCCCTGATGCGAACATCGACCTCACCGGGCATTATACCAAGAGCTTCCACCAGCGGTTTTCTGAGTATGACTACCCCGAGGTTGACCTTGCATCCCATGCATCGTTCACGATGCCTGGGCAGACCATCCAGATGGCATACGGATATGCGCAAACAGAGACACGGGAATTCCTGACCGAGCCCTTAGGCGAGGAAAAGAGTAACACCGGGAGCATCGGATACACAGATGCACTTACCCAGAATACCAGCATGAATGCCGGCTGCAACATTGTGACTGAAACCTGGAGCGTTCCCCATGAGAAGGCGACAACTTCTGCTAATCAAGATGAAACAACCATTGGCGGGAATGTGGGCATCATCCATCAGTTGACTCCACGGGACACGATATCGCTGACGGCACGTCAAGACCGATATAATTATCAGATAAGTCCTGATGTTGTTGGAACCAATTGCGGGCTCCACGTCTCTCACTCCATCTCGCCTTCATTCAGTCTTAATTCTGACATCGTGTATAATAATTATAAAAGGGAGACTCCGGGTAATATTGATAACCAGGGTGGGCTGCCGGGTGATGAAGATCGATATGATGCCAAACTTTCCGGGCAGTATGCGATTGACCGATCCACAACCGTGATTGTAGGGGGTGGCTACAGCTGGCTATCAATGGTGGGCCATGACCATACAGCATACTCAGCAAATGCATCCCTTGAAAAGGTGGTGGATAAAAATCGGTTTTCCTTGCAGGTATCAAAACAGTTGTCAGCTGAGTTCGCCATGGACCAGAACCTCTATGGTAACTATAACAGCACTACCGCGTCGCTTCTCTGGGAAAGACATTGGCTTGAGAAATTGTCTACCAAAATGAGTATGAGCCTGGACAATGAAAGGCCCATCGGCAGTACACAGGGTGAGAATGAAACGATTTCCGGCGCCAATTTAACCCTTACCTGGGCACCCATTAAGTATCTCACAGCGAATCTTATGTATGATCATCTTCAGACAAAATACGAGACTTCAGGAACGGCTCGCGAAAACCGATATAGGACGATGGTGGAGGTACGGTATTGATGGAACAGAAAAGGGCCATAAGCATACAGGATCTCACGAATGCCCTCATTAAGAAGTGGTATTGGGTGAGCATGCCGCTGGTATTCTTCATCCTGGCGGGGATCTGGTTTTTTATTGTATTGCCAAAGGCCTATGAGGCCACTACGTTAATCCTTGTGCAGCCCCAGGAGATCCCGACTAGCTATGTGCAGGCAACGGTAAGCGAAGGGGCGGGAGAACAGGTGAGGACCTTATCCCAGGAGGTTCTGTCCCGGTCGAACCTTGAGTCCGTCATCAAGGAGATGAATTTATTCGCCCTGGAGAGGAGGAGGGGTACACCCATGGATGTCCTCATCGCCTCATTGCGCAGGATGATCACTATAACCACCAATGAGGGCCAAAGGGGCGCAACGAGCTCGTTTACTATAACCTACCGCGGGGAAAACCAAAAAAATGTGGCTGATGTGACCAACCGGCTGTCCTCTTATTTTATTGACAGCAATCTCAAGCTCAGGGCACGGCGGGCCTCCGAGACCACAGAGTTTCTGCAGAAGCAGCTCGAAGAACTGAAGGTCCTGCTGAGCCAGGAGGAGGCCAAGGTGCAGGAATACCGGAACCGGTACCTTGGTGAGCTCCCGGACCAGCTTAATAGCAACGTCTCCACAATCACGAGCCTCCAGATGCGTCTCGAATCACTCCAGACCTCGCTCACAGAGGCCATGAACCGGAGACTTACCATCCAGAGCCAACTCTCCCAAGCCGAATCCGGCACACCGGGCACCTCATCACAGAGGGGCATACGTCTGGCTGATCTGAGGAACCAGCTTGAGGAGATGAGGTCGAAGTACACATCCGATTATCCGGAGATCAAGAGACTTGAAAATCAGATATCTGAGTTCGAGAAGCATCCTGAAAAAGCCTCGAATGTCCTGATAGACCCACGGGTGGCTGATCTGAAAAACCAGCTCAACAATGCAACCATGGAGGTAGATACGATCCGCAATGATGTAAACCGGATAAGGGCGCAGGTAGAACACTATCAGGGCCGGGTGGAGGACACGCCCAAGAGAGAGCAGGAGATCGCCGGGCTCACCCGGGACTATAATATAACACAACAGAACTACCAGAAGCTTCTGGATAGATATTATGAGGCCAAGCGTGCGGAGGACATGGAAAAGAGACAGCAGGGGGAACAGTTCAGGATTGTGGATTTCGCCGTACCCCCCCAAACGCCTGTGAGCCCAGATCCGATGAGGATTGCCCTTATATTTATTGCCCTTGGGTTGGGAACCGGTGCCGGGATCATCGTGATGCTCGAAATGCTCGATACTACCGTCAAGGGGGTCAAGCAGCTTGAGCTATGGTCCGGCAACATTCCGTGCATCACGATGATTCCTCTGGCCCAGACCGAAAGCGACAAGCGCAGGGAACGGCTCATGAATATTATGTTCCTTGGCATAAACGGCGCCATCTTCTTGGCGGGCACAACGATAATAATCATCTCAAAATTCAGCAACCTTGTCCTTAACCTGCCGGTGCCCCTTCCGTTTTAGCGGATGATCCATGTATAGAGAACATTTCAGTCTCAAGCTGAAGCCATTCTCCATCACCCCTGACCCGAAATTTCTCTATATGAGCCCGGGCCACAAGGAGGCCCTTGCACATCTGCTGTATGGACTGAAGGAAGGGAGCGGTTTTGTTGTGATTACCGGTGAAGTCGGAACCGGCAAGACCACCATCTTGAATGCATTTCTGCTCAAGCTCCCTCTACGCATACCAAAGGTTGTGATCAAGAACCCCCACATCAAACCCGACAATCTCTACTACCTCCTGGGTGAAGCCATCGGCATGCCGGAAGAGAAGCGCTCCCGTAACTATATCAACGAGTTCGAGGACATGCTCAAGACCACCGGCGGGGCGATGCTCATTGTCGATGAGGCCCAGGGGCTCTCTTTAGAGATGCTCGAAGAGATTAGGCTGCTCTCTAATCTTGAGACCGTTCACGAAAAGCTTGTGCAGATCATGCTGATCGGTCAGCAGGAACTCAATGATAAACTGAATAGTGTCCAGCTCAGGCAGCTCAAGCAGAGGATAGGTGTAAAATACCACATCCCGCCGTTGGACAGCAACGAGGCGAAAGACTACATAGACCATAGACTCAGGGTTGCAGGGTATGAGCCCAGGGAAGAGCCGCTGTTTACCTCTTCCGCCTTGGGGGAGATATACCGGTTCACCAGGGGTTTCCCGCGGCTCATTAATATCGTCTGCGACAATGTGTTGCTGGCTGCTTACAGCGATGATTTTAACCAGGTGAATGCCAATCTAGTTAAAAAGATCGTAGGAGGCATGGAAAAGACCTATGTGAAGCATGTGCCCCAGACTCCTGTCCATCAATTGCCCAGGGGAAAGGGGCTACAAAAATTCTTGGTCGGGGCCGCATCGATGGCTGTTATTGCTATTCTTGCTGTAGTACTGTTCTTAGTGTTGCTCTCTCCGCAAGGTCAAAGCCTCATGGACAGATCCAAGGCCCTGTTAGGGATAACACATAAATCATTATCCTCATTTGATATAACTCAACAGACCTCAACCCCGCTTCAAAAACAAGCTCCCGAAGGTGCGATATCAAAGGGTTTGCCGCGGGTAACCATACAGGACCAGTCAGGTGATGCCCAAGCTGTTCCTCCGGGCATAGGGGATCAGAAAAAGGCTATGGGTATTACCGTGGTAGTCGGCCCCGGAGATACAGTCGCCAAACTGGCTGCAAAGCATTATGGAAGGATCGATTCCGTTATCTTGGATATCGTCCGAAAGGCTAATAGCAATCTGGGAAACATCGACCTGATCTATGAGGGGCAGAAGATCCATCTGCCACCCTTGACAGACACTACGAGAGTCATGTTCACGATAAGCGTGGCATCTTACCATTCCATCAACGAGGCCACGGCTGTGTTCCTCGATCTGGTGAAGAAAGGTTTTCAGGCAACAATCTATCCTCACCTGGATTCCCAGGGGAACACCTGGTACCGGGTCACCATCGGCACATTTAAGACCCAGGACAAAGCGGAAGAATCTACTCGGAAGCTCAAGGATCAAGGGTTTCTCTATGCGAAAACAGTCAAGGTGAGTGTGGAGGGATAAATGGCGCACATCTTAAAGGCATTGGAAAAACAGGATCAGAAATTCGTTAAGGAGAGCGGCACCTCGGGCCCGCTCGATGATCATCTCTACATGTACAATATGCCCTATTCTTATACGGCAGAGCAGATCAGGAAGCTCAGGACCTTTATCTTCCATCTGGCCGACAGGCCTGTGCCGAGGGTGATCATGGTTACCAGCGCCTTACCCGGTGAAGGTAAAACTCTTATTTCATCAAATCTTGCCATTGCAATTGCCAAGGGGGAAGACCAGCAGGTCCTGCTCGTGGACTGCGACCTGAGGAAACCATCACTGCATGAACTTTTTAAATATCCCCTCTCCAAGGGCGTGGGCGACATTATTCAGGGCAGGGCTGATGTGTCTGAGTGTCTCATTAAAACCTCCATTGAGAAACTCACCATCCTGCCGGCGGCAAAAGAACTGCCTGCAAACCCTTCGGAACTGCTCGAATCGAAAAAGACCGGGGCCCTTATTAAAGAGCTTGCAGACCGCGACGGTGACTGGTTCGTTATCATTGACACACCACCCATACAAGCTACGGTGGACCCGAGAATCCTGGCTGATGTGGTGGATGGGATCATCATAGTGGTGAGGTACCGGTACGCCAGGGAGTCGGAATTTAAGATGGCCCTCGAGGCCCTGCCGAAAGATAAGATCATAGGCACGGTATTAAACGCCGTTGATGAACTGCCTGTGAAGAAGTATAAGTATAACAAGTACAAGAACTACAATAATTATTACAACAGGTAACTTTTGTTGGTACCCTTATCCAGTGTTGTGGCAGCTCAAGGGTATATGGTAGACTCCTTGAATGCTGAAAGGCATCTTATTCCACCTCTTCCCGCCCCGATGCCTTGTCTGTGGTGGTAATGAGCCGAACGTTCGACTCGGGGTATGTACCATGTGCACCGGTCAAATCAGACCTGTACCTAAGCCTATCTGCACTGTTTGCGGCAGCCCGACAGGTACGGAAGGGGTGTGCCTCCTGTGCCAGACTGATCCTCCGCCCTTTGACAGGATGATGAGTGCTTTCAATTTTGAAGGACCCATCAAGGACATAATCCATTCCTTCAAATATACCGACGCCACCTATCATAAAAAATATCTGGCACAGGTCCTGTTTGATATGATGAAAGCTGAAGACCTGCAATGTGACCTGATCACCTTTGTTCCTATGCATTGGACAAGGATGATTGCGCGCGGTTACAACCAGGCGGCCCTCATTGCAAAAGAACTCGCAGGCCTTCTTAAGGTTAGGGTCAGCTATAATGCCCTGAAGAAGACGCGTGGCACACCCCCGCAGGTTGGACTGCGCAAGCAAGAGCGCAAGAAGAATATCAGGGGTGTCTTCCATGCATCCGGGGTTCAAGGCAAGACGGTCCTGGTAGTTGATGATGTAGTGACGACAGGGCAGACCGCTTCTGAGGTCTCAAAGGCCCTCAAGAAGGCGGGCGCGAGCTATGTGCTCTTTCTAAGCGTTGGGAGGATCATGCAATGAGCCCCTTAAGGCAACCGGGCAAGAAGGACCCCAGGTATCTGGAGGACATCACTTATTCTGTTGCGACACAACCTTTAAATCTTGATGATCCCTTCTCGTCCAACCTCTTCATGGGCAGATATGATGATAAAGAGCTTATGGCGATGCTCGACCGTGTGGGTATTATCGGCATCCTCCACAAGAGGGGATACCGAAACCTTGTAGTGAGCATCATACGGCAGGATGACTATACATCAAGGCTCTATGTGAATTTCGACTCGCAGGAGAAAGATACGCGGCTCATCGAGCTTATCGTGCGCGAGGGCATATTCAGACCAAGGGAGGTCTTCGTTGACTCCTATGATTTTTCGGAAGGCCTCTCCATGCTCCTCATAGAATGGGTCGCCCTGCAGGATCCTAAGGCCCGGTTCAGCCCTGACAAGCCAAGGTTGCCCGGCCAGCAGTACCCTGGAATCGGGGGGCTCAAGAATATGCAGGAATTTCTCTATCATCTCGGCAAATCATCCGGTAAGGATGCTATCGTAGACGTCCCTGAATATTTCCATTCTGCTGCCATCTATTCCCGGTTGTACACCGAGATCTATGACCGTATGTATGCCTTCTTCTCCCCTGTTGAAGCCGGGATTATGCAGGCAATGCTCAGAGACCTCACCGGCAGGCCTCTGGCAGACATCTCTTTTGCCGTGGCCTTTGACTGCCTATGTGACGCACACACCTTAGAGCGGGTCAAGTGGAGGACATCCGAACAGATCTACCCCATCTCCAAGAAGCTCCAGCGCTATGTTGAAGATAAGGAGTATAAGAGAATCGTCATGAAGACTTTTGAAGAGCATGCCTTTGCCATGGATTGGGAGAGGTTCGAACAGTTGAAGGCCCACGGGTTGATTGATGAGGTATAGATTCGGCGTCATCGGCCTTGGAAGGGTGGGGGGGGCCATGCTCACACTCCTCAAAGAAGCCGGCCATGTGCCGGTGTGGGCCGTATCCTCCAAAGCCCGTCATCAAGGCGTTCCTGTTCATACGAAGATCCCCGGCTCTCCGGAAGAGGTCCAGGTTGTTTTCATCGCAGTACCCGACAGTCACATCCGTAAGTTGGCCGAGCAGATCAAGGCAGCATGGGGGCAGTCATGCCAAGGGATTGCCTTCTTCCACTTCAGCGGACTTTTGACCTCGGATGAGCTTGCAGCCCTCTTACAGGCAGGGGCACAGACCGGCAGTCTCCACCCCCTCCAGTCCATTACCGATGCCGCCCAGGCCAGGAAGATCCTGAAAGGGAGCCTCTTCACCTTCGAGGGCACGCAGGAAGCCTTGAAGACCGCCCAAGACATCGTTGATTCTATCGGCGCAGTCATGAGGGTAATCTCCAGTGAGCAAAAAGTGCTCTATCACACCGCTGCCGTTGTGGCATCGAATTATCTTGTGGCGCTCATGGACCAGGCGTCCCAGATCATATCATCCGTGGGTATGGAGCTTGAGCACCTTATGCCTTTGGTGAAGGGCACGCTGTCAAACATCCGGAAGTATGGCACAGAAGCCTTGACCGGACCGATTGCCCGAGGTGATTGGGCCACGGTGCAGGCCCACATTACTGCCCTTGAAGATACATTTCCTGACCTTGTATCCTCCTACCGTGAACTCGGACGCTACACCGCCCGCATGGCATGGCAGCACTTCCCTGAAGATCTCCTCGATAAGGCCAAGCTCAAGGGTCTCGATGAACTTTGCAATACCTTGATCACAAAACGTACCCGGGGCATGAAGGTGATCTTCACCAACGGCTGTTTTGACATTATCCATGCAGGCCATGTCACCTACCTGGCCAAGGCTAGGGTATCTGGTGATTCCCTCGTGGTGGGGCTCAACTCCGATTCATCGGTGAGGAGGATTAAAGGGGAGGGACGGCCGGTCAACAATGAGGTCGCACGCGCAACCGTACTCTGCGCGCTCGAATGCGTGGATCATGTGGTCATCTTCGAAGAGGATACGCCGTACGGGCTTATCGAGCGCATAAGGCCGGATGTGCTGGTCAAGGGCGGCGACTGGGATGTAGACACAATCGTTGGGGCGGATATTGTCAGGTCTTCGGGAGGCCGTGTGCTCACCATCCCTTTTGAAGACGGCTACTCCACGACCTCCATAATCGATAGGATAAGACAGGAGTAATGCTTAATGAATATCCGAATTCTCAACGAATGTATGGGAATATTGAAGGTGTTCAAGGAGGATGTGTGCAGGACAGGAGGCGATGTTGTCATTGCCATTGAGAATATGGTCTGTTATAGCTCTAAGGATGGAAAGCGACTTTGAGAGACACCTTAAGGAGATCCTGGACAGCTCATCGTCGTATACCTCTCAGATCGGACAATATATCCTGGATTCCGGAGGAAAACGTCTACGGCCGAGGATCGTCGGGCTGGTGGCAAGTGCCATCGGCCTGCCGCCTTCCACCTTTATGCCTTTTGCCTATACCGTTGAGCTTATGCACACGGCAAGCCTTCTCCACGACGATGTTGTGGACGGCACAGAGATAAGGCGCTCCAGATCCACGGCAAATCAGGTCTTCGGCGACAAGCCGGCCCTTCTCGCGGGCGATTTCATCTCGGCATCAGCCATGGAGACCATGTGTACACTGGGAGACATACGCCTTGCCCTGAGCGTGGTACGGACCATAAAAAAGATGGCTGAAGGCGAGCTTAAGGAGCTTGAGCATTCACATTCTTTTCATGACAGCATGGAAGTGTACCTTCAGATTATCTATCTCAAGACCGCATCCCTCTTTGAACTCTGCAGCCTTGGCCCCGGCATTATTGCGGGTCTTTCAGAGAAGACTCTGGATGCGCTTGCTTCTTTCGGCAGGTTTATCGGCATGGGGTTCCAGATCGTGGATGATATCATCAATGTAAGCCCGGATGAAAGCGATAATAAAGACGCCTTTAACGACATACTGGAGGGTAAATCAACGCTCCCCCTGGTCATCCTGTTCAAGCAGCGGCCTGAAGTGCTCAGGGAGATAGCTTTACTACCGGGCCCTGAGGAGAAAAAGGGGTATATCGTATCCGAGCTGGGTACGGACATCTTGTGCAGAAGCAGGACAATTGCGCAGGAATATCTCGATAAATCACTGCAAATCCTGAAAGAGTCAGGCTACCTCACCGATGAGCTTTCGGATATTCCTCATCAGATTATCGCCCAGGTGAAGGCCCGCTTCTAGGGAAAGATCATTGTTGTGTTACCTTTTCTTTGTTCCTGAAATCTATTGATTTTTTGCTCCATAATCCCTACCTTAAGATCCATAAGCTTTTTAGGGGTATATTGTTGGAATATAAAGATTACTACAAGATCCTCGGCATAGAGCGTAATGCGAGCCAGGAAGAGATTAAAAAGAAATATCGCAAACTCGCACGGACCTGTCATCCCGACATGTGTAAAAATGATCCTACGGCAGAGAAGCGCTTCAAGGAGATCAACGAGGCCAATGAGGTCTTAGGAGACCCTGAGAAACGCCAGCGTTATGATGCCCTGGGAAACAACTGGCAGGAAGGCCAGTCCTTCAGGCCGCCTCCGGGTTTCGAAAACGTCTTCTCAGAGGACATGTTCTCTCCGAAAGGAGGCCGCACCGGAGGGAGGTCGTTCAGTTTCGAGTTCGGCCCTGGAGCCCGTGGCGGTGCGGGAAGAGGTGCATTCTCCGACTTTTTCGAGTCTCTCTTCGGCGACTCAGGGTTAGACCGGCAGTTCGAGCAGCATTCCCCTTCTCCAAAGGGGAGCGACCTGGAGTCGGAGATAACCATCTCGCTGCAGGATGCCCACAGGGGCGGCTCCAAGGAGATACTTTTGCAGGGGCCCGGCGGAGAAAAACGGCTGAATGTGAAAATACCCGAGAACGCCTATGACGGCATGAAGATCCGCCTGGCCGGTCAGGGCAACAGGGGACTTGGCGGATCGGGAGACCTGTATCTTAAGATCAAGGTTAATCTTGACCCCAGGTACAAACTGGAAGGTTCCGATATCGTCGTTGACATACCCGTGACTCCCTGGGATGCTGCCCTGGGGACCACCATCGAGGTGGAAACCCTGGATGGGAAACTCAGCCTTAAGATACCCCCGGCCGTGTCTTCGGGCCAGCGGTTGAGGATCAAGGGCAAGGGCCTGGCCCATAAGGGAGACCTATTTGCGCAAATCAGGATCGTCACACCCAAGCGCCTGAGCAGCGAGGAGAAAAGACTCTTCGCCGAGCTTAAAAAGGTCTCATCCTTCAAGGCAGAGTAAAAATGAGGGTTCTTCTCTCTGAAGCATACTTTTATAGTTTGCATCCTTTTCAGAGCCCATTGTTCTCACCACGAAGAGCCTAGCGCAGCATAGCCGCAACCAAAATGAGCTTGGGATCTGAGCAGACATGGAAGTCCTTCACCACGAAGAGCACGAAGGACACGAAGAAAGGAAACCTTTTAAAATAGTGGACCGGTTCAAAGAACCCCGATTGTCTGTTCTGCATTTCTTAGATCTTCTTCGTGCTCTTCGTGGTGATATATCCCTTTTGTGTGCTTTTTAATGATCCGAGTATGCTTTACTGTGATGAACCCAAAAGAGCCGGTACGGCCGCCTGAAGCGGCTCCTCAAAAACTCCGAATTATTCTTTCTTGAGTGTCATTGGTCGGTCTTTGATGCGATTTTCTTTTGCCGGCCCCTGAGTCTGAGAAGGTATATAGGTGTTTAGACCTTTCAGGACGAGATATGGCCGAATCTTATCAATCCTTTTCTTGCTGATGCCTTTGATCCTTGTCATATCATCGAGTGACTTGAACTGACCGTTTGCCAGCCGGTACGTCACAATGGCCGCTGCAGTCTTTTCTCCAATACCGGGCAGCATCATGAGCTCCTCTTTGGTTGCCGTATTTATGTTGATAACGCCTTGAGCGCAGTACAAGGGGATGTTCAGCGTAAACAGGGACAAGACGACACACCACACAACCCATCTGACCTTTACCATGGAAACATCCTTCCATAACAAAATTAAAGGAACATAATAGGGTTGAGCGCAGACAAGTCAAGGCATGCGAAAGGAAAACTTGAAAAGCCAAGAATAACAATATGGTAGATAAATTACAAAAATTACCTTCATTAATCTTTTCAATCTCGATAGCCGAATAGTGAAAATAGTATCTGTTACCATAAGGGAGATATCCATGAATAGAACACTGTTGAACTTACTCGCCAATGCACTCATATTCTCCATGATCCTTGCAGGGTGCGGTGGTGGTGGAGGCGGTGGTGGCAGCTCGGACAATAGTGGTAACGGCAGTGGGTCGAGCGGGACAGCACTGAGCCTGTTCACTGATAAGGTGAATGCATGCACCCCAAACATCAATGGAGGCAATTCAGCCGGGGCAACAACCAATTTGGATACCTGGCCTGCGTGGAATCCCGACTTAAGCGGAACAGTCCTGGGCAAACTCTTTGATCCGGCGAACGGCAAGCATGAATGCATATACAGCCAGGTCCAAATACTCGATTCTCATATCCAGCTGGTAAACCAGTTCTCGGATAAGTGGCTTACTTCGGGTGTATATACCCAAGGCAGCAGCACTGCTACGGTCGATACAACCGTCTCAACAGTAACTATCCCCTTTCTCGCCTTAAACTTAGGTACACTGGACCCCATGGACAGGCTTGTCACCCTGAGCGTGCCGGATCAAAATCTTACGATTCACATGGCCTTTTCACAAAATGGAAGCAATCAGACCATTGTGGAACAGTACACGATCGGGACAACTGAATCGGGTGTATTCCTCGCGCGTGTAATAGGAAATGATGTTGAGATATGGTGTGCAAGCATTACTGAAAGTACTGCGAGCAAGGTCCAGATCATGTGGGAGGGGAACACTGCTGAAAAATCCTTCAGCATAAGTGAGTGTACAAATGCATCATCAACACCAGATTCCAACTGGGAGGTCATGGGTGGCGGGGGCATCGCATCATCCACGAGCGAGATGGCCTTTATGGCGCGCAATGATCAGAACGATAATTCATCGGATTTTGGTACATACTATATCACCCCTACATTGAATGATCTAGAGAACGGTACCTTGCAGCCGATAATCAATTTCCTTGCACAAGCACCCGATCCGAATACAGACAGTGTAGAAGCATATATTACAGAAGGGAATGCCAGCTGTATCGGGTTCCTGGGCCGTGATCAATATCCGAATGCAATAAGCGATCTCGCCTGGAGCCAATAATCGGATCTGTTTCTTACCGGGCCGCACAGCTTAGCCCGGCGTTTACTTTGTTAGTTAAGTATATCTACCTGGCGAGGCCCGTTCTCGCCATGATCGTCTTTATGGTCCCATCTTTTTCCATGGACTCGTAGGCCTTGTTGAACTCCTTGGCCAGCCTTTCCGAGTCAGGCAGCTTTTTGGGAAAGATCACGAACAGCTCATGAATGGCGAGCGGCGGTTCGATTGCTTCAAGTTTACCCGCAGCCTCGGGTACCTTTGTCTTGATAAGATACTGGGCCACGAGTTTGTCTACCACGATGAGGTCCAGTTCACCCCTGGCGAGTTTATGCAGGTTCTCTTCGTCACTTTCAGCCTCGATCTTCTTCAGGTAGGCGGCATTGTCTAATTCATCAGTGTTGATATTACCCTTTACGACCCCGATCTTATAGGGAGTGAGGTCCTTCAAGGTCTTATAGGTTATGTTGGATGATGTGCGTTTGTAAAAAACCAGCAGACTGCTGGAGAAGACGTATGAATAGACAAAGTCCTGTGCCCGCTCTTTAGAATAATACTCCGGGAATACCGCATCATAGTTACCCTTGGCGGCATCCGCGATGGCCTTGTCCCTTGGCATGAACTCGATCGTCACCTGGTGCCCGGCACGTTTGAATGCCTCGGTGATGATCTCCGAATCGAAGCCGTAGTTCGTCAGTGTTTGACCCACATAGGGTTCCCGGTCGAGAGCAGCTATTTTCAGGTTCTCAGCCTGAGAAACAGCCGCCATGAAGATGAATGCCAGCCCCACCAAGACAACAAACCTTCTCATACATTTCTCCTTTCCATGATGATATTCCCTTCTCATGGCACTTGGTGTATACAATAGTGTCTTGGAAGGAAGGATCAACCCCATGATGTTTAAAAGTGTTTCTGATGTTCAGGACAAATTGCAGGACGTCGGTTATATTACCTCAAGGGAGATTGCAACCGTGGTGTTCCTCGCCTCAGCCACGCAAAAGCCCATCCTCGTGGAAGGGCCTGCAGGCGTGGGAAAGACGGAGCTGGCAAAGGCCGTGTCCCGGGCGTTTGACTGTGAGCTTATCCGGCTCCAATGTTATGAAGGCCTGGATGAGGCAAAGGCCCTCTATGAGTGGGAATATGCCAAGCAACTCCTGTACACCCAGATGGTGAAAGAAAAGATCAGCGATGTCATTGTAGGGGCAAAGACACTTTCCGATGCGGTTGACAGGATCGCCGATCAGGAGGACGCCTTTTTTTCCGAGCGGTTCATTCAGCCGAGGCCGCTTCTGAAGGCTATTACATCGGATCAACCGGTGGTCTTGCTCATCGATGAGGTGGACAAGTCCGATCCGGAGTTCGAGGCCTTTTTGCTTGAGCTCTTAAGCGACTTCCAGGTCTCCATCCCTGAAATCGGGACACAGAAGGCCAAGAACATCCCCTTTGTGGTGCTCACCTCCAATAACTACCGTGACATGAGCGATGCCCTGAAGCGCCGCTGCATCCATATCTATATCGATTATCCGGATCGTGAGCTGGAGATGCGCGTTGTCACCATCAAGATCCCGGGGATCTCGGATAGGCTAGCCGGACAGGTGGTCGATGCCGTGCGCAACATCCGCAACGTCGATCTGAAGAAGAAGCCGTGCATATCTGAGACCATTGACTGGGCACGTTCGCTCATTGCCTTGAACGTGGAGGATCTCACACCCGATGTCCTCCTTGAGACGCTCAACATGCTGTGCAAGTACCGCTCCGATTCCCAGGCCGTGAGGTTGAAGGCACAGGAGATCGTAATAGGCCATTCTTAAATGATCAGCCCCATCCTGAAGTTCGTGGAGTGCTGCAGGGCAGCCGGATACCGGATCTCCACCGCAGAGGTCATTGACTGCATCGAACAGCTTGAACTCGTCGATGTACTCGATGAGGTGGAATTCAGGGCGGCCCTCCGGGCGAACTTTGCCAAGAGCAGGCGTGACCAGGCACACTTCGACCGCCTTTATCACCTCTTTTTCCATGAGCTGCGGGGCGACCTTTCCGAAGAAGAGGGAATCGCACAAAAGGCCGGCCAGGTCATCGAAGCCTTAAGAGAGCAATTAAACGGCGACCGGTCACACAATGCAGTTATTGAGTTTCTCTCGGGCGACCCCCTCATGTTCCTGGAGATGATGCGACAGATCCAAACGGAGAGCGATACATCAAGCTTCGGCATGAAATTCAATCTTGGTCCGTTGGCGAGCAGGCTCAAGGTCATGGTAACGCTGAATAGGGTCCAGGAAGAGATCGATCAGTTTCTTCAGCGCAATCCGTTTCAGATCAATTCATCTATGCGCAGTGATCTGGCCAGATATTTCTCTGAATACCTCCAGAGCGCCTATGCCCTGCTGCTCAAAGAGCCAAGACCTTACACCGATGACCAGCGGGGTTTCAAGACCCATGAGAAGCATCTCCTGGAGCTGGGTGAAAGGCCCTTCGCCTCTCTTACCGCCAGAGAGATCGAAGACGTGCGGGAGGTTCTGGACAAACTTGTCCGAAAGCTTAAGGACATCATCTCGCGCCGGTATGCAACCAACCGCCGGGGTGTCCTGGATGTGAAAAAGACCCTGCGCAGGGCTGCCCGGTATCAGGGTGTCCCCGTGGAGATCGTGTTTAAGAACCGTCCGCCCAAGAAGGCCAAGATCGTTACCCTATGTGACATATCTTCTTCTGTGTGGTCTGCGGCCCGGTTTATGCTCAATGTTTTGTATTCTCTCAATGAATGCTTTGAAAAGGTGAACAGTTTTGTCTTTGTCTCCGGGGTAAAGGAAGTAACGGATATCTTCGACGATAACGAGCCCAACCATGCCATTGAGATGATCCTGAAGGATCTTGATTTCAATTATTATGTATCTACGGATTACGGCGAGACCTTCAGACAGTTTAGAAATGACCATATGGACGTCCTTACCAAACGGACGACGCTTATCATCATGGGGGATGCCCGGACAAACTACCTCCATCCGGAAGACAGGATTTTAGGAGAGATGCGTGAGCGGTGCAGGAGGGTCATCTGGCTCAACCCGGAGCCCATGAGCAGCTGGAATACCGGGGACAGCGAGATGTACGCCTATAAGCAGTATTGTCACGAGTTGAGACCGTGCAGAAACCTTAACCAGCTCATCGAGTTCATAGAGGAGCTCATGCTCTGATGCCCATGGGGTGCACTCTGAGAGATGAACTAGATAATCTGAGGCAACTGGCACAAGATTTTGCGGCACAAAACATTGCCGTGCGCTCCGAGCTCTCTTCGAACACTGAATTCCCCATGGATCTCTGGCATTCCCTGGGAAGCTCGGGCCTGCTCGGTATCAGTACACCCAAGGATTTTGGGGGGCAGGGATTAGGCTATAGAGGAATTCTCATAGCGGGCAGGGCACTTGCAAGACACGGATTATGCCTGGGGATTACCCTCTCCTGGCTCATGCACCAGATCACGGCCCGATTCTTCCTGGGTTCTTTTACTTCTGAGGGCCAAAGGCATAAGCTCCTTCCGGGCATAGCGACAGGCGCCATCACTGTAAGCATTGCCATCTCCGAGCCGGGGGTCGGCGGACACCCCAAACACCTAAGGACCACAGCAGAGAAAACCGGTTCCGGTTATCTTATCACGGGTGAGAAGACATTTCTTACGAACGGACCCATTGCCGATATTTTCATAGTTTTTGCCATAAGCGCTCAGGAAGGCGGGAGGAAACGTTACAGTGCCTTTATGGTAACCAAAGATAACCCGGGGCTCCGGCTGACCGAGCCGTCGGATCTCGGCTTCTTGCGGCCGTGTCCTCATGGCGGCATCATCCTGAATGGATGCATTGTGTCCTCGGCAGATATGATCGGGAACCCGGGCGAAGCATATGAGGATATGGCGCTCCCCTTCCGGGAGATCGAAGACATCATGATGATGGGGCCCATCCTCGGTGCCCAGGAGGCCAGGCTTGACGGGATCGTATCAGCCATGCATGGGGCGGTCGTTATCCCTGCTGAGGATATTGCCTTCCGGCTTGGTGGAATAAGCAGCATATTAAACGCCCTTGATGTCATAGCACTTCATGCCTGCACAAGACTTGAGGACAAAGATAATCCGAAAGAACTCCTCAAATTGATACTCGCATATAGGCGCCTTAACGCTCAGATACATCAGGAACTTGAAGAGGTTGCTTCGTTATCAAGGATAATCCCATCCGGGGCATATCAGGTACTCACCCATGATCTTGACCATATCGGGCGGTTTGCAGGGCGGGTCAGTAAGCTCAAGCAGATAAGGCTTGGCGAGGCGCTCATTGAGAATAAATCCCATTAATTTAAGGATATATTGAAGATCACTGTTCACGGAACACGACAAAGTTAGAGTGGCAGGCACCTGATGCCGATGGCCTTTTCCACATGGCCGATGGCATGGAAGACAGCCTGAGGTACCTTGATCGGTATGCCCATGAGCTTCCAGCAGATGAATTCGATGACGATCCCTGCTTCTGCCACAGTATCCATATAGGCGAATTCCGTAGTGTTGGGGAATGCCTTGAGCGTGCCTCTGATCCAGGTGGGATAACCGTCTTTTTCCAACCGGGCTGCCCAGCCGTCTACATCCTTTACCAGGAAGCCCAGATGCTGCACCACCATCCGGCAGTCCTGGTCGACGCATGCCTTGTAGAAATTTGAGCCGACACCGGGTTCCAGGAGTTCAACCTCAAAGCCCTTGTGGTAGGCGATGCCCATCTTGCCCTTAAACTGTCCCAAATGCCTGCGCTCGTTCCAGAAGACAGGGCTGCCCGAGGCGATGAAGAACGGGCCTATGCCCTTTGCCTCCAGCTCTGCTGCTGCAGCCTCCACGTCAGGTACGACGATGCCGAGCTGGTGTATCGGGGGAAGTTCGTATCTGTCCCTGAAATCCTTGGCGAGGCGAGAAACCGCCAGAGTGAAATTGTCGGCCTCGAGCAGGTCGTTGAAAAATACCATGGTGTTCCTCCTCACAAGAGTGATTAGTGATGAGTGATCAGTTACCAAAGATCAGTTAAGACCAAGACCCTTAGACGCGGATACCTCTGATCAATGATCACTCATCTTATTTCGCCGGCTCGTGCGCCTTCCTGCCATAGACCTTCTCATAGGCCATGCAGAACGGGCAGAATCTGCCTTCGATGGTCTTGACAAAGGAGTAGAGCATGCCTTTCTGATTCTTCCGTGCAGTCTTGCACACAGGGCAGATGGTGCACACAAAGGCCAGAGATCTGGTGAGTGCGCTTTTCGATTGCATCTTAAATATCACCCCCCCACTAAGAATTAATCCACGTTCTCTTGAAAATAGTCGAGAAAAAAATTAAAAAATATCTTCCCGGATTCGATGGATGGTCCGTGTTTTATTATTTCATCAACATGATAATTGTGTGATTCCAACAGATCTCTGTCTTCTAGAAAAAATTCATTCCCTTTTTTTCTATCATATTCAGGATGAAACTGGGTACCGAAAAGACGGAGTTCAGTATTAACATATGCCTGGATTCGGGTGTGGGAATTGGTGGCAATGATGTGCGAACCTTTGGGTAGTTCAATCACCTCATCCAAATGGTGTTGCCATAGTGTTTCAGTCTTTGATACGCCAGCAATTCTTAAAGTATTATTTATAAAAGAGACCTTACACCACCCTGCTTCGAGTCCCTGTGATGATTTCCTGACTGCGTGAGGCCCCAAGAGGGCACGGCATATAAGTTGGTGTCCGTAACAGATTCCCATTTGAGGGATTTGTTTGTCTTTTAGGCTTTGGATATAATTTAGAGCTTTTTGAGTGAATGGCGCGGTCTTGGTAACAGAAAGCTCTGATCCGCTGTGAATTACATAGGTATAATCTCTTTCAATAAGCTGATCCGGGAACGATTCCGCAGAATCAATAAAAAGTGAGGTAGCCTCTGAGTCTTTCGGCAACCATCGTCTTATCAACGTTGCTTCGCTTCTCCTTGCTGAATAGTCGAGTATCAATATTTTTTTATAGCCCATATCTTGTGTATCGCAGCTACTTCACCTTGAGCAGTTTGTGATCCAGGAGATAGTTGTAGGCGGTAAGCGCTGCCTTTGCCCCTGCCCCTGCAGCCACCACGATCTGTTTCTCCGTCTCGTCGGTGACGTCTCCTGCGGCAAAGAAGCCCGGCACCGAGGTTGACTGATCACGTTTGACCTCGATCTCTCCCTGGTCATTGAGCTTCACCAGGTCCTTGACCGGAGATGAGTTGGGGAGAAGCCCGATCTCAAGAAAGACACCGTCCACGTTCAGGTCAAGCCGGTCGGTCCCTTTCACCGGCTCAAGGCGGACACCTGCAAGCCTCTCCTTGCCGAGGTACTCCACGACCCGCATGCCGCTGTGGAGGGTAACATGCCGGGCCTTCATCACCTCCTCGAAGAGTACCGGGTCAGCCTGAAAGTCCTTCAGGACATTGACGATATGGATCTCCTTTGCATAGCTGATCAGGTCCCTGGCAGCCGTGAACGCCGAGTTCCCCCCGCCGATGACCGCCACACGCCTGTCCCGGTACAGAGGGGCATCGCATGTTGCACAAAAGGCGATGCCCCGGCCGAGAAACCGGCCTTCACCGGGAACCCCCAACGTCCTATACTCCTTGCCGGCGCAATAGATCACGGACTTTGCCCTGTATGTCAGACCGGAAACCGTATTGACCTCGAACATGACGTCTTTTTTCCCGACGGATGCCACCTTCATATCCATCTGCTCGGCAATGGCGTAGCGCTCGGCATGGACCCGGAATATTGCCGTGAGTTCTTTGCCGCTTATGTTGGGGATGCCGAGCCAGTTCTCTATGCTTGCCGTATTGGTGATTTGCCCGCCGAAGGACTCTCCGATCAGGGCTACTTCAAGGTTCTTGCGGGTTGCATAGATGGCGGCTGTGAGGGCCGCCGGGCCGGCACCGATGATGATGACATCGTAGATATGATCCGTTTTCGCCGGAAGTACAAAGCGCTGGCCGGCCGCCTCGCGCATCTGGGCATCGATCTGCTCATATTCTTTGGGTTTCACCACCTTCAGGATCTCCAGGATCGCCTGGGGGGCCGGCAGGGCACCTTCGAAGGATGCACCTTCGTTGATGACGGTCTTGGGCACGCCGCTCACCTCATAACGCTGCACCAATTGGGGAAACTGGGAGGACTCGATCATGTCCGCCTTGATATGCTCATTGGCGATGGCCATCTGGTGGGCGAGGTGTACCATATGGGGGCAATAGGGGCAGGTGAGCGTCACCATAACCTCCAGGTGCACCGGCATATCGATGAGTTCAAGGAGATGCAGGGTCTCGGGCGCCAGCCCCGATTTTCCGGCGGATACCATGAGGATAGCCTCGATAAGAGAACTGAATTCATAACCCATGGTCATGCCGTAGAAGCGGATACCATAATCTTTTTCACCGATGACGACGGTTGCCGGTACCTTGTTGATCCCATAGCCGCGTGCAACATCGGCATCGACAAGGAGATCCCGGATCTCGAAAATGATCTTGTCCGACAGCACTTCGAGCTCTTTGAGCAGGCTCTCCTGCTCCCTGCACGCTACGCAGGCGTGCTCCTGGGTGAAGAACACGAGCCGGACCGGTGCCTTGAGTTGTTTTAAGACCGGCAGGAGCTCTTTCTTGGTCTTGGCATCAATAAGATCCGACATTGCTTCCTCCTCAAGTGATGAATGCATGCGGGCATAAGAATTCTTCTATGTATTCTAATAACAGATGTGCATGATTGCAACGGGTTGATTAAGGCTCTTTAACCGCCGCGTTGATCTTTGTCACAATGAATGCCTTCTCAAGGTCTGCCGGTCTCATCTCCACCATGAAGCCCCTCTTCCCGCCGTTAATGAAGATACGATCCAGCTCGAATATGGTGGACTGAGCATAAACGGGTAGTCCGGCACGTGTTCCGAAGGGACTGATGCCCCCCACCAGGTAACCGGTGAACCTCTGGGCATCGTTCTCCTCGCAGGGACTCACACGCTTCACTCCGAGCTCCCGTGCAAGCTGCTTGACGGACACCTCGCAATCGCCGTGCATGAGCACGATCAACGGCTTCTTATCATCAGGTTCCATGATGAGGGTCTTGATCACCTGGTTCTCGGGGATGAGAAAATATTCAGAAACATGATGTGTCCCCCCATGCTCTATAAAGGGATAGAGGTGGGGGGTAAATGCGATCTTCTTGTCCCGCAGCATGCGGATTGCCTGGGTAATGGGATAATCAGGCCTTGGCATTACCCTTCAAGAGCCTTTAGTGTGTTTTCACCTGCACATAGGTGCTCTGCCCGCTCCTGTGGTCCAAGGCCAGCAGCACCGAGTCCTGATCGGGCTGGAGGACGCTCACCATCCCTGCAAAATCCTCCGGGCTGTGTATTGCCTGGCCGTCCATCTCGAGAATGACGTCTCCCACCTCGAACCCTGCTTCCGCCATGGGGCCTTTCGGGTCAAGCCATTTCACAACCACCCCTGAATCAATCCCATAGTTGTCCGATTCTTGAGTTTTAACGGGCCGTACCTCAACGCCTAGTCGGTCCTTAACAATTGAAGAGAGGTATTTCAGGGATTCGTCCATGTCCCCGACCACAAGCTCGATGTTCTTTTCATTGCCGTCCCTGAGAACGACAACCTGAATCCCGGTGCCGATAGGTGTTGCGGCCACCCGGTTTCTCAGTGATCCGGGATCATTCACATCTTTTCCGCCTGCTTTTATCACGATGTCGTCCTTCTTCAAGCCCGCCTTGTCCGCAGGTCCCCCCTTAACCACATCCACAACCAATGCACCTCGAGGCGCCTCCATTTTGAGGGACTTTGCCTTTTCCGGCTCCAGCTCCTGGATGGTAACGCCTATCCAACCCCTCTTGACCTTGCCGTAGGCAATTAAAGTCTTGGAGATGGAGATAGCGAAGTTGCTGGGGATGGCGAAGCCGATCCCTTCTGAGCCACCGGACTCGGAGGCTATCACCGAGTTGATCCCGATGACTTCACCCTTGAGGTTGATGAGCGGTCCGCCGCTGTTGCCGGGGTTGATGGCGGCATCGGTCTGGAGAAAGTCCTGATATGAGCTCGGATCTGTAATACCCTGGCGGTGTTTGGCGCTGATAATGCCGGCGGTCACGGTCTGATCCAGCCCCCTGGGATGGCCTATGGCCACTACCCATTCCCCCACCTCCACCTTGTCGGAATCACCGAATGTAACAAAGGGGAGTTTTGAGTCGGGATTGATCTTGATCACGGCAAGGTCCGTCTTCGGGTCTTTCCCGACTATGCGGGCTTCATACTGTTTGGCGTTGGAGAGTATGACCTTTATATTCGTAGCCTCATCCACGACATGATTGTTCGTAAGGATGTCACCCGTCTCATCAATGAGAATGCCGGTTCCAAGCCCTTTGAGTTCACGTTTGAATTTTTTCGGTGCCTGGGGCTTGTCGGAGAACGGGGATTGCGGGATTTCGAGAAATGGAGAGAAAGGGACGATCTGCTGCTGCGTCACCTCGATATGCACAACTGCCGGGATGGTGGCCTTGGCGATTTGTGTGAAGATGAATCTGAGGTCAGTGCTGAATTGCGATTTTTGTGTTCCCTCCTGGTTCGGATCAACTGCGTTCGCTGCTCCTTGCATTATGGTGAGGCAGGAGATGATGACAATCATTGTGGTGAAAAGGATCCTACGGTATTTCCCCATGGATAAATCCTCCGATTCTTATGAGCGTACACTTTTCATGCACGTTACTGTCCGACTTTAAGCACTAATCATAGCATCGGGGCGTGCAAATGCAAGGGTGATTCTACGAAATAAACCTGAGCCCCATGCACCGGCAAAATGATGATAAATCAATCCCCCGGGCTCAACCTTTCGAACACTGCTGTAATGCGACCTCGATCTCTTTCTTGAGTTCACCTTTGCCCTGCAAAAGGAATGTTTCGAGTGCCTTGCAGGCATCCTTTCCGCCGATCCGGCCCAAGGCCCAGGCGATCATGGCGAGCACGTTGAAGTCTTCGTTCTCCCCATAGGCACGCACGAGGTCGGTCACATATCCGGGGTCCAGGCTGTTGCCCATGGCGCGGGCGATATTCATCTTCCAGCGCCATAGGTCTTCCGGCCCTTGGTAGAACATGTGGGGGTAGACCTTTGAGGTGAAATAACCGAGGTCCATGTGCAGCAGCTTCCTCAAGTCGAAATCATCGGCAATGGCCTCTACCTTCTTGTTCATGGGACGCTCAAGGCCGAGCCACGGGGCATTGCGGGGACAGACATTCTGGCACCGGTCGCACCCGTAGACCCACATGCCCATGGGCTCCCTGAGATCTCTTGGGGTGAGGCCGTCACCGAAGTAGCTCAGATAGGATATACACCTGCGAGGGTCGATCTTGCGGGGGCCCTTCAGGGCGCCCGTGGGGCAGGCGGAAATACAGGCGTTCCTGCACCAGTCCGGGCAGGCCACCTCATAGCTGGGGGTATCAGGCGCGAAACCGCGGTCAACCACCAGGGCAACGGGCAGTACCCATGAGCCCATGAGCGCCGCCTTTCTGGAGTAGAACAGGGTGTTCTTGCCGAATGTCCCGAGGCCCGCCCTTGCTGCAGCCACGCGGTGGGGGAGGTGAAAGGGGACCTTGCTGTCGATCCCGTCCTGCGAAAGGAAAGACCTGAAGGCCTTGATTCTTATTGCAAGCCCGTCCTTGGTGACCCGGTCGTCGTCTAGGTAGCAGCGCCCGAAATGGCGCTCCATCCGCGAAGGGAAGGCCTCCCTGAAATAAGATTCTATCAGGACAATGATGGATGCCGCATCGGTAAGGATATTTTTCGGGTCGGTGCCGGCTATGAGATCGAGCCCCATTCTTCCCACCCACCCGTACTCCTCCTGCCACTCCAGAAGCAGTCCTTTCTGCGTGTCGAAGGGTTCTGCCGTGGTGAATCCGATATCCGCAAAACCCAGCGCAAGGGCCTTGTTTATCACGTCACTCCTGCTGAGCATGGCTTACCTCCCTCGTTCGTGTTGGCTGGCTGTGCATATTATCATCAAAGGGTGATCAGTGACCAGTGATGAGATAAGAGTGACTCGTGACTGCTGTAGGAGCGGCTTTAGCCGCGACATCCCAGAACGGGTCGCGCCTGAAGGCGCTCCTACATCTCAATAATATGTCTGTTGTAGGAGCGGCTTTAGCCGCGATTGTAGATCGCAGGTCGGGGTGAGCGATAGCGAACCCCGACATGATTATAGGGGCAGGCCTTGTGCCGTCCTTTTATGGTGTGCCATTATTCTCTTGGCAACTTCTTGGGTAGCGCCTTCAATGCCTTGATGTACCTGGCCTCATTGAAGGGCCTGTTGGCCTTGAGCATATCATTCATCTCGTTGACCAACACAAAGGCAATCAATCGCATTGCCTCATGGTGTGTATGACCTTCACCCACCAGCCTGTCATACGTCAATTTTGTCTCTTTGGGATTGTCATTGTCGATCTGGTTCTGAATGGCTTCAAACAGCGCCTCTTTCACATTCATCTTATTTTCATTATCCATGTTCTTCTCCAAAATCCGTTGCTTCACGCCGGCAACGAGCCGATGTGTCTTCTCCTGATCACAAATCCTAAATAACCTACGAGTGCAAAACATGCACCGGCCCAGAAGGTTGCGCGAGGGCCGATTATATCCCAGAGCAAACCTGCCAGAATACTCGAAACCAGCATGGCGATGCCTGTTGCAAGGCTGAAGATGCCGAAGGCGCTGCCGCGTATATTCTCAGGTGAGGTGTCGGCCACGAGTGCCGAGAAGATCCCCTGGGTCAGGCCGTTGTGCAGTCCCCAGAGTGCTGCACCGAGTGCCACGAGGGCATAGCTTGAGGACAACGCGAATACCACATCAGCGGCAACGAGCACAAGGCAGCCGGCAGAGAGCATCCCCATTCTGCCGAGCTTGTCTGAGAGTACTCCCACGGGGTATGCAGAGAATGTGTAGACCACATTCATCAGGACCATGAAAAAGGGCACAAGCGATGCCTGCACGCCGACCCCCTGTGCACGCAGGAGGATGAATGCCTCGCTGAAACGCGCCAGGGTGAAGATGCTGCCGAAGGCAACGATGAACCAGAACGCATGTCCGAGCATCTTCACGTCGGCAAACCGGATAGGCCGGCCCTTTTCTTCTCCCTGCTTGTGCACGGGCTCCTCGACGCCAAGGACAAGAAAGGTCACGGCAACGATGCCCGGCAGTACGGCGACCCAGAATACGGTCCGGAAGCTGTTTGAGGTAGCGAACATCAAAACACTGGCCAATGCAGGACCGATGAAGGCGCCTGCAGTATCCATGGATTGCCTGAGCCCGAAGGCGGCCCCGCGCTGCTCGGCAGTAGTGATGTCGGCGATGAGCGCGTCCCGCGGTGCCCCGCGGATGCCCTTGCCGATCCGGTCGAGGAAGCGTGCGGTTAAGATGATCCCGACACCGTTCGCCATTGCAAAGAGCGGCTTGGTAAGGGTGGCCATGCCATAGCCGATGACCGCGAGCACCTTTCTCTTGCCGAGCCGGTCGCTCAAGAACCCGGAGAACACTTTTGTGATAAGCGCCGTCGATTCGGCGATACCCTCGATGATACCGAGCGACAGGGCGGATGCGCCCAGACCCACTACCAGGAATATGGGCAGCAGGCTGTGGATCATCTCGGATGAGATGTCCATGAACAGGCTCACAAGCCCCAGCATCCAGACTGAGCGGGGGATACCCCGGAATGCGATCATGCGCTTCATGGAAAAATGCCTACCTTATTTTTTCTCTCCATAATCTTTTTCTTATAACTCTCACTGATCACTTAAAATCGGCCAGGTCGCCGGATAGGGGGCTTCAATCTCGACCCATGTCATCAGCGTGGGGTGTTTGAATTCCATCTTCCTGTGGTGCAGTGCGATACTGTCCATGTACGGCCACTTCTTTCCGCCGTAGTGCGTATCACCCAGTACCGGGCATCCGGATGCAGCAAGCTGGGCCCTGATCTGGTGGTAGCGGCCTGTCTCAAGAATGATCTCCACCAGAGACATGCCATTTCGTTGCTCGACAATGCGATAGGTCAGCAGTGCCATACGGGCCCCGGGCTCTTGAGATGATGCGATCACCGATCTCATACGCGAGTGCCTCAGGTGGTGCATCAGGACCCCGTGAGGCCCCGGCAGCTCATTGGTAATGACAGCATGGTAGACCTTGATAATGCCTTTTTCACGCATCTGATCGTTCATCCTGTTCAAGGCCTTGCTGGTTCGGGCAAAGAGCACCACGCCGCTTACGGGCTTGTCGAGCCGGTGCACGGCATGGAGAAAAACCTCGCCGGGCTTGTCTTTGGACTGTTTGATCCATGCCTTGGCCTGCTCCTCCAGGCAGTCGCCCGTCTTTCCCGACGGTTGGGTGAGCAGGCCCGAGGGCTTGTTGAGGGCCAGAAGGTGGTTGTCTTCGTGAAGGATCTCGATGGCAGACATGGCCGGGTTCCATCACCTCTTTTTAAGAAGATATCGTCTCAGAGACCCACCGGCAATATGTCCCGCTGGGCACAGGCAGAACCACGGATTTGCCTTCCAGCAGCATCTCACCGCTTTCGTACTGTGATGCGACCTTTGGGGGCATGGTGCTTAAAAGGATGTTCTGTAGCACCCGCGGGGTGCATGTGGGGGTATGGGATGTCGCCAGGAGGAACAAGGGCAAGTCCGATAACAGGGACCAGCACTTTTTCACTGTTGCGATCAGCTCATCTTCGATCTTGTAGACCTCTTCGTTCTTGCCGTGGCCGTAGGTGGGCGGGTCCAGGATCACTGCGTCATAGCGCCTTTCCCTCCTGATCTCCCGGTCGAGGAACTTGTTCACATCGTCCACGATCCAGCGGATGGGGGCATCGGTCAGGTTGTTCAGCTCCGCGTTCTCTCTCGCCCAGCTCACCATACCCTTGGATGCATCCAAATGGCAGACCTGGGCTCCGCAGCGGGCTGCTGCAAGGGTGGCCCCGCCCGAGTAGGCGAAGAGATTGAGCACCGAGACCTGGGTGCGGCCCATGATGTTTGACTGCGTGAGGATAGAGTTTATCCATTTCCAGAGCCCCTGCTGCTCGGGGAAGATGCCCAGGTGGCCGAAGTCGGTCCTGGCGAGCCTGAAGTGAAGCCCATCCATGGTTATGCGCCACGACTCGGGCATCCGGGTGCGCTGCTGCCAGCCTTTTCCCGGCTTGCGCTCGTAGGAGGCATCGGCATCATCCCATAACTCATTATCTTTCTGTGGGGCCCAGATGGCCTGGGCGCAGGGCCTGATCAAGGTGTAGCGGCCGAAGCGTTCGAGCTTTCTGCCGTTCCCGCTGTCTATGAGCTCGTAATCGTATGAATGGGATGGTTTATTTTTCATGATCTTTCCAGGATAGTTAGCATCTCTGCGATGGGCAAGTACATACTAATTGTTGTCTCTTTAAACCAAAATCAGATGTCATTCCCACGAAAGCGGGAATCCAGGTATTCTCTTGATTGAACATGTACGGTTACCCGCTCCTGAAGATCAAACCTCATTATTCTATTATGTTCATTTCTTTGCTTGCCCAAAGAAATGAACCAAAGAAAGGGCACCCGGTACAGTCTATAGACATAGGTGACACTTTCGTAAAGAGACATGGGTAACACTTTTTTTGGGGTATGAGTGCCTTGAAGAAGGAGGTTCCCATGCCCTGGCTAGAGGTGAGACCTA
>Ga0187865_1001121_pt1 | contig 32772 bp, 20 predicted proteins | sample June2016WEW_11_1_2_FD_132989 | JGI IMG/M metagenome (GOLD analysis project Ga0187865, IMG submission 132989) | Peatland microbial communities from SPRUCE experiment site at the Marcell Experimental Forest, Minnesota, USA - June2016WEW_11_100 | ecosystem: Environmental > Terrestrial > Soil >...
AAGTTTCGATCTGCTGCCGGGCCTTCACCCTCCCGGCAACGTCAGGTTCGAACGAAAAAAGAATACTGCTTTCCGACGTTCGCCGCGAGCCCTCACTCAGAACATTGGCCGGTTATTTTGCCCTTCGCATAGAAGTGCGCACACACGCGTCCCGGGTCCGGTTCTCGTCGGTTTCACCCGAGCACTCCGGGAGCCGCCTCAACCTGCTGGAATCCCGTTGAGCGGTTCCGTTTGGCGACTACCGGATTTTGGGGCCGGGCATAGGCGGGCACGCCGGCGCCGCCAGTCTTCAGGACGTTTTCCACGGTCGTCGTCTGCTGATCTGAGAAAACTGCGGAGCCAGCCTTCGACCGGCTACACTGGGCGAATGGAGTTCGAGTGGGACCCCGGCAAGGCGGCCGACAATCTCCGTAAGCATAAGGTTTCTTTCACCGAGGCCGTTACCGTGCTGGGTGATTTTCTCGCGATCACAGCCTCCGACCCCGACCACTCTGGCGATGAGCGATCAGCGCTCGAAAGCTCACCCGAGACGAAAGACGAGTCTATGAGGAAACACAGGGATAAGATGAACGACGAGCTACGCCCAGAGTACGATCTGCGGCAGTTGCTCAAGGCAGGGGTACGGGGCAAGTACGCGAAACGCTACCATGCAGGCACGAATCTTGTCCTACTGGAGCCGGATATCCGGAAGGCCTTTCGCAGCGAAAGAGCAGTGAACGAAGCCTTGCGCTTGGTGCTGGAGTTGCGCAAGGTTGGCAGTAGCAAGGCCCGCGCTTAGCAGAGGGGTTATGCTGGGTGGTGGGACAGGATTCCAGTGCTTCACCCCCTCCCGATAAACGGCATCTTGGTGGCCATCACGGTCATGAACTGCACGTTGGCGTCCAGCGGCAGATTCGCCATGTACACGATGGCCTCGGCCACGTGCCGCACATCCATGCGCGGCTCGATCATTCTCGTGCCGTCGGCTTGTAGAACGCCCTCCGTCATCCACTCGGTCATTTCGGTGGCGGCGTTGCCGATATCAATCTGGCCGCAAGCGATGTCGTACTTGCGGCCGTCGAGCGAAATGCACTTGGTCAGCCCCGTGATGGCGTGCTTGGTCGCGGTATACGGCGCCGAGTTGGGCCGCGGCGCGTGCGCCGAAATGGAGCCGTTGTTGATGATGCGTCCGCCGCGCGGCTGCTGCGCCTTCATCAGCTTGATGGCCGCTTGCGCGCAGAGGAATGCTCCCGTGAGGTTGACCGCCACCACGGCGCTCCATTGCTCGTAGGTGAGGTCTTCCATGGGAATGCCGGGTGCGCTGAGGCCGGCGTTGTTAAAGAGCACGTCCAACCGGCCGAAAGTCTCTTTGGTTCTGGCGAACAACTCCCGGACGCTGTCGGGTTGGCCGATGTCGGTGGGCACGGGGAGCATCCTGGCATCGGAGGGTTCTGCCGATGCCGCGGTCCGCTCGAGTTCCGCGGCCCGCCGCCCGGCCAGCACCACGGAATAGCCCGCGGAGTGCAGGGCGAGGCTGGCCGCGCGGCCTATGCCGCTGCCGGCGCCAGTCACCAGCGCGACCTTGCCATTGGCCATCATGATGGTTTCATTCTACGGCACGAGCAGGACCGGCGCCTGCCAGAAGGCCGCCTTCCGCCCGTTCGGATCCACCACGCTCACCTGGCAGTCGTACCGTCCCGGTGGCAGCTTATTCAGCGTAAGGCTGAAACGGAGCGGCAGCGCTTTCGACTTCGGGTCCAACCCTTCCGTCACCGCCAGCGGCGGCGTCTCGAAGGCCTTGGTCTGCCCGTGGTAGAAGGTCACGAAGGCCACCAGCGGCTGGATGGCCGTTGCCCCGCGCTCGTAGGCCTGTAGGTACACATACATGTCCCGGCTCTTGCTGAACACGCGCGTCACGCTGGGAATCAATTTCTGCCCATCCTGAATCAGCGGGTTGACCACCGGCCCTTTGTCCTTCGCGCTGAACAGCGCATCCTTCAGGTCCACGCGCTGCCCGCTCAGCACCACCGAGCTGATGGGAATCCGCTTCAGCTCTTTGTTCAGGTTGGGGATGACGAAGTTCTTGGTGTAGGTCCCGATTCTGCCTGTCTCGTCGTCGCGGGCCAGCACCTTGAACGTGTAAGCCCCTGGAAGCAGCGTGAAGCCGGTGTCGTATTGGATGGGTTGCCGGGCGAGCTGGACCGCGGTTTCGCCGGTCAGCTTGATATCCACCTTGTCGCGCACGTTGGCCATGGTGGCGCCGTACTCGTCCTTGACCTCGCCGATGAAATCGATGAGCGTATGTTCCGCGCCGCGGCGCCGCGCCAGCGCCAGCTCGCTGCCCGGAATCTTCATCACCACGGGCACATAATACTCGGCGGAATTCAGTTGGAAATAGTCCACCTCCATGGCGATGGTCAACTCGGTAATCGGATCGCCCAGCATCAGCGCATCCTGCAGTTGCCGTTCCTTGTCCACCGTGGTGAACTTGCCGAATTCTTTGCCGGCAAAGTAACCCTGGCGATAGTTCAGTTTGGCGGATGGGTCGCCGCCGAACGTAATCTTGATCCGGCGGAAGCGCCCGTCCAGATTCTGGTTGGCCGAGTAATAGCCGAGGATGTAGTAACTCCCAATCGACTGCTCCGCCTGCACGATTCCCACCGACAGGTCGTTATTGTCCAGCAGCGCCTTCCCGCCCGTATCCGCCGCCAGCGCGTACAACGTATCCTGCGACTTCTGAAAATTGTTGGCGCTCGCCATCGCCGAACTGCCCGAATACATCCCGATCCCGCCCGGCGATCCCCGGGTGGCATCGCCCAGCGGAGCCTGCGCCACCAACCCGCGTGCGTCGATGGAATACAGCGACACGTTGGCGCGAATGGCGGCGTTGGTGGTGGCCTGAAACTGCGCCTGGTTGTCGACGCCGCTCAGCCGCAGGCCGCTGGCGAAGTAGATCAGCACCTTCTTCTCGTTGAGCGCGCCCAGCATCTTGGCCGCCGTCTGCAAAGCGGCCAGTTGGCGGTCGGTGTTGAAGAGGTTGAATTCGCTATCGTCCTCGCCGAATGCCGTGCCTGTATCGGCGCTGCTGTCGTCGGCGTCGGTGAAGTCGAATCCCTGCGCCTCGCCGACAAACAGTTTATAGATGGTCTTCTCCAGGTCGTCGCGATTGTCGGTGAAATCCCGCAGCACGTGGACGCCATCGGAAAACGACAGGATGGCCATCAGGTCCGGCGGCGCCATCTGCGTCCTGATGAACTTGACGGCCGCGGATTGCGCGCGCAACTGGTCCGGGACCGGCATGGCGCTCATGTCGAAGTACAGCGCCAGCAGGCGCCGGTCTTTGTAGCGGACATCGCCGGGCCGCTCGGGCGAGATTTGGCCCCGCGTCACCGGCGCAACCTGGTCTCCAGCCGGTGCCGCTGTCGGAGCCGGCACGGCAGCCGCCACCGGCGCCGCTGGCGCGGCCTCCTGCATCTTCTGGTATTCGCAAAAACTGACGGTCTGCGCCACCCCGTCTTCGGTCACCACGAAATCTTTCGCGGTCAGACCCTCGATCGGCTTGCCGTTCTTATCCGTGACCGAAACCGTCTCCACCACCAGTTGCGTGTTCACCGTGATCTTCACCGGCCCGCTCGAAGGCTGCGCCGCCTTCTGCGGCCCGGTGGCCGGCGCCCGCGCCAGCAGACCGAGAGACAGCACCGTTGCGAGCAAGATCCTTGCGCATCCGCTCGCTAAGGAGCCGTGAAAGAACCGCCCGCCAGCGGGCGAGGCAGGCGGAACCGCCTGCCCCACCTCTGAAAATGCGGGGCTTCTTGTGGTGGCGCAGGCGGTTCCGCCTGCGTAGCTGAGTTCTCTCACGCGTCCCATGCTTCAGAACCTCCATCGCAGCGTGGCCTGCACGCTGCGCATGGCATTGGCCGCATTGGGCAGCCCGAACTGGGCGCTGTTCACGGAAGTGTTCCAACTAGGAAACGTCACGTGGTTCAGCGCGTTGGTGGAATCGAATCGCAGGTCGACGTCCCCAAAGGAGCGCCCCATCGAAGCGTTCAGCGCAAACTGGTCCGGACCGGTGATCGAGTTTCTCCCCGCGTTGCCCCACAGCCCGGCCGCGGCCGCCGCGTACGCCGCCGGGTTCAGGAAGCGGCCCGCCGGAGCCGCATAAACCGGCGCCCCGGTGTAATCCGGCCGGATGCTGCCCGTCACGCCCGTGTTCCGCACCGCCGCTACATAAACCGGGGTCAACGGCATTCCGCTGCCCGCCGTGATGTTCGCGATGAACGTCCACCCTTTGAAAGCCGCCCCCTCCCAGCCGCGCAACAGCGTTCCGCCACCGACTCCTATCCCGGTGGTGTATTGCACCTGCGCGGTCGCTTGGTGGCGCTGGTCGAAATTCGAAAGCCCGCGTTCCGCGTCCAGGTTGAGCCAGTTCTGCGCGATCACCTGGCTTCCCTGGCCTCTGCCGCCCAACGCCGCGTTGTCGATGGCCTTCGCGAATGTATATTGCAGGCTCGCCGTGAAGCCGTTGTGCAGCCTCCGCCGCAATTGAACCAGCCCCGCCTCGCGCGTCGAATTCCCGTTCGAGGTCATGTAGGCATAGCCCGCGGGGCACGCCGGGCACGGATTCACCGCCCCCGCCGGAAACGTATTCGGCAGAAACACCTGCGCCGCCCGCGTCCCTTTGATCCCGAGATAGGTCGCGGTCATGACCATCGATCCGGCCAGGTCCTGTTGCACCGATAGGCTCCAGTTGTGCGAATAGCCGGCGCGGAAATTCGGATCGATCGCAAACGTGTTGGTGGTGGTCGAGGGCGACGCGTTAAATCCGTTTGCCAGCGTCAGCGGATTGGCCGGGCTGTTCTGTACGCTCAGGCTTTTCGACAACGGGGATTGCTGCGCCATCATCGTCGCAATCGGCTGGTAGATGGAGGTGTTGTAGTAGAGACCGTATCCCGCGCGAACCAGCGTGGAGGTTCCGAAAAACGGGCGCCACGAGAGACCCACGCGCGGTTGCCATGCATGTTTGTCGGGCTGAACCAGCGACGTCGGATACCGCCGCCCCGTCAGCGGACCCGTGGGGTTGCTGCCCTCGACCGGCGCTTCCGCCGCAAATCCCGGCGCTACGTCCAGATTCACCAGCCGGCCATATTTCTCCGCGATGGGCGAGTTGTATTCCCAGCGCGCGCCGGCATTGATGGTGAGTCCCGGGCTCACCCGCCAGTCGTCGGTGAAATACGCGTCGTAAGACACCGCCCGGAAATACTTGTCCGCGTTGCCGAAGGCAATCGCGCTCGTGTCCGGAACTCCCAGCAGAAAATCGGCGAAATCGCTGCCCGTGGCCGCGCCCGTGAAGGTGAAGTTGCCGCGCGCGTTCTGCTGCCCGAGCAGGTTGAATTGCTGCCTGCGGAAATCGGCGCCAAAGGTGATGTTGTGCGGCCGGCGCATCCAGAATCCGGTAAACGACACGCCGCTCGTCTGGTTGCGCGTGAGGGATAGCGCCGCGTCCGAGAGCCCCGCAATGCCGCTGGAAAAGGAGAGATTCGGCGGCCCCCAGTTCCCCGGTTCCTGGTTATTGCCCGTGATCCCCGCTTCGCCCGAAACGTTTTGCCTGTTCGCAAAGTACGGCGTGGTGCGCATCGTCATGCGGCTGAACTGATATCCCAGGCTGAAATTCAGCCGCTGGCTGGCCATGTACCGCCAGTTGGCATTGGCGTTGAACCCGGTGGTATTGCCGGTGTCGTCGAAGCCGAACACGTTCGGTCCCGAGCTCCGCGCATTGCGGTAAGCGAAGCTGCCGTTCACAAAGTGCTTCCGGTTGAGCATCTTGTTCGCGCGTCCCTGCACGTCGTCCTGATGGCTGATGCCTACCAGCGGAATCTGGTAGTTGTAACCCGCGGAGTCCGGAAAATTCGGCAGCGGATAGAACTTCAGCAGCGCCGTGGATTGCGGCGCCGTCCGGCTCGCCGGAATCGCGTTCCCTGGAAACGGCTGCCCAGTGTTTGGATCGGAAATCGCCTGCGAAAGATCTCCGCTGCGCATCGCCTGGGTTGGCATCAGGGTGCTATTGGTGCTGTCATTGCGGTTGCGCGTTGCCTGGTAGTTCACGAAGAACTGCCCTTGCCCGGGGAGCAAATGCGGAATCAGCAGCGGCCCGCCGAAAGACGCGCCCGCCCGCAGGTGGTCGTACGCCGGTTTCTCCGTGTTCTGGCCGGTGAGCGAATACGGTCGCGCGTCCAGCGCCGAATTGTCCAGGATGAGACTCAGATCGCGCTGGTACATCGATCCCGGCCCTTGGCGTGCATTGCCGATGGCGCGTCTCTCAATGGCCCCGCTGCTGCTGCCGCTCACCACCATGGCGTCGGACGCGGTCTGATTGAGATCGCCCGCCGCCCCGCCTTCGTTTCCCATCTCCGCGCCCAGACCGCCCTGTGCCGCGCCCTCGCCGGCTGCGTTCACGTCGGTGCGCTGGAATCCCGCCTGCGGATTGGAGGCGGCGGTTGCGCTCTTCGGGTTCGCGGCTTTCTTGGCGGGCTTGGCAGGCTGAGCGCCGGCCACCGCGGCCGCCTGTTGAACCGCGGCGGGCTGCATTGCGGAAGCGTGCATTTGCTCGAGCGGCAGCACCTTCAGCTCCCATACCGGGCTGGGCGCGTCTGAAGCCACGGCCACTTCCTGCTTGATGGGGGCGAAGCAGAGCATCTCGACTTGAATGGTCCAAACGCCATCGGCCAGGTCGGCGAACGAATACGCGCCCTGCTGGTCCGTCACGGCGACGAATTTCTTGTCCGCCTGCACCGCGGTCACCGTGGCGCCTGGAACCGGCAGGCCGTTGAAGTTGACTTGTCCGTGATGCTCGGCGGCCGCCAGGCCAGACACCGCAAGCCAGGCGAGGGCCGCGTACCTGAGGCCGTCAATTCTCAACCGGCGCCTTCTCCAAATGGTCGATGACCAACAGATCCACCGGGCCTTTTCTCTGCTCTAACTTTAGCCCGAGCTGCTCCTGAAGGGCGGAAAAGAGATTGGGACTGGATTGGGCGTCCGGCGCGCTCGCCATCGGCGCTCCCCCTCCTCCTTCGCCAGGAGGAGGAGCCAGCATTCCCAGCTTCATGCCCAGGCCGCCCTCCGGCGCGAAGTACAAGGTGTAATCGTACTTCCCCGTCAGTCCGGTCATATCCACCACGGGAAGGTCCAACTGGCCCGACAGCATTTCGGCCAACCCGGCCATCGACTGTTTAGTGGCCGTCATGCGGGCATTTCCGTTCATCAGCATGATCGCCGTCGAGCCGCGGCCCCCCGCCCCGGGAGGCAACACCGGAAAGCCGTCCTTTCCCATCGCCATCCTGCCCATGACGACCGGGCCATCGGCGGGGCCGCCAGCCTTGGGGGCGTCGCCTTCTTTGGGAGGCGGGTCGTCCACCGATTCCTTCAGCTTCGGACCATTCTTTCCCACCACCAGCGCGTACATGGGCAAGTCTTTCTTTTCCCGGTGCAGCGTCAGCTTGAAGCGCTCCGCCAGCAGGTTCTGCAGCATCACCATGAACTGTGCCTTGGTGGCGCCGCGCGGCAGTTTCGCGACAATGTCGTATCTCTCGGAATCCAGCCAGCCCGGTCCCGAAATCTGGAAGCCCTTCACTCCGTACGCGTTCATGAGAACGTTCTTCACCGTGACATTGGAATAAGTAATCTGGCCGGGGTCGGGGCTTCCGGGGCCGCCGCGCATCATCACCTGGATTCTGTTTCCGGTGATCGGCGCGGCCGGCTTGACCGACGCCACTTCGAATGCCGGCGAATTCTCCGCCGTCTGCGCCAGGGCCGTGGAGGACGTGAAGACTACCAGGCCGGCGCCCACGATCGCACGTAGCATTGCTGGAATCTCCCTTGCTTCCAATGTAATCTATGACGAGCCGCGCGCAGAACGTTGGGTCGTCCAAGAAAAAAGCGCGCCGCTCCCCTTGCTACAATGGAAAACTCCGCAACCATGGCCGATCAGTCCATACAGGAACTGGAATCCCGTTCCCTGGCGCGAGTCGCATCCGCAGGCTCGCCCGAGGAGCTGGAGGCCGTCCGCGTCGAGGCGCTGGGGCGCAAGGGCGCGCTGGCGCAAATCAGCAAAGAGATGGGGAAACTCGCGCCCGAAGAGCGGGCGCGCATAGGCAAACTGCTCAACAGCGCCAAGCAGAAGCTCGAAGAGGCGCTGGAATTGAAGAAGCGGCACTTCGCCGAGGCGGCTCTCCGCGCCCGCCTCGACGCCGAATGGATCGACCTCACACTGCCCGCTCCCGGGCCGCGCCGCGGGCATCTGCACCCCATCACGCGCATACAGCGCGAACTCGAGGAGCTGTTCGTCTCGCTCGGCTTCACGGTGCTGGATGGCCCCGAAGTGGAGACCGAATATCGCAACTTCGACGCCCTCAACATTCCCGCCGATCACCCCGCGCGTGACGCCCAGGACACTTTCTGGCTGGATGGCGGCAACCTTCTGCGCACCCACACTTCTCCCGTGCAGGTGCGCGGCATGGAACGGCTGGGGCCGCCGCTGCGGATGATCGCGCCCGGCCGCGTCTTCCGCAACGAAAGCGTGGACGCCTCCCACGAGCACACCTTCTATCAGATCGAGGGCATGATGATCGATCGGGACGTCTCGGTCGGCCACCTGATCTATTTCATGAAGACGCTGCTCACCGCGATTTTCAAGCGCGAGGTCACGGTGAGGCTGCGCCCCGGCTTCTTTCCCTTCGTCGAACCCGGCTTCGAGCTGGACATCCAATGCCTGATCTGCGGCGGCTCCGGCTGCCCGGTCTGCAAGCAGAGCGGCTGGGTGGAACAGTTGGGCTGCGGCCTGGTGCACCCCAATGTGCTGCGCATGAGCGGCATCGACCCCGAAGAGTGGAACGGTTTCGCCTTCGGACTGGGACTGACGCGCCTGGCGATGATGCGCTACGGGATTGACGACATCCGCCACCTGCAAGGCGGCGACTTGAGATTTTTGGAGCAGTTCTAACCTTGAAGTTCTCTTATAACTGGCTACGCGAGCTGGTCGAGGACCTGGATCACGCACCCGGTCCCCTGGAAAAGCTCATCACCATGAAGACGGCCGAGTGCGAAGGCATCGAGGTGGCGGGCGAATGGCTGGACCGCGCCCGCGCCGCGCGCGTGGAATCCGTCGAGCCCATGCCCGGCAGCCATAACGTCAAGGCCGTGGTAGATGCCGGGCCGTACGGCCGCAAGACGGTGGTCTGCGGCGCGCCCAACTGCCGTCCCGGTGTGGTCAGCGCCTATGTTCCTATCGGCAAGAAGGTCATCGACGGCGTGGAAAGCGATGGCATGCTGGCCAGCGCCGCCGAGCTGGGCATCAACCGCGACCATTCGGGCATCATCGAACTGCACGCCGCCATCGGGGCAGCGGTGCCTGGCTGCGCCCCCGACAGCGTGATCGAGATCGACAACAAGTCCATCACGCATCGGCCCGACCTGTGGGGGCACCACGGAATGGCGCGCGAAGTGGCTGCCATCCTCGGGCGCAAGCTGAAGAATCCGGCGCGGCTCGAGCTGCTGCCGGAAGGGCCGGCCGCTGTCAAGATCCAGATTGAAGATCTCAACCTTTGTCCGCGGTACAGCGCGCTGGTTTTCGAAAACGTCCGCGTCGAGCCTTCGCCCTGGTGGCTCCAGTGCCGCCTCACCGCCATCGGCCTGAACCCCATCAACAACATCGTGGACATGACCAATTACGTCATGGCCGAACTGGCGCAGCCCATGCACGCCTTCGATGCGGATCTGCTCAAGGGCGACACCATCTTTATTCGCCCCGCCAGACCGGGCGAGCAGTTCCGGGCGCTCAACGGAGAGGAATACCCGCTGGATGCTTCCAACCTCGTGATCGCCGATGCCGCTGGCGCCATCGCGCTGGGCGGCGTGATCGGCGGTCTGGCGACCGCCATCGGCGAGAAGACCACGCGCGTAGTTCTGGAGAGCGCCAACTTTCAGGCGTCCTCGATTCGCAAGACCTCGGCCGCCATCAAGTTGCGCACCGACGCCTCGATGCGGTACGAAAAGGCGCAGGACCCGGCCAACACGGTGCGCGGCCTGGCGCGCGCCATCGAGCTGTTGCGGGAGACCTCGCCCGGCATCCGGCTGGTGGGCGGCGTGGCCGACCAGAAGAAGGCCATCCCCGCGCCGCCGGCCATCGAACTGCCACTCGACTGGCTCGAGCGCAAGCTCGGCCGCGCGGTGGAACCCGCGGAGGTGCGCCGCATCCTCGAGCGGCTTGAATTTGGCGTCTCCGAGCCGCAGCCGCGCATTTTCTTCGTGACCGTGCCGGGGTGGCGCGCCACCAAGGACGTGGCCATCAAAGACGACCTGGTGGAAGAGGTGGGCCGGATGGTGGGCTACGATTCCATCACGCCGCGGGCGCCGCTGATTCCGTCCTCCGTGCCGCCCGGCAATCCCGAGCGCAAGTTCCAGCACGAAGTGCGCAACGTTTTTGTGAACCAGGGCTTCACCGAGGTTTACAACTACTCGTTTATCAGCGAAGAATCGGCGCGCGCATTCGGCTTCGATCCGGCGGCGCATGAGCGCGTGGCCAATCCCATTGCTTCCGACCAGGCGCTGATGCGCACCTCACTGTTGCCGGGCATCTGGAAGAACATCATCGAAAACAGCAAGCACAAGGACGCCTTCCGCTTGTTTGAAATCGGCGTCGAAATTCATAAGCGTGGCGGCGGCCTTCCCGAAGAAATTCCGCACCTGGTGGCCGCGCTCTACGACCGCCAGGGCGATGGCTCGAGCGGCCTGTTCGAAATCAAGCGCGCCGCCGAATGCCTCATGCCGGGCGCGAGGGCATGCCCCGCCGAGCCGCGTCCCTTCGAACACCCGGCGCGTTCCGCCGATATCCTGTGGAAGGGGCAAACGGCCGGCCGCCTCTTCGAGCTGCACCCGTCGCTCGTCGAATCGGGCCGCGCGGCGGTTCTCGACCTGGACCTCCGGGTGGTTCAGTCGCTGAGCGCCGGCGAAATCAAGTACACGCCCATTCGCCGCTACCCATCGAGCGCCTTCGATCTTTCCGTCGTCGCTGGCCTGCGCGAGCACGCCGGCAACCTGGAAGCCACCGTGGCATCTTTCGCCGGGCCGTTGCTCGAATCCATTGAGTTCGTGCGCCAGTACTCCGGCGCGCCGCTCGAGGAAGGCCAGAAGAGCGTCTCTTTCCGGCTGACGGTGGGATCGCCCGAGCGCACGCTCTCTTCCGAAGAAGTGGGCGAGATCCGCGCGCGCATCATCGAGAAGATGCGCGAGCTGGGATACGAACTCCGCGTGTAGGGAGAAAAGGGAGTCGATGAAGACCAGCGTACTGGCGGCCATGGTCCTGCTATCGGGGTGCAGCCGATCTAACAATTTGTTGCTGGGGCGCGTCGAGAGCGAGGTGGGATCGCACACCGTGGTGGTGACGGACTGCTACCGGACCAGCGTCCCGCCGCCACAAAGGCTCGAAGATGCGGGGGGGCGGGCCGTCTACCGTTTCATGCCGTGCCGCGATGCCGACGTGCTGATCCGCGGCGACGAACTGCTGGTGAATGGGCAATCCTACGGGCGCCTGAATCCGACTGACGCCGTGCTGGTGGATCACGGGGTGGTTTCGATCGAGCGGCATTGAATACGCTACAATCGGGTTGCCGTGAAGGATCCCCTGGTCGCGCCTCTGGCTGCCATTGCCTCGGGGATACTGGTTTCCCGCTTCGCAACGTTCCAGCAATCCGAGCTTTTCCTGGCCATCGCCGCCTTCCTTGTGCTTGGCGTGGTGGCCCTCCATCGCAACTCGCGCGTGCTGGCCGGCGCCTGCTGCTGCCTGGGCCTCTTTTTCGCCGGAGCGCTCACCGCCTTGGCCCACGCCCCCGGGCCTCCGCCCGAGCTCGATGCCGAAGGCCGCGAAATCGTCATCCTCGGCGGCTGCGTGGTGGAGCCTCCCGCCATCTCCGGCGAACGCGAACGCTTCCTGCTGGAACTGGAGCCGCGCGCCCGCGCACAGGTCACTCTCTATACCAAGGGCAACGAGCCGCTCCCACCGCTGCGCTACGGCCAAAACATCGAGCTCGACGCGCGCGTTCGGAAACCGCGCAACTTCGGCAACCCCGGCGCTTTCGACTACGCCCGCTACCTGGCGCGCCAGGACATCTTCTGGACCGCATCCGGCGCCGCCAGCACGGTCCGCATCCTTCCGGGTCGCTGCGGCTCGCGATTTCAAAAGGCCGTGATGGACCTTCGCGCCCTGATTCTGGCCCGCATCGAGCGACTTTACCCCGGTGACACTTACCGGAGCGGGATGATGCAGGCCCTCATGATTGGCCAGTCCTTCCAGCTCGAGCGAGTCTGGACCCAGTATTACCGCTCGACCGGCACCTTCCATGCCCTGGTCATCTCGGGAACGCACGTCGCCATCCTGGCTGCCTTTTTCCTCTTCTTCCTGCGCGTGTGCTTCGTTCCTGAGAGCCTGGCGCTGCTGCTCACGGTTGTGGCGGCGTGGTTCTACGCCCTGCTGACGGGCTGGCTGGCGCCGTGCACGCGCGCCGCCGCGGGCCTGACGCTGGTCTTGATCGCCGGCTACTTCTACCGCCAGCGCCGGCCCCTCAACCTGCTGGCGGCGGTGGCGCTGGGCTTCCTGGTGTTCGACCCGGAGCAACTGTTCGACGCCAGCTTCCAGCTCACGTTTCTGGCCGTTGCCTTCCTGGGCGCTTTCGCCACGCCGTTAATCCGGGCCACCTCCGGCCCGCTGGCGCGCGGTCTCCAGGATCTTGGCGATACCGGCCGCGATATCCACTCCGCTCCGCGCGTCGCCCAGTTCCGAATCGAGATGCGCCAGCTCGCCGAAACCGTGAGCCGCGTGGCGCATCTCCCGCCGCGCGCCGGTATGCTGGCAGTCACCGTGACCGGCCGGCTGCTGCTTTTCTTCTACGAAATCACGGTCATCTCCGCCGTCATTCAAGCCGGCCTGGCGCTGCCCATGGTGGTCTACTTCCACCGCATCGGCCTCTCCGGTCTCTCGGCCAACGCTTTCGTGGTTCCGCTGATGGGCCTGGCGGTGCCCGTCGGATTCGTCGCCGTCTTCACCGGTTGGGTGTGGGTCGCGAGGATCGCGGGCGTGCTGCTTTGGCTTTCGCAAAAAGTCGTGTACTGGCACGCCAGCATCGAGCCCGACTGGCGCATCCCCACGCCGCCGGTGTGGCTGGGTGTGGCTTTCTCGGCCGCGCTGATAGCCGCCGCCATGGCGCGCGGCAAATGGTGGCGCATCGGGACGGGGCTGGCGGTCGCCGTGTTCCTGGCACTGCTGCTCTGGCACCCCTTCCCGCCCGACGTCCATCCCGGCGAGCTGGAGATGACGGCCATCGACGTGGGCCAGGGCGACAGCATTTTTGTCGTCTTCCCCGATGGAAAGCGCATGCTCGTCGATGGCGGCGGCATTCCCACCTTCGGCCAGCAACCCAGGTCGCAGCTCGATATCGGCGAAGACGTGGTGGCGCCTTACATGTGGGACCGCGGCATCCGCAACCTGGATGTGGTGGTGCTCTCGCATGGTCATGAGGACCACATTGGGGGCCTCCCCGCGCTGGTGGGCGATTTTCACCCCAAGGAGTTGTGGACCGGCGCCACCCCCGACAGCCCCACCTGGCAGACGCTGCGCGCCAAGGCCGCCGCCAACGGCGTCAAAATCGTCCCCATGCATTTTCCGCGCCGCTTCGCCTTCGGCGGCGCCGAAATCGAGGTCCTCGCCCCGCCCCCCGATTACGTCCCCACGGACAGCCCCAAGAACAACGACTCGCTGGTGCTGCGCGTGGGCTACGGGCGTAACGGGTTCCTGCTCACCGGAGACGCGGAACGTCCCATCGAGCGCGAGATGCTGGCGGAGCATGAAATCCGGCGCACCGACGTGCTGAAAGTGGCGCACCACGGCAGCCGGACTTCCACCAACGAGGATTTTGTGAACGCCGTCGAGCCGGTTTTCGCGGTGATCTCAGTGGGATTCGAAAACAGCTACGGCCTCCCCAACCGCGATGTCATCGAGCGTCTCCGCCAGCATCGCGCCGTAGTTTACCGCACCGACCAGGATGGCCTCATCACCGTCCTTAGCGACGGGTATCGGCTGCACGCCGAGACTCACAGCGGTTTGAGGTGAGGGCTGTGGGGCGGGCAATCCTGCCCGCAAGCCGGCCTTCCGGCCGGCTGGACCCGCTGGAAAGCGGGTCCGCAGGCTGAAAGCCTGCCCCACTCTGCTACTTGGCCTGCGGCAGAATCTTCAGGTTCCCCGGCAGGGCGAACAAATCGTCCTTGAGGCCGTGGTTGATCACCACCGAGTCCGAATAAACCTCGAGGATCTTCTCTCCATTGCGCTCGCGCCGGGTGGCGCACGGCCACTGGACCCCGCCGCCCACATCGCGGTACTTTGAAAAAATCGTGACCTCCGTGTCGAAGTCTTTGTACTCCGGGTTGCGGCGTTTGAATGCCTGCCGCGTGGGCAGCTTGGTGAGTTGGTCGAAGTAGACCGTCACCGTGAGGTTGGCGGCATCGGTGATGTCCACCATCTCCACCGGCCGGTTTTCGTACATATCCATTCCCCGCGAGTAGAAGGCCAGCCCCGGCTCATCCAGCCGCTGCCGCAGAATGTAAAAGACGTTTCGCAGGGTGCTGTCTTTGTAGTTGGAGTAGCGCTGGTCCGTCAGCGGGCGGGCGCCGCGCCAGGTGACCTCCCACGCGCCGTTTTCCGTGAACAGCACGACGCTGTCTTCTTTCTTGCCTTGGGCGTCCCGCTCCCGTATGGCGATCTGGCCTGGGACCGGCGCCAGATAGCGCGTGTAGATCCTAACCACGGCCAAGCCGGAGAGCTGTTCGCGGTAAAACCCATAACCCCGCCCGCTCTCCACCCGGTCTTGCATCCGCAGAAACGCGTCGCCGCCGAGGGCCCGCAAGGCCTCGTCGACCACGCGCTTTCCGCGCTCGGCGGCTGTCTCCGCGGCGGCGGAAGCCAGCGTACAGCATGCCAGCAGAATCGGAGATCTCCAGTTCATGGCCGTTTTTGCAGCTCCTGCAGTTGAATTCCGGAGTTCACCTTGAAATCGGTCACCTTCATTTCGGCGTATTTCCGTCCGCCCTGCATGGTCGTAATTCTGTGCGGCGCCTTCACTCCGGCAATCTCCTGGAAGTCCGACCAGGTTTCCTCCGTCGGAATCGGCGGTCCACCGGCGCGCGCTGTTTCGTAGAGCACCCGCTGCGGCAGCCGTGTTTCGGCATCGAATTCCAGCCGCGCGGTCTGGCCGGCGGCATCGGCGATCTCGATGGTGTTGTCGTCCAAGGCGTTCACGGTCCGCCCCTCGATGCGGTCACTGAGCAGCAACCGGAAGTACAGCCGGAACAGATCGCCCTGCACCTGTTTCAACTGCGCGCCGGCCAGCGGTCCCCAACCTTGTGGCGCGGCGATCCAGCCCACCCTGCCGTCGCAGAAAGCCGATCTCTTTCCGGAGGGCGGCTCGGTGTCCTGCCGGAAATAGGTGGGAGCGATCCAGCGGTTGGTTCCCTTCACCGGCATTCCCCCGGCGGAGGATTCGGTCTGGAATTCGAAGGACTGGATGTAATCCTTGACCGCCGCCAGTTGGTCGGCGCCCCCTGCGGCCTGTTGCGCGCGCGCCAGAAGCTGCTTGCCTTTTTCCAGGCTGGCGGCATCCGCCTTGGCCGCCTCCAGTTTCTCTTGAGGGATTGTCAGGTCGATCATATTGACCGGATTGCCCAGCGTGTCGAGCGGCCGTCCGAAGTCTTGCGGGTTTCCCACCGCCACGGTTGTGAAGGCAGCCGGATTCAAATGCTCCTTCGCCACTCGCAGCACGTCGGCGCGCGACACCGTCTCGAGGGCCTTCTGGTACTGCTCGATGAAATCCGTGGGATATCCGTAATACTCGTACGTCAGAATCCGTCTCAAGGTCTTCGCCCTGGTGTCGTAAGCGAACACGAGGCTGTTGAGGGCCGTATCCTTGGCGGTCTTGAGTTCTTCCTCGGTCACCTGCGCCGTTCGTATGCGGTCCACCTCTTCCTGAATCGCCTTGAAGGTTTCGACCGTGGAGAGCGATTTGGTGTCGCCCGAGATTTCGAACAACCCGGGGTGGTCGTAGTTCGCGTCCCAGTCCGCGCCGATGTCGTAGGCGTTCCCCATCTTCGTACGGACGCGCTCGACCAGCCGGCTGCGGAACCCCCCGCCCAGAATGTCGGCCATGATCACCAGCGCCGGATAATCCTTGTCGTTGAACTGGCCGCCCAGTTGGCCGATGGAAAAGAAAGTCTGCGTGACATCCTTCTTCACCGCCAGATAGGTGCCCGGCGCCGGTTTGCCGCGGACTTCGGGGAACTCCGGCACGGGCGGCTGCTCGACGGTCCAGTCCGAGAAGAGCTTCTCGATTTTGGCCTTCATGCCGGCGGTATCGAAGTCGCCCCACACGCCCAGCATGACGTTCGCCGGGAAGAAGTAACGCTTGTAGAAATCTTGAAGATCGCCGCGGGTGATGCGGTCCACGGTGGCGTGTTGCATATCCCACCCGTACGGCGTGTCTTTGCCGTACACGATGCCGGCGAATTCGCGTTTCGCCACGCCGCGCGCGTCGTCGTTACGGCGGGCGATCCCGCCGCGCAACTGCGTCCTCGCCAGGGTGATCTTGTCCAGGCGGAACTCGGGAGCGGTGATCACGTCTTTGAAAACGCCCAGCACTTCGTCGGTGTTCTCCTGCAACGCGGAGAACGAGACGCTGCCGGCAGTCTCGCCGATGTTGCTTTCCACGCTGGCCGCGATGTTTTCCAGTTGCTCGTCCAACTGCTCGCCGGTCTTCGTCCTGGTGCCGCCGGTGCGGATCACCATGCCGGTCATGGTGGCCAGGCCGATCTTGTCCGCCGGTTCGAACAAGTTCCCGGTTCGCACTTGCGCCACGCCGTTGATCATCGGCAGCTCGTGGTCCTCGAGCAGATAGAGCTTCATGCCGTTGGGCAGCGTGAAAGTGGCCACCTTGGGAACCTGGATAGGCCGCAGCGGTGGAAACTTGAGGTCCTTGTAGGAGGGAGCCGTGGCCGATCGCGCCGCGCCGGCTGCGGGCTTATTGGGCGGGGCCGAAACGGGCGGTAACTGCGCGGCCGCCGATGCGGCCGTGATGAGCAGGGTGACCAGCGTCTTTTTCATTGGCGCCCTCCCGGGGTGCCCCCCACGCCCGGCTGTGCCACATATGCCACCGTGCGGCTGGGCAACACGAAGTACTGCCGGGCCACCCGCTGCACATCGTCGGCTGTCACCTGGTTGAGGTCGTCGATGGATGTGAACAGTTTTCGCCAGTCGCCGTAGCTGGCATAATAGGTGGCCAGCACTTGGGCCAGCCCCGCGTTGTTGTCGAGGCGGCGAATCACCCCGGCGCGCGCTTTGGTTTTCACGCGCGCCAGCGTCTCCGCGTCCACCTTCCGCGCCTTGAAGCGGCCGAGGAGATCGTCGAGCGCCTTCAGGTCCTCGTCCACGGTGTGGCCTACCGAGGGCATCAGGAAGAACACGAACAGGTTGGGGTAGCGGCCGCCGGGGTACGTGGCCCCGGCTTGGGCCACCAGCGAGATTTTCTTTTCCTGCACCAGTTCCTTGTACAGCAGGCCGGTCCGGCCGCTGGAAAGGATCAGGGAGATCACGTCGAAGACCGGATCGTCTTTGCCGTACTGGTCCGGCCGCTTGTAGGCGACGGCGAGAACCGGCTGCGTGGGCGAGTCCACCACCGCGGTCTTGGGCCCCGGCTGGGGAGGCTCCTCCGTCCGCAGCCGCGGCGGCAGCGGCCGCGCGGGCAGCGGGTTGAAGTAACGCTCAGCCATGCGTTTCGCGTCCGCCGGGTTCACGTCTCCCACAATCGCCATGGTGATGTTGGCCGGGACGTAGTACTTGTCGAAGAACTCCTTGGCGTCGGCGCGCCGCAGGCTGACGATGTCGCTCGGCCATCCACCCGGTGGATTGCGATAGGGGTGGGCCGCGAACGCGGTGGCCAGCAAATCCTGAAGGAGCTTGCCCTGCGGGTTGGAATCGACCCGCATGCGGTGCTCTTCCAGCACCACGTCGCGCTCCTTGTAGAACTCGCGGAACACCGGCCGTAGGAAGCGCTGCGATTCCATCAGGAACCAAAGCTCCGTCCGGTTGGAAGGCAGGCTGTAGTAATACTCGGTGGAATCCAGCGCGGTGCCGGCGTTCACCCCCGCGCCCCCGTTGGTTTCTATGATGCTGAGATACTCGTTCCGCGCCACGTAGGCTTCCGCGCCGTCGATGGCCATCTTCAACTGCGCCTGGAGCACACCGATCCTCGCTTCGTCGGCTTTGGGTCCCTTGTTGCGCTCGGCCTCGAGGCGGTCGTATGCCTCCTCGATGGCATCCAGGGCTTTTTTCTCGCTGGGCCAGTTCACGGTCCCGATGGTTTCCGTGCCCTTGAAGGCCATGTGCTCGAACATGTGGGCGATGCCCGTTTCACCGGACGGATCGTCCACCGACCCGGCGTTCACATACGTGTGGAATGAGACCACCGGGGCCTCGTGCCGCTCGGCGACGATGAAGTGCAGTCCGTTGGAAAGCGTGAACTCGGTGACTTTCTTTTCAAATTCCTTGAGGTCCTGCGACGGCAGACAGATTACCGCCGTCAGCAGGATGGCGCAGAGACGAAGTGCTCTCACAATGGCCGCCGCTCCTAGGCTTCTTTGAGGATAGCAAGGGTGGGGCATGCTTTAGCTTGCCCAGACCAGAAGACCGCCGGCGCTACTGCACAGCAACGGTGGCGGCGTTGGAGGATTGGCCGCCGATGCTCAACACCACCGGGACGGCATTGCCGGGGCTGACACCAGTCGGAACGCGGACATTGATTTGATTCAGTCCGACGCAACATCCTGCCAGGCCGGCGAAGTCCGGGATGACCCCAATTCCTCCTATGGTCAGAGTGACCGGCGAGACCGTGCTGGATGCTCCCGCCGGCAACGCGCCGGTGGGGACGGCGGGCGTTACCTGCCCCAGGCCCGTGGCATAGAGAATCACCAGTTCTCCCCGCTGCGCCGGATTCTGCGGTGTCACCGCGGAGCCGTTCACATGCGTAATAGCGCCAGCGCCTTTACCGTCCGCGGTAGCCGTGAAAATGCCGGGCGACACCGGCGCCACCGCGATGGTCGCGGGGGTGGTGCCGGCCTGCCCCGCCACGGAGGCTACAACGATGGCCGATGTTCCGGTCACTTCGAACGGAATCTGAATGCCCAGTTGCGCAGGCGCTGCGTAGAAGATGGGCGCGGGTATGCCGTCGACGGTGACCTGAGCGCCCGCCATGGTGGTGTTCAACTTCCCATTGCTTCCAAAAGTGGGGTTACAGGAGGGCGGCAGGCAGGAGGTTCCGTCGGTCAGATTGGTGCCGAAGACAGCAGCGATGGCGCCTGGAGCGACAGCCGATGACACCAGGCTATAGCTGGCGTTGTTGACGACGCCCCCGCTGTTGATCTGCGTGATCTTGAACTCCGAGCGCATCCTCACGATGGTGTATGGGTTCCACGTCGAAAGGTCGTAGTAGATCTTGAGCGTACTGCCGGCGACGGTGGTGAAGCGCTCGATCATCAGAGGCGCGAAGGTACCGCCGGATGTGGTGTAGGGGTCGTTGCTGCCGATAACGGGGCCATTGAGCCCATCGCCGGGAGGGTCGGGGACAATGTTCGGATTGTGGACGAATCCTCCGAGGCCGTAGACGTTGTCACGCGCTTCGTTGAAGATGAGCTGGGGCGCGGCCCACGGGCCCCAGGGCTGCGGCGCGTAGGTGAAGTAAACTCCCCTGGTCTTGTTCGACTGCCGGCCTCCGTCATAAGTCATGAGCCACAGATTCAGGGCGCTCGAGTACACCACCGAGAGATTGCCGGCGGTGGGACTATCGTTCGGCCAGGCAGGGCCGTTGAGCGGATTATCCTCGACCACGGGCACGGCGCCGGCCTCCGAGTTGGCCCACGCCGGCTGGCCATTCACGAGGCCGGCGAAGTACTGCGTTCCCGCGCCGCTCGCGAACGAACTCGCGGGAACCATTTGCAGGTAGATGTCGGAAGCGCGATACGGGCCCGCCCCGAAGATCCAGACATTCGTGCCAGAAGCGCGAACGGAGGTTCCGATGAAACGTCCTCCGGCTGGAGAGATGGTTCGCCCGGCGGTGAAGGTCTGCGCCGCCTCGTTGAACTGCACCAGAACAGAATAATCGGCGGCTTGTGGATTGGCCAAACTGGTATCGGAGCCGGTGTTGCAGATGAAATATATCTGGCCGTTGAGGCTGATGCCGGAGTTGGGGATGTCGTCCGGACCCATCGTGATGCCCGGCGGTTTGACGAACAGCGGCGAGCCGTCGCTGATGGTGTAGAAGTTCAGAAGCAGCCCGGCTTCGGGATCGGTGCTGGTGCTCCAGGCGATCGGATCGGCGGCGTGGTAGTTCACCACGCTCGCATCCTTGCTGATGGTGTCGCCAAAGAAGAAGATCATCTTTCCATTGGCTTCAAACGCGCCGCCCTGTCCGTTACCGAGAATGTTGAAGCGCGTCACGGTCTGACTGGTGGTGGGCAGGCAGGTCACGGCTAGCCCTTTGACGATCTGCTGCGCTTGCGCTTGAAAATCGCAATCGCCGATCACCTGCTCGAGCTTAACCGAGGAACTGGGAATATAGCTGAGTGAGACGCCACCAGATTGCGCGGCCGCCGGAATGATCGCGATCGGAAAGAGCAGCGCCAGAGTGGCGCTCAAGTTGCACGAAGTGTTCTTCAGCATCCCTGGCAACTAGATGCAGATGAATGCCCCCAGGGTGCACAAAACAAGTTCGCAAACCGCGTCAGAACGAGAGGCGCAGCATGGCTTGGAAAGTGCGCGGGTCGGTCCGGGTGGTCACCTGGCCGAACCTGGCCGAAGCCATGCCTCCATCCACACCCCAGTAGTTGAGGTGGTTCAGCACGTTGAAGTACTCCACGCGGAAGCTGGCCGTATAACGCTCGCGCAGCCGGAAGTTCTTCTGGCAGGACGCATCCCAGTTGACGATTCCCGGGCCGATCAGCACGCCCCGGCCCAGGTTGCCGAACGTTCCGGGCGCGGGTGTCTTGAAGGCCGCGGTGTTGAACCATGTTTGCGCCGTCTTGCCGCCCGCCTTCCAGTCTCCAACCACGTCGGGCCGGAGGCTGCCTCCGGTACTGGCGATTCCCGCGGGATCGCCCGGAGCGGAGATGTCGATGGGCAGGCCGGTTTCGAGCATGAGGATGCCCGAGAGTTGCCAGTTGCCCAAGGTCCGCTGGTACCAGCGTTCGTCCTTTCGCCAGAAGGGCAACGGATAGATGTAGCTCGCGGACACGATATGGGCACGGTGGTATCCGCTCAAGCCGCGTTCATTCTTGGAGTTGTAGCTGTCCTGTGGGACGCTGCTGTAATCCGTGGCGTCCGTGATATTCCGGGACCAGGTGTAGGCAATGCTAGCCATGCCGCCGGTCAGCACTTGCTTGCGGAGTTGGACTTGCAGAGAGTTGTAGTTGGAGTTGGCCGCGGTGGTGAGCTGGCTGATGCCGCCCAGGCCGGGGTAGGGCCGCAAGCTGTTCGGGTCGACGCCTTGCGGAGCGCGCAGCATGGTCCCCAATGCGAGCTGATTGGGCAGAATGCCCCGGTACAGGTGCCACGCGGAACTGCCGACGTAGCTCACGTCGAGCAGCGTATCGCGGCCCACTCTTTGCTGGATGCTCAGGTTGTATTGCTGCACCGCGGGTATGTCCGCGCGGACCGGGTAGGACGAGACGTTTGAGGGGAGCAGGGCCGCCGGCGCGCCGCGGGCCGGGTTCTCGATGTTGCCGTCGTTCAGCGTGGGTTGTTGAACGAAGGGCGGATTGTTCACGCTGTTGAAATAGGCGTCGCCCTGAATGCGCTCGAAGAACAGGCCGTAGGCGCCGCGCACCACGGTCCGCTGTTTGCCGGACAGGTCGTAGGCGAAGCCCAGCCGCGGAGCAATGGGCACGGCCGACGATTGGATTTCTTTGGGCAGGCCACGGAAGAGGCTAAGAATAGCGGGGTTGTTCCAAGCGGGATACCTGTCCGTAGCAGCCTTGGGGAAGCCAGCGCCGCCCAGCACCAGCCCGTTCAGCGGGTCCCCGGAATTTGGAACTATCTGCCCGGCGGCGGTCACGGTGACAGCTTTTTTCGGATCGTAAAACGCTGGGTCGGAAACGACATCGTTCGCCAGCGTGGAGTACTGCGGCTGCATGTACTGGGCGCGCACGCCCAGGTCCAGCGACAGCCGCCTCGAGACCTTCCAATTGTCCTGGGCGTAGAATTCAGCCTGCGTGAAACGGAACCAGCCCTCGTTCGTACCGCTGGCTTCGGTGTAGGTGCTGAAATTGCCAAGGACCGCGTCCGCCAAGGCGTTCCCCGAACTCAGGCTGTGCCCGGTTTTGAAGTTGAACGAGCCATTTATGGGGGTGAGATTGCCCTGGTTCTTGCGGCTGCGCAAGACCAGCACGCCGAACTTCAATATGTGGGTGCCGGCCACTCTGGAGAAATCGTCCTTCCATTGGAAGAGGCGCTCGAATTCGCGCCAGTCCCGCGCCGTTACGCCGGGGAGGGAATATCCCTGGATCGAGATGTCCGGAATTTGCCGCGCGTTGCCGTAGAGCATGGGGTTGTTCACGCCGGCGCCCTGGCGCGTGACATCGTTGGTAAAGGCCGAATTCGGACTGAAATTGTTATCGACGATGTCTTTGCCGCTGAAGGAAAACTGCAGCGTGTTCACCATTCTGGCGCCGGGCGTCCATGTCCACTTGGCGCTCGCGCTGATTCCGGGGATGCGGCGGTCCCACAGCGTCAGTGCCTGCTGGCCCTCGACCTGGTGGAAGTAGTCGAGCAGATAGTGTACGGCCAACTGGTGTTTGTCGTTGACGTGGTAATCCACTTTCTGGAGGAACTGATTGTCGTAAGTCGGAATCAAGTAGGAGTAATCGTACTCGTAGGGCTTGTCGGGGTTATTGGGCTTGGGGGCCATGGCCAACAAGCGGCTGGTGTTCCGGTCGACACGCGAGGGCGGGATGATGTTGCCGGGGAAAGGCAGGCCGCTCGCCGGGTCTGTCACCGGCTGCGCCAGGCTTGAGAAGTCGCCATTGCGCTGGTCCATGAGGGGCACGCTGATGGGAGTCCACACGTATGGTTGCATCCCGAGAAAGTCCTGGCTGACGAAGAAAAACAGCTTGTTCCTGGCGGTGTTGAACCGGTGCGGAATGTAGATGGGGCCGCCCAGGTTCCAGCCCGCGTTGCCGTTGCGCGTTCGCGTAAACCCGTAAGGGCTGCCGTGAAACTCGCGCGTGCCGCTCTTCAGCGCCATGTTGACCATGGCGCCGGAGTTCTGCCCGTACTCGGCGCTGTAGTTGCTGGTGAGGACCTTGAATTCGGCAATGGCGTCCACATTCACCCGAATAAAGACGTTGCCCTGGCCGCCATTGTCCTTGTTGTCGGCGCCATCGACATTCCAGGAAAGCGTGGACCGCCGCGAACCGTTGACCGACTGCGCTGCATTAGTGGCGCCGGTCTGCAGATCTATGGGAGTGCGATAGAGAGTGGACACACCCGGCAGCAACGACAGCAACTGCGCAAAGCTGCGGCCGTTCAACTGGAGACCGGTGGCCTGCTCCCCGGTGATCTCCCGGCCCATCTCGCCGCTGCTGGCATCCAGTTGGAGCGCATCCGCAGCCACCGTGATGGAGTCGTGGATGTCGCCGACCGTGAGCGGCATGGCGACCGTCACTTTGGCGGATACGGTCACCACCACGTTGGTCTGGACGTACTTCTTGAAGCCCGTGGCTTCCGCGGCGATTTGATACTCGCCGATGGGGACGTTGAGAAAAGCGTAGTAGCCCCGGGCGTCGGACTCGGTGGTCCGGACCTGCCCCGTGCCCATGTGCCGGGCCGAAATTCTGGCGTTCGGCACGGCTGCATTGGTCGGGTCGAGCACAAAGCCCGAAATCTCCTGGTTGACGTACTGGCCAAAAGCCAGTCCTGCGGCCAGAATAGCCAAGGTGGCGCAGCCTCTCAGGCTGCCGTCTCCGCACTCATGCGGAGACTTTTTTCGAAAACGCGGCAGACTGGTCTGATTCACGAAAATCCAGCTTACGACAGTCCGAAGAATACACCAACTCAAATCGGAGGACTGGCGGCGGCCCCCGCATGAGTGGCCCCTGGGACGGAATGGCTGGCGCGGAGGGTGCTCAGTACGTGACGGTGCGAAACCCTCCTTCGAGGGTCCCGAGGTCCTTGGAGCGGAGCTTCACCTGGATGCGGTGAGGCCGCGGCGCCCCCGATGACTGCTCGGGTTGAAAGCCCACCACGTATTCGCACAGGACCTGCCCCGCCATGGCGGCGAGGATCTGCCGGACAACCGCGACATCGATAACCGGCGGATCGAAGGAGCGGCCGCCGGTCAGTTCCGCTAGGCGGGCGAAATCGGCCATGAACAACTCCGCCATCCGCGGCCATCCGATCTGCCCACCGGCCTTCATCGCGGCAATGCTGGCGTGGCCGAGCACCACCGGGTAGACCGGAATTCCAAGTTCGGAAAGCACCGCCAAGGCGTCCTCGGGCCGTGTGTTGGTGGTGGGAAAGCCGTCGGAGAAAACGACCAGCATACGGGTGGCCTGACCCGGTTCCGCAGCGGCGTTCCTGGCGGCGGCCATGATGGCTTCGAACAGCCAGGTTCCCTCAGCGCCCTTGCGCCCCGGAGGCAGTTGCAACGGGATGTTCTCCACCTGGGGGCCGGGCCGGGAATCGAGCACACGCCGGAGCGCCGCGGCGAGCTCGGCCGGATCGCGCGTGGGCCGGCATTGCCGGCGCAAGGCGGAGGTGAAGCTGTAGACGGCGAGCCGCACGCCCTCCAGGTTGTCGAGCAGGCTGGCTTTGTATACCAGCGGATCGAGAAGCCCCGCGTCGGTTACGCTGCCGCTGGTGTCGAAGAGCAGGGTCATCTCGATGGGAATGGTGCGCGGCGCCAGCCGGCCACCCTCGAAGACTTTGACCTTGCGGGGCGATCCATCTTCCAGCAGTGTCACGTCTTCGGGCTTCAGGCCGTCGACGTAGCTGTGCTTGCGCACAACGTGAAACCGGACCAGGGCGAGGGCGGCTTCCGTCCGAAAAACCGGCGCCTGCTGCGCGCACAAAGGGAGGGCCAGGCAGAGAAACCCTATAGAACCCGACATGCCAACATACTACCCGACAATGCGTTCAACCGGGCCGGTTATTTCAAGGAAATCGGACGGCCAGCCATGGTTCACCGGCGGCCACTCATCCCGTGAACGCCACCGGTCCTCCGAATTGGCTTGGCGTCTCCTGGCGTAGTGAAGTATGCTGATATGCCGTGAATTGGCTGGCAGGCCACAAAAACGATGGCCTGCCCCACGTTACGCTAGCATGGAGCCAGAGAGCCACCCGTGAACAAGTACTATTATCTGGCGTTGAATCTGCTCTATTGTTTCAACGCGATCTTGTTTGCCCTGATGTCCGTTCTTTCGCTTCGGCAGTACCGGAGGCGCAGGACGCAGTGGGGCGGCTCCGCCTACATCGCGCTGGTCATCGTCTTCGCGGCGTTGTATCTCACCATCATCGCGAGCGAATTGATGTATGCCATCAGCGCGCTGGAGATCGCGGCGGAAGCCATCCGGACGAACCTGTATCATGCAGTGGTCTTCGTGGGACTTATGGGCTGCGCCGCCGTGGGGAGCGGCGCGTTGTTGTGGATTTCCAGGCGGGACGGAAGCAGCGCTCTCGAGCGTAACCAACGCCGCTGGTTGATATCGCTCTGCGCCGTTCTGGCTTGCCTGTGCCTCCTGGGCGCAGCTCTGCGTCCCCCCTGGCTCGATCTGCCCCTGGACTCCCTTGCCTTGTGTTTCCTTTTTGTTGTCACTTACTACGTCGAGCGGTTCACGTTCTTCGATGTTCTGATCAAGAAGGGAGCATTCGTCTTCTGTTCCTTTCTCCTTCTGACGCTGTATTTCGTCTTCGTAACGCCCTGGCTGTTTCGGCTCACGAACCTGATTCGGAACTCCTGGTTCAGCTCCTTGACGTGGGCGGCGTCGGTCTTGCCGATTGTCTTGCTGGCTCCTTGGGGGCATCGCAAGTTGTCGGTCTGGCTGGACCGGCTGTGTCTCGGCCGCCGCTTTGCCCCGGCCGAGGCGAGCCAGTACTTTCTCGACGGATTGCAGGGCGTCATCGACGGACCTGAGCTTGTGGAGCGGGCGGCCGGACATCTGAGCACGATCTTTCAGTCCGAGGCCGAGGTCGCGCTCGATGGTCCCCGGATGCTCCCGGGAGAGGAGGCCGGCGATGCCATGCGCGCGCCCATACGGATGGGGGGCCAGGCAGTGGGTGTAATGGTTGTCCGGCCGCGGCGCCACAACGTACGATTCCTGAGCGAGGACGCCGCGCTGCTTTCGTCGCTGGCGGAAGCGTTCTCGTTTCTCCTCGAGAATCTACGGCTCCGCGAGAAACGCCTGGAGCAGGAGAGGCGGGAACGGGAACTCGTGCTCAACGCTCATCGTTCCGAGCTGAAGGCGTTGCGCGCCCAAGTCAATCCGCATTTCCTGTTCAATGCGCTGAATACCATCGCCGGCCTCATTCCGGGGAATCCGGACCGGGCCGAGCGGACCATCGAGCAATTGGCCGAGGTGTTTCGATATACGTTGCGCCGCTCCGAGCGGGAATGGGTGCGGCTGGACGACGAACTGGAGGCCGTGCGCGCCTACCTGGATGTGGAGCAGGCGCGTTTCCGCGAGCGCCTGCGCGTCCGCGTCACCTGCACCGATGACGCCCGGAACTGCCGGATTCCCGCCATGACGGTTCAGACCCTGGTGGAGAATGCGGTGAAACATGGGGTGGGCGGAATCAGTACGCCAGGCGTGGTTGAAATCGAGGCGAATGTCCTGGAAGGCAGGCTGCGAATCCAGGTCCGCGACAACGGGCCCGGCTTTCAGCCGGCGGCCATGCGGACGGTCGAAACTCGCGCGGGCGGCTACGGTCTGCGCAACATTCGGGAACGCTTACAAGGGCATTTTGGAGATGCGGCCAGCCTGAATATTGAGCGCGACAACCGGTTGGGCATGACCGTGGTCACCGTGGAGATGCCGCAAGCCACGGTTCCGCAGCCGGCGGAGGTGTGAATCACAGTGATCCGGGTGCTGGTGATAGACGACGAGGAGACGGCGCGCGACCGGTTGCGGCAGATGCTGGGCGCGATTCCGGACGTCGAAATCGTCGGCGAGGCTGCCGATGGCGAGCAGGCCATCGCCAGAATCATGGAACTGCGGCCCGACCTGATTTTTCTGGACATCCAAATGCCCGGTTGCAGCGGCTTGGAGGTGGCGGCGTGCCTCCCCCAGCCCCGCCCCAGGATCATCTTCTGCACGGCGTTCGATCAATACGCGGTGGATGCGTTTGAGCTGCATGCCGTGGATTACCTGCTGAAGCCGGTGAACCGCGTCCGCCTGGCGCGCGCCGTGGAACAGGTGCGCGAGATGGCGCAGCCGGAAGCGGATGCCGGGCTGGAGCGGGTGATGCAGACGGTGCGCGGCACGTGCGCCCGTTTCCTGGCCCGCTCGACCGACCGCTACCGCGTCATCCCGCAGCATGACGTGGTGTACTTCTCCTCGGAAATGGGGCTTACCCGGTTACACACCGCCAGCCGTCACTACGTGCTCGAGCCTACTCTGAACGATCTGGAAGGACGACTGGACCCGTCCTTGTTCTTCCGGATCAGCCGCGCGGCAATCGTGAATCTGGATTCCGTGGCGGAGGTTCTGCCACTGACTGGAGGCATTGCCGAGGTCGTCTTGAAAGACGGCGTGCGTCTGGAAGTGAGCCGCCGGCGCGTGAGAGAACTGCTGCAACGCCTCGGCGGAGGCGATTCCTCAACCGGCCTGCCCGAGCCGTAGGGCGATGTGCTTGCGCAGGCGGAACCGCCTGCGCCACCACAACTAGTCCTACATTTTCGGAGGTGGGGCAGGCGGTTCCGCCTACCAACCGATTTTTTCGCCGACGTCCGCTCACTTCCCCGAGGTGTAGCTGGTGTACAGCGCCGCAATGCCGGCCGATTGAACATCGCCCGGGTGGACGATCACCCGGTAGCGGTAGCGCAGCGATTTGCCCGGCTCCACCGTCTGCGAGCCGTTCTGCGACTTGTCGTTGGTGAAGGCCGACACGCCGAACGGGTTGGCGGCGAATAAGCCGTATCCGCGCGCGTGCCAGCGCACGGGATGCCGCGGGTTCTCCGGGTGGTCGAGGATCGCCACGCCCACCTTTTCGTCGCCGATGGTCCCGGAGTAATCGCACCAGTTGGAGGGCTTGCCCCAAAGCTGCTTCTCCCCGGTCAGTCCCTCGGCATTCACAATCTTCCCGGTGCCGCCCTGCTCATCCAGCACTGGGCGGAGCCGGATGCCAAATGCGCCATCCTTGCTGTCGCCCCACACCACCGTCTGGACGGAAGTCAGCGTGATGTCAACGTCGATGATGCGCAGCTTTGGATCCGCATAGAAGGTCATCACCCGATCTTCGGTGAGCAGCACGTTCCCCTGGCGGTCGGTCCAGTCGAATGTGGCCGCCAGGGACCCCTGGTTATTGCCACTCTTGACCTGGCCCACTCTCTTCAACACCATCTTGCCGCGTTTGGGAGGCTCGCTGTAGCTGGCCTCGTTGTTCCAGAAGTCGATGCCATTGACGCTGTCGTGCGCGAACCACAGGCCGCGCTGATGGGGGTGGTCCTTCGACGCCTTCTCTTCTTCGGCCACCTGTTCCATGGGCCACGCGCGAGTCACGTAGGTGCCGGTCGCGGCGCGCACCGGCCAGAGATACGGTTTGGGGACTTCCGCACCCCTCATGTAGAAAGTGCTGTAAGGCTTGCCGCCGATCTCGATTTCGATCTTGTCGGAGCCGGGCGTGATCTTAACTTGCGCAGCGGCGGAGAGGGCCAGCCAGGCAGCGGAGCAAAGGGCCAGTAATCCACGTTTCATGTTGTTCACACCTTTTCGGGAACAATATAGGGTTTGCGGTAGACCCGCGTCGCCAGCTTGTTGGCTTCCGGATCGTTGACGCAAGTCAGTGTCTTGGGATCGAAATGGATGGTGCGGCCCAGCCGGTAGGAGATATTGGCCAGGTGGACCAGAACCGTGGAGGCCGCGCCTTCCTCGATTTCGCAGTTGAGCATTTCGCGCTTGTGGGCGCGCACGGCGTCCAGGAAGTTCTGGAAGTGGGTATCGTTCTTGGTCGCCGTCGGACCGGGTTTCTGCTCTCTGCCGATATAGCTGAAGTACCTGTTGTAGTTGTCGATGACCAGATAGCCGTTGGAGCCGTAGAACAGGTTGCCGACGGTGCCGCCGAGGCCGCCGCCAGGGGCTGAACTGGCGTATTCGCGGTTGGTGATCCAGTGGCGGACTTCGAACTCCAGCATCTTGGTCTTGCCGTTCTCGTTGAACTCGAAGGAGGCGTTCAGGGTGTTGGGGGTCTCCTGGTCGTCGCCGAACATGAAGTGCCCGCCGATAGCGCTCGCCTTGATCGGATACTTGACGCCCAGGCCCCAGCGCGCTTTGTCCATTTCGTGAATGCCCTGGTTGCCGATATCGCCGTCGCCGGTATCCCAGAACCAGTGCCAGTTATAGTGGAACCGGTTTTTCGTAAACGGACGTTTCGGCGCCGGTCCGGTCCAAAGGTCGTAATCCACGCCCTCGGGCACGTCGGAGACCGGCGTGTGTCCAATCGTGTTGCGCGTCTTGTAGCACAGCCCACGGGCCATATAGACGTCGCCGATCAGTCCCTCGCGCATTTTCTGCACGCCTTCCTGCAACGCCGTCGACGACCGGCTCTGGCTCCCTTGCTGCACCATGCGGTCGTACTTGCGCGCGGCCGCCACAATCTGCTTCGCTTCGAAAATGTTGTGCGTGCAGGGCTTCTCGACATAAACATCCTTGCCCGCCTGGCAGGCCCAGATGGTCTGCAGAGCATGCCAATGGTTCGGCGTGGCGATGGAGACGGCGTCGATGGACTTGTCGTCCAGAATCTTGCGCATATCCTGGAAGGCCTGCGGCGCTTTCTTCACGCTGGATTCCACGCGCTTGACGAAATTGGCCATGTGCGACTGGTCGACATCCGAGATGGCCGCCAGTTCCACGTTGGGCAGGGTTGTCCATTCCCGGAGGTGGCTGCCGCCGCGGCCTCCACACCCCACAATTGCGATGCGCACAGTGTCGTTGGCACCTGCAAACACGCGCTTTCCGGCGGTCACCGCCGCTGCGGCGCCCATAAGAAAATATCTTCGCTCCATGGATCTCCTCGCGAACCGGGCGCACTCCTCCCCGGCTCCGTTCAAATTGCTCACTGGGAGGGCGGGGCAATTGGGGCCAAGGTTACGCTCCGCTATCTGATTGTGGGCACCGGCAACGGCAACTTCCAGATGTCGTCGGCGGTTTCTTCAGTGGCCTTCCTGGCGCGGCCGAGCGTATTGCCTTCGAGCACGATGCTCTTCAATTCGCCCGGAGCCACCGCCAGAAACGTGCCCGTGCCCGCAAAAGCCCTGCTGGCGCGCACGATGGCGTCCGGGCAGCGGTCCAGCCGCACGACGGGACTTCCCGCAACCGGCGTGCGCGTGGACACCTGATCCAGCTCCAGCTCCTTGGAATCCCGCACCAGGAATGCCGGCCCTGTTGTGGGGTTCACCTGCACGTTATGCAGTTCCAGGGCCAGCGTGTCGTGCGCCCGCATTCCCACCGTCCCGGAGGCGATCACGTTGCTGACTTGCAACCCCGTAACCGGCATCTCCGGCAGCCCCTCGATGTTGATCATCAGCGGCGAGCGGTTGATCGTCATATTGCTGATGGCGATGTTGCGAAACACCGGCGTCCGCTGCGAAACGGGCTCTTCCGGGCCTCTGGTGTAGTAGCTCGTGACGTTGATGGCTTCGTTGACGGAGTCCATGGTCCAGTGATCGAACCTGACGTTCTCGATCACGCCCCCGCGCCCCCGCGTGCTCTTGATGCGCACTCCTTTTTCGGTGCCCTGGCAGACGATGTTGCTGGCCACGATGTTGTGGAAGCCGCCGGAGGTCTCACTCCCCAGCACCACCGCCCCATGCCCGTGGTGTACCGTGCAATTGGTGATGGCGACGTTGGCCGTCGGGCGGTTGACCCGCAGCCCGTCGGCGTCCTTTCCCGATTTCAGGCAGATGGCGTCGTCGCCGGTGTCCAGGTAGCAGTTGGAAATCAGGATGTCCTGGCTGGAGTCGATATCCATGCCGTCGGCGTTCGTCCCTGGAAACGTCTCGATGGTGACGTCGCGAATGACGACGTTTTGCGAATACAGAATGTGGATGACCCACATCGACGACCCCACGATGTGTATCCCCTCGATGAGAATATTCTTGCTGTCCATGGTGCGAATGAACGAGGGACGCAGCGACGGGGCGGCCTTCTGGAAATCCTCCGGCGGGACCGGCTGCTTCAAGTCCAGCGCCTTCAATATGCCCGTCCAGACGGTCCTCGCCGCGGCCCCGTCCGGCTGGCGTACGAGGTTCATCCATTGGGCGTTGTCGGTGGTGATGGTTCCCCGGCCTCGAATGGTGACATTTTCCAGGTCGTGCCCGCCGATCAGGGGCACCGGCGTGATGCACTCGGTGCCTTCGAGCCTCCCTTTGGTGTAGGTAAGGCCGTCGCGGGAGGCCTCGAACCGCAGCACCGCCCCGGCGTCGATTTCAAATACCAGGTTGCTCACCAGCTCGATGGGCCCGGTGACATACTTTCCGGCGGGGACGTACACGGTGCCGCCGCCCGCGGCTTTTGCCGCCTGGATAGCGGAGCGGATGGCTGCCGTGGCGCTCGCCGAAGCGTCATTGCGCGCCCCGTAATCCAGAATGCTGAACCAAGGACCGGCGCCCCACGCGTGCGCTCCGGTCAGCAGAAACAGCGCCGGCAGAAACCGGCTTCCAAAAATCGAGTTCATGAGGCCTCCAAATCACGGATAGGGTTGCACATTTGCCGCATCCCGGAAGCAACACTGTAGCACAGGACACCTCGGGAGGGTCCCGTTTCCGGAACCCTCCGCCACGAGCCGCACTGGTCGCCTTGTGGGTGGTGCTACCAGACTATACGGAGCGCAGTCTCCAGCCGCCTAGGCGTATTGGCCTGGGCGCCGATGGTGCCGAACGCCGCGCTGGTGGGCGTGGTGGTCGGTGCGCCGAACGTGCAATGATTCATGATGTTGTATGCTTCGAAGCGGACCTGAATGTAGCGGCGCTCGCCAAACAACCGGAAGTTCTTGTCCAGAGAGGTATCGACCTGGTTGACTGGGTCGCGGCGCAGGTTATTGTACTGCAGATCGAAGGTCTGGATGTTGGTGAGCGGCGCCATAGTCGAACTCGTGGTCAGTTGCTGGGCGGAAACCGTGTTGAACCGGGTGATGTCGAATGCCGTGCCGTTCGGCTGAGCGGTCTGCAGGTTTAGCGGCCCGCCATAGTAGATGTCATCGCCCCAGGTGAGCACCGGCCCCGATTGCAGCGTATAGACGCCGCTGACCTGCCAGCCGCCCACCAGGGAATCCAGCCAGCGCGACTGCAGATTGAGCTTACGCCCGTGGCCGATGGGCAGTTGGTAAGGCGTCGTAAATAAATAAAATTTACATCTGCTACTCGGATGTGTTATCAAGTTGGGTATGGCTTCCGATGCCCAACTCGCCCAGTTCTTTGCTGGTATGTGGCCGCATCTGGACGAACACGC
>Ga0187865_1001129_pt1 | contig 32620 bp, 37 predicted proteins | sample June2016WEW_11_1_2_FD_132989 | JGI IMG/M metagenome (GOLD analysis project Ga0187865, IMG submission 132989) | Peatland microbial communities from SPRUCE experiment site at the Marcell Experimental Forest, Minnesota, USA - June2016WEW_11_100 | ecosystem: Environmental > Terrestrial > Soil >...
AAATCTCAAACTGCATTGATTCAGTAACGCTCTGACGTAGCAACCAGTCTACGAACAGCGTCAGGAACTCGCGCGTGCCCGTCGCGAGGGTTTATTTTGCAAGTCCCTCTTTAGCTTGCCCGGTTTGCCGATACGCGAGCGAATTTCTGGAACCAACAACTCAGTCAATGACGGAGAGCCCTCCGGACATGTACCGTCGCGGCATAGAGCAGCAGATAGAGCAGAGTGAACGGAAACGAAAACAGGCGTGCCAGGGTGCGAACCGCTCCCGCACCCGCCAGGCCGGAGCGAAGCAGCACAAACTGGCGCATGACGCCCAGGTGCTGGCGGTCGAGCCAGAAGTAATCGCCATTCTCGTTGACGACAAAAACCTTGGCGGGGATGCGAAGGGCCAGCACCCATTTCCACTTGGTCATGACGGGCTCTTCGGAGCAGATGATCCCCAGTAGGGAATAGCGGTTCCGGGCGAGTTCGCGGTAGAGTTTGCGGCGGCCTTGGCGGCGGCGATAGTCGGTGACGCGGTAGACGCGCGTGGTCTCCGGGTGAAAACCCCGCGGGAGGCTGGAATAGCAAGTGACCAGGTCGATCGGGACATCGCCGCCCCAGGTTTGGCGGAGACTGGGGATGAGGCCTTCCAGAAGCCCGCGCGATCCGCTTTCAACCAGAAGAATGGCGTTGACAGGAAGCTGCCGGCCCGTGAGGAAGTAGCGCACTAATCCGACTATAGCGTGAGGGGCGGACCGCCGAGGCAAGCCGGCTCACGCCATCTTCTGAAGTATTTCCGCGGCGCTTCGCACGCACGGTTTGCAGACCTTTTCAAACAGGCCGTCCTCTTTGAAGCGGCGCTGGCCTTCTTCTGATGTCAGCTCGCAGCCGGAAAGCAGGTCGCGGCAAAGATAGCTGCCGTTTCGAACGGCAAAGCCATCCATGAACTCGCGTGTCATGGGGTATAGAGCCTCCGTGACCGAGCGGCCGTCCCGCGTGCCACGGCCGCGCCGCAGCCCGAGGATCATGATTCCTCCCGCCACAGCGCCGCACACCTCCTGCTTCCGGCCCATGCCTGCGCCGAAACCGCACGCTACTTTGAGCGCCGCATCCTGGCTGAGGCCGCATTCGTCGCAGAAAGCGAACACCATGGATTGGGCGCAGTTGTACCCCTCCACAAACTTATCAACCGCCAATTGTCCTTTGTCAGGCATGCTGGCTCCTCGATTCACGACCATGATCGCACGCTTGCCCGGCCGCCGCCCATGGCCGCGGAAACGCGGGTTGTTAAGATAGAGCCATGCCGGAGCTCGAGAAACTACTCACCGAACAGCGAAATCCGGCTTCGGCGGCCATCGACACGCTGCCGGCCGAAGAGGTGTTGCGCATCGTCAACGCCGAGGACCACCAGGTGGCGGACGCAGTGGGGCGCGAGATTCCAGCCATCGCGCGCGCGGTGGATGCCATTGTCGAGGCGTTTCAGCGCGGCGGGCGGCTGTTCTACATCGGCGCGGGGACCAGCGGGCGGTTGGGCGTGCTCGACGCTTCGGAATGCCCGCCGACGTTTAGCGCGCCGCCGGAGATGGTGCAGGGAATCATCGCCGGCGGCCCGGCGGCCTTGAGCCGCGCGACTGAAAGCACCGAGGATGACCCGGCCATCGGCGCGCGCGACTTGATAGAGCGCGGATTTACGGCGCGCGATGTGCTGGTGGGCATCGCGGCCAGCGGGCGGACGCCGTACGTGCTGGGCGCCGTTGCGGAAGCCCAGCGCCTGGGCGCCGTCACCGTGGGAATCAGTTGCACCCCCGATTCGGAGCTGGCGCGCGCGGCGGCGATTGCCATCACGCCGCTGGTGGGACCGGAGGTGATCGCCGGCTCTACCCGCATGAAGGCCGGGACGGCGCAAAAACTGGTACTCAATATGCTCACAACAGGAGCGTTCATCCGGTTGGGATACGTTTACGGCAACCTGATGGTGAACGTTCAGCCGATGAATGCGAAACTGGCGGACCGCGCCCGCCGCATTGTCGCGCAGGCGGCCGGTGTTACCTGCGAGCGCGCGGGCGAACTGCTGGACGCAGCCGGGAACAGCGTGCGCGCAGCCATTCTGATGGGTAAGACCGGCGTCGCGCGCTTTGAGGCCGAGCGGCGGCTGGCCGCGGCCGGCGGAAGCATTTCGAGGGCTCTAAATGGATAAGTTCGCGATTACCGGTGGAACCACCCTCAAAGGGGAGATCCCCGCCAGCTGGTCGAAGAACTCGGCTCTGCCCGCGCTGGCTGCGGCGCTGCTGACCGAAGAACCGGTGATCTTGAGCCGTATTCCGCGGGTGCGGGATATCCGGACTATCGAGCGGCTGCTGGTGGATATCGGATCGAAGGTGGAGGCGCAGGGTGAGACCGTACGGCTCCATACGCCCCAGATCGTTTGTCCCGAGGCGCCATACGAATTGGTGAAGACCATGCGCGCCTCGAGCCTGGTGCTGGGGCCGCTGGTGGCCCGTGGCGGGCGCGCGCGTGTTTCGCTGCCGGGTGGCTGCGCCATCGGGGACCGGCCCATCAACCTGCACATTTTCGGGCTGGAACAGCTTGGCGCGCGCATCCACCAGGCGCATGGCTACATTGAAGCCGAGGCCCCGGAAGGCCTTCGCGGCGCGGTGGTCCACTTCGACCGGATCACCGTCACGGGCACCGAGGATGTCATGATGGCGGCCGCGCTGGCCAAGGGCGAGACCACGTTGCGCAATGCGGCGCGCGAGCCGGAGGTGGCCGACGTGGCCGAGTTGCTGGGCAAGATGGGGGCGAAGATCGCAGGCGCGGGCACTTCCACCATCCGCATTCAGGGCGTCGAGCGACTGCACGGCGCCGAGCACACCATCATTCCGGACCGCATCGAGACGGGAACGTTCCTGATTGCCGGGGCCATCTCCGGCGGCGATGTCGCCGTGACGGGCTGCAACCCGGAGCACGTGGGCGCGCTCGTCGCCAAGCTGCAACAGGCCGGGGCGGAGGTGACACAGCCGGACGCCACCACGCTGCGGGTCCGCGCCGGCGGCAGGTTGCGCTCGGTGGACATGACCACTGAAGAGTATCCCGGCTTCGCCACCGATCTTCAGGCGCAGTACATGGCGCTGATGACACAGGCCGGGGGGATCGCAATTATCATCGAGACGATCTTCGAGAACCGCTTCATGCACGCCCAGGAGTTGGCGCGCATGGGGGCTAACATCCGGCTGGACGGCAAGCAGGCCATCGTAGCCGGACCGCGCGAGTTGACCGGCGCCGGGGTGATCGCATCGGACCTGCGGGCGAGCGCCTCGCTGGTGCTGGCGGCGCTGGCGGCCCGGGGCGAGACCGTGATCGACCGCGTCTATCACATCGACCGCGGCTATGAGAGAATCGAAACGAAACTCGCGGCCGTAGGCGCCAGGATCCGGCGGGTGGAATAAACCATGAAGCATGCTCCCGGATTCCTGAAACTAGTAGATGACGCGAAGTCGCGCATCCAGCAAATCGATATCGACGGCTACAAGAAGATGGTTGCCGCCAGGGAGCCGCACGTGCTGGTGGACACGCGCGAAGACTGCGAGTGGGCCGATGGCCACGTGGCGGGCGCAGTGCACCTGAGCAGGGGCATCATCGAGCGCGATATCGAAACCAGGTATCCGGACAGGGCCATCGAGTTGGTGCTGTATTGCGGCGGCGGCTTCCGCTCGGCGCTGGCGGCCGACAACCTTCAGAGGATGGGCTACACCAACGTCGTTTCGCTCGACGGCGGCTGGCGGGCGCTGAAGGAATCGGGACTGCCAACAGAGAAATGAGGAAACCAAGGTAGCCGACGCAGTGGCTACCAGGTGAGAGTCTTCAACGCCGGTATCACCGCGAAGTGCCCGTCCCTGGTTACCACAGGAAGATCGAACTGACGGGCCATCGCGGCGATCCAAATGTCGTTGTCCGGGATCAGCCGCCCCATCCCAGCGAGTTCCGCTTTCACTTGGCCGTAGCGTTCACTGGTGCTCCGATCCGGCAGCAGGAGAATGGCGGTTTGTAGAAAATCGCGGATCGGAGCCAGTTGTGCTTCCGGCCTTCTCGCAGCCTTCTTCGATAACCCGCTCCAACTCGTCGGCCTCTTCCGCCGAGAGTGCGCCGGCCGTGCGAGTGAAAATCGCCTGGCGCTCTTCCTCACTGATCCGTTCGAGGCGATGGACAAAATCGGCAGCCACTTCCAGCCTGGCTGGCGGCAGCGCCTTCAGGTCCTCGAAGATGTTATCGAGAGGACTCACAACTCTTAAGGTACGCCGGCATGATCACCCAAGCAACAGCAGGAGTTGAACGCCCGATCAGCGCGTCTTCCCCTTCCGCTTGGCCTTCGCCGCGCGCGCGGAAACCCTGGCGGCTCGAGCGCATCTCGCACAAATCCCCCGAAACTGGATCGAATAGTCGCTGACGTCGAAACCGTTAGCCTACGGGTTGATTGCTGGTGGCTATTGTCCGTAGGAAATCAGTTTCAATCCCGGTACGCCCAAATAGTCGCTGCGGTTGTGCGTCACGAGCGGCACGTCGTGCCGCAGCGCCGTGGCGGCGATCCAGGCGTCGGCGCACTCTATCCGGTACCCGCGCGCCTGGGCGGCCACGGTCACTTCAGCCCACATGGTGCAGAGCCTGCGGCTGTACGGCAGCAACACGAATCGTTCGAGATACAGCCGCAACCATTCGCGGCGCGCTGGTCCCCACTTGGATTGGATGGCCCACCGATCCAGTTCCGCCAGCGTCATGAACGAAATCAGGAGGGTGCAACCGGCGAGGTCCGGTTCGTAAAGAGCGCCGATCGGATGGTTCTTGAAAATGAACGAGGCGACGTCGGTATCGACGACCACACGGGTCATGCGGCGGGACCCGCCCTCCTATGGCCGCGCCACTCATGGAGTGCCGCGAGAAAATCCTCGATGGACTCCTCTTCCGGCCAGAAGTCGCCGTGCAGGACGGACAGATCGGTGATCGGACCCTTTCCCTGTTGGGCGATTATCTCGTCCAAAGAGGGGTCGGCGTCGAAGTTGTAGCGAGGATCATTGGCTCTGTCCATCTATCGGCCTCCGCACTCCGAGTATACCAGTCTGGTCAATTGCTGAAAGTTGAATCCTCTGAGCGATCACCCCGTTCTCATGACCCCGGCGCAGCACGCGCGGAACCGGGACAAGAGTCCGCAGTACATCGGCAAACTGACGAAGGCTGACTTCCTCGTCATGCGCGGGCGCCTGGTAGGCGCCACCGCCTCCATCAGCGCGTCTTCCTCTTGCGCTTGGCCGTCGCCACGCGCGCGGAAATCCCGGCGGCTTTGGCGCATCTCGCACAAATCCCCCGAAACTGGATCGAATAGTCGGCGACCTTGAAACCGTTGGCCTTTGAATCGGGAAGCGGGAGTCGGTCGAGGCGGCGGTCTTCGAAGTCCGTCATGCGGCCGCACACCAGACAAACCAGATGATGATGGCGGTCCCGGACTATCTCGTAGCGGGCCGCCGCACCCGGGTGACAGACTTTGCGGGCCACACCGATCCGACCAAAAGCCTCCAGCACCCGGTAAACCGTCGTGCGCGAAATCTCCGGGGCTCGCTTGCGAACGTCGGCCAATATCTGATCGGCGGTTGGGTGATCGGTGCGGGGCGCCAGTGCTTCGAGAATCATTCTGCGCTGAACGGTAAGCGGCAGAGCGTGGCGCCGGCAAATCCGTTCAGCTTTCTCCAACGTGAGGCGCCGGGCCATGCTTGCAATCTTATAGCGTTTGGTACATTATTGCAAGAGAGGAGAAGCACATGCCAGAGAAGAAGCTCACTACCAACGCCGGCGCGCCCGTCGTTGACAACCAGAACGTCATCACTGCGGGACCTCGCGGCCCGGCGCTGCTGCAGGATGTCTGGTTCCTGGAGAAGTTGGCCCATTTCGATCGGGAGGTGATCCCGGAGCGCCGCATGCACGCCAAGGGCTCGGGCGCGTACGGCACCTTCACGGTCACCCACGACATCACCCGCTTCACCAAGGCCAGGATTTTCTCGGCGGTCGGCAAGAAGACCGAGTTGTTCGCCCGCTTCTCGACGGTGGCCGGCGAGCGCGGGGCCGCCGATGCCGAGCGCGACATCCGCGGCTTCGCGATGAAGTTTTACACGGAGGAAGGCAATTGGGACCTGGTCGGCAACAACACCCCGGTCTTCTTCCTGCGAGACCCGCTCAAGTTCCCGGACCTCAACCATGCCGTCAAGCGCGACCCACGCACCAACCTGCGCAGCGCCCGCAACAACTGGGACTTCTGGACCTCGCTGCCCGAAGCGCTGCACCAGGTCACCATCACCATGAGCGAGCGCGGTATCCCGTACTCGTATCGCCACATGCATGGCTTCGGCAGCCACACGTTCAGCCTGATCAACGCCGCGGGCGAGCGCTTCTGGGTGAAGTTCCACCTGGTTTGCCAGCAGGGCATCAAGAACCTGACCGACGCCGAGGCCGAAGCCATCGTCGCCAAGGATCGCGAGAGCCACCAGCGCGATCTGTTCAACAGCATCGAGAAGGGCGACTTCCCGCGCTGGAAGATGCGCATCCAGGTGATGCCCGAGAAGGATGCGGCCAAGTGCCCCTACCACCCGTTCGACCTGACCAAGGTCTGGCGCCACAAGGACTACCCGCTCATCGACGTGGGCGTCATGGAACTCAACCGCAACCCGGAGAACTACTTCGCCGAGGTCGAGCAGGCGGCCTTCAACCCTGCCAACATCGTGCCCGGCATCGGCTTCTCTCCCGACAAGATGCTGCAGGGGCGTCTGTTTTCCTACGGCGATGCGCAGCGCTACCGGCTGGGCGTGAACCATCAGCACATCCCGGTCAACGCGGCCCGCTGCCCCGTCCACAGCTTTCACCGCGACGGCTCAATGCGGGTGGACGGCAACCACGGCGGCACGCTCGGCTACGAGCCCAACAGCTACGGTGAGTGGCAGCAGCAGCCGGCTTTCGCCGAACCCCCGCTCGGGATCGAGGGGGCCGCGGATCACTGGAACTATCGCGAAGATGACGACGACTACTACTCGCAGCCCGGGCTTCTCTTCCGCCTGATGACGGCCGAACAGAAGCAGGCGCTCTTCGAGAACACGGCCCGCGCCATGGGCGATGCCCCGAAGGAGATCAAGGTCCGCCACATCGGCAACTGCGCCAAGGCCGACCCGGCCTACGGGGAAGGCGTGGCCAAGGCGCTGGGCCTCTCAATTTGAATAATGCCGTCGTCGTAGGTAGCCTTCACGCACCAGCCCGGCGGCACCACGAGAAAGTCGTCTTCGTCCCACTCGCCGGCCACCAGCCGCTCGAACAGGCGCAAATCGCCGCGGATGGTTTCGAACTGCCATCCGCGGCGAGCGGCTTCTTCGCGCGCCTGCTGCTCAAAGCGGCCGTCCGGCTCCAGCCCGGTGGCGATGTATGCCAGTTGCCGGTAGTTCCGCTGATATCCATTGAACTGCTCGAACAGGTAGCGGCCGTTGTCTTCGCCGTAGCGCGCGATGAGTTCCTCGAGGGTGTAGCCCGCGCCGGTTTTGTCCCGTACCACGCCGAGTGTCGCCTGGTCCAGGTCCTCGCCACGCTCCAACCAGCCAGTCGAGCGAAAATAGACGCCCGGGTGGTTCTCGAAATAACTCCGGTACCGGCCCCGCCCGCCCATCAGGAGCGCGATGCAATCGTGAGCGCGGGGAATCACCAAGGGCAGGGTGCGGCTCACCAGTCCGGCAACCCCGTTGCCGCACAGGGCGTAGCCCAGGAGAACCGCTTCGTACTGGGTGGCATCCACGCCATCGGCGGCCTCCTGAAGCCGGGCGCGCATGGACTCCCCGCCCAGGTCGTGGAGACCCTTGGGCAGAAACTCGAGGTCCACCTGGTGCGGCGAACGGGCCACCGCGGCGCACATCTCGCGGTACAGCACCTCACAGGAAATCAGCTTCAGGCGCACAGATCCGCCGGGTCAGGCAGGCGTGCCAGCCGCCGCCAGCTTGCGGGCCAGGGCCACGGCAACCGCGGCATTCTCGCCGTAGCCGTCGGCCCCGATCTCATCGGCGAAACGCTGCGTCACGGGAGCGCCTCCCACCATGATCTTGGCCTGCCGGCGCAAGCCGGCGGCGGAGAGCGCTTCAATCGTGGTCTTCATGGAGGGCATGGTCACGGTGAGCAGCGCCGACAGGCACACCAGGTTGGCATGGTTGGCCCGGACGGCGTCCACGAACTTCTCCGGCGCAACGTCGGCGCCCAGGTCGGTGATCTCGAACCCGCCGCCTTCCAGCATGGAGGCGACGATGTTCTTCCCAATATCGTGGAGATCGCCCTTCACCGTGCCGATGACCACTCGGCCGGCTGGCTGTGCGCCGCTGGAGGCCAGAAGCGGCCGGATCAGCGCCAGCGCGGCCTTCATGGCGCGGGCGGCGAGTAGAAGCTCCGGCACGAAGTAGTCCTCGCATTCGAAGCGGCGGCCCACTTCATCCATGGCGGGCACCATGTGGCTATGCACCAGCTCGAGCGCGGCGGTGCCGCCCTCCAGCGCCTTGCGCGCAGCCTCAGCCGCCGCGGGGGCGTTGCCGTTCAGAATCGCATCGTACAGGTCGGACATGCTGCATCACTCCCGTAGCGCCGGCGGTCTTGCCGCCGGCTTGTTCTAACGCGGACAAACCACCGGCGGCAAGACCGCCGGCGCTACCCTTCGACTTTGCCAGCCACAATAACGGCAAACGGCAGATTACCGATCTTCACGTTGAGCACCCAATCGTGGTCGCCTTCCTTGGTGACCGCCGGGAACGTCGAGCCTGAAGGCGTCTCAATCGAGAGCACCGCCGGATGTGGTGTACCGGACGCTTTGGTGCTCACCTGCACCAAAGCGTCGAAGGCCGGCGTGGCGTTGGGGTCGGCATCGTTGGCGATGGGCGTGAGCAGCACAAAGTCGCGCTGCGGAGCGACGCCCTGGTGGGAACCGTCCACGGGATAGTCGCTGTAGCGAAGTGTATAGACGCCAGGCTGGACGGTCTGGCCCCGGCGGTCGGCGCCGGTTGCCGGGAAACGAAGGATGCCGATCAGCGTGCCCTGCGCAATCGGGAAAGCGATGGAGCCATCGGCGGGCCTGGCACCCGTCGGTATGGATTTGCGGAACCAGATTTCGCACCAAGGGCCGCTGGGGCCGATAATACGGTATCCCCCGGTCTCGATCAGAGTCGCATAGGCAGCCGGCAGACCGGGAGCTGCCGTGGCAACGGGCTCCAGTTTATAATCTTGGGCGAGGAGCAGCGACGCCGCCAGAAGGGCGCCACCGAGCAGTAGAAAACAGCGCTTGATCATGGCCAATCCGGAGGGTAGAACCTTGGAGCGGGAGACGGGATTCGAACCCGCGACATCGACCTTGGCAAGGTCGCACTCTACCAACTGAGTTACTCCCGCCCGCCGGAAACTTCCATTGTCCTTCAGAAACATTAGAACTGTCAAACGTTCCGGGAAAGTTGTTGAAATGAAGCCGTTTATAAATTTGTCAGAAACCTTTGACGCTGTGGTAGACTACTTCTCGGCTGACCAAAAGATGCGAACTGGCGACTCCGGCGCGGTCGGAGCGAGCCTCGCTGGCAATTCTTCTGAATTGAGCACGGGCTAACCCCACGCTGTTGTGGAAAAAGTTGTGGAAATTCTGTGTTTGTGGTGTGCAAAAATTGTCAGATTCTTGGGATCGAATCCGTAATTACTTGCAGCAGAAGGTGAGCGCCGAGAGCTACGACAACTGGCTGAAAGGCGCTGTATACGTCCGCACGGAAGGACCGACTCTTTTCGTTTCGGTGCCTGACCGCGAAACTTGCGTGTGGCTGGAGAAGGAGTACGCCGCCCTGGTGCAAAGTGGGATTCGGGAGCTCGGACTGCCTGTCGAGCATATCTCCTATGAAGTACAACCGATGCATGGCGCCAAGAACCAGGCTATGGCGGCGGTTGAGGGCGGCGAGTTGGAGTCGACTCTAAGTCTGAATCCCAAATTCACGTTCGATACCTTTGTAGTGGGAGCCTGTAACCAGTTTGCGCACGCTGCCGCGCGGTCGGTGGCTACCAATCCCTCACGCAGCTACAACCCCCTGTTCATCTATGGGGGCGTGGGGATGGGGAAGACTCATCTGATGCACGCCATTGGCCGCGAACTGATGGACAAGTTTGGCTCGATGCGAATTATCTACACTTCCAGCGAGCGCTTCATGAATGAGATGATCGCGTGCATTCGGACGGAGCGTATGCAGCAGTTCCACCAGCGCTATCGCGAGGCGGATGTTCTGCTGGTTGACGACATTCAACTGCTGGGAAATAAGGAGCGTACGCAAGAAGAGTTCTTCCACACTTTCAACGAGCTGCACGATCACCAAAAGCAGATCGTGATTTCCAGCGACGCCACGCCGAAGGATATTCCAGGCTTGCTGGAGCGGCTACGGTCCCGGTTCGAGTGGGGGTTACTAGCCGACATCCAGCCGCCCGATCTTGAAACCAAAATGGCTATTCTCGATAAGAAGGCCGAGGCGGAGGGGGTGAAGCTGCCGGATGATGTGCGATCGTTCATGGCTGCAAAAACGAAATCCAATGTGCGTGAGTTGGAAGGCACGCTCATCAAGCTCATTGCATACTCCTCTTTGACCGGTACACCGATTCATTTGCAGATGGCACAGCAGGTACTGAAGCACCTGGTGCATGTGCAGGATCGTAGGGTGACGATTGATTCTATCCAGAAGGCGGTCGCGGAACGATTCCAAATGAAGCAGTCGCAGCTCAAGGAAAAGAGCAACACCAAGAAGGTGGTTTACCCGCGGCAAGTGGCCATGTACCTGGTTAAGGAGCTGACCGACGCCTCGCTGCCGGAGATCGGGCGGGCTTTCGGAGGGAAGCATCACACCACCGTGATTCATTCCGTAAACAAGATTGAGCAGGCACGTCATATCGACCCAGAATTAAACAGGCTACTCCACAGTCTAATGGACTCATTACAATGAACTTCGTCATTTTTTCCACACTTGCCTCTGAACCGGCGGGAGGAAAAATGTGTAAAACCGTCGCACGGCCTGTTTTCTCAAGTTTTTCGAAGCTGCGTTCCTCAAGTTCCGATAGAGAAAAGTAGCTGATTTTAGTATAATTTAGGTAGTCTTCAACAGCTTGCACAGGCTCGATGAATACGGTTTTTTATAGTACTCGTCTATATAACCTGAGAAGAATAGGAGCTTTGGCCCCATGGAATTCACCGTTGGCAAGTCCGATCTGGTACGAGAACTGAGTTTGTCGCAGGGCGTGGTGGAGAAGAAGACTACCATTCCGATTCTCTCGAATGTGCTGCTGGAGGCTCAGGGTGACCGTGTGGTTTTAACGGCAACGGATCTTGAACTGGGGATTCGCTGCTCTTGTCCAGCGCGGGTGAAGAAGGAGGGGGCCGGCACCGTGCCCGCCCGAAAGTTGCTGGAGTATGCGCGGCTGCTGCCGGAAGGCGATGTAAACATGAAGTTCTTGGAGAACCATTGGGCCAGCATTACATGTGGGCGCTCCAAGACACGAATCGCGGGCATGTCCCGTGAAAGCTTTCCTGAGCTCCCGCAGATGCCCGAGCAGATTGCGGAGATTCCTGTAAAGCTGCTGGCGTCGATGATTACTCGCACATCGTTCGCGATCTCCATGGAGGAGTCGCGGTTTACGTTAAACGGAGCTCTGCTGTTTTTGCGTCCTGAAGGTCTTACCATGGTTGCGACCGATGGGCACCGGCTGGCATACGTGCAAGCGGTGTCCGCCGATAGTGGTCAAACCAACAAACAATTTCGGGCGCTGGTTCCCAAAAAAGCCCTGGTTGAGCTCATTAAGCTTGCTGATGAGGCAGGACCCGATGCCAAAGCCATTTTTACCGGCGACGACAATCACTTGTTCTTTCAGGTGGGTCACCGGCTTTTGATAACGCGCAAACTTACCGGCAACTTTCCGGATTACGAACGTGTCCTGCCCAAGGACCACGAGCTTGTCGCGAAACTACAGAAGGACGAGATCCGCTCCGCGATTGAGCGCGTGGCACAGTTTGCAGACGAACGGTCTCGCTCGATTCGGGTGCAGTTCAAGAATGACGTAGTGAACATATTCTCTTCCTCGGTGGAAACCGGCGAGAGCGAAGAGAGCGTGACTAGTGAATACCAGGGTCCCGACCTTGAGATTGGCTTTAATGCGCAGTACCTCCTCGATTTTCTTCGCGTGATTCCTCAGGATCATATGGCATTTGAATTGAAGGATCAGAAAAGTGCCGGCGAAATGCGGCCGGCGGGTGACGGGGTGACGGACCAGTACCGCTACGTCGTCATGCCCATGAGAATTTGAGGAATTGTTTTGCACCCAATGCGGGCAAGCTAGAGCATGCCCCACCTAAGCAAGGAAGTATGGCGAACGAAGTGAATAGCGGTACGGCCGAAGTTTACGATTCCACCAGCATTAAGGTGCTCGAGGGCCTGGAAGCAGTGCGACTCCGTCCTGCCATGTACATCGGATCCACGGGTGAGATGGGGCTGCACCACCTGGTGTATGAAGTGGTGGACAATTCGGTGGACGAGGCGCTGGGGGGGTATTGTACCGAAATCACGGTCACGATCCACGATGACAACTCCGTTACGGTGATCGACAACGGCCGCGGCATCCCGGTGGATCTGCACGAAGAAGAAGGAGTCTCAGCCGCGCAGGTGGTGATGACCAAACTGCACGCCGGCGGCAAGTTCGACTCCAAGAGCTATAAGGTCTCGGGTGGTTTGCACGGTGTCGGGGTGAGCGTCGTAAATGCGCTCTCCGAGCGGCTGGAGTTGGAAATCTGGCGGGAAGGCTACACCTGGCAGCAGGAGTATGCCTGCGGCGCGCCGAAGGCGCCGCTGGGAAAGGCCGGCAAGGCGGGAAGAAAGACAGGCACCCGCGTGACATTCAAGCCCGATGTCACCATCATGGAAGCGACGGAATTCAACTACGACACGCTGGCGCAACGACTGCGGGAGTTGGCGTTCCTGAACAAGGGCCTCCGAATTACGCTGACCGACGAGCGCGTCGATCCGGAGAAGAAAACGGAGTTTCTCTACACCGGCGGCATCTCCGAGTTCATCAAGCACCTGAATCGCGGCAAGACCGTGCTGCACGACAAACCGATTCACTTCGAGGCGGACCGGGAGCTGCCCAACAATGGGACGCTCACCATGGAGGTGGCCCTTCAGTACAACGATGGATACTCGGAGAACGTTTTCAGCTTCGCCAACAATATCAACACGGTGGATGGCGGAACGCACCTGAGCGGATTTCGCTCCGCGCTCACCCGCACCATCAATGCTTTCGGCCAGCAGGCTGGACTGTTCAAGGACGTGAAGGAAAACCTCACCGGCGACGATGTTCGCGAAGGCCTGACCGCGGTGGTCAGTGTGAAGGTTCCCCAGCCGCAGTTTGAAGGCCAGACCAAGGGCAAGTTGAACAGCGATATTGCCGGCTTCATGACGCAGTTTGTCAACGACAAGCTGGGCGAGTACTTCGACAAGAACTCCACCGTGGGGCGCAAGATTGTCGGCAAGGCGATCGAGGCGGCGCGGGCCCGTGAGGCGGCGCGCCATGCCCGCGACCTGACGCGGCGGAAGGGCGCGCTCGATTCCGGCGGGCTGCCCGGCAAGCTGGCGGATTGCCAGGAGAAGGATCCGGAGCGCTGCGAGCTGTTCCTGGTGGAGGGTGAATCGGCGGGAGGCACGGCCAAGCAGGGCCGGGACCGGCGCTTCCAGGCGATTCTGCCGCTCAAGGGCAAGATCCTGAACGTCGAGAAGGCGCGCTACGACAAGATGCTCGCCCACGAGGAAATCCGCTGCATGATCACGGCCCTGGGCACAGGCATCGGCAAGGAAGATTTCGACGTCGCCAAGCTGCGCTACGGCAAAGTCATCATCATGACCGACGCGGACGTGGACGGATCGCACATCCGCACTCTGCTGTTGACGTTTTTCTTCCGGCACATGACCGAACTCATCCTGCGGGGGCACGTCTTCATCGCGCAACCGCCGCTCTACCGCATCAAGAAAGGCAAAAGCGAGAAGTACATCAAGGATGAGAAGGAATTCACCCGGGAGATCATGCGCCGCGCCACGGAGAACCTGACGCTCGAGATCCATTCCAATGGCAACGGCGCCAAGGCAGTGCTGGAAGGCGTGGAACTGCGGACGTTCCTGCTGAACCTGGACGAGTACGAGCAGATGTTCCACAAGGTGGAGCGGCGGCTGCGCGACGCGCGCGTGGTGGAAGCGCTTTCCAATATCGAGTTCAAGGTGGACCACAAGTCGGAGTTCCAGGATGAAGCCAACCTGAAGCCGGTGCTCCTAGCGCTCCAGGAATTGGGGGTGAATCCGGAGATGCGGCGGGACGAAGAGCACTCGTCGTACGCCGTGGTATTCCACGATTCCACCAATGCGGAGCGGCCCATCGGGCTGGCGCTGGCCGCGCAGCCGGAATTCCGGCGCTTCCGCGCGCTGGCTCGCGCGATTGCGCGCTTCAACGAGCCGCCCTTCGTGGTGGTAAAGAGCGAACATCGCGACGCGCAGCCGAACTGGCTGGAGCTGCTGAACTATGTCAAGAACGAAGGCAAGAAGGACGCCTCCGTGCAGCGCTACAAAGGGCTGGGCGAGATGAACGCCGAGCAGCTTGCCGAGACCACCATGAACCCCCAGAAGCGCACGCTGCTGCAAGTGCGGCTCGAGGACGCCGTCGAGTGCGAAGAGATTTTCTCGACGCTCATGGGCGAGGACGTCGAGGCCCGCCGCAAGTTCATCGAAGAAAATGCGCTGGACGTGAAGAACCTGGACGTGTAAACCCGCTCAGTCCACGGCCTTTCCATACATATATTCGCGCGTGAGAGGGCGGCGGGCGGAGCCGCGCTTGGCCATCAGGACCTGGTAGACAGCGCTGACGCTTTCTTCGAAGCTGATCGAACAAGCGGCCAGCCACAGGCGCCAGGCGCGGAAGGTGGGCTCGTCCGCCACCCGTAAAGCGGCCTCGCGGTTGGCTGCCAGCCGATCCTGCCAGAGACGGCACGTGCGGGCGTAGTGGGGGCGCAGGTTCTCGACGTCGAGCACTTCGAAGCCGGCGTTTTCGGCTTCGCGAATGGTCTCGGAGAGATGGATCAACTGCGCTCCGGGGAAGATTCGGCGGCGCACGAACAGGCTGCCGGCGTCGTCCTCAACGCCTTGCGGGCGCGCGATGGCATGGTTCAGGAACAAACCGTCCGGCGTGAGTAGCGCGGCCATTTTGCGGAAGTATTGGGGAGCGCGGCGCAGGCCCACGTGCTCGAACATGCCAACCGAGGCGATCTTGTCGTAGTGGCCCGTGAGGTCGCGATAGTCCAGATCCAGGACGTGCGCGCGGCCTTGCAACCGCGTGCAGGCAAACTCGTATTGCGCGCGGCTGAGAGTGCAGCCAGTGGCGGTGGCGCCGTACCGGCCGGCCGCGTGAGCCAGCAGCGCGCCCCATCCGCAGCCGATGTCCAGGAAACGTTCGCCAGGCTGAACGTCGAGCTTGCGGCAGATGTGCTCCAACTTGGCGAGCTGGGCTTCTTCGAGAGTGGTCTCCGGCTCCCGGAAATAGGCGCAGGAGTAGACCATGCGCGGGTCGAGGAAAAGGCGGTAGAAATCGTTCGAGCGGTCGTAATGAAAACGAATGTGCTGCGCGGTTTGCGCCTTGGTTTGGAAGACGCTCTCCAGGGCGGTGGCCGAGCGGGCGATGACCGCCAACAGGCGGTTGCGGAGACTGCTCCGCGGCTGCCAGCCCTTGAAGCGGATGGCGGCGGCCAGGTCGCCTTCCACGTCGAATTCGCCGCGAACGAATGCCATGGCGGCGGAATAGACGTCCGTGGCAAGAACGCGCTCGAGCGCGCTTTCCGAGGGCAGGCGGAATGTAAAGGCGGGAGGGCCGTCGCCGGACTGGCGCACGGTTCCATCGCGGAAAACGGCGCGCCAGGCAGGCGCGGCAGGAAGGACCAGGCCTGGGCTGTTGTTCCGGCTGCCCAACTTGCTGACTTCGGTGGGCATGGTGGAATCCCCTATTCACAGTAGTAGACCAACCGGGCGCGGGATTCAAGTGCTGAAATTCACATACACGTTTTCCGGGTCGCGACAGTTTAATCTTATGGAAAGGATGAAAGCCCTGGCGCTTTTGGCGACGGTTGGTCCGATGGACGGCCCCGAAGACCGCTCCGGGCCCACCGGGTGCCCCCTGGAGACCGCCCAAGCGGGCGATTTGGCCGCTTTTGAGCTGCTCATGTGGCAGTACGAGCGGCTGGTGCTGGTGACGGCGCTTCGTCTGCTCGGGGTCCTGGAAGACGCGCAGGATGCCTCGCAGGAAGTGTTTTTGAGGCTGTACCGGAACCTGAACAAGGTGGGAACGTCGGGCAACCTTTCGGGATGGCTGTATCGGGTGACGGTCAACGTGTGCCACGATGCGCACCGCAAGCGGCGGGTCTCGGCCCCCGTGGAGGATGCCGCCGGGCTTCCGGCGCTGGGCGCCGATCCGCAGCGGACCGCCATCGAAACGGAACGCCGCCGCGCGCTGGAGATGAGTTTGCGGATGCTCCCCGAAAAGGAGCGCGCTGTGCTGGTGCTGCGGGACCTGGAAGGGCTTTCGACCGAAGAGGTGGCGCGAGTATTGGGAACCACCGAGGCAACCGTGCGGTCGCAGATCAGCAAGGCGCGAGTGAAAGTAAGGGATTTCCTGGAGCGCTACTTCCGGAGGCGGACATGAATTGCAGCGATTGGGAAGAACAGATCGCCCTCCATACGGGAGGGGACCTGCCGCCCGCGGAAGCGGCGGAAGTGGAACGGCACCTCCGCGAGTGTGCCGGATGCCAGGTGCTTGCGTCAGGGTTGAAGCAGAGCCTGGCGCTGCTGAGGGAAGCGCACGACGAGCCTCTGGCGGCGGCGCACTTCTCGGCCGTGCGCGCCCGGGTGGTGGCGGAACTGGAGAAAGGGCGGAGGCCGTCATGGTGGTGGGCCTGGACTTATGGGCTGGCTGCCGTCGCGGTGGCGTTGCTGGTAATGCTGGCGCTGCGGCCAGGGCGGACGCCCGTCGTAGCGCGTACCAACCGCTCCCTGACGGTCGCGGCTCCGTCCCTGCCGGCTGTGGCTGTTCCCGAGCCTGCGACCCCGCCCCATCGAAGGGTGGCGCGGCGCGTGGTGCGCGTAAACGTGCCCGAGCCGGAGCCCTTGATAGTCAAGCTACAGACCGACGATCCTAACGTCGTCATTTACTGGATTGCAGACAGGAAAAAAGGAGATTGATCCATGAAGCGATTATTGTTCGCGGTGTTGTTGATTGCGCTGCCTCTGGCGGCGCAGGAAGCCAAGAAAGAGGACGAGAAGAGCAATGCGCAACCAGCGGCGCCGCGCATTCAGAAGCTGTTCCTCCTGAAATACGCCGACCCGGTCCATGTGGCCAACCTGCTAGGTGTGTTTAACGCCTCGGTTCGGCCGGACTCCGATATGCACGCGCTGGCGGTGGAAACCGCTTCCAGGCCGACGATGGGGGCTATCGAAGAGGCCATTCAGCGGCTGGATGTGCCCTCGGCCGCATCGAAGAACATCGAAATGACCGCCTACCTGTTGATCGGGAGCGAGAGTGCCGGCACGGAGGCCAGCGCCATGCCGAAAGAGATGGATAGCGTGGTGGCGCAGCTCAAGAACGCGTTCGCGTTCAAGAGCTACCGCTTGCTGGATATCCTGGCGCTGCGGACGCGGGTTGGGCAGAGGGCATCAACCAGCAGTGCGGGCCGCCCGATGCAGGTCGGAACCAATTCGCCGGCCGTGACCACGGACTTCCTGATTCGCTCGGCCGGCATAGGGAGCGATGAAACCACTATTCGAGTTGACGGCTTGAACCTGAACAGCCACGTCCCCGTGCAAACAGGCTCGACCGGGCAGTTTGGCTACAGCAACGTGGGCCTTCAGGCGGATGTGGACATCAAGCAGGGACAAAAGGTGGTAATCGGGCGCGTCAGCGTGGGGGAATCGGCCCTGTTCCTGGTGCTGACCGCGCAGGTGGTGAACTGAATTACCGGATGCGCTCGTCTTTTTCGATTTTGCCGTCGCGGATGTGGATCACGCGATGGGCGTGCAACGCGATGTCGTGCTCGTGAGTGACCAGAATGATCGTGTTGCCCTGCTGGTGAAGCCGCTCGAACAGCGCCATGATTTCGTTGCCGGTGGCGGTGTCCAGGTTTCCAGTGGGCTCGTCTGCCAGCAGAATCGAGGGGTTGTTGACCAGCGCGCGCGCCACGGCCACGCGCTGGCGCTGTCCGCCGGAAAGCTCGTTGGGCTTGTGGTACATGCGCGATTCCAGGTCTACTTGCTTCATGGCCATGCGCGCTCTTTCGAGCCGCTTGTCGGCCGGCATGCCCGAATAAATCAGGGGCAGCTCGACGTTGTGCAGCGAGGTGGCGCGCGGCAGCAGGTTGAACGTCTGGAACACGAACCCGATTTCCCGGTTGCGGATGCGCGCCAACTCGTCGTCGGTCATATCGCTGACCAGGTTGCCGTTGATGTAGTATTGCCCGCTGGTCGGCGTATCCAGACAGCCAATCAGGTTCATCAGGGTCGATTTGCCCGACCCCGAGGGACCCATGATGGCGACGTACTCGCCGCGCTTGATCTCGACATCCACTCCTGAAACGGCGTGAATCTCCGTGTCGCCCATCACATAGGTTTTCCAGAGATTGTACGTGCGGATGACGATGCCGTCCCGCTTGAGCTGCTCGCCGAGCCTGACCGCTTCCTTTTCTGCCACCGCTGCCATCGGATGATTCTCGTTTCTTAAGTCTTTTGCTGCTCTGGAGTCTTATTATCCACTTTCACCTGGGCTTCGTTGCGGATGGTCCGGATCACCTGGTAGGTCCCCGTGATGATCTCGTCTCCATCCTTGAGGCCGTCCAGCACCTCAATATCGGTGGCTCCGGTGATTCCGGTGGTCACCTTGCGGAAGACGGCTTTACCGCCGCTAACCACGAACACGCCCTGAAGCTCTTCCTTACGCGCCTTCTCCGCCGCCGGATCGGGTTTGGTAGCCGCCTGGGCCCCGGTCTTGGAGGTGCCAACGGCGGGTTTCGACTCCAGGTCGCCCTTCTGCCGGACGGTCAACGCCTGGATCGGAATAGTAAGGACGTTCTGACGGGTGGCTGTGGTTATCTTGGCGGTGCAAGAAAGTCCGGGCCGGATTTCGTCGGGAGGGTTGTCCAACGCGATAACCACTTTAAAATCTTTGGCTTCCTGGCTGGAAATGGCGCTTTGCGAAGCCGCCACTCCGGTCGACCGGAGAATCGCCGTATTGCCCATCTCAGTCACGTGCCCCTTGAAGGTCTTGTTGGGGATGGCGTCGATGGTCACTTCGGCCGTCTGGTTCAGCTTGACGTTGACGATATCGGTCTCATCCACCTTCACTTCGGCCGTGATCAGGGACATGTCGGCAATCGTCATGATGATGGTGCCAGTTTGGTTTTGAAGACCAGGCACGACTGTCTCCCCCGCGCGCACCGGGAGATTGGTCACCACGCCCTCGAGTGGGGCGTAAGAGTCGTACTTGTGGAGAATGTCGTTGATCCTGGCCAGGTCGGCGCGGGCTACCGCGATCCGCCGCTGCGTCGCCGTAAGCTGGGCCGCGGTTTGCTGGCGTTGCGCCTGCGCCTGGACGAGGCGCGCCTCGGTCTGCTGGACGGCTGCCACCTGGGCGTCGTAGGTGAATTTCTTCACCTCGTAGTCCTGTTTGGCGACCAGCCCTTCTTTGAAGAGCGACTCGGCGCGTTCGTAATCCGCCTTCATGCGGTCCAGATCGGCCTTACTTTGGGTGATGGCGCCCCGCAGGGTGGCCAGATTGTCATCGGCGGCCTTCAGGCCGGCTTCGGCGGCGTTGGCATCAGCCTCGGCGGAGCTGAGGTTGGCCTTTTGCGATTCGACTGTGGCGGCAGGCTGGGTGTTCTCGATTTTGGCGAGCAACTGGCCCTTGCGGACGCGGTCGCCCTCCTTCACCAGGAGTTCGGTGATTTCACCCATGGCATTGGCGCCGATGTTGATGTAATTCTTCGGTTTAATCTCGCCGGAAGCGGTCACCAGGCTGGTGAGATCCTGGCGCACGACCTTTCCGGTCTGCACGGATATCACGCCCCGCTTGCTATACACCGTGCTGGCATAAACACCGATTGCGGCTATCAGGAGGGCCGCAACTGTGATGATAATCTTCCACTTACGCTTCACGACGCAAAATCTCCCTTTTTTCCTATCACCCGCTTTAGACGCAAATTGTCGGCCGGGAGTTCATTCCTATTTTACACCCCACCGGCGGCGAGGACCCGCATCGGACGTTCCGCCGCCAGCGCTACATGGAGATGACGCGCGCAAACCGCGGAAGTTAACGCCGCCGGCCCTCGTCAGGCAAAGAAGTTGCCCATCTTGCGGAACTTCAAGTAGCGGTGCTCGACCAATTGGCCGGCGTCGAGCGCGGAGAGTTCGCCGAGATAGCGGCGGATATATTCGCGCAGGTTTTCGGCCGCGGCTGCCGGGTCCGTATGGGCCCCCTCCGCGGGTTCCGGCACAATGTCATCGATCAGCCCAAAGGACAGCAGGTCCTGGGCGGTCAGCCGCAGGGCGGCGGCGGCCTGCTCGGCCTTGCCCGAATCGCGGTAGATGATGGCCGCGCAGCTTTCCGGCGAGATCACGCTGTACACCGTATTTTCCAGCATCAGCACGATATTGCCGACGCCCAGCGCGAGCGCCCCGCCGCTGCCGCCCTCGCCTATGCAGACCACCAGCACGGGCACTGGAAGGCGCGCCATTTCCCGTAGATTGCGGGCGATGGCCTCGGCTTGGCCCCGTTCTTCGGCGTCGATGCCGGGGTACGCGCCGGGGGTATCCAGGAACGTGATGATGGGGCGGCCGAACTTCCCGGCAATCTGCATGATGCGAAGGGCCTTGCGATAGCCTTCGGGTTTGGGCATCCCGAAATTGCGGTACAGCTTCTGCTTGGTATCCCGTCCCTTCTGCTCGGCCACCACCATGACCGGCCGGCCCTCGAACTGCGCGAGACCGGCGACGATCGCGGCGTCGTCGCCGAAATTGCGGTCGCCGTGGATCTCTTGAAAATCGGTGAAAAGCCGCCCGATGTAATCGAGCGAGTGGGGACGCTTGGGATGGCGCGCCAGCAGGACCCGGCGCCAGGCCGGATGCTGCTCGGCCGCAGCTTCCGCCGGAAGTCCTGGTTGTGCGTCGGGTTCCACTTCTCACATCTTAACAGCGGAAGGCGATGGTGTGGCAGGCGGTGCCGCCTGCCGGAAGGCCTCAGGCGTACTCCGGCTCGGCGCGCCGCACGCGAATCTCCACCGTCTGCTTGCCCAAGTACTGGTGGCGCGCTTCCAACCGGATAACGCCGGCGGCCTCTTTGGTCTTCACCCACACGGCGCCCGCGCCGCCGCTCAATGAGAACGGATTCTCCCCCACGATTTCACCCGGGCCAGTGAGGCTCAATTGAATCGCGCCGGTGGCGAACGGGCGGACATTGCCGTACTCATCCGTCACCGCCAGCACCACGCGGGTAGCGTCGCGGCCATCGCCATCGAGCTCCAGATCGTCGGGTTTCACCAGCAGGCGGTCATCGGCGCCGCTGCCGGATAGCGTCTTCGTAGCCGCCAGCTTGCCTTGGATATAGCCCTCAATTTTGAGATCGCCCCATTGATCGAATGCGAGGTCGTCCAGGCTCACCATAAAGGGCGGGTATTTCAAGTTCGGGTAAGTCTTGCGGTCGGCGTCGGCCTCCAGCAGCAGCCGGCCGTTGTAGTAGAGCTTGAGGAGATCGCAGTTGGAGCAGATGGGCACCACCCCGGGACCACCGGCGCTGGGCCGGTCGCCACAGGAGTAAAAGAAGCCGGGTTCAATGACGACCTCCTCTTGCGGATCGCACTGGGACCGGTAGAATCCCGCCGCGGGCTTGGGCAGCCGGAATATGTCGCTCACGCCGTGGTAGCAGATGCGGTCGCCGGAACCGAAACAGCGGTGCGTGGCGTAGTCGAAGGCGCACCAGGCGATGCCGCCGGCGTAACGGTCGTCGGATGCAAGCTGGTCGTGCACGCGCACATGGCGGATCACATGCTCGGCCACATGGCTCACGTTGTCGAACCGCTTGGTGGAGAACATGTGGCCGTTGAATTCCGTGTTCAGATAAGCCGGGTGGTTGGGCGGTCGCAACGGAAAGCCGAAATCGTTCATGGTGAAAACGTCTTCGAGCAGTTCCGAGTCGTACAGATAGCGGATGCCGCCGGTCTGGCGCGAATCGTCGAGCGAATGCGCCAGCGTGTTGGTCCGCGTGTAGAAGTCGTGATTGTCCTGGGATTCGTTGATGCGCACGCCCCACAGCACGATCGAAGGGTGGTTCCAGTCGCGCCGGATCATGCGGCCCACATTGTCCACGGCGAGCGACTGCCACGCGCTGTCGCCAATGTGCTGCCACCCCGGGATCTCTTCGAGCACCAGCAACCCCGCTTCGTCGCAGGCGTCCAAAAAGTGCGGCGATTGCGGATAGTGCGAGGTGCGCACGATGTTGCACTTCAGTTCCTTGCGAAGCACGCTCGCGTCGCGCGCCTGCACCCGCGCCGGCATGGCGCCGCCGGTGTAAGGGAACGTCTGGTGGCGATTGAGACCGCGCAGCTTCACGTGCTGGCCGTTGAGGTAGAAGCCCTGGCCGGTGAAACGCGCTTCCCGGAACCCGATGCGCGTGCTGTAGGCATCGCCGTTGTCGAGCCGCGCCGTCGCCTGATAGAGCTTGGGCCGCCCGAGGTCCCAGAGTTGGATGTCGCCGAGGTTCTCGATGGTGACATCGTGATACTCAGTGGCCGAGGTGACGGTCGCCGAGGCGGTCTTCAGAACCCGATCCCCGTCGCGAAGCTCGGCCGTGATGACCATCGGCTTGTCTACCGGTCCGTCGAGATAGCAGCGCACCACCACGGCGCGGTCGTTCGAGAGCACGCGCACGGGCTTGGCGAACACGCCGGCCAGGTGCGTCTGGGGCACGACCCGCAGCTCGACGTCGCGATAGATGCCGCCGAACGTGAGATAGTCGATACTGCCGCCGAACGGCGCGATGTCGGGCCGCTCGGTTGAATCCACCTCGACCGCCAGTAGGTTGTCGGCGCCCAATTTGAGATGCGGGGTCAACTCGAAGAAGAAGGGCGTGTATCCGCCACGGTATTCCTCGAAGTGGTGGCCGTTGACGGTGACCTTGCTGGCGGTCATGACGCCGCCGAAATCGGCGAACACGCGCTTCCCCTTCCAGGCCGCGGGCGCGCGGAAGTGGCGGCGATAGATGGAGACGAACTCATAGGCTTTGTCGTCGAAGCTGTGCCAGGGCAGATCGATGTTGGTGTGCGGCAACGTGACGCGCTGGAACTTCGAGTCGTCGAATGCGGGCGCATCGGCTCCGGGCGTCATCTTGCCGCCGAAGAGCCAGTTGCGATTCAGCGAGTAAACACGGCGAAGCGGAATGGCGGGTGTGGCATTCTGGGCGCGGCCCAGCGCGGCAGCGGCGCTGGTGGCGATGAGAAACGAGCGGCGATTCAAGGACACTACATTAGCTTAACGCCCATGCCCCAAGCAAGCCCGGAGGAAATCTGGGCTACACTGGAACGTTTGGGTCTGGGTTTCCTTTGATCGATCTGCACTCGCACACCAACGAATCTGACGGCTCCTGTTCACCCGCCCGCTTAGTCCGAGAGGCGGTCCGGGCGGGGGTTGACGTCCTCGGCATTACCGATCACGATACCTTCGCCGGTTATGACCAGGCGCTGCCCGAAGCCCGTGCCCGGCGCGTCGAGCTGGTGTGCGGCATCGAGCTTTCCACCAGGCTGCACGGCCACTCGGTCCACCTGCTGGCGTATTTTCTCGGGGATGACGGGCTGCGGGGGTTCCGCGATTGGGTGTTGGAGATGCAGGCCTCGCGGCGCGAGCGCAACGTGCGGCTGGCCGCGCGGCTACGGGAACTGGGGTTCCAGATCACGGTCGAGGAAGCGCAGGCTCGCGGGCGCGGAATGACCGGGCGGCCGCACTTTGCCGAGATCATGGTGGAGAAGGGATACGCCGCCAATTACCGGCAGGCGTTTGACGATTACCTCGACGAATCCGCCAAGGGATACGTGTACCGGCGCGAGCCGCAATTCGCCGAGGCCGTGGCGCAGATCCTGAAGTCCGGGGGGATTGCCTCGCTGGCGCATCCGGTGCGCGTGAAGGGCGATTTGGCGGCCATGATGCCGGAGTTGTGCGGCGCCGGGTTGAACGCCATCGAGGCCTACCATAGCGACCATGGGGCCGGGGAAACGGAGCTGTATCTCTGGCTGGCCAAGCGGCACGGGCTGATGGTGACGGGCGGCTCGGATTTCCACGGCTCGCCCAAACCCGAGGTGCTGCTAGGCACGGGCTACGCGGGGAATTTGCATCTTCCCGACGATCTGCTGGAGAGGTTGAGAGAAGGACATACCTTATAATTTGCTTCCCTGTTGTGGTAAGCGGTCGCTATTAGGCCCGGCAGCGAAGCGAGCAGGCCCCTGGAAATCAGCAGGGGCTACTTCTTACCGTTGGCTGACGGTACGCCCGATCCGCCTTTTGGTGGTGTGGGAGCCTTTGTTGCGACCATGGGTTGGTACGCACCGCCGCGGTTGGGCGTGTGCGACTTGTCAACAGGCGTAGGCCGGTAACTGCCGTTGATCTTTTCGATTTTGCGCGGCATTGAATCCAAGCCCTCTACATCAATCATACTCGAAAAACTCCAGCGCGAGCATCTCTTCTCCTAGAATCAGAATTCCTTTCGTCGAGTCGATGGGCTCGACGAAAGCTCCGTTTTCGTCAAGCCGCCAGACTTGTTCGAGGAACATCTCCGGGCCCGCCGGACTGCTCGAGCTGAATGACTTGGACGAATAGAGGCCACCGATACGCCTTTGGTCTTTGAGGTGGACGATGATCCAGTCCGGTTCTCTTCCACCGAAGACGCAGTCCCACGCCCGAGGCGTCGGATTTACGACGCGCTTTGCCACCTCTGCGATCTGGAGGAACCTCACGAGCGCAAACGGCCAGGCAATCGGACACGCGACCAAAATCATAAAGGCAAATGCGTACCACCAGAATGCTGGCAGCGAACCGGACCGCATGAGAGCAATGAGCGGCAGGAGCACGCCGAAATTCAAGGCGCTATACGCGACAGCGTCAAAAGCCGCTCTTGAAGAGTCCCGCCGTTCGCCCGGGACCAGGAGGTCGTACACCTTGAGCGACAGGAATCCAGGCACAAAGAAAACCAGGAACAGTGCGAGCACTTGTTCGTTCTCAAAGAACTTCTCCACGCTGTCTAAACTCCTTCCTTACACTCTCCTCAACTGCCGGAATCCGCCAGTTGGGATCTGGGCACTTGAATTGTCGTTCAAGGTGCCATCGTACGCGTAAGGCACGCTTGCCACTGTTGCCTCAAACCCTTCGCCGATGAGTGCGCTTCCGGGCACGGCGTGGGCAGCGCGCACGGAGGCCAGCGCGATCACTTTGCCGAAATGAGGGGAATAGACTGACGATGTGATCTCTCCCGCTTCGGCGCCGCCGGCGGTCAGCCTGGCGCCGGGCGCTGCGGGTTCCGAGCCGTCGATTTCCAGGCGCACCAGTTTCTGGTTCACGTGGCCCTGCGCGCGGATGCGTTCCACGATCTCCTGGCCCAGGTAACAGCCTTTCGTGAAACTCACGGCGTGCAGTTGCTGCGTTTCCTGCGGCAGGGATGTCTCGCGGATGTCTTCTCCATAGCGCGGCTTGCCATTTTCGATGCGGACCATGCGGGCGTCGTCGGGGGTGGCGGGCCGGGCGCCGGCGGCTTCGAGTTGCCCGACGATCTTCGCCATTTCCCCGGCCGCGCAGTAGATGCGGTAGCCCGGCTGTCCGGTCAGGCTGAAGGGAGCTTTGGTGCAGCCGTCCGGGAGCTGAAGGGACTCCGCCAGGGGGCCTTCCACGCCAATGGCCGCCGTCTGGCTGGTGACGTCTTCCAACGCCACCTGGTCGGCGATGATGTAGCGGCGAATGAGCTGCTGGACTTTTTCGCGGAGCTCGGGCTCGGTGTCAATCAGGAAGTGGTCTTCGAAGCAGAGCAGGCAAAGGTCGGCCTGGATGCGGCCCTGCGGGTTCAGCAGGAACGCATAGCAGCCGGCGCCCGGCCTCATCTTCTTGACTTCGTTGCTGGTGATGTTGTGCAGCAGGCGCGCCCGGTCGCGGCCGCGCGCCACCACCCGGCCCCGCGCCGAAAGATCCAGCCACGCGGCGCCGCCGCGCAGTGCTTCGTAACCCTCGCTCATGCTTTCAGTTTCGCACTTGCGCGGAGAGGCCGATTGACAATCGGCCGCAGATTGAAAATCTGCCCCACAAACCTCAGAAGATGTGCTGCAAGTAAGCCGCGATGGCGATAATAGCCAGGCCGGAGATCGCCGCGCCCGTCATCATCCGCGCGCGGCGCGGGTGGCCAGGCCGCACGATCAGCAGGGCCGCCGCGAACACGTGCGCCACCAGCAGCAGCTTGACGCCCAGCAGAATGTGGTATTTCGTCGTGTGGCCGGGATGGGTGAGGATGTTGAACACGCCCGAGACGACCAACCCGCAGATGGCGGCCAGAACGAATGGACGAAAAGCCACCGCGGCTCCATCGGCCAGCGCTTCGCGCGCGTCCGGCGCGAGCGCCGCGCTCGAGGGCAGCATCACCAGCCGCCCGTACAGAATTCCGCCAATCAGCGTCGCCACGGACGAGAAGTGCAACCACTGCATGATCACGCCGGGCACGTCACCCATACGGTGAGTATACAATCGGCGTATGATCCATGAGATCCTCCCGGTGGGAATGTTGCAATGCAACTGCTCGGTCTTCGGCGATGAACGAAGCCGGGAAGCGCTGGTGGTGGACCCGGGGGACGATATTGCGCGCGTTTTGGAAGTCGTCGAGAGGCACGGGCTCACGGTCAAGGCCATCGTGATCACGCACGCCCACATCGATCATATCGGCGGCGCGCACAAGCTGAAGCAGGCCACGGGCGCGCCGGTGTACATGAACCCCGACGACGCGGAATTGCAGGAAATGCTGGACGTGCAGGCTGGCTGGCTGGGGATGCGTCCGCCGGAGCAGGTCGAAATCGACGCGCCAGCCAAGGACGGAGACAAGCTCGTGATGGGGGCCACCGAATTTCATGTGCTCCACACGCCCGGCCACACGCAGGGCAGCATCAGCTTGTGGATTCCCTCGGAGCGCAAGCTGGTCGCCGGCGATACGCTGTTTCGCGACAGCATCGGGCGCACCGACCTGCCGGGAGGAGACGGGCGGCAGATTCTCCAATCCATTCACGACAAGCTGCTGCCCCTGCCGGACGACACCCTGGTCATTCCAGGGCATGGAGACAACACCACCATAGGGCGCGAGAAGCAGTTCAACTACTTCCTGCAACGAATGTGACGCTGCGGCATCTACTGATTGGATCTTCCCCATGTCTCAGCCCAATGTCTATCCGCTCAGCCCGGAATTTGTGAAGCGCGCGCACGTGAAAGGAATGGAGGGCTACCGCGACTTATACCAGAGGGCCGCGGACAAACCGGAGGAGTTTTGGGGCGAGCTGGCCGAAAAGGAACTGTTCTGGTTCGAGAAGTGGTCGCACGTGTTCGAATGGCATCCGCCGTTCGCAAAATGGTTCGTGGACGGGAAGACCAACGTCTCCTATAACTGCCTGGACCGGCACCTCGCGACGCATCGCAAGAACAAAGTGGCCATCCTATGGGAAGGCGAGCCGGGGGACCAGCGGCAGATCTCCTACCAGGAGCTGCACCGGCTGGTGTGCCGCTTCGCCAACGTGCTGAAGGGCCGCGGCCTCAAAGCCGGCGGCCGCGCCATCGTCTACATGGGGATGGTTCCGGAGCTGCCGGTGGCGCTGCTGGCCTGCGCGCGGCTGGGAATCACCCACAGCGTGGTGTTCGGCGGATTCTCGGCGGAAGCCCTGAAGGCCCGCATCCAGGACCTCGAAGCCCAGGTGGTGATCACGGCCGACGGCGCGTGGCGGCGCGGCAAAGAGGTGCGGCTCAAGGACGCGGTGGACGAAGCGCTGGCCGCATGCCCGGCCGTGCGCGACGTGATCGTGTTGAAACGCACCGGCAGCGCCGTCGTCATGCAAGAGGGTCGGGATCACTGGTGGCACGCGCTCGACGAGGGCGTCGGCGAAGACTGCCCCGCCGAGCCACTCGATAGCGAGCATCCGCTCTACGTGCTCCATACGTCGGGCACCACCGGGAAACCGAAAGGTATTGTCCACACCACCGCTGGCTACCTGTTGCAGGCTCACATGACCATGAAGTGGGTCTTCGACCTGCGCGACGAAGACACCTTCTGGTGCACGGCCGATATTGGCTGGGTGACGGGCCACAGCTACATCGTGTACGGGCCGCTTTCGGCCGGCGCTACCACCGTGATGTACGAGGGCGCGCCCGATTTCCCGCAGCCCGACCGGTTCTGGCGGCTGATCGAGAAATACCGAGTCAACATTTTCTATACTTCGCCAACGGCCATCCGCGCGTTTATCCGGCAGGGCGACCAGTGGCCCAATCAGCACGATATGTCGAGCCTGCGGCTGCTCGGTTCGGTGGGCGAGCCGATCAACCCGGCGGCCTGGGAGTGGTACTACAAGACCATCGGGAAGGAGCGTTGCCCAATTGTCGACACGTGGTGGCAGACCGAGACCGGCGCCATCATGATCGCGCCCATGCCGGGCGCGGTGGCGCTGAAACCGGGGTCGGGCACGCTGCCCCTGCCGGGGGTCCTGGCGGACGTGGTGGACCTGTTCGGGAAGCCGGTCGAGGCCAGCCAGGAAGGGTTCCTCATCGTGCGCCGGCCCTGGCCGAGCATGGCGCGCACGTTGTGGCGCGATCCGGAGCGCTACCGGCAGCAGTACTGGGAGCGCATCGACGGCGTCTACATGACGGGCGACGCCGCGCGGCGCGACGAGGACGGCTACTACTGGATTCTCGGCCGCGTGGACGATGTCATGAACGTCAGCGGGCACCGGCTCAGCACCATGGAGATCGAATCCGCGCTGGTGCGCCACCCCGCGGTGGCGGAAGCGGCGGTGGTGGGCAAGCCGCACGAGATCACCGGGCAGGCGGTGGCCTGCTTCGTCACCCTGAAAAAGGGCAATTGGAACCACCACGAACTGGCCGAGGATCTGCGCAGGTGGGTGACACACGAGATTGGCAGCTTCGCCAAGCCGGAGCAGATCCGCTTCACCGATTCGCTCCCCAAGACGCGCAGCGGTAAGATCATGCGCCGCCTGCTCCGCGAGATTGTGACCTCTAATTCGGTGACAGGCGACGTAACCACCCTGGAGGATTTGTCGGTGGTGACGCGGCTGGCGGCGCAGCACGACGAAGAGTAGGGGGCGTTAAGCGAGGAGTGTGGTTCCTGCGTGAACAGCAGCCAGCGCCTGGTCCATAGTGGCTACTGAACCGCCGTGCTTCCGCGCCAACAGCACAAGGTAAGCGTCAGTGACCTGCCTATGCCCGACGATTCCCGTGGGTGGCATGTCGAGATAAGAAACATCGTCCGGCCAAAATTCGTGCCGCGGGAGGGAGGAAATGGATTCGAGCAAAAGCTTTGCGGATTCCGCCGTCGCCTCCACACCGGCCCGCAGGTGGAAACGGAAAAGCGCGCCTTGCGTGATGGGGCATGTTGCAAATCGGTACCCCTTGAGGAACCACGCCGCCGCGCGCGCGTTTAGACTGTGTTCGGGCGTCGCCAGTGCGATGAGGAGATTGGAGTCGAGCAGATAGACCTTACTCTTCGTCATCGAGAGCCCTGACGTCCTCGGTGGTCACGGGCCGGGCGCAACGGAAAATGGGGAAACCGTAATCGCTCATCTCTATGGATGCGCCTTTCGCCCCTTTCGATGATTGCAGAATGAGGTCGCCAACCACTCGTCCGAGGCTGCGGTTCTGATCCCGGGCGATGGCCTTGGCGATGTAGTAGGCCTCATTTGAAATGTCGAGCGTGGTTCGCACAACAACATAATAGCACAAGCGCACAAAACTCCGGCGGGTTGACCAGCACCCTCAAGGCTACCCGGCAGGACTCGAACCTACAATCTCCGGCTGGGGCTGCAACTCTCTTGACAGGGTGCTCTCCTTTTGAGAGTATATATACGTGCGCGTCATCAGTCGCAGGGCACTCCGCGAATTCGCCGGCGCTCACAAGGACGCAGAGACGCCGCTCGATGACTGGTATCGGATAGCGAAGCGATTGCGGTGGACCAGTCTCGTGGATGTGCGCAAGACGTGTCCACACGCGGATGCGGCTGGCGAGTTCACGATCTTCAACATCAGCGGGAATAAGTATCGCTTGGCCACGTATATCAACTATCGAACCGCCAAGGTTTACATTCGCCACGTGATGACGCACGAGGAATACGGCAGGGAGGATTGGAAGAAGCGATGAAGAATTCCGTGCTCGAAGTGGATCCAAAGCGCTACGGCCGTCTGTTGGCGCGCAAGCTGCCGGCGGTCATTCGTACCGAGGAAGAGAATGAGCGCCTCATCGCCGAGTTGGAGCAGTTCGACAAACGCTATGACGAACTCGCCCCCGAAGAGCGGGAGTACTCCGAACTCCTGACCGTGCTTGTCGAAGCCTTCGAGGACGCCAACTACGCCCTCGAAGGATCAACGTCCGACAGCCGGTTGCGCAGCCTGATGGAAGAGCGCGGCCTGCGCCAGCGCGACTTGCTCGACGTGTTTGGTTCCCGCGGCATAGCCTCCGAGGTTGTGAGCGGAAAGCGAGCGATCAGCAAGGCGCAGGCGAAGAAACTCGCCGAGGTGTTCCACGTGCCTGCCGATCTCTTTCTTTGAAAGGACCCGCAACGGCTGTTTGGAGGTGAGGGCAATTTGGCCATCCTGACGATCTCACGACCGCCATGGCGGTTCTGGAACGTTGGCTCCCCGCCGTGGACACGTTTCGAACTCTGGCGGTCTGCCCGCCGCCGGCAATCACCGCGGTTTTCCAACAGATTCAGGCGCATGAGATGGCTCCAGTTCTTTCAGCCCCCAGACGCTGCTGAATCCACGGGCGAGGTCGGCGTTGGCGGCACGGTAGCTACTGCCGTCTGGATTCAGACTGCATGGCTAAGCCGGAATAATCGCCACCGCATCCCGCAGGACGGAATCCGGCGGCAACAGCCCCAAAATCCTCCGATCAAACGTAGCCAGCCGACCCTGATGCCGGATCGCCAGATCGAGTAGGACGGCATCGCTCAGTTGGTGATGTCCCACGACGCGGGCGCGAATCTCGTCGCGAATACCCGCCAGTCCGCCCTCCAGCGGCCAGAACCGATGCGCGCCGTTGGCCGTCATTTGGGCCAGCGCCTCCATCACGTCCCCGAAGAGAATCGGGATCTTCACCACCGCCGGCTGCATCGCCAGCCGCACAAACCCCAACTGCGTCAGCGGACAAATTGCCCACCCTACCCCATAATTCTCCGCAAACCACCGGTGCGCCGCCAGATGGTAGACATGGGTCGGCCACGCCAAAGCGAGCAGGACATTGACATCCAGCAGGGAGACCGGCACGGTTACCGTCCCGGCCCCAGGAATTCCCGAGCCGCCTTGAGGTCCTCCCTACTGGCCGCCGCTCGAACCTCATCCGGGCCGAACCCCGGCGTTCCCACCGGTACCTGAAACACCGGAAAACCGTTGCGGGCGCTCAACGGCGTTCGGGCCTGTGAGATTCCCGACTTGCCCGCCACCTTATTCGTTGCGGATGGATCGCGCAGCCACTGAATCCCTTCCAACAAACAGCGCAAAACCTCGCGGTACGACGACTGCATGTAAAGAGCCAGCGCAATCACGTAGTAAACCACGACGTGTGCCGGCAGGTCTCTTTGGCGAACGCTACTTTTGGCCGTCGCCTCCAATATCGTCACGATTTTAGCCGACGAGAAGGTCTTGGTGATCACCCCGAGGCTGATGTGGCCGGTAATTCCGGAACCCGAGGGAAGTTCTGCAACTGTGCGTGCCATCCGTTAAGCCGAATTAATCGGTCCGAGACGCAGCCAAGCGAAGAGTCGAATCCAGTTATAATGTGGGACTGACACCGATGTAGTCTCTCGGATCCGTGAATGATTCGATTATTTCGCGTCTTCGTCCCGGTCGGCTCGCTCGCTCTCCTCAGCTCCGAAATCCTGCTGATTATATCGTCGTTCGTTTTGGCTACATACGTGGTTCTGGAAGTCGATCCCACCGTCTACCTGCTCTATGACGGCGGGCTGGTGCGCATCCTCCTGGTGTTGGCCAGCATTCTGCTGGGCATGCACTTCCACGATCTGTATTCGAAGATCTACGTGCGATCGCGCCTCATGCTGGCGCAGCAGCTTTGCCTGGTGATCGGCATCGCATTCCTGTTTCAGGCGTTGGCCGGCTATGTGGATGCCAGCCTGCGAGTTCCCATCCGGGTCATGGTGATGGGCAGCTTCCTGGGGGTTACCGCCATCTTCGGCTGGCGCGTGTTCTTCAGCGCGTATGTG
>Ga0187865_1001133_pt1 | contig 32513 bp, 25 predicted proteins | sample June2016WEW_11_1_2_FD_132989 | JGI IMG/M metagenome (GOLD analysis project Ga0187865, IMG submission 132989) | Peatland microbial communities from SPRUCE experiment site at the Marcell Experimental Forest, Minnesota, USA - June2016WEW_11_100 | ecosystem: Environmental > Terrestrial > Soil >...
CATTGTGTCGTGCTATGCTCGCTCAAACGAAAGCCTCTTGTTTGGTGAAAAACTGCGTGAACAACAGCTTTTTACCAGGAAGAGGCTTTTCGTGTTTCTGAATTCACGAATTTTTCAGGCTAGTCGAAGGGGCGCCCTTTCATTTTTCATGCTTCGTTGTGACCGGAAAAGGTCATGGGCAGCTGTTCCCGACAGTAACCCGGTCACGGTTCTACGCAGCTCCGTGCTGCGTTGGCTTGTTGTAGCCGACCGCCTTCAGACTCACTGCCTCAGCGATGTAGCTTTTTGTCGGCTCCGGCGGCTTGGCGCAGTCCAAGCAGCTGGGCGGACCGCAAAGCTGGTATACTGTGCCGCAACGGGGCCTGTCATGAGTTGGAACATGAAGGGGTTTCTTGTCGGTGCCTGCAATTGCGACTGGGGATGTCCATGTAGTTTCAATGCGCGGCCGACCAACGGCTTCTGCGAGGGTGCCTACGTCTGGAATGTCTCCCAGGGCACATACGATGGAGTCCCACTGGCCGGTCTGACTTTCTGCTGGTTCGCGTCATTTCCGGGGCCCCTGCACGAGGGCAATGGGACCGCGCAGGTACTGATCGACGCCAAGGCCACAAAGGCACAGCGTGACGCCATCCTGGAACTCGCGAAGGGAAGGCGCGGCGGCCCCTTTGAAATATTCGTCGCCGTCACGGGCAGACAGCTCGATCCCATCTTCGCACCTTTTGACGTGGCGCTGGATGCTTTACACAGCCGTATAAACGCAGCACCTTACTTACAAATGGAGATCTCTCCTATCGAAAACCCGGTCACCGGCGCGCACGAGCAACTGCGGCTGCAGAAGCCGACTGGGTTCACCTCGACTTGGGCCGATCTGGGCAAGTCGGTCAGATTTCACATCGCAGCGCCTGAACTAAAGTACGACCACAGCGGCAAATACGCGGAATTCTCCGAGTTCGCCTACGTCGAGCCAGCGTACGCCCAGCCGAAAGGCGCCTAATCCAACATCACGGAGGAGCGATGAGCCAATACCTCGAGCAGGCCACGGCCTCGCCAGCGGTGCCGACGCGGAGTTCCGCCGACCGGCTCTGGCCTGTGTATGCCACTTCGCTCCTGGTGTTTACTGCGGCTGCCGCCCCCGTTGTTTACTTCAACCGCAGCATGAGTTCGACTATGCTCATGCCGGGCGGCTGGACCATGTCGATGACATGGATGCCCATCGGCAATTGGATACAGTCGACAGCGATGTTCGCGCTGATGTGGCTGGCGATGATGGTGGCCATGATGCTGCCCTCGACCCTACCCATCCTGCTGCTGTATCGGCGCGTGCTGAGGTTTCGCGACGCCGCCCGCGTAGGTCGCATGTCCTGGCTGCTGGCGTGCGCCTACTTTGTCGTCTGGCTCGGATTCGGTCTGGCCGCGTACGGGTTCGGCATCGCCATCGCGCAGCTTGCCATACATTCCCTTGCCGTGAGCTCCTCTGTTCCCATGGTCGCCGGACTGGTCCTAGTTGCCGCGGGCCTATACCAGCTGACACCGCTTAAGGCCGCGTGTTTGCGCCATTGCCGCGATCCTCTTCTTCTGGTCTCCCAACACACAATTGGAGGATGGAAGGGTGCCGTCAGCCTGGGAGTGCATCACGGCGCATTCTGCGTGGCTTGTTGCTGGGCCCTGATGCTGATCCAACTGGTGATCGGCGTCATGAACCTGGCGGCGATGGTGGCGGTGGCACTGGTGATTGCGCTAGAAAAGCTCGTGCCACATGGCGTCGTTGTAGCGCGAGTGGTTGGGGTAATCACCGCCACAGCTGGCGTCGTCCTGGCGGTCCGCGCCGCGGTCGCTCTCGCGCGCTAAAACCTTCGCCGTAGCCGGGCCATCCGTCATTTGGACGCAAAACGGGCTACCCGTAGTAGAAGTGGCTGCACTCGGCATTTCGACTCGAGCCACCACGCGATAACTCCCGGATGGTCGGCCACTCGACAACTATCCCCGCGCAATGCAGACCTAGGTCTGGCTTCCGATAGATGGCGAAAGCTCGCCTTCTCACCATCAACTCCGTACAGGGAATCGGAGGTAGGCGTTTAGAAGATTGGCGGGGACGGCCGGATGAATACGAATGCTGGGTGCTTCCTCGGCCGACCGCTGGGCGCTTGCAAGCTGGCAGCATGGTTTAGAATTCCTCCGAATGGCCGGGAAGCCCAGGCTCGAGTCCGACGCGTCTTCAGGGAAGAAAGACCCTCTCGTTTCGCTTGCTCGCTATTCGGAGATAGGGTTCATCATTCCGGCGGCGATCCTGCTGGGCTTCTTTTTGGGCAAGCTGGCCGATTACTGGCTGCATACTCGGTGGCTCTATCTGGTCGGGCTGTTGTTTGGCGCGGTGGTGGGATTTTGGCAGATGATCCGTATGGCCGTGGGCGCTTTCAAGAAAGATGAATGAGCGTGAGCATCTCGACCGGTCCGCGGAAACTCTGCCGGCGGAGACTCTCCATGAGCGCACAATCTACGAGCGCATCATTCCTCGCGTGCTGCGCAATATGCTGGTCTTTAGTGTTCTGCTGCTGGGGCCGGCGTTCTGGTTTTACCGTTGGGCCGGATCGATTGGCTTTGCCTTCGGGGCGGCGGTTTCCTACGTTAATTTCCGCTCGCTGACGCGCGGCGTCGAAGGGCTAGCCGATCGCATCGTCAACCGAAACAGCCGGGAAAAAGGCGGCCGGATCGTCCTGCGCTTTGTGGTGCGCTACGGGTTGGTGGGAGCCGCTGCCTATGCTATATTCAAGAGTTCTTCGCTGGCGTTTCGCGGCTTTCTGTGGGGCTTGTGCGTGCCGGTGGCGGCCCTGATGGCCGAGGCGGCATGGGAAGGGTACACGGCCTTGCGGCGGGGAGCAAAGGCCCGTTGAAAATTTGTCATCCCGAGCGTAGCGAGGGATCTGTAGTTCTTCAATCGGCAGCGAACTGCGGATCCCTCGCTTCGCTCGGGATGACAATCCTTAATAAGTACCGACAAATTCTAAATAAGTATTGAAGTCTGAAAATGGAACAACTGGCTTTTACCGCACTTCTGAATCGTTTGTTCGGCGCGCCCGTGCTGGCGTTGCTGCAAGCGCTGCACATTCATCCAAAGCATCCGGCGACTCCGATCACGAACAGCTTCGCGATGGAACTGCTGGTGGTACTGCTGCTGACGATATTTTTCATTGCCGTGCGCACGCGGCTCTCGGTCGAGCGGCCGGGTACGCTGCAGCACACGATGGAAGGCATCCATGGGTTCGTCAATAACATGGCCAGCGAGACGATCTCGCATCATCCGGAGCAGTTCGTCCCGTATCTGACCGCGCTGGGGCTGTTCATCCTGAGTTGCAATCTGATTGGACTGGTGCCGGGCCTGGAATCGCCCACGGCAGTGCCGATTGTGCCGCTCGGATGCGCGCTGTTCACGTGGTTTTACTATCACTTTCATGGTGTGCGCGCGAATGGGCCGGTGGGATACCTGAAGCATTTCATGGGGCCGCAAGAGGGCATGCCGCTGGCTGTCCGGTTGTTCTTGCCGGTCCTGTTGTTCCCGATTGAGCTGTTCAGTCATGCGGCCCGCGTCCTGTCATTGACTGTCCGTCTTTTCGCCAACATGTTTGCCGGGGAGATGGTCACGTTGGTGTTCTTTTCGCTCATACCGCTGGGCATCCCGATTGTTTTCGAGGGCCTGCACGTCGGCGTGTCGTTTATTCAGACGTACATTTTCGTGCTGCTGGCCTGCGTGTATCTGGGTGAGGCGACGGCGCATGAGCACTAAAGAAGGTCTCAGGTCTTAGGTGTCAGGTCTCAGGAAATTCAACTGCAAGGTTTTTCTGGGACCTGAGACCTGACAACTGACACCTCGCCTTTCAGCGTGAGGGCGCCGGCTTATTCGCACGGCGTCAACCACCCACTGGGGGCAATTCATTAAGGAGAAACAAAATGCGGAAAATCGTGATGTTGTTGTTCGTGATGATGATGTTCTCGGTCCTGGCTGTCCCGGCGTTCGCGCAGACGGGCGCAGGCGCGGCTGGTTCGACCAACTGGTTGGCAATCACTTCTGGTTTCGCGATCGCCATCGCATCCGGGTTGGCGGCGCAGGGCCAGGGGCGTGTCGCGTCGGCGGCGTGCGAAGCGCTCGGACGCAATCCGGCCGCGCGCGCGGGCATTCAGGTGGCGCTGATTCTTGGCCTCGCCTTTATCGAGTCGCTGGTGCTGTTCGCGCTGGTAATTATTTTCGTGAAGGTGGTATAAGCGAGTTGGCGGTTTGTTGGTTTGGGAAAGGCCTCTGCCTGCGCGGGGGCTTTTTCTTTGCGGCAGAATCGGTGCGCGTGAGTGACAGGTACAGCCAGACGCGGCAAGCCGCGTCTCTACGATAACTTTTGAAGCTGGCTTCGAGTGCTCTGGCGTCATCGCACCCGCACTTCCTGAGACCTTAACACCTGAGACCTGAGACCTTGCTTTAGACCTTGCGTTCGCCGTCCCAGTTGGCGGCGCGATTGTCGGGGACTTTTTGCAGGGCCTCGACCAGGACGCGGCGGAGGCGGTAGCGGCTGTCGAGGTCCATGCTGACGAACTCGAAACCGATTTCGTTGACGCGGGCGCGGCGGAGCAGAACCTCGCCGCGGATCTTTTTCACACCCAGAGAAATTTCTACGTGGGCTTCGGAGCCGACGCGGAGATTATCGCTGCGCGTGCCCATGCCGCCGCCGAGACTCATCTCCCGCATGACGATGTTCGACTTTCCCCAGGAACTGGAAAGAACGGCGGAGAGAGTGCGCGGCAAGATGATGCGTTCGTAGCGGCGCTGGCGGACCCAGGGACATCCGGGGCCGGAATCAAGCGGCGCGATGGCGAGTTCGCCGGCATCGAGGCCGCTGTCGGCGAGAGCCTGGGTGCCGTAGCGGGGATCAATCTTGGAGAGCGCCTGAATGGCGGCGATTCTCAGTTCACGGTGCTGGCTGTAGCCGAAGAGTTTCTTGTCTTCGACGATGGTACGCAGAACGGAGACAGCCTCGATGTCGCGCAAACGGCCGAGTGACTCGATGGCTTTCAGTTGGACGAACGGGGGACGGTGCTGGGCTTCGCCGGCGGTGGCGAGCGCAATCAGGCTGGCACTGGCGCTGCGGTCCTGGCTCATGCCGATCTCGTCGATGGCCTCGGGCAGGATGAGGGAGTCGAGCAGTTCGAGCAGTTCGACCAGGGTGCGTCCGCGGTCGGGTGCGGCGCCGTAGGCGATCTGGCGAACGATGACGTCCTGATAAAAGCGGTTGAACTCGCCCATGCGGGAGGGCAGCAACTCCAGCAACGTGGTTACGGCGAGGCGGCTCAACAGGCCGACGGTGGAGGCAGCCTGGCGGGGCTGGCCGGTGCGCAGGATGTCGCGCAGATCGTCGACGGCGGGTTGTCCGAGTTCGCCGACGAGTTCGACGATGCGATCGCATTCGACGCGTTTCTGCGCGCGGAAGAAGCGGTCGGCAAGATGTTCGACGGAAGTTCTGGGAAGCTGCTGCAGGACGTTGACCAGGTCCTCGGGCACCTGATCGGCGTTGATGGCTTCCTCGATCATCTCGGGCAGGCGATTTTCGATGCCGACGCGGGAGCGGAGATCCTGCGCCAGGGCTGGCCGTTGGTGGGCCACACTTTCGAGCGAGTAGCAGAGTTCAGCGACGGCTTTGTACTTTCTGCGGGTGCAGGCCTCCTGCCCGAAGCGCGCGAAGGCGGCGCCCAGCAGACTCTGGATCTCGGAATCGCTTTCCTTCCCCAGTTTTTCGCCGATCATGGCGAGGGCATTGGGCATGACTTCCTCGGGCGCGGTGGCATAGAGGTCGGCGAGTTGAGACAGTCCGATGGCGGTCTTGCGGCGGGGATCGGCATTTTTGGCGTCGAGGCCAGCGCAGTAGTTGGAGAGAATTTTGGCGGCGATCTCATTGTCGTCGCGCTCAAAAAGGATTTCGACGAACTGGCGAATGTTGCGGGGCGGCACGCAGGCGGCTTCGCTGGAGAGCAGAACGCTTCTCTTGCCGGCTTCGGGAATCTCGGCCCAGAACATGCGGTCGAGAATGTCGGCGTGGGAATCGACGAGGATGCCGGCCTTGGACATTTTATCTTCCTGCACTCGCAGGATCTGGCGGAGCGTGTCCATCTGCCGGCTCATGTGCTCCATCATGTCGTGGACGGCGTTGACCTTGACTTCGCCGCGCTGATAGCGGTCGAGGGCGAATTTAATCGCCATGCTTTCGGCGGCCTTCATCAGAAGCGGGGTGTCATTGCTGCTGTTGGCGTTGTCCTGAGAAGTCTGCTTGGCCAGGCTTTCGAGCAACTGGGCGAGATTGACCTTGGCGCCTTCGGGCGCCTTGCCCAGTTCGACCTGGAGTTTTTCCGGGGAAGCGTTGGGATCCTGCATCGCCTGGCCAAAATGGGTGAGCAAGCGAATGGTCTGGATGACTTCCTCTTCTTGTAAGGGAACGACGCCGCCGGTCCAAGTTCCGCCCGAGGATCCGCCGGACGATCCGCCGGATCCCGTCCCCGTGCCGCCGGGAATGGGGACGGTGGGGACGCTGCCGAGGGGCGCACCGCCGGGCGTGCCGGAACCGCCGCTGCTCGCTCCCTGCGCGGCGGCGATCAACTGCAGAAGTTTCTGCGGGTCATTGAGCCACTGCTTGAATTCGGGGCCCAGGGCCTGGGCGGCGAGTTGGGCGGCGATGGAATATTCGCCGGTGGCGGGATCGGCGGCGACGAACTTGACTTCATTGATGCGGATGGAGGAATCCTTGTTATCGCCCAAGGTTTCCTTAATCTGCTTGGCGAAGTCCTGCGCTTTGGAGCCGCCCATGGAAAAGGCGCGGACCAGGCGGGTAAAGTCCTCGAGCGTGACCTTGTTGGAGAACAGGATGCTGGAGAGTCCGGCGGCGGTCAGCAACTGGGCGAAGCTGCGCTCGGCCTGTCCGGCTTCGAGCGGAATGCCATCGAGAAGAAGTTTGTTGTCGGAGACGCCGAGCAGAAAACCAGTGTCGCCGCTTTTGGGCAGCGCCTGCTGGAGTTCGCTCCAGGCCGTCAGGAACTGGCCCTCGGTGCGCTTGTGGTTCACTCCATACAGCCGGGTGTACTTGATCAAAATATTGAGGCTGTGGAGGAAAGACCGAGCGGACGCGCTGCGGGCGTCGGTTTGAGCAGCGTTAACGATGACAGCCTCCCCTCAGTGTATGGAGCGTTGGCAATAAGACTAAGCGGGAAAGTGACCTAATGCACGATTACGGAGGTAATTGAACCGAACCGGAGGGACGGGCGCGGGCGAGTACGCGGACGGACAGGTCCTTTGGGGTGCGCGCGCGCTACACTGGTGCGCGGGCTCAGTAGCCAGTAGCCAGTACCGAGCCATGAAGCCTTTTGGATTCTTGGTGCGCTACGCGGGAGACGCGGCAAGCCGCGCCTCTACGGGAAAAGACGAATTCTGATGAAGATTGGCGTGCTTTTTTTTGGCGTATTGAAAGACCTGGTCGGACGGTCCGGCGAGACCCTTGATCTGCCGGAAGGGGCGCGGGTGCGGGATGTACTCTTCCGTTATGCGCGCCAGGCGCCGCGCTTTGAAGCGATGGTACCGTCGCTGGCGATTTCGGTGAATCGGGAATATTCGGGAGCGGACCGGGCGCTGCGCGAGGGTGATGAAGTCGGGCTGTTGCCGCCGGTGAGCGGCGGGTCGGCGGAAGGCGGCAACGACGAAGTCCGGGGCGAGGTTCGAGGCGAAGTCCAGGGCGAGGTTGGGATCGTCCGCGAGCGGATTGATCTGGAGGCTGTGGTTGGGCGGTTGAAGCGTCCGGCGGATGGCGCGGCGGTGATTTTCGACGGCGTGGTGCGGGACAACACGCGTGGGCGGCGCACTCATTATCTGGACTATGAAGCCTATGAAGCGATGGCGCTGAAGCAGATGGAAACTCTGGCGATGGAGGCGCGGGCGCGTTTTGGGGTGCGGGGAGCGTCGATCATCCACCGGCTGGGGCGGCTGGAGATCGGGGAGACGAGCGTGCTGATCGTGGTGGCTGCGGCGCACCGGGGCGCGGCGTTTGAGGCCTGCCGGTGGATCATTGACACGCTGAAGAGGACGGTGCCGATCTGGAAGAAAGAATATTTTGAAGATGGAGCGGTCTGGGCGGACGGGGAGCCGTTTCCCGAAGAAATTCGATCGCCGGGAGGCACAGCGGGCGAGCGGCCTGCATCCAAATGATTGTTCTAGTGAAGGTTTCAAAGTTTCAAGGTTGCAAGGTTTCAGGGAAAAGGCGAGTGCTGTTGAGGTTTAACCTTGAAACTCTGAACCCTTGAAACCTGGAAACCTGGAATCTTTCCATGAAGCGCATCCGACGCGTCTTATTCTTCCTCTCGGTCATTTGCACCACCTCCCAGTTGCTGGCGGAGGAACCGGCAACCACGCTCAAGGTGGACGTGAAGCTGGTGAACGTGTTCGTAACGGTGACGGATGCGCGTGGGGCTCCGCTGGCGAACCTGCAGAAGGAAAATTTTCTGCTGAAGGAAGACGGCAAAGAGCAGAAGATCGCGATCTTCAGCCGGGAATCGGCGCTGCCGCTGTCGATTGTGCTGATGGTGGATACGAGCCTGAGCACAAGAAAGGATCTGCCGCTGGAGCTGATCTCGGCGCGCAAGTTCGCGCACGCGATTGTACGGCCGCAGGACGGACTGGCATTGTACAAGTTCAGCGAGGAAGTGAGCGAACTGGTGCCGTTCACCTCCGATTTGAAAAAGATCGACGCCGGAATCGACCGGGTGCGCAATGGCTCGGCAACGGCTCTCTACGACGCGATTTTTCTGGGATCGCAGGCGCTGAACCGGCGGCAGGGAAGAAAAGTGATGGTGGTGATCACCGACGGCGGCGACACGGTGAGCCAGGTGAACTACAAAGAAGCTCTGCGCTCGGCACAGGAGGCGGAAGCGATTATTTATAGCATCATCATCGTGCCCATCGAAGCCAGCGCGGGACGAGACACGGGCGGCGAGCACGCGCTGATTCAGATCTCATCGGACACGGGCGGGAAGTATTACTACGCCACGTCGCTGCCGCAACTGGACGACGCTTTCCGCCAGATCGGCGACGAACTGCGAACGCAGTATCTGCTGGCGTACTATCCGTCGCAGCGCTATTCGGATTCGGAATTCCGTCAACTGCGGGTGGACCTGACGAACGCGCCGCCGGGAGGTCCGTATCAGTCGCACTATCGCGCCGGATACTACACGCGCAAGGGGACGTTCTAAAGGGGCAGCGACTGCGCTCCCGGATCGTAACCCCGGTCAATTCCGTTGCCGCCGAGGTACGTCGAGTAGACGAGGGCGCTGCCGTCGGCATTAATGTTGGATGTACAATGTGCTGAGAAATCGCTCCCCACGGTAGGAGGTCCGCCGTGAAACTCCCTGCTATCTCTCTTTCTTTCGTTTTGCTTGCGGCATCTTTACTTCTGGCGCAGACAAGGATCCCGCCCGGAGTGCGGCAGGCGGATCAAGTCGAGGCACAGACGGAAAAGAGCATCCCCCCTCCGATCGTGCAGCGTGCTCATCTTGACGTGGCCAAGCTCGTCCAGGAGGCCGACGAACTGGCCAGGATTGCCCAAACCATCCCTCCCGATGTCGCGAGCATTCAAAAAGGAATGCTGCCCAAGGACGTGATCGAGAAGCTCAAGCAGATCGAGAAACTATCCAAGCATCTGCGAAGCCAAATCAATCCATAAGTGCCTGGGGAGGCCTCTCGATCGAATGCCGAGCCATTTCAAAAACAAACGAGCCACCAGTCTGGGACTGGTGGCTCGAAATGCAGTTTGCAGCAGTGCCTAGAAGGTCAGACGCAGACCCCACTCAATTACCCGGGGCGCGCCCAAGCCGAACACGCCGGTTCCTGCTCCGATGCGGAACGTCTGAGCACTCGGGCTTCCCGCGACAACGCTGTTAATCGAGCTGCCTCCCTCGTTGAGCCAACCGGTCATCACGCCTGGCGGAAGGTTAAAGTTGGAGAAGTTGAATATGTTGTAGATATTAATGCTCGGTTCGAGGGTGAATCGCTCGTGGATACGGTAAATCCAGCTCGCCTTGAAATCGAAGGCCCTGACCCACGGAAACACCATCTGGTTGGCCGGAGCCGTAGAGAGCGTCGGAGCGACGGCGCCAATCGTGTTCAATTGTGCCGCCGTGAACAGTCCGTTACTCACCAGCACTTGGCCTGCCGGCGTTGGCTGGCCGGCAACAGTCGTGTTGTAGTTGTTGATGGCTGCGTTCATTCCGCTGACACCGAAGTCACGCATGAACGATCCATTCTTCGTGCCGGGCAGCGGGTCGCTCCAGACGCCACTTCCCGTGAAGTCCGTCTGGAAGTTCTGTCCCGCGACGCCCGTGGTGCCGACGATTGCCGGGCTGGAGAGCGGGCTGTAAAAGTGAGCCATGATCCCTAAGTGGAAGCCATAGGGCACTTCAAAGGACCCGCCGAATGAGATTTGATGCGTGCGGTCGAGCAGCGACGGCCCCATGTACCTGAGCGGGTGATCGTTGTCCGCAGCATTCAGAACGAAGTCCTGATCGTTGGAGGCCACCGGATTCGACGGCGCGAAGTTGCCTTGGGCCGCCAGCGGGTTGATAAAGCGCGCAAGCTGGTAGGAGATCTGGAAGTTTGACGACTTCACTCCCGGCAGCGGGTTCTTAACGTTCTGCGCCAGTTTCATCTGCAGGGCGTTGAACACCGAACGACTAATCGGCTCCAGCAGGCCCATTTGACCATACCGGGGATTGATTCCGCCGAAGGCGCAGCCATAGCCAAGTGGAGTCCCTTTGGGACCAAGCGGGCTCGCGGCCGGAGTAACTGCATCGAAGCATGACGAGCCCACGTCCAACGGAGATCCCAGGCCGAACGCCGCAAAATCAGCGATGGTTGCCGACCCCGCCGGAGTTGTAGATGTCGCAGGATGCAGGCCAGGGCAACCGGCAGTACCAATGGCCCCGGCCAGGGAAGACGCGCCGCAGGCGCCTACGGTGTTGGTAATGGCGGCCTGCGCCGAGGTCGCGTTGAAGTACTTGGTCGATCCGGCGTGGTTGATATCAATACCGAGCAGGGCGTGGGTTTCCACGTTCCGCAAGAAGTCCGCGCTGAAAATCAATCCGTGGCGGATTTCATGCTGGATTCCGAAGTTTATCTGCACCGAGCGCGGGCTCACGTAGTTGGGCGCGAACATATACGCGGGTTCGTTGAGGCCCTCGCCCAGAGCCGTGCCAATGTAATTCGGGTTCGCGGCCGTCAGACTGAACGGCGTGTCGGCCTGATACTGTGTCTGAAATGCTGCGAGGGCGGCGCCTGCTTGGCCGAAGGTCTCCGCGCAGTAATTTACTTGGCCGCCCGGCGACGACGGATCGTTTCCCACGGATATGGTTCCGGATGGAACAGCCACCGGAAGCGCACTGCCCCCATAGCAAGCGACGGGATATGCCAGGAACGCGCCGCTCTTCAAGCGCAGGGGCCGGTCAAAGAGAACGTTGTTAAAGATCACGTTCTCGTAGAACAACCCGATGCCCGCGCGAATGCTGGTCTTGCCATTGCCCTTCGGATCCCAGGCCATTCCCAACTGCGGAGCAAAGTTCTTGTTGGGCTGCTGCACCGGATTTCCGTATCCCGGGAAGGCAGCGTTCCATTCCGGAATGGCGCCCAAATCGCTGTCGGTTCTGCCCGTGTCGCGTTCCCAACGCAAGCCCGCGGAGACGGTCAGATTCTTCCGCACCTTCCAGGAGTCGCCAATATATAGAGATATCCGATTGTCTGGACCCAAGCCGCCGGCGGGGAACCCGAACGCAGGCGCTGTGGTCGAAAAGCCCTGACCGTTTCCGAGAATAGTCTCGAAGTTATAATAATTGAGCGGATTGGAAGCAGTCGTCCCATCCGGGCCTACCGGGCAAGTTGCGGAGACAGGTTCGCAATAGTTACCGGCCCCGGGCGAGCCGTACACCTGCGGATCAATCTTAAAGAAGCTGGCAAAGCCGCCGCCCTGAATGTGGTTCCAACCGAAACCAAAACGAATGATGTGCTTGCCAATATTCTTGCTGCCATCATACTTGAGCTGGTGATCGCTTTGCGGGGTGCTTTGAGGTGCCAAATAATTCGGGCCTACCGTGAAGCTTCCGATGTTGATGCTGACCGGAAAGTTGGCCAAGGGCAGGCTCGTCCCCCGCGTGGCGTCCAAAATCTCGTTCTGGAACTTCAGGTATGAGAAGCGGATGGTGTGGGTGAAGCTGCCAGTGCTGAAGTCCAAGCCCACTACATGATTCCGCGTGTAATCCTTGTTTTGGTAAACCTGGAAACTGGAAGGGAAGAAGGTCGCGTAGACCTTGTTCTGGAAATAGTTGTAGCGATAAAACAAACGCGCGGTTTTGGTCAGGGCATAATCCACACGGCCCATCAACTCACCCTCTTTGAAAGGAGCCGGGAAGGTTCCGGAATAGGAATCGAGCGGAGCCGATTCCAGCACCGGTGCGGCCAGGTGTTGCAGGGTACGCTCGCCGTCCAAGAAGAAGAACAGCTTGTCTTTAATGAACGCACCACCGAAGTTCCCGCCGTCTTGATTCCGTTGATAAGGTGAGGATAATCCCGGAGGCGTTGGCAGGCCCGCGGCTCCGACAGCGCTGTCGCGGTAGAAGCCGAAGGCTTCGCCGTGATACGTGTTGGTGCCCGACTTCGTGATCACGTTGACCGCGCCGGAGGAAGTCAAATCGTTCGAGAGATCCAAACTGGACTGCGCCAGCGAGAACTCCTGGATCGAGCTGGCAGGGATATCTTCGGTCGTGGTACCGACCGTCTCGTCGCTAATATCCACGCCATCGACATTGATGCGGGCGGTGCGGCCAAAACGGCTGCCGAACGAGATCGAAGAGTAGCCGACTTTGGTTGGGTCAAAATTCGTGCCGTCCTGAATCTGGACACCGGGTTCGAGTTGCGCCAGATCGAGGAAGTTGCGGCCGTTCACCGGCAAGGTTTCGATCTGCGTGGCAGTCAGGACGCCTTGCACCGTGGCCTGCTCGGTGTTGACCTGAACTGCGCTGGCCTGCACCTCAACCACCGTGCTTTCCGAGCCGATTTCCAGTCTCACGCTGCCGTTGGCAGTGTTGTCCACGAGGACGTTCAAGGATAACTGCGCCGTCTTGAAGCCCTTGGCCTCGACGCGCGCCGTATAGACGCCCGGAATCAGTGCGCCGGAAGAATACGACCCCGACCCGCCGGTGTTGGCGTGGATCGTCTGTCCCGTGGGGCCCGTAATCGTGACTTTGGCGTTTGCGACGACTGCGCCGGTTGCGTCGGTCACGGTCCCTGCGATACTGCCGTTCGAAACCGTGATCTGGGCCAATGCCACAGCCGAGAAAAGCAGTGCAAAAGCGGTGATGAGCGCCAGCAGGCTAAATCGTGCGCTGCATCGGGGAGAATTGAGCTTCAACATCGTCCACCTTCCTTTCGGAATATTCATAACAAATGTCGTCCTTTCAGAAATCGTTTTGCTGCCAATCGAACCGCTTCCCCAAGCGAAGCGTGGTGGCAGCTAGCCGACAGGAGAATCTAGGTCCGATCTTTCACCACGGGAGGCCTAGACAACGTCGAAAGACGGATTAAGTAGATGCGCTACCTATCGTAGGGTCAACACAATGCAATTTGTCATCCACTGTTGAGACGAGACGGATAATTCCGATTAGTTAGATTTGTTTTCAACTATTTACATGGATTTGTCCCGGATATTGTTTAGCCCACTCGGGCATTGCAAATACCGAATACTGTATTTCTTGTTATGAAACAATGGATGGTATTCGGAGCGGGGCTACCGACTGATTTGACAGGTCAGCTTCATTCTTGGGTCGGCTCAGGCTCAACCCACCGAACCGCCGGATGCGGAACTGCTTGTGCGCTGGAGTGGGAGGGGCGAGCGCGCGACCGCTCCCCTATCCCGATTTGCGCTTCGAGAAGCAGCCGGAGCTGGTTTGGACCGCGGTTTGGGAACTGGCCCCGAAAAACTCATACATCGCCCCGGAGAACTGGGCGCATCTAGTAAACTGTTCTATTCGATTTCAGTCGAAAATCATTGCAGTGGAAAAACTAGACCCTTAGACGCGGAATCGCTTCCAGGTTCTACTTGAGGTTCTGCCCCCAGGAGAGTGGCACTTTGTTCGATTGCTCTGGCTTGCATGTTCGTCGTTCTCTGCCCATTTCTTTATTGCTCGTCGTTTCGCTCACTGCCGCGCTCACGATTTCGTTGTGGGCGCAGGAATCGACCCAGGAAAATCCGACCACCGGCACCATTCAAGGTACGGTGCGGGATGACGACGGCAAAGCCGTGGAAGGGGCGCGGGTTTTCTACAGTTCGAAGGCCACCGAAACCAGGGGCGTGACGCGCTCCGGCAAGGACGGCACATATGTTTCCGAGCCGGTGCCGCCGGGCGCTTATGTGGTGCGGGTGGAAGGCCGGGACATGCTGCCGGTCGAGAGCAGCGTGAACGTGGTCTTGGGGGCGGCGGTCACGGCGGATTTCAAGCTGGAATGGATTAGTCCGGGGCCGGTGCGGCTGGAGAGTAAGTTCAGTGGCGAGGTTAACGACAAGCTGCCGATTGACGGGCGGAACTATCTGAATGCGGGGCAGTTTGAGCCGGGTGTGCAGGCGGTGGATGGAAGGATTCTTGATCCGGGCAAGAGTGGGTTTCAATCGCTCTCGATCAACAGCCAACTGGGACGAACGACGCACTACGACATGGATGAAGTCGAGGCAATGGATGAGACCCGGGGCGCGTCCACGCTGAACCTGCCGGCGGAGGCGGTGCGCGAAGCGATCGTCTCGCGGGTCACGCCGGAGTTGTTTCAGTCGCTCAACGCAAGTGGAGCGGTGCGGGTGACGACGCGCTCGGGCGGAGATGAATGGCACGGCAATCTGTTTGGCAATCTGCGCGACCGGATCGCCGGCCTGGCGGGGTTTCCGTCAGGAAGTCCGAAGTACAGCCGGCAGCAATATGGATTTGGGGCGGGCGGCGCGGTGATCAAGAACAAGGCGTTTCTATTCATCGGCGCGGAACGCAGCAAGCAGGACGGTGTTTTGCCGTTCCTGCTGGGATTCCCAGCTTTCAGCGGGACGAGCCTGCGGGACGCTTATTTTCGCGAGAACATGCTGACGGCGCGGCTGGATTATGACGTCAACGAAAACATCAAGTGGTTCGTGCGGCTCAGCTACGACAACGCAAACCAGATCGGGCCGCCGGACAGCCAGTCGAATTTTCGCAATCAGCTCAACGTTCCGGCTGCGGTGTTTGGGCTGGATTGGAACCGGGGACGGTTTGTGAACAGCGCGCGCTTCGGCTATCAAAAGATGGTGAACGCGATTAATCCGGCGCTGAGCGATTCGACGATTCTGGCGGCGCCTTTTCACATGCAGCTAGGATCGTATGGACTGGGGCCGACCGTGGCGGGTCCGCGACAGACGATTCAACGCGATCTTCTCGGGCGCTACGACAGCAGCACGATTTATAAGTTGTATAACACGATACGTTTCGGGGGAGCGATTCATCGCATCGCGCAGGGTGATTTTTATTCACCGGGAAATTATGGTCCGTCGGTGAGCAGTTCGAATGGACTGGACGTGATCGCTGCCATCAATAGCAACCCGAACCTGTTGCCCCTTTACCCAGGCGATCCGCGCGGAGCTGCGGACAATCCGCTGAACTATCCGGTGGGCACGGTCGCGATTTTCAACGGGCTGGGAAATTTCAGCGAGAACTCGGCATTCAACCGCTCGAGCGGCGGACACTTCGACACGCGGCTCGAAGGGTACCTGGGCGACACCTTCAACCTGTTTCCGAACCTGAACATTAGTTTTGGTGTGAATTATGTGCGCGACAGCGGGCGCACCAACAGCGATCTCTCGGCGACGCCATGTTCGGCGATCAATCCGACGATCGTGAAGACTCCACCATGCACGAGTGGCTTGATTCTCGATCAGTTCGGTCTGCTTCCGAACGTTGGTTTGAATGCGCACCAGAATCTGGGCGAGAGCGTGAACCAGCCGAACTGGAATTTCGCTCCGCAACTCGGTGTGGCGTGGGATCCGGGACACAATGGGCGGACGGTGGTGCGGGCGAGCGGCGGGCTGTTCTATGACAATTTTCTGCTGCAGAATGCGTATCAGGATCGCATCAATCGCTTGTCGAACGGGCAATACAACCGCAGCCTGACGCTCTGTCCTACGGGATCGGTGCTGTTTCCGAACGGATCGGTGGTGAGTTCCGTGGATTCGCTGGATATCGCGACGCAGATTTGCGGACAGCCGATCGGTACGGTTTCGACGGCGATTCAGGATCTGCAGTCGCAATTCCTGGCGGCGCAGTCGGCGGTGACGGGCGGACAGAATGTGTACTCGCTGGCGAACAGCGTGGCGAATTTTGGAGGCCTGCTGGCCCCCGGTTTCAGGACGCCGCGGGTGGTGCACATGTCCGCTGGAATTCAGCATCAACTGGGGGAGCGCGGCATGTTCTCCATCGACTATGTGCGCGAGCTCGGCACCCAGTTCCCGCTGGGGATTGACACCAATCACGTGGGCGACGCGGGCTTCCTGACGGACGGCGCCAATACCAACCCCTTGCTCAATACCTATGCGGCGGAGCTGTCGGCGATCAATGCGACTGTGACAAAAGTCGGATGCCCGCAGGCAACTTTTGCTGGCGTCGGGGTCCACGGTTCGCAGATCGGTTCACAGACTTCCGTGAATTGTTATTTGAACGCAGTGCCGGGTGCGACTATCGCGGATTTCGCGCGCCAGGGGCTGGATTCGTCGAATGCGTTCTGCGGACCGTTTCCCTGCTCGGTCTTGGGCAAGCAGCAGGCGGCGTTCGGCGGGATCAATCCGGCGGTGGGATCGAACATCATGTACTTTCCGAGCGGACGGTCGCAGTATCAGGGTTTGCACCTGGCGTACAGAGGGGTCAGCGGAGAGAACCCGATGCGGCAAGTGCGGCGGCTGGAAGTGGCGTTTGGATATGCGTGGTCGCGCTATCGCAGCAACATCGCGGAGCCCAACGGCAGCGGCGGAGATTATTCGCTGATGAACGTGGCGGAGGATTACAACCGGCCGCACCGCGGACATTGGGGGGCCTCGGGGCTGGACCGGACGCACCAGCTTACCTTTACTCCGACGGCGGATTTACCGCACGGGTTGCGGCTTTCGATGATTGCGCATCTGGCGTCGCCGCTTCCGCTGAGCGCTTATCTTCCGCAACAGGATGGCGGCGGAGTGCCGGGGGAAATCTTCCGCAGCGACCTCACCGGTGACGGCACAGTGGGCGATCTTTTGCCGGGGTTTATCGGAAGCACGGGAAAATACTCGACCAGCAAGTTGACCCGGTCCATCGCGTTTTACAACAGCACGTTCGCCGGAAAACTGACGCCGGCGGGGCAGGCGCTGGCCAATAACGGTTTGTTCACCGGCCAGGAATTGGTGGCGCTGGGCGCTTACTCGCCGCTGATTCAAGCGCTGCCGGGGCATTATGCCGAAGCGACCTGGCTCAAGACCATGGATCTGCGGTTGAGCCGGCCGTTCCAGGTTGGGGAGCGGGTGAAGCTGGAGCCGAATGTCTCCGTGTTCAACCTTTTCAACTGGGCCAACTTCGGAGGCGCGGGGAACCAGCTCAGCGGTGTGCTCAACGGCGCGCCCGGCAGTTCGCTGAACAACGCGAGTTCGGCGGGATACTGCGGCAGCTCAACCACTTACTGCACTTCGCGGCTGGATCGGGTTCTGCCCGGTTCGGGCACGTATGCGAACGGGGCGCCGCGGCAAATGGAGTTCGGAGTGCGCATCACGTTCTAGCAGGCTGCGGAAAACTCACAAAGAAAAACTCACAAATGTGTGCATCACCGTGGAAGAGCGGCCCTTCAGGGCCGCGTAAGCCCGGTGAAATCAGCGTGGGCTTTTAGAGTCGGTGTCGCAACCCCAAGCGCAGGAAAAAAGTGGAACGCGCCACGGCTCCAGCCGCGAAGCGGCGACACAGGAAAGCCCGGCACGTCAGTGCCGGGAAACAAAAGTGGAACAAAGTCGAGTCCCGGAGGGACGGCACCGAGTTGCGACACAGACTCTCTCAGCCGTGCCACTCCGGACCGCCAAACATGCGGGCTTTAACCCCTGAGGGCCCCGGCAGTTTACCCCTTCGGCTCATTATGAGATGGCTTCTAGCTTGTTTTCAGTGCCAGCTTTAGCCGCTGCGGTGAGACTGCGGCGCAGACGATACTTTTTCCGCAGCCTGCTAGGGTTCTTGCCGAAGCTGGGCCAAAACATTTTCGCCTTGATGCCGATGTTTTGCGCTAAGAGCGCAAAGTTTTTATCTTCCCAAGATTTTTTTCGCAGGACCGGATTATTAACTTGACTTAGTTTGGAAATGCGCTAAGCTTCATGCGTCAGCGTGGGTGGCTACGCTTCCCCAGTGGAGCCTCACTGAGTTCGGATCGTGCAAACTTCAAAATTTTGAACAAAACTCCCAGGAGGAAATTCCTTCGAACGTCCGGTCAGACAGGAAGCCTTAAACGGCCTCGGTTCGTAATGGGGATATCTTCTTGGCCTCACAACATTCCCTCTCAGGGGAAGGAGAAAATTTCATGCAAAACCAGAATTGGAGTTTCTTAAGCAAAGTAATCGTTGTAGCGGCAGTTACAGTATTGGTCGTGAGCTTCTCAACCTTCGTGGCGGCGCAGAACGAGCGCACTCCAGAGCAACCGGGGGCCGAACAAGCACCAGCGCCGTATCAGGCGCCTCCGGCGGCGACTGTTAGGGCGCAGGGCACCGTGATCACCCCAGCGAGCAGCGTCGCGCGTCCCGAGGATGCCGGCTTAAGAGCTCACACTAACCTCCTGCTTTTCGCTCCCGCTGGCCGCGAGATGTCGTCCATTAGCCCGGAAAACACCTATGCTGAGTATCCGGCATCGCTGGCCTGCGTTTACAAGGTTGGCCCAGCCTACGCGGGATGCGTTCCGGCCGGCGGCAGCGGCCACGCCTCCGGCGGTTGGGGCGCGATCGCGTTGGTGGACGCCTATGACGACCCGAATGCGTTTTCCGACTTGGTGTATTTCTCGACCTTTTTTGGCTTAACAAAACCAACAGCAAAAACCTTCATAAAGGTCTATGCCAACTCGAGCTTCGGCTCTCTTGGCGGCCTGACTGCCAGCTGCAGCGGCACGCCCCCAGGCAATACGAGCTGGGGCCTGGAGGAGTCTCTGGACATCGAATGGGCACACGCCATGGCACCCGCCGCGAAGATCATTCTGGTCGAGGCCTGCAGCAATAGCTACAATGACCTGCTCTATGCCGAGGCTGTGGCCGGCATAAAGGTGAGTTCCTACGGCGGTGGCGATATCTCCAATAGCTGGGCAAGTGGAGAGTTCTCAGGTGAAGTCGGCACAACCGACGACTTCTTCTACCGCTACTACTGGAAGAACATCACCTATTTTGCGTCCGCTGGCGACGCTGGATGGGGCGCTGCCTATCCCAGTTCTTCGCCGTGGGTAATCTCCGCAGGCGGTACCACCGTCAACCGCGACGCGAACGGGAATTTCTTAAGTGAGAGCTGCTGGTCTGGTTCAGGCGGCGGCGTAAGCGCCTATGAACTCTGGCAAAGCCCGCCGAATATCCTCAACGGGATGGGACCGTGGACTAACTTTCAGTATGAACTGGCTGGGCAGGGAGCGCGACAAACTCCTGACATGTCATTTGACGCCGATCCTGCGAGCGGCGTGTGGGTCTACGATACCTATGGGGGCGGCGCCTGGTATGTCGTAGGGGGCACTAGCGTATCCTCACCTGCACTGGCCGGCATCGTCAACGCCTCCAACAACAGGTTCGGGCAGGCTCCTCCGGGAGGCGGCTACTACCTCGCCCACGAGAACGACTACACCTATTCTCAACTCTACGCGTTCACCGCATACAAGACAAACTTCTACGATGTCACAACGGGATCGAACGGCACCGGCCACAACGCTGGTACAGGCTATGATCAGTGCACCGGCATCGGAAGCCCGCGGGGCAAACTCGGGAAGTAACCTTTCTGCGGGCAGTTTAAGAATGGCAGTTCTTCAGGGGCCCTGCTTAGGCAGGGCCTCTTCTTTTTTCCCTGTTGTTGTTCTGGGCTGGCCCGGGTTCACAACGCGATATCGGTTGCTGGGAAGCGCCTTGGGGTGGCGTGTACCGGAATCTCGCGCTCGCCCCCGGGGATCCAGTCTTGCCGGACGAAACAGTGGCTTCGTTCAACAGCCCTTCCCGCCCCTGGATGAGCATCCTACTGCGTTCATGGGCGTTGCCCTTCCGCGCCGCCCAGCGTAGAAGTACCCATGGCTTCGAATCTTCGCACTAGAGCGGTTCTCGATTTGCTATATAGGGAGTCGGGAACGGGTAGGGCACGGCCTCAGCCGTGCCGTCAGGAGTCGCAACGGGTTCCGGCTTTAGCCGCTGAGGGTGCGCACTACACACCATCACGAAAACCGCACTAATGGGTAGTGATCTTGTCGCTGTACACGATACGCTCGATGGTAGACGCAAAATAGGTCTGGTTGACGTTGCCGGGGCTGCCGGGCGCAGGCGACCCTGAGTCCGGTCGGCTCAGAACCATCAGCACGCGATCGCCGGCCGTGAGTGGCAGCGTGTCAGCCTGCTTTCCATCGGGCAACAAGACGCGGGCACGAGAGACGTCAACCTTGAAGGTCGGCCCCGCGATCACGACCTGTGCATGGATTCCCGGTCCGCCTGGGTAGCCGTCCGGCGTCTTCACAGTCACGAGGGCGCCTTGCATCGTGGTGATACGGCCTTGTATTACGAGGGGCTCGGAAGAGACAGGTTGTCGGTACACCTGGGTTTGAGAATCTGCTCGGACCTCGCGACCCTTCACGCTGCCGAGCACCATCAGGAGCATGCTGGCTGCCAGCAAGGCGTAAATCTTTCGGCTGCGTCTGCGAATTATTGCGTTGGGTCCCATAATACCTCTTCGGGCGGAGATCAATAAGAGATTGTTCCTCAACTTCGGCGGATAGCAGAGAAGTTAATCAGCGCCTTACCCTAGGATACTCCAGGGACGGAAGCCTGCTACCTTAGAAACTCACGGCTGTTTACCGCGATATCGTCCTCGGTACTCCCGACAAAACGCTGTTCACCCCTCCCGACAAGTGCACGCCCTATGAAAAGATGGGCCAAGTAGTAGAAAAAGTAATCAAATAACCTCTTCTGTACGCGTCGGACCTGCGTGGGGACAGCCGCTCCCGGTTGTCTGGCCGGGCAAAGGAGGCAGTGCAGGCGCTGCGCAAGACCGTGGAATTGACTCCGGATAAATAGGGTAGCGGGAGCGGCAAGAGTGTGGGGGCGTTGCGGGTGGAGACACTTCCGAAACGCCCCCATTGTTTGTGGCTTCGTGCCGGGCGTGCGACGTGAGTTTACGCCGGCAGAACGAAGCCCGCGGAACCATGCCCGGGGAACTATGCGCTCACACTCAGGGCATTGCTGGAACTGCTCGTCGCGTTGGAATTGAGCAGGTTCAAAATGAGCTCGTAATTCTTCGCCTGGTTGAGGTTGATGGTGACTTGCTCGGCGTTGCTGCCGTTCTGTCCCTGAGCTGCGTCAATCGAGACCTGCGCTCCTGAACTGCCGCTGCCGAGATTGATCGTGACCTCTTCGGGGGTTGCGGAAGAAGTAGCGGACGAAGAGCTTCCCTGGCCGAGATTGATGACGAGTTCCGGTGTTGCCGATCCACTCGAAGCGCTGGTGCTGGACGCGCCTCCCTGGTTGATGACGATTTCGGGAACGCCGGAGGTGCCGGACGAAGAACTGCTTCCCTGTTCGAGGTTGACGACGAGTTCCGGTGTTGCCGATCCACTCGAAGCGCTGGTGCTGGCCGCGCCTCCCAAATTGATGACGAGTTCGGGAACGGCAACGGGACCGGCCGGTGGCTGGGCGACAGGCGTCACGATGATTGGGAGCTGAATGCCGGGTGGCTGAACCGGCGAGGTTTGGGTGCTGGTCGGCTGCGGAGCGAGATTGATGACGATCTCTGTAACGCCGGAATTGGAATTGTAGGCTGAGATGGCCGACTGGGACTGCTGGTTTTGCCGGCCGAAGGTGGCGGCAAGACTTGCGAAGGCCGACTGGGCTCCGGCAAGATCGCCGTTCTGCAGCGCCTGTCCGATGGCCTGGAAATCCTGGGCGCGATCGGCTCTCGCAAAGGTTTGTCCATTCTTATAGGGACCGCTCTGGCCAAGCGCGGTCAGGGTGGTGAAGTCCTGCTGCGCTGCGGTCAGGTTGCCGGCTTGCAGGTCCTTTCCAAGTTGGGCGAGGTCGGCTTGCCGCTGCTGCCGGTAGGCTTGCAGTTGCTGGTAGATCGAAGGCGCACTACTGGTTGCGGTGGCGTTGCTTGACTGCGTGCTGCTGAGGTTTACGACCGCGGCCGAAGTCGCCTGCGCTGAACTTGCCGCATTGCTTTGGTGGCCGGTAAGCGTAGCAAAGGCTGCCTGCGCTCCGGCCAAATCGCCGGCTTGTAAGGCCTCGCCGATGGCATTGAAAGCCTGGGCGCGGCTGGACTTGGAAAAAGGTTCGGAATTGGCGAAGGGACCGCTTTGCCCGAGCGCAGCCAAGGCGTTGTAGGCTTGCTGAGCGCCGTTCAGATCCCCACTTTGAAGAGCGCTGCCGAGCTGCTTAAGATCGGCCTGCCGGTTCTGGTAGAAACTCTGGAGCTCCTGAAGAATCGATAAACTGGAAACTGCCGCTGTTGACATAGATTTTCTCCCGATGGCGCGTTCGCCCTTACCTCATAACTTGGGCTTAATTGCCGCCCTCCAAACTTTATCGGTTGAAAGGGGGAATGACTTTAGAGGAAACGGAGAGTTACCGACGTTCAATAGCGACGCGACAGAGGTACGATTGGGGGACAGGAATTATGGAGTGAGTCTGCGGCGGCGGAGGGGCCGGGGCAGCTGGTTGCTCCGGCCCGAGTTACTCGAGGGTTGTTGTGCTTAGGCGATCAGTGTCTTTTCGAAATGCTCGCAGAGCGTGGTTTCCAACGTGTAAAGCTTTCGCGTCGAGGGAGTGCTCAGATAGGGTTTGAGGATCTGCTCGACCCTGGGGGACCATTCTTTCTCATTGCGCTCGAGCTCCTTCCTGTCGGTCCAGAGAGTGACCGCCAGCACTTTTTCGGTCTTGATCTCGGGCACAAGGGGAAGGATTTCGAGGAAGCCCTCCTGCTTCTTCAGAATGGGAAGAACCTCTTTCTTTATGACACGAATGAATTCGTCTTTCTTCTCCATTAGTGGAACGAACTCAAGGATGCGTGCGATCATGGGAAAGTCTCCTTTCGCTCTTTGGAATTTTGAAATTGGTTCCGCGAGACTTCTGTCTGGCCCTGGTCTGCGGGATCGGATGGCAGCGTACAACGGAGCGAGAAGGTTTGCAGTGATGGACGGGCGGGACCGGTGTGACGATTTTCGGTGAAATTGTTCCAAAACGGGAAGCTGACTTCACCTCTCCGGGCGCGCAAGTTTTCGCGCCTTCTTCAGGCGTGTTCTGAAGCGTGATCTGGCGCCGAGGCATTTTCGCGGTGCTTCTCGGGTCGCTGCTGTGCGCCGCGGACCATCGAGCCGCCCGCCCTTGCGGTCGCGGCAGCGGGGTCATTGCCGCTTCCGGCGTTTGGTCCCATTTTCCTTTTTTCTAATCCGCAATTATAATCGCCGTTCGCCGTTATCCCGTGCAAGTGTTGACCTAAGACAAGCCGCGACCAGGAGCGTAGATTGTTCATGGCGAGGCTGGCCCGGGTCGGACCCTGGCGGTCGGTACAATGTTGTATGCGGTCGGTTGGGCCATTGTCGCATTCCTTGGAGGCGCAGTAAGGAACATGGAAAAACTAGTTCGCATCGTTCTGGCAGCTCTCTTTCTTCTGGGCATCGCTTCCGCTCAGAACATTCCGGCAGTCGATGTATTCGGCGGCTACTCGTACTTCAACTTTGACGTGCCGACGAGCCCGGAAACGACCTCTGGGCGGTTGGCTCTAAACGGCTGGGACTTTTCCGTCGCGGTCGGCCAGTTTCACCATTTTTCTGTTGAGGGAGACTTGAGCGGCCACCAGCTTAGCGATTGCGGTGGGGTTTCGGGTTTGAACTGCAGCGATTTCTCCTACATGATTGGGCCTCGCTATACGGTTGGGGATCGCTCCAGCCGGCTCACCGGCTTCGTGCACGGCCTGGTTGGTCAAGACCGGGCGGATCTTCCGATCGCCTCGTCTTCATCCACCGTGTCCGATACCTCGTTGGCGTTGGCTGCGGGCGCTGGCGTCGATTATTGGTTTTTTCGTCACATCGGAGTTCAGTTGGGGCCGGTCGACTATATATACACCCGTCACCTGAACAACTACGAAGGCTACAACGTTCCCAGCCAAAGCAACTTCCGCGCCTCTGCCGGAATCGTTTTTCGATTTGGCGGTAATCTTCCTCCGACTGAGCCCAAGCCTCCGAAGCAGCCCAAGGCTGAGGCCCAGGCTGGTCGTTCTCGGATTCGGCCCTGGCATAAGAACAAGCCTGCTCCTCCCGAGACTCAACCCTCCGAGAGCCAACCCTCGACTGTGGCCGTCCATCGGCCGGCTCAGCCGTCGGTGACTGCGTTGGGTCGCGGGATGTCGCTCCCTGCACTCGGCGTCGTGGTTACGCCCCAGGAATTCGACGGAGCGAAAATTCTGGAGATTGTGCCGGGAGGCGTCGCGGAGATGGCATCCTTGCACGTCGGCGATCTGATCCGGTCAGTGGATGGCAGGGCAGTAAAGACGCCGATGGAGCTGGCCGCCGAACTGTCGGACAAATCCGGGAAAGTTCGCATCGGCATTCTGCGGGGCGACTTTGCGACCGAGACGGTAATCTTGCTGGGCGCTCGCTAACGACTGCCGCAAACCTGGATGTCGAGCGGTTCGCACCGCGCCGAGGGCGAAAGCTATGAGATCCTCTTCATCGAGCAGTGCTGGCACTATCTCGCCGAGGGAGGCTATCTCGCTATCGTCATTCCCGATAGCATCCTGACAAACTCTAGCCTCCAGTACGTTCACGACGAGATTGAAGAAATCTTTCGCATTGTCGCTGTTGTCTCCCTGCCACAAACCGCGTTCACCGCCACGGGGGCCGGAGTGAAGAGCTCCATACTCTTTCTCAAGAAGTACACAGACAAAGAAACCAAGCGGATGCGCGACACCAAACAGGCTCTCAAGGACAGCATTCTGAAGCAAGAAAAGTTCGAGGTCCAACTAGTCGAAATTGAGCGGAGAAGAAAGAAGGCCATCGCGGACCTCAACGACCGCCCCGAGTTCTCAATGCTAAATACTAACGAGCGCAAGGATAACCCGGCCCACGCAGCCGCCGCCAAGCAGGTTTCCGAGAAATTTTCCACACAGCTAGAGGATCTCCGATACCGCCTTGCGGAGATTTTCGAGGTACGACGACGCAAAGACTTGCCGGACTACGAAATCTTCATGGCAGAGGATATTGGCTACGACGCTACAGGGCCTTCGCTCCTCGTAGTCCTTCACAGTTAAGTCGAACTCGGGCTTCGCGGTGATGGTCTATGTCGGTCGGTTGGTTACGTTTTGGTCACGCTCGTCGAAAGGCGCTTATCTGTCAACGCATCTGTCAACGATTCTTCTTGCTGACGGCTCGCAAGCGTGTGAGTGAAACCAAGTAATTAGGGGGCCTCCCGTGCGGGCTCGGCCTCTAGCGCAGGAATCTAATTGGCGGGAAGCGAATCAAGGGTAACTTGCCCAAGCGAATATGTGCCGTCCACTTGGCGGGTGTAGTAGACGTAAATCTTGGCGTTCTCCGCGAGAACGTTGACGTTCATTAACGAAATAACCGGGTCTGACAGGATAGGATTATGTCGCGAGCGCGTGAAGTTCACGCCATCGGGGCTGTAGGCATAGCCGATGCTGTCTTTGAGATCCGCTCGCACCGCGTTTGCCGGGGTTGCCGAGTAGAGCATCAGATATCGGCCTTCCGAGGCAAACACAAAGCCGCCACCTCCGCTCCCGCCGTTTTCCCACGGATTAGCGGAGAGTCCGAGCACGACCTGGGAGATGATCCACGGACCTTCTGGGGTCGAAGATGTCGCAACACTGACAAGCCCGTAGTCCCATTCGACAGGGGTGCCATTGAGCATGTAGGACCAAGGCGACGGCTGACTTACGATAGGGTACTCGCTGTACATCCAATAGAGCCCGTCATGGTGGACGACGCTCGTGACATAGCCGAAGTTGGGAACGATTTCACCCTGTTTGGTCCAAGGTCCTTCGGGAGCGTCGGCGTTGGCAAGGCCGACGCTCCAGGTTGGACCCGTCGAGTTTTGGCCGCAGTAGAACATATAGAACTTGCCGCCGATTTCTTTGACGGTTGCGCATGCGACCGAATGATCATCCCACATTCCCGGTGCCGATTGGCTGAGAATCGGGTTGAGCGGGGATCTAGTCCACGGACCTTCCGGCGTGTCGCTCGTAAGCACAGAGATGCGATAGCGAACGTTGTCCGAATAGTGGTAGTACCAGTAATACTTACCGTTACTGGCGTGGATCACGTTGGCGCTTTCGACATCGGAACCTGTTTCGCCGTATGCCGGAGACGCAGAGAGGACGGCTGTTTGCGGAATAGCCGGAGCGATCCAGGTGGAAGCGTATTTCCCTCCGCAAGCGGAGACGATTAAAGCGCCGAGGACAACGAGGATAAGTGCAATACGCTTGAGGGCAGCCAATGGACAGTCCAGAGTCTCTGCTGGCTGTACTATACATCCGCTCGCATACTGGTGGAAGTGATTTCAATCCAACTGCTTTTGGGATTGGGCGTTCATGTGGGAGTTCGGCTTTCCGCTAGCGGTAGGGAAAACCAAGCGGCACGGCGTCCCGGTCTTCAACTGCAGAATGAAGTTCCACTGCTTCAGCTTGTATAGCTCGCCCATCAGATTGTCGTGAGGAACCGCGACGGTTGCTTCACGTCCTCCGAGAACAACGCCACTTCTTGAGTGTCTAGATCGGTATTGTTCAGGGTGACACAAAGGATTACCTCTGGGAAAAAGAGGAATTCTCCCTTCTTCAAATAGTCGCCGATCTCTTTCAGCCGCTCGTCCTTGGGGATACGCTGGATGTTGTTATCAGGCTTCGGTATATCTTGCAGCACACCCATAGGCGCAAAACCGCGCAAGCACGGAAAATTTCCCAAAGAGAAGTCGAGAATGCCCTTGAGCTTCACTGGATGGGGCTCGCGGTATTTTCATCAAGGCGCAGAAGTTGGATAAAGCTCCGCGCGAGATGGTCGACCGTGAGCGAGTTCGCTTTGCGCGCACGTTAGAGGCCGCACGGCAGCGCTCCGGATGACTTCGTATTTCCAAGCGATAACCGGGCGCCTCTCAGCCCGAACAACGTCCGCAATCGCGTTCTGATTCCGGCTTGCAAGCGGGCCGGAATTCCACTGGTAGGTTGGCATACGTTTCGCTACACCTACTCAACCTGGGCAAACCCGAGCGGGGAAAGCATCAAGGCCCTGCAGAATCAGCTGGGGCATGTCGATTCAAGGATCAACGCTTGGCGTCTATGTCCAGCCGATCCCCGAGGCGCAGCGGCAGATTGCTGCTAAAGTCCAAGGGGTTTTGCTCCCAATTGCTCCCAAATTAACGGCACCCGGAAACGGGTCGGAGGGTGTAATCCAGTGAAGCGAAAGGAAATAAACTGGTGCGCCCGGAGAGATTCGAACTCCCGACCTACAGCTCCGGAGGCTGCCGCTCTATCCAGCTGAGCTACGGGCGCACTGCGGTATTGCAAGTGTACATCGTGGGCCCGGAATGCCTCAATGGCCGCGGGGAAGTCGCCATTCCCGTAGAGACGCGGCTTGCCGCGTCTGAGACGGGGCAAGCCCCGTCTCTACACTTGGACGGGCGGGGACGCCCGCCCCTCCACGAGCGGGCCGATCAGCCTTCGACCGCCGCCAGCGAACCTTTCTTCCGCTTGTTCGATTGCAGAACCTTCTTGCGCAGGCGCAGAGATTTCGGCGTCACCTCGACGTACTCATCGTCGGCGATGAATTCTATGGCCTGTTCAAGATTGAGATTGCGATACGGGACCAGGCGGATCGCTTCGTCGGAGGTTGAAGCGCGCATATTGGTCAGCTTCTTCTCGCGCACAATGTTGACGTCGAGATCCGTGTCTTTCGCGTTCTCACCGATGATCATGCCTTCATAGACGTCCGTGCCCGGGCCGGCGAAAAGTATGCCGCGCTCCTGCAGATTGTAGAGAGCGTAGGAGGTCGTAACCCCGCCGCGGTCGGCGACCAGCGCGCCGGTCGGGCGATGCGGAATTTCGCCCTGCCACTCGATGTATCCATCGAAAAGCGCGTTCATGACGATGGTGCCGCGCGTGTCCGTGAGGAGCGTGCTCCGCAGTCCGATCAGTCCGCGGCTGGGCACGCGGAACTCGACGCGCACCCGCCCATAGCCGTGATTGTGCATGTTGGCGACTTCGCCTTTGCGCGAGCCCACATGTTCCATGACCACGCCGACAAATTCCTCGGGGACATCGACGGTGAGGTGTTCGACCGGCTCCATCAGCTTGCCGTCGATGCGCTTGGTGACGATCTCGGGCTTGCCGACCATCAGTTCGTAACCTTCGCGGCGCATCATCTCGATCAGGATGGAAAGCTGCAACTCGCCGCGGCCGAGAACCTTGAACGAGTCGGTGCTGCCGGTCTCTTCCATGCGCAGCGAGACGTTGGTGAGCAGCTCTTTATCCAGGCGCTCGCGCAGGTTGCGCGACGTAACGTAGTTGCCTTCGCGTCCGCAAAACGGAGACGTGTTGATGGTAAACAGCATCGCAATCGTAGGCTCGTCGATGATGATGGGCGGGAGCGGCGCGGGATTCTCCGCGCTGGTAATAGTCTCGCCGATCGTGATGCCTTCGACGCCAGCGACGGCAATAATGTCGCCCAGCGATGTTTCCGTAATGTCGGTGCGCTTGAGCCCGGAAAAGCTGAAGAGCTTGGTGATTTTTGTCTTCTGCAGAGAGCCGTCGCGTTTGGCGATAGCAACGTCTTCTCCAGTCTTCATGGTTCCAGAAAAAACGCGGGCGATGGCGAGGCGGCCGAGGTAGTCGCTGTAGTCGAGATTCGCGACCAGGATCTGGAGCGGCCCGTCAGCGTCTCCTTGCGGCGCCGGAATGGTGTCGATGATCGACTCAAACAGAAGACGCAGGTCCTCGCCCGCTGCTCCCTGATGAACGGCAGCGGTGCCCGCCTTGGCGTTGGTGTAGAGGACGGGGAAGTCAAGTTGCTCTTCCTTGGCGTCGAGATCAATAAAGAGGTCGTAAACCTCGTTGAGAACTTCCTGCGGACGAGCGTCGGGCCGGTCGATCTTGTTGATGACGACAATCGGCTTCAGGTTGGCTTCGAGCGCCTTGCTGAGTACGTAACGAGTCTGCGGCAGCGGGCCTTCGCTGGCGTCGACGAGCAGCATGACGCCGTCCACCATCTTCAGGGCGCGCTCAACTTCGCCGCCAAAATCGGAGTGGCCGGGCGTGTCCACAATATTGATCTTTACGCCCGCATAAAACACGGCCGTGTTCTTGGCGAGGATGGTGATGCCGCGCTCGCGTTCGAGATCGTTCGAGTCCATAACGCGCTCGGCAACGGTCTCGTTGTCGCGGAAAGTGCCACTCTGTCGAAGCATGGCGTCAACCAGCGTGGTCTTGCCGTGGTCCACGTGGGCAATAATGGCGATGTTGCGAATACTTGGGTTCAGATCGAAAACTCCTCGGGGTTGCCGTTTGGGGCTTACTACTACTACTTTACTATGGCGAATGGTTTGGGAGCTGATTTGAGAGATCTTTTATAGGGTTTGTCATCCCGAGCGGAGCGAGGGATCTGCAGTTTGCCAGCGCCTATTCTTGACACTCGCTGCGCAGTCAACGAGCATGAGAGCGGAGTTCCACCAATGAAAGTTCTCGGACCTATTCTCGCAGTCCTATTATGTGGCACTGCTCTACAGCCCGCGCCGAGGCCAGCGCTTGCCTTGCAGACGAACACCCCGGCGCCCATCGCATGGCCGGCGGATCTCCCCGTGTACGACCACATCGTGATCGTCGTCGAGGAAAATAAGGATTACCGGCAAATCATAAATAATCTGGCTGCGCCCTATATCAACGGCACACTAAGGGCACAGGGAGCGAGTTTCACTCGGATGTATGCCGAGGAGCACCACAGTGAAGGTGACTATTTCTGGCTCTTTTCAGGCAGCAACCAGAACGTTGGGTTTACAGACAAGGTCCCCACGAAATGTTTCACCACAAGCAGTTTGGGAGAGCAGTTGATCCGCGCTGGGCGTTCGTTTAAGGGTTATTCCGAAGATCTGCCAAAGATCGGCTTCACCGAAAGCACTAAAGGTAATTATGCCCGCAAACACGCTCCCTGGATCAGCTTCTGCAATATGCCCAATGGCAAAACGGCCGCCGATTCATCGAACCTCCGATTCAAGGAAGACTTCCCCTCCGACTACAGTTCTCTGCCCACCGTTTCTTTCGTGATTCCAAACCTCGTCCACGATATGCACAATGGTTCCGCTCCCTTCAGCATCGCGGCTGGCGACCTCTGGTTGCAGCAGCACATTGACGGCTACTACAACTGGGCCAAGGAGCACAACAGCCTGCTGATCCTTACTTTTGACGAGAGCGGTGACGCTCCGCTCTTTGGGGGCTCGACCAATCCTGCGGATCCAAATCAAGATAAAAGGAATCAAATCGTCACAATTTTCGCCGGGGCTCACATAAAGCACAACGAGTACGCCGAAGGGAAGGGCATCACTCACGTGAACATCCTGCGCACTCTGGAGGCGATGTACAAACTGAATAAGTCGGGAGCGCAGCCGGAGCTAGCGGTGAAAGCTGGCATCGCCGACGATTTTGTCATCACCGATGTCTTCGATGCCGGACCGTAAATCGCCCGACCGTTTGAGGCTTACTACTACGTGGAAGAGCGGCCCTTTTAGGGCCGCGCAACGCCCGGTTTAGACGGCGAATTGCCGTTGCTGCTCGCATGCCTGAATTGTCCCAGGCGGCAAGCGATCAGGTTCGCCTGACGAGATGGAGCCGGAATCGTCTTGGCCAGTCGGAATAGCCTCTGACGACGCTGGGGCGGAAGAGGACGCCTCTACGCTTTTCTCCGGACTATTCTCCTGATTATTCTCCTCACTACTTTTCTTCTGACTTTTATCCTGACTTTTGTCCTCATTCAGGCGTCCCAGATTCGATGACGCGACCTGCATGGCGTAGAGGAGAACTCCAGCCTTTTTCGCGTCGAGCCGTCTGTGCAGCAAGTGTTCGCAGACTTGGGTAATCGCTAACTGGATCGAGCTGGCGTCCTCAAGGACGGGCAGGAGGAAGGGAGCGGGAGGGACGGCCGCAGAGGTGCTGACGTCGACCTGCACTGGGCCGCAGCAGTTGTGGAAGCGGCAAAACTTCTGATCGCGCAGAGCGGGCGCTCCGCAACGATCTCCGCTCATTTTTATGTGCTGGCAACGTTCGCCTGGATAAATTGACATTATGATGGCTCCTAAATCAGTTCTCGGTTCTCAGTTCTCAGTAAATGCGTTTGGCGTTCTTGAGGGGGTACCCCCCCCCTTTTTTCGTTCTATTAGAATCATTGGGTTAGCGGGGTCGCTCGCAAAATACCTCAATTTAAAGGACTTATATGGAAATACCTCAGGGGTAAGGACTTAGCGGCGAAATCCTTTGATTCGCTCAGGATTTCGGCTGCGGGCTCTCCCTTTGACTGGGCTCAGGGTCACGCCCGCTGGACGGCTCGACTTGTCAAAGAGCGCCGAAAATGGTTTTGGGGCCGCTTGTGGAACCGTCTCTGGAGACGGGCACACTTCTTGATGCTGCACTCTCGAAGAATTTTCGCAGTGTTGCGGTTGGGAGTCTGTGATGTCCGTACAAGCGAAATGTGATGAAATGGCAGGTCGTGAAGCTCGGACTTCGCATCCGGGGAGCGATGCCGGATCAAAGTTCGTTTCCACTACGGTACACTGCAAAAGTGATAGAAGATGCGGAAATGCTAGCCGACGTGAAGGCCTACGATGCCGCCAAAGCGCGTCTCGAAGATGGCGAGGACGAACTCATACCGCTGGAGATCACCGAGCGCAGGTTGAGCGGAGAGCCCGCGCTCCGTATTTGGCGTGAGCACCGCAAGCTGACTCAGGAGCAGCTCGCGAAGAAGGCGAAGGTATCGCGCGCGCTGATCGCGGCGATTGAGACCGACCGCAAGACCGGGTCGGTCAGCACATGGAAGAAGCTGGGGGCTGCGCTCGACGTTAGAGCATTTCTCCCGATGGTGTATAGTAGTGATGGCGAGTCTTCGCGCACATGACGATGGCGCGACCCTATTCGGATGATTTGCGGCGGAAGCTGTTGGAGGCCTACGACCACGGCAAGGG
>Ga0187865_1001136_pt1 | contig 32477 bp, 26 predicted proteins | sample June2016WEW_11_1_2_FD_132989 | JGI IMG/M metagenome (GOLD analysis project Ga0187865, IMG submission 132989) | Peatland microbial communities from SPRUCE experiment site at the Marcell Experimental Forest, Minnesota, USA - June2016WEW_11_100 | ecosystem: Environmental > Terrestrial > Soil >...
TGTGGTGGGCCGAGAATGAACCCGTCTCAGACGGTGGGAACCCGCCGCGACCCATTAGGCTTTTCCGCATGGCGGAACATAGCACACCGGATCTTTTTGCGAGTCGAGTCCCCGTTCATTCGGCATTGGTTCAAAAATCGGTTGCCACCATCACCAACTCCGCAGGTCGGCCTTCCACCTTGGATGCTAGGAAACCCCGACGAGATACGCAAGAGGAAAATGCAAAATAGTTGGCAGTAAGTTTGCTGGCAGTTGTGTTCGTGTGGGGACGAGGCTCCGCCCCGTCCATGCCGGGCGCAACTCGGCAGAGGTCGCGATAGAAGACGATCCCAGGTTACGATCGATTTCAGCCCGTGCGCCGGGTGTCTTGCAAAACTTCATCCAGCGCGCTTGCGAGTTTGATGGCCCGCTGCCGCGCTTCCGGCGAAGCCGTCTCCAGTCGCCGCTTCAGCAGGTGATATTCATCCGCAATATTCAGCGCCGCCAGCACCGCCAGCCGCACCGAATCGACGGTTGCAGTTTGTTCCGATACCGCGCGCATCTTGCTGTCCACATACTCGGCAAGCTTCAGAATGTAGTCCGCGTCAGAACCCCGCAGGTTATAAACCTGGTCGAAAATCTCGACGCGCACGCTGCCACTGCCGCCGACGGCATTTGCGGCCGGAACGTCTTTGGCCGGAACAGCTTTCGTCAGCGCATCTGTCGTCGGCACATCTGTCGGAGGTTCTTTGCTCGCAGTGGCCATGTTACTCCTCGGAGGATTACTTCCTGCCAGACGGCTGCCGGGCGGATATTTGCCGCCAGCGTTCAGTTCGCAGCAGCGTTCAGCTTGCCGCCTGCTCCTGCGTCAGGCTTTCCATCTGGTTCAACATTTTTTCGACCCGGCCTCGTATGTCCTCGCGATCCTTGCGCAGTTGCAGCAGTTCGCGGCGCATGGTTTCGTTTTCTTCCTCGCGCTCTTCCAGTTGCTCCCGCAGCCTCTTCGCGTCGCGCTCGGCGGTAGCTCGCGCTTCTTTGGCGGCCTTGTACAACTCAATGGTGCGATAAACTTTCTCTTCCAGCGCCTGAAAATCTTCAGGCGGAACCTGCGCAGATACCTCTTCCACCATTTTCACGGACATGGGCACCACTCGCTTTCGGAAAATGTTTGAGCGTTGAGGCGAAGTATAGCGCAGTTTGCTGTGGAAGAGCCGCTACTTTTGCCGTAGAGACGGGGCTTGCCCCGTCTCCGCCGCCGGTGAAGACGCGGCAAGCCGCGTCTCTACCGGCCAGGCTTACCGTGACCGCAGCTTCTCCAGTCGTCGCGCCGCCTCATCCAGTGTCTCAGGCTTCTTGCAGAAGGCGAAACGTACCTGTTGGGATCCGTCCTTCGGATGCTTGTAGAAACTCGACCCCGGCACGCACGCGATGCCGATTTCCTTCACCAGGTAAGCCGCGAACTCCACGTCGTTCCCGAACCCGAAGGCGCGGATGTCGGTCATCACGTAATACGCGCCCCGCGGACGGTAGCAGCGGAACCCGGCTTTCTCCAGCGCCGGGATCAGATGATCGCGCCGCGTGCGGTACCGGTCGGCCAGCTCGCGGTAGTAACTGGCCGGCAGGCTTAACGCCGCCGCTCCCGCTTCCTGCAAAGGCGCGGGCGCGCCCACCGTCAGAAAATCATGCACCTTGCGGATCGCGTTCGTGATCGCTGGCGGCGCGACCGCCCAGCCGACGCGCCATCCCGTAACGCTGTAGCTTTTTGAGAGCCCGTTGATCGTGATCGTACGTTCGCGCATGCCGTCGAGCCGCGCGATCGAAATGTGCTCCGATCCGTCGTAAAGAATGTGCTCGTAGATTTCGTCGGTGATGGCGAGCACGTTGTATTCGACACACAGGTCGCGAATCAGTTCCAGTTCTTTCCGGCTGAACACCTTGCCGGTAGGGTTGTTTGGCGTGTTCAGGATGATTGCCTTGGTTTTAGACTGATTGGTCTGGTACTGACTTGTTTTGTGTTGGAACGCTTCGCGCAATTCCTGTTCGTCGAACGTCCACTCGCCTCCCGCCGTTTGCGGCGGACGCAGACTGACGAAGCGCGGCTTGGCTCCGCTCAGAATCGAGTCGGGCCCGTAGTTCTCGTAGAAGGGCTCGAAGACCACGACCTCATCGCCCTTGTTGCACACCGCCAGCAGGGTCGCGATCATCGCTTCGGTCGAGCCGCAGCACACCACAATCTCTTTTTCCGGATCGACCTCGATCCCCTGCCAGTCCCGCATCTGCCGGGCAATCGCAACCCGCAGGCTCTTCGCGCCCCAGGTAATGGCGTACTGGTTCACGTCGGCGGCGATGGCCTCCTGCGCGGCGCGCTTGATTTCGGCGGGCGCGGAGAAATCGGGGAAGCCCTGCGCCAGATTGACAGCGTCATATTGCATCGCCTGCCGCGTCATCTCGCGAATCACGGACTCGGTAAAATGCTCAACCTTGTCGGAGAGAAAGTGCTTGGGATGGGTCGAAACCTGTGTCATGGAAAGTAAGGCTAGCACAAGAAATGCTCACGTAGGGACAGCCGCCCCCGGCTGTCCGGCGGGTCTCGGCGTATGCACAAGCCACTGAGCGTTACTGGTGAAATCGCGAGGTTACGCCAACGCAACCCACTCCACAGTGGCATTACCGCCGTAACTTTGGATGCTCTTGCTTTTTGCCTACCCTTGATACTGGATGAACCTCAAGTCACTATTGGTTTGCTCGGACGACCGCGCCCTCCGCATCCTTCGCAACGTTCTGGGCGAATTGGAGATTCATGTCGAGCACTGCGCGGACCACTCGAGCGCCGCGAAAAAGCTGGCGCAGCACAGCTTCGAAGCGGTCATCATTGACTGCGAAGACGAAAGCAGCTTCGGTCTGCTGAGAAGCGTCCGTTCCGGGCAACAAAACCGTAAATCGGTGGCGATAGCGATTATCGACGCGCGCACCAATTTGCAGACTGCCTTTAGGCTGGGGGCGAACTTTGTGGTCTACAAGCCGATCTCGACCGAAAAGGCGAAGTCGAGTTTTCGGGCCGCCCGAGCTCTCCTGAAACGAGAACGGCGCCGGTCCGTGCGGCTGGAAGTTAATATCCCCGCATATTTCCGATTCCAGGATGGAGAGGGCGAGCAGGCCTCCATCTCTGGGCTGAGCGAGGGCGGGCTCTCGGTCCGGCTGGCGAGCTCGCCGGGCAAGAAAGTCGGCCCGATTGGTTTCTCCTTTGCGCTGCCTGACAGCACGACTGTGATCGAAGCCACCGGAATGGTTGCCTGGCAGGATTCGCGTTGTCGTGTCGGCATTCAGTTTGTGTCAATCTCCGACGCCTCGCACCGCAGCCTGAAAGAATGGTTGTGTTTGCAGTGCGGAGAGAAGCGCGATCCACCAATCCGCTGCTCTCTGATGGGGCTCAGTTTTGGTGGATGCTTCTTGCGAACCCAGTCCCCCTTCCCCGCCCACACGCGGGTCGAGCTGCTGCTCCGTGCCGCGGACGGTTCAGTCAAGACGGAGGGGAAAGTACGGGTCATGGAACCCGAACTCGGCATGGGGATCGAGTTCTTAAACCGGACGTCCGAGCACCAGCGGCGGTTGGAACAGTTAATTCAGCAAATGACTGCGAGCCCAGACGCCATTGCCGAAGTGCTCGTTGAGCCGGAAGGACTCGATTGGGATGATGGCGCCGCCGATTCGTCGGGAGGGAACACACGCTCGCTGGAGGGCGAAGTGGAACACGATCCTCTCCTGGAATTGTTCCGCACCGCGGCCACCCTTACCAAAGAACAGTTTCTTCTTGAACTCGAAAAGCACCAGTTGGCAGGCGCTCCCGGAAGCGCGTCGCAACTCAATTCCACCGAACCTATCGTTTATCAACGCCGGGAACCAAGATTATTCGTGTCGCGGCCGGCAGAAGTGTGGGGCCATGACCACCAGGAATCCGTTCCGCAGACGACTTCTTTGATCGATTTCAGCCATCGCGGCGCGCGTGTTGGCGGCGTTGCAAACCATCTGAAGGCCGGGGAAGTCGTTCATCTGGTCTCTGACGGCGTTGACGCGCGGTTTCAAGTCATTTGGGTGGGAGAGTTGGGCACTCCGCAGGAAGGACAAATTGGCTTGCAGGGCTTGAAGACGGACAACTGAGTGCCCGAGGGATGAGTGTGCGCGCCTACCCCTTGTCACCAGCAAGGGCCGCCTCCAGATTGACGAGAGGGCAGTTGTTTTCGGGCTCCCGCCAATGGTTTTGTTGTAAGCAGGCGTTTAACCCCACCTACGCCGAAGGGCAGTTTACGAGTCAGATAGCCCCTAAGCCCTCTGCACTCCACCGAGCCCTTCCAGCGCCTTCGCAATCTGCCCCGACCATTGCGCTACCTCGTCGTCGCGCAGGGTGCGCTCGCTTGACTGGAGCGTGGCACGCATCAGAATCGAGTACCTGCCCGCGCCGACCTTTTCGCCGCGGAAAATTTCTACCGGGACGAAACTGCGCAGCTCGGCGACGCCCAATCCGGTAACGCTCTGGTGAATCTTCTCGAACTCCACGCCATCGTCAAACACAAACGAGAAGTCGCGCTCGACGGCAGGGAAGCGCGGCAGCGCTTCATACCGCACCTGGCGCAGATCGTGCTGGTAGAGCCGGTCGAGATAGATCTCGGCGACAAAAACATCCTGCCGCAGTTTGCGGGCCGCGGCCACATCGGGATGAATCTGGCCAAACTGGGCTACGGTAGCGCCATCCAGCACGGCGCGAGCGGAGCGCCCGGGATGGTAGTAATCGGCCGTCTGCGCATCGTAGTAGAGCGTCCAATGGCTGAAAGGCGCGAGCAGGCTTTCGATGTCGCCCTTCAGGTCGAAGAACGAGAGAGGACGCGCCGCCGCACCTGGAGCCAGTCCGCGCACCACCTCCGCATCCACGTTCCCCGTCGCGCCCATCGAGATGCGCTTCAACTCCAGCGATTTCGCGCCCGACGCCTCAAATACATTTCCAGATTCGAACAGGCGAACATTGTCGCTGCCGCGATTCAGGTTGTAAGCCAGCATGTTCAACATGCTCGGAACCATCGATGTACGCATCACCGAAGCCTCGTCGCTCAGCGGGTTTGCGAGGTCGAGCTCGGCCGCGGTCGAAAAGCGCCGGGCATCCTCTTTCGAAATGAAGGTCAGCGAAATAGTTTCGTTGTAACCGAGCGCCAGCAGGGAAGAGCGCAGCCGCGCATCTTTGTGCGCATCGGGCATCTCCCGAACCTCACCGCTGTAAGTGGGAAGCGTGTTGGGGAACTTGTCGTAGCCGTGCAGGCGCGCCAGTTCTTCGATGATGTCGATCTCACGCTCGATATCGAGCCGCCAACTCGGAATATGCACCAGGTACGTATCTTCGCCGCCCGGAAGCAACGTGAAACCTAGACGAGTAAGGATGCGGCTGATTTCAAGTGTGCTGAGTTTTTCGCCGAGAATCCGGTGTACTTCCCGCAGGTCGAGCTCTACCGGAGCAAGGTCAAGCTGGCGGGCGATCACGTCGATCACGTCGCCAACCAGAGTTCCGGCGCCCGATGCGAGAATCAGTTCGGCGACCCGGTTGGTCGACGAGACGGTCGATTCGAAATCCGCGCCACGCTCAAATCGGTGCGAAGCGTCGGTGTGCAGACCGTGCCGCTTCGACATGCGACGCACCGTGACCGGGTCCCACCAGGCCGATTCAATCAGGATGTTCTTCGTCCTATCCGTGATCATCGTGTCGAAGCCGCCCATCACACCGGCCAGCCCCACCGGCTTTTTCGCGTCGGCAACGACGAGGTCTTCGGTGGAGAGCTTGCGCTCCACACCATCCAGAGTCTTCAGCGTTTCGCCGTCCTGGGCTTTGCGAATGACCAGTCGCCGGCCTTCGAGCAAGTCGAGATCGAACACGTGCGTGGGCTTGCCACTCTCCCACAAAACGTAGTTGGTAGCGTCCACCGCGTTACTGATGGGCCGTTGATCGAGCAATTGCAGACGACCGGCAATATGTGGGGGCGAGGGCTTGATGGTAGCGTTGCGAATTTCGCGCGCCGTGAAGCGCGGACACAGCTCCTGCTCCTGAATGTCGATGGTGACATCGGATTTGCCTTGCGACGGCGGCAGCTTGGGCTCGATCGGCTTGAGCGGCACATCGTAGAGCGCCGAGGCCTCGCGAGCCACGCCATAATGATTCATCGCATCCGGACGGTTGGTCGTGATTTCCATCTCGAAGACGGTGTTGTCGCCTTCGCCGGAAATACCTTCAACGGCAACGCCCGCGAGGGTGAGTTCGTCCGCAAGACGCAAGTAGTCGACCGGCAGGTCAACGAAGTCGCGCAGCCAATGGGGAGAGATTTTCATGTGAGAAGTTTTTAGCTGTTAGCTCTTGGCTCTCAGTTCTCAGCTCTCAGTCCTTCACTTTTACTGCTTGTCATCCTGAGCGAAGCGAAGGACCTGCTTTCTTGCCAGTGCACGAAACAGCAGGTTCTTCGCTTCGCTCAGGATGACAACAATTAAGATGACCGTCCTAACACAGCACGATGTTGCGAACCGCGAACGACGAACCGCGAACGACCAACGACCAACGACCGCCTACCCAAACTGCTCCAAGAACCGCACATCGCCCTGAAAAAACAGCTGAATATCATCCACGCCGTACTTCAGAATCGCAATCCGTTCCACGCCCATGCCGAAGGCGAATCCCGAGACTTTCAACGGATCGTAATCTACGAAGCCGTACACATTCGGATCGACCATGCCGCAGCCCAGCAGTTCAATCCATCCGCTGGCCTTGCAGTTGCGGCAGGGAGCGCCGTCGCGCACGCCCTTGCCATCGCAGAAAATGCAACTGATCTGCACGTCGGCGCTCGGCTCGGTAAACGGAAAAAACGATGGATAGAAGCGCGTCTTCACGCTCGATCCGAACAGCGCTTTCATGGCGTGGTCGAGCGTGCCCTTCAGGTCGCAGAACGTGATGTTGGTGTCCACCGCCAAACCCTCGACCTGATGAAAGATGGGCGAGTGCGTCGCGTCGAGCGCGTCATTGCGATGAACTTTTCCCGGACACACCACGCGCACCGGCGGCTTCATCTTCTGCATAGTGCGAATCTGCACCGGCGAAGTGTGCGTGCGCAGCAGCAGCCGGTCGCGCAGCGGCTTCGATTCCTGCCCCGCGATGAACAATGTGTCCTGCGTGTCGCGCGCGGGATGATTCGGCGGAAAATTCAGCGCCTCGAAGTTGTAGTAATCGGTTTCAATCTCCGGACCTTCCTCGACCGAGTAGCCCAGATTGCGGAATACGCCAATGATCTCGTTCATCGTCTTGATGACGGGATGTTCAGCGCCGATGGGGCGGCGAATGCCGGGGAGAGTGACGTCAACGGGTTCGGCCTTTTTGAACGCTTCGTCACTCGTTAGAATCTGCGCACCCGATTGCGCATGTGCCTCGATATGGGCCCTGACCAGATTGACGCGCTGCCCGACGTCACGCTTTGCATCTTTCGGCGCGGCCTTCAACCACAGGTCATTGACTTGGGTAAGAATGCCATTCTTGCGCGCCATCCAGCGATCACGAAACGCTTTCCAGTCATTCTCAGAAGCGACCGCTGCCGATTCTTGCTTCAGCGCAGACAAAAGATCGCGGACGGCGCTGTCGAGCGCGGACGCCGAGAAGTCGGTTAGTTGGGGAACGGTGTAGGGCATATTCCCGAGCAACCCTCAAAACATTGTCATCCCGAGCGAAGCGAAGGATCCCTGCTCGCTCCAAAATCTGTGCTGGTGGTAGGGGTCCTTCGACTTCGCAGAACGATCCGCTTCGCGAATCGTCCTGCTCCGCTCAGGATGACAGAATTTAAGTTATGACTGAAAGCTGACGACTGACAGCTGACAGCTACGCCGCCGCTGCGTTTGCCTTCTTCGCCTGCTCCGCCAGACTGCCAAATCCCGCCGGATCTTTCACCGCCAAATCCGCCAGAATCTTGCGGTCCAGTTCCACGCCGGCCTTCTTCAGTCCGCTGATGAACTGGTTATAGTTCAGTCCGTTCAGGCGGGCGGCGGCGCCGATGCGCACGATCCAGATCGAACGGTACTGGCGCTTCTTTTGTTTGCGGCCGGAGTAGGCAAACTTCAGGGCGCGATCGACGGCTTCTTTCGCCGAGCGGTAAAGTTTGGATTTAGTTAGGAAGTATCCACTGGCGCGTTCAAGAATCTTTTTGCGCTTGGCGCGGCGTTTGGTTCCGCGTTTTACACGAGGCATGGTGCTCTCCTTTTTTATTTCGTCTGGCGGCTGGAGGTAAGGAGGCTTCTACCCAAACCGGGGCCCCCGGAACGGCCGGTTTTGCCGTTCTGGGGTGGGAATGGGATTTCTGAAGCCCGACCTCTTCACGCGCCGCTGCGGGACATTTCGCTCCACAGACTTTGTTAAAGACGGGCGAGGACGCCCGTCACTCCATAACTCCGCTCTAGTACGGGATCATCCGCTTCACCTTGTGAAGGTCCGCAGCACTCACCAGCACGGAATTCCCCAGCTTTTTCTTGCGCTTCTTGGCCTTCGAGGTCAGGATGTGGCGGAGAAACGCCTTGTGCCGCTTCACCTTTCCCGTCCCGGTTTTCTTGAAGCGCTTGGAAGCGCCTTTGTGTGTTTTTAGTTTAGGCATAAATAGCTCTCAGCTCTCAGTTGTCAGCTATCAGTTACATCATCAGCGTTTATGCAGCGCAAATATTCCACCAGTCCGTGAGCGATCGCACCAAAAGATTTTACTGATGGCTGATAGCTGATAGCTGACGACTGCTCTACGCTGTCTGCGCGCCGCCTCGCGATGCGGGAGGAGGTGCGGGCTTCGGAGAAGCGGGCGGCTTTTCTTTCGCTCCGCCTTCCTTCTTATTCGGCGCCAGAATCAGGTGCAGCGTATTGCCTTCTTGCCGTGGACGGAACTCCACCAAACCTTTCTGGTCGACGTCCTTGATCAGACGCTCCAGAATCTGGCGGCCCAGGCTTTGCCGCGTCATTTCGCGTCCCCGGAAGAAGATGGTCGCTTTCACCTTGTCTCCTCCGTCGAGAAAGCGCAACACGTGATTCTTTTTGGTTTCGTAGTCGTGATCGTCCACGTTGATACGAAACTTCACTTCTTTGACCGTAATGGTCTTCTGCTTTTTCTTGGCTTCGCGCTCGCGCTTTTCGTTCTGGTACAGAAATTTCCCGTAGTCCATGATGCGGCAAACCGGAGGTTGCGCGGTCGGGGAAATTTCCACCAGGTCCAGGTTTCTTTCGCGGGCCATCTTGAGCGCCTCGAAGGGAGGCATCACGCCAATCTGTTCCCCTTCGTCACCGATCACGCGAACTTCACGTGCCCGGATGCGCTCGTTCATGCGGATAAAACGTTTGTCGATACTGTCCTCCGTTTGCTGATCTGACAGGGAAGATGCTTAAAAAGTATAGCATGGGGCTGTGAGAGGCTGTATTCGAGAGCGAGATTCGAGAGCGAGATTCGACAGCGAGATCCCTCAGTTTCTGACGGCCAAGCCTTAGCCGCGTTACGCCACCGCCACTTTCGAAGTCCGCAACTGCCGATACAGCCGCAGATAGTCGTCCACCATGCGTCGCGCCGTGAAGCGCTCGCGCGCCCGACTGTAGGCGCGCGTCCCATAGAGGCGTGTGAGTTCGCGGTCTTCATCCAGTTGGGCGAGCACCTCGCTGAGGCTCTCGGCATTATTGCGTTCGAAGTACAAGGCCGCGTCGCCCCAAAGTTCGCGATACACTTCGGTGTCGTTTGCCACCAGCGCGCAGCGCGAGAACGCCGCCTCGATCGACGCCAGTCCAGTAGGCTCGTAGCGCGAAGTCGCCGCAAAAATCGTTGACTTGCTGTAGAGCGAGCGCAGTTGCGATTCGGTCTGCGCTCCTTTCACCGAAATCTCGTGTTCGCCGGTGGAGACGCGCACGTCGGCGCGGATCGGCACCGGCGGCGCCGGAATCGGATTATCCGCCCCCACAATGCACACCGGCAAGCCGTGCGTGTGCTGGGTCAGCAAGGCAACCTGCTTTCCCGAATCCCACAAGCGCCCAATCGCCAGCACCGACTCTTCCTTAGTCACAAACGGATTGAAGTAAATCGGATTGCGTCCGGGCGGGATAACGTGCCCTTCGAAATCGTCGCCGTAGGCAACGCGCAGCATCTTTTCCATCCAGCGCGAAGTGGTGACCACGGCCTCGGCCCGCTTCAAGCCCGCGACCATCGTCTCGCGATACCACTTCAGCCATGCCGAGGCGGCGGGTTCGTGTCCGTGAATGCTCAGCCACCACGTGATCACATCGCCGTGCGCCACCACCAGTCGCGGCGTTGCCACCGGCAGCGCTCCAAAACTCAGCTGATTCAAATGCAGAAAATCAGGACGCGTGTCGCGAACGATCGCGCACAGATAGTCCTGTGCCGCGTGGAAGTCCTGCTCACCTTCCTGCATCCAGTCGAGACGAAACGCGGTGGGATAATATTCGAGGCCGTGCAGCCCGTCCATCCACGCGGTCTGATGGGGAAGTGGAATTTCTCCAAAGCTGACGAGCGTGACTTGCGCCCCGTGGGTCACCAGACCCGAAACCAGTTCGCGCGAGTAAGTCCACACTCCGCTGAACGTGTCAGCTGTCACCAGTACGCGCACAGAACCCCCCGGGTTTTGAGGGCTGGGAACTACCCTCGGCCTGCCTGCCTCCAGTTTAGGGTCGAGGGCCGTGCCTAGGGAAGAGTTTTCTTGCGCCCGCGGGGGCGACCTTCTTCGACTACTGTGTGGAAGCGGGGCTACGCCCAGCTGGGACGGGGCAAAGCCCCGTCCCCACACAAAGAAGCCCGCGCCCTCTCACGTCGAGTCCGCCCACTGGGTCATCGCCCGCTGATTCGCCACCCTCGCCAGCTTCGGTCGCACCAGGATCCGCATCGTCCAGAGGAGATCGTCCAGGGCGGTCCCAAACCCGAAGTGAGCGTCCACAAACGCCAGTTCCGTAGCCGGCAGAGTCGAGCGGCCCGAGATCAGGACCACGGGAACATCCGGCACCAGAAACTTGATTTCCTGGGCCAACTGCGAACCCGACATCAAAGGCATCTCGTAGTCAAGAAGTGCCAGATCAAAGTAGGTTCTCTTGCACAGCGCCAGCGCCTCGATGGGGTCATTCTTCGTGATCACTCTGAACCCGCATTCCTCAAGAACGCTGGTTAGTAACCGGCTGGATTTGGGATTGTCGTCCACGTAAAACACTGTCGTTCGGTTCTCCATATACAAGCCTCCGTTCCTTTCCCGAAGAACGCAGCCCACGCACCGCCCTTGCGAATACTTTGTGCAGAGATTTGTAAACTAATCGGGATTGATTCAGAGGCCATGGTCGCTTGAAGAGAGCGGCACTTTTCATGAATTGTCATCCCGAACGAAGTGAGGGATCTGCATTTTGCGGCGAACTGCAGATCCCTCGCTTCGCTCACCATGACAAAGTCTGGCGAATCGAGAGTTGAAAAGCGGGTTCCCCTTTCGCTACGGGCTGCTGGAAGCATTTGAAGTACATACTTCCTCGCCGCACAACTCCTTCTCCGCCGGACCATCGCAGGGCAAGGTGAACTTGAAAATGGAACCATGGCCAGTCTGCGCCTCGACCCATATCTTCCCGCCACAGCGCTCGACGATCTTTTTGCAGATTGCCAGACCAATTCCGTTGCCCGGGTATTCGGTCCGGGTGTGCAAGCGTTGGAAAACGACAAAAATATTTTGTGCGTACTCCGGCGCAATGCCGATCCCGTTATCGCTCACGCTGAACAGCCACTGCTGGCCTGTTTTCTCGGCCTGCACGGAAATCGCCGGCGCTTCTTTCCCGCGGAACTTGATCGCGTTCCCGATCAGATTCTGGAAGACCTGCGTTATCTGTGAGCGATCCGCCCACACCACCGGCAGCGCCACATGCCTGACTACCGCGCCGCTCTCTTGCATTGCCGGACCCAGACTCAGCAGGACCTCTGCCATCGCCGCGTCACAATCGACGGGTCCGCAATGGGCGCCATTCCGGCCTGCTCTCGAAAAGGCCAGCAAATCCTGAATCAGGGACTGCATGCGTAGAGCTCCCTCGCTGGCATAGCCGATGAATTTGTCGGCGCTCTCGTCGAGTCTGCCGCGATAGCGTTCGGCAAGTAACTGCGTATAGGCCGCCACCATGCGCAGCGGCTCCTGCAGGTCATGCGATGCGATATAGGCGAATTGCTCAAGCTCCGCGTTGGAGCGGGCCAGCTCGTCGACTTTCCGCGCCAAATCCTCTTCCGCTTGCCGGCGTAAACGAAGCAGACGTTTTTCCTGCAAAGCGCGGCGGACGGCCTCGGGCAGCCGCGCCAGTCCGTCTTTCAGAACGTAATCCGTCGCGCCTCGTTTGATGCACTCCACCGCGGTGATGTCTCCCACTGCGCCCGAGACCAGGATCAGGGGAATGTCCAGCCCTTCGCGCCGCAGCACATCCAGCGCTTCCATGCCTTTCCACTGCGGCAGGTTGTAGTCGGCGAGCACTATGTCGGGACGGTGCGCGCGAAGTTCCCGCTCAAACTCCTTTTCCGCCTGCACTACCACCACGGAAACCGAGAAGCTGCCTCGGCGCAGAGCCTGGGCCACGAGCTCCGCATCGACTTCGTTATCTTCAACGTGCAGCACCCGGAGTTGGTCGGGTTCTGGCCCGAGATCGTTAGTGGCGGTCATGAGCCAGTCCTGCCAAATTGTGGCGACTTTCCGCTACGGGCGGCTGATTGATGACCAGCCAGTACAGTCCGACCGTCTTGACCGTCTCCCGGAATTGTTCGAAGTCAACTGGTTTCTGGATATAGCTGTTGGCCCCCAGGTGGTAACTGGCCACCAAGTCCCGCTCTTCTTTCGACGAGGTCATGATGACGACGGGGATAACCTTGGTCCGAGGGTCACTCTTGACCTGTTTGAGCACTTCCATCCCATTCACTTTCGGTAGTTTCAAGTCCAACAGGACCAACTTGGGGGGATGTTCAAACGATCTTTGCGCGAACGCCCCGCGACAGAAGATAAAGTCCAGGGCTTCCTCGCCATCGCGCGCCACGAAGATGTTGTTTGCCAGCTTCCCCCGCCGCAGCGCATGCAGGGCAAGATCCATATCGTCCTGATTGTCTTCCACCAACAGTATGTCGAGGTTCTCTGAGTTCATGATTGGCCTCCCGCCGTAGCTGCATTGTTTTTCGATTCCGCTTGTTTTCCCACGTCGAGGGTGAAATAGAAGGCTGCGCCCTTGTCCAGTTCCCCCTCCGCCCACACCCGGCCTCCGTGCTTGTGAACGATGCGTTGCACCGTGACCAAGCCGATGCCCGTGCCTTCAAACTCCTCCGCACGGTGCAACCTCTGGAACACTCCGAACAATTTGTCAACGTACTCCATGTTGAAGCCGACGCCGTTGTCTCGGACCATGAAGACCGGTTGCCCATCTTCTTTCTCTTGGTGACTGACTTCGATGACGGCGTGGGCGCGGGGGCGGGTGAACTTAAGCGCGTTGGCCAGCAGGTTTTGAAAGATCTGCTTGACCAAAACGGGATCGCACTTCACCGCAGGCAGGTCGGCGATGACCCATTCCACCTGTCGCCCTTCGGTCTCCGGCTGCAGAATCGCTAAAATTTCCGCGACAATCGAGTTCAACCTGGTTGGCTGCAGACTCAGCGCATGCCGCCCCACCCGTGCCAGATTCAACAATTCATCCACCAGCAGGCCCATCTTTTGTGTCCCTGCCTGAATGCGCTCCAGGTAGTGTTGAGCGCCGGGATCGAGGGTGGGGCCGAATTCTTCCACCAGCATCTTGGAAAAGCCGCTGATATGCCGCAAGGGCGCCCGCAGGTCATGCGACACCGAGTAACTGAAAGCTTCCAGCTCTTTGTTGGCGGTTTCCAACTGGGCCGTCCGCTCTACCACCCGATGTTCGAGTTCGTCATTGAGTTTTCGGATTTCCCGCTCATCTGCTTTCTGCTGCGTAATGTCGCGCGCTACTTTGGAGAAGCCCCTGAGGGCTCCAGAATCGTCGTACATGGGAGTGATCACGACGTTGGCCCAAAAAGCGGAGCCGTCCTTCCGGACCCGCTGTGCCTGCGCTTCGAAGCGCCCTTTTGCGAGAGACTCCTGCAGTTCGCGGGCGGGCTTACCGGATTCGCGGTCCTCCGGAACGTAAAAACAAGAAAAATGCTTGCCTAGAATTTCTTCACTTCGGTAGCCCTTGAGGCGAGCCGCGCCCTCATTCCAACTGACCACGTGGCCCCCGGGATCGAGCATGTATATGGCGTAGTCCTTGACCCCGTCGAGCAGCAGCCGAAACCGTTCCTGACTTTCGTGCAGCGCTTCATCCGCTCGCTTGCGTTCGGTGATATCCGTACGGATGGCAACGTACTGCCGCGGTTTTCCATCCGCTCCCACGAACGGGACAATGGTCGTATCCATCCAGTAAATCGAACCATCCTTGGCGCGGTTCTTGATCTCGCCGTGCCAAACCTTCCCATTGGCGATGGTGTGGTACATCTGCTGGAAAAATTCTCTCGGATGGTGGCCGGAGTTGACGATGCGATGATTCTGGCCAATCAGTTCGTCCTCGGAATATTGACTGACGGCGCAGAACTTATCGTTCGCGTAAGTTATGGTGCCCTGAACGTCGGTGACCGCCACGAGGGCATGTTGATCCAGAGCGAACTTTTGGTCGGCAAGCTCTTTGAGCGCAGCCTCGCTGGTGGCGAGGCTTTCCTTCGCGGCGTCCTCGGCTTGCTTCCGCTCGGCGATCTCGGATTGCAGGGCCGCTGTCCGCTGTTCCACGCGCTGTTCCAACTCGGCGTTCAGGATGCCGATTTGCGCCCGTGCCCGTGCGCTGACGTCAATCTCGCGGTTGACGGCGAGCCTGGCTAGCGCCAATAAGCCTGCCCCGACGAAAATGCCTATGACAATGATGAAACTCGTCAACCGCCGTCCTGCCTTGGCCCTTTGGGTGCGCTGGCTCAATAACCGGGTCTCCTCGGCGTGCATTTCTTGAGTGGTTGCGCGCACCGCATCCATAAGCCTCTCGGTCTCTAGAATTTCGTCAGCACCAGGAGTTGCGTGCGTCTGCTGGCGTTTGGCGACCATGCTCTCGGCGAATTCGAGCGCGGCCCACACCTGCGGAGCGAGTACGTCCAACCGTCGCTGCTGGTCGGCATTGTCTGCCGTCAAATGGCGCAGCGCGTCCTCGTCCTGTGCGACGGCGCCCCGTGCGGCCCGGTAGTGCGCAAGTAGCGGATCTCGCTCCATCAGGGCAAATGTCCGGGCGCTGGTTTCCGCTTCGATTACGTGTTTGGCTGTGACCTCGATCGTCTCCATCACAGCAGACGTGTGGCCCATCCAGTCGGCCTCATCCGCCGCCAGCCGGGCGTTGCGCCAGGACGAAAAGCCCATGAAGACTGTCAGGAGCACAGCTACGATGAAACCGACCGTGACCCTGCGCCGGAGCGAAGCCTCGACCGGCGTATCGAGGCGCTTGCGCGCGGCAATTTCCCGTTCCAGCTTGCGATTCTCTTCCTGCAAGTGCATCCGGCCGGGCAGCGAAGTCACCCTCGGAACCAACGGTATGAGCATCGCCGCCGTGACCACGGACACCGCTGCCGTGATTGCCTTGATGACACCCGCCACCAGGTAGCTGCCGTGCCAGACGTTCCAAATTTCCATCAGGTGGGTCGTGCCACAAGCCAGGATAAAGGTCCCGAACATCCAGAAAATCCGGTTGAAGGGGAGATCGCGATTCTTGCGAATGAAATAGATGAGAATGAGGGGAATGCTGTAATACGACAGTGTGATCAAACCGTCTGAAATGACGTGCAGCCACACGATTCGCGGATCCCACAGGTAGCAGAAACCGTGCGGCATGAAATCACGAGAAAGCAATAGTTTGAAGAATTCCATGATCCCGGTTTTGCCTCACTGGAGAGTTATCGGCAAGACCGTTGCCGTTAGCAGTAAAGAGGCGGGTTACTTAGGGTCGGGGCGAACGCTGTAGAGTGCGGATTCCGATATTGTTTCCATCGGCTTCACCGCTGGAACTGTTAGACGCCTGCAACCGGTTCCAGCCCTCCCGTTGGACCCTTGGTCTCCAATTGTTTCCGGAGTTTCTTCACCAGTTCGTGCACCGAATCGAGCTTTTCGGCCGCCGCCGCCGGCAGGCCGGGAGTTTCGAGCGCCAGTTCAACGGACAGCAGCAGCGCCGTGACCGTGCCATTCAGTTCGCTGTGGAGCCTGCCGATCGCCGCTTGGCGGGCCCTCACTTCCTCGCGCTGGCGGCGTTGCATGGCCGCCCGGACCTCCCGCACCAGACGCTCCATCCCACTGATCGCCAGATTGACCTGCACCGGGATGGCAGTGCCCAGGTGCTCGATCGTGGTCTCGGCTTCGTGCGGCTCGGCTTCGAGCAGGTACTGATCGAGCACCACGGCCAGGTAGCATTCCGTCCGCAAAAGGGTGGCTGCCCGCGCCAGGCTTTCCGCCACCACGATCCCCTCGCCCGTCGCCTCATGCAGCGCCGCGGCACACTCGGTTGCCCGCTCGCTCGGCGTCACAAGAAGGATCATGAGGAATCCTTCGCAACTTGCGGGCCAATTGTATTCGCGTGAAAATAAGTGAGTTATGCGCTCGGCCTTGCGCTGGACGTCCCGTTCTGGCACCGGCGCTTTGCCCGACAACTCAGTTTTGGGACTCGTATTCTTTCAGCTTGCGGTACAGAGTGGTCTTGCCAATGCCCAGCAGTCGGGCCGCCAGCATCTTGTCTCCGTTCACCTGCGTGAGCGCGTTCAAGATCGTCTGTTTCTCCAGTTCCGCCATGGGCACGATGCCATTCGTCGGCTGGCTCATCCCCATCAAGTCGATGGGCGCGCTGTGAATCTGGGTGGGAAGGTCGCGAAGCTGAATTTCGTGCGCGCTGCTGAGCGCACATGCCCGCTCCAGCGAGTTTTCCAGTTCGCGCACGTTGCCGGGCCAGTCGTAATTCAGCAGCGCCTTGAGGGCCTCGTCCGAAATCGTCTTTTCGATGCCGGCGTCGCGCCCGATGCGCTCGAGAATATGCGCCACCAGCAGCGGGATGTCCTGCCTGCGCTCGCGCAACGCCGGAATCCGCAGGGTCAGCACGTTCAGCCGGAAAAAAAGATCGCGGCGGAACGTGCCCTCGGCCACGGCTCGTTCCAGGTCGCGATTGGTCGCGGCCAGAATCCGCACGTTGATGGGAACCCGCTTCACGCTGCCCACCGGACGAATCTCCTTCTCCTGAATCGCCCGCAACAGTTTCGCCTGCAAGTCCACCGGCAGCTCGCCAACCTCATCCAGAAATACCGTGCCCCCTTCGGCGATCGCCAGCAGTCCGTCCTTCGGATTCGTCGCACCCGTGAAAGCGCCGCGCACATGGCCGAACAGTTCGCTTTCAATCAAGGTTGGCACCAGCGATCCGCAATCGACCGGAATGAACGGCTTGTTGCGGAAGATGCCGGCGAAGTGAATGGACTTCGCGACCAACTCCTTGCCCGTGCCGCTTTCGCCCAGAATCAGCACCGGATGCACGCTCTGTCCCGCCTTCGCGATGATGCGGTAGAGCTTTTCCATATCCGGCGCGCGCCCGACGATGTTGCCGAACCCCTGCCGCGACTTGATGGTTTCCCGCAGCACGCGGTTCTCCGTCTTCAGCCGCAGATGCCCCGCCACCCGCTCCAGCAGCAGACGCAGTTCTTCCATGCTGAAGGGTTTGGTGACGTAGTCGTAGGCGCCATCTTTCATCGCCTGCACCGCCGACTTCACCGTGCCATAGCCGGTCACCACGATCACCAGCGCGTCCGCGCGATGCTTCTTGATGGTGTGCAGTGCTTCGAGGCCGCCCGCGCCCGGCAGCCGCAAGTCCAGCAGCACGGCGTCGGTGCTGGAGCTGTCGAGCAAGCGGTAGGCTTGTTCGGCGGACTCCGCCACCTGCGTGTTGAATCCGAGCGACTGCGCCACCTCGCGGCAGGCCTCGCGGATGGCGCGGTCGTCGTCCACGATCAGGAGGTTCAAGAAATTCGCTCCCTCGATTTGCGGGGCGTGGCTCTGGCTATGATTGAGGACAGCGGCGGTCGATGCGTTGAACATGGCGAATCTCCCTGGCGATGCAGAACTTCACGAGCCCAAACTTCACGGTCAACTGGCAGCTTTAGCGGTGGCGTAAGTAGAGACGGGGCTGGCCCCGTCTCTACGGGAAATCAGACGCCCCTGCAGGGGCTGTGCATAATTTCAACCACACGTTCGATCAGAGCCTTTCCGGAAAATGGTTTGCGAACCAGCTCCACCGCGCCCGCTGCGGATCCCACGGTCGCGTGCTCGTAGCCGGAAATCAACAGGACTTTCAGCCCCGGCTTCTGCCCGAGCAATGTTTCTGCGAGTTTCTGTCCATTCATCCCAGGCATCGTGCAGTCGGCGATCAGCAGATCGACTGCGCCGGAATGTTCCGCGAAAATTTTCAGCGCTTCCTTCCCGTCGTGCGCTGGCAGAATCCGGTAACCGGCATCCAGCAGGAAGCGCTGCATGGATTTGCGCGCGGTGGCATGGTCGTCCACCAGCAAAATCGTCTTGCGGCTGGTGTCAAGAGCGTGTGCGCTCGCGCGCGGCGGCGCCACCGGCGGGCTCGCCTGGTTCGATGACGCCTCGATCGATGACTCGATCGCGGGAAGAAATACTTCGATGCAGGTGCCGCGTCCCGGTTCGCTCTCGACCGCGATCATGCCGCCCGATTCGCTGACGATGCGCTGCACCGTCGCCAAGCCCAGACCCGTGCCTTCTCCCGGCTTCTTAGTTGTGAAGAACGGTTCGAACAGCCGCGCGCGCGTCTCCGCATCCATCCCGCAGCCGTTGTCTTTCACCGCCAGCGAAACGGCGCGCCGGGCGCTCCCGGGCTCAGCGTTAGCGGGAAATTCCCCAGCCCGCGTGCTCAAGGTAATCTTTCCGCCTTGCGGCATCGCATCGCGCGCGTTCAGCACCAGGTTCAACAGGACCTGCCGCAACTGCGCCGGATCGGCGAGCACAAGTCCGGCGCCGGAGTCGAGCACGGTGACCAGTTCAATCTGCTCGCCAATCAGTCGCCGCAACAGATTTTCCGTGGAAGCCACAATTTCGTTGATCAGGACCGGCCGTGGCTCCGCGGCCTGTTTGCGCGCGATCGCCAATAGCTGATGCGTCAATGCCGCTCCTTGCTCGCCCGCCATGCGGACTTCTTCAACGTGCTGGCACAGCTCGCTCGGCTCCAATCCACCGCTTGCCACTTCACCGTTCTCCGATCGGCCGCTCTCTAACCCGCCCTTCTCCGGTCCCCCGCTTTCCAATCCAGCGATCAGCAGGTCGCAGTACAGCAGAATGCCGGTCAGCAGGTTGTTGAAGTCGTGCGCGATTCCTCCCGCCAGCCGTCCGATGACTTCCATCTTCTCGGCTTCGCGCAGATGTTCTTCCACCCGCCTGCGCTCGGTCGCGTCCGCCAGCATCGCGATCAGGAAGGCGGGCTGGCGTCGCGCGTCGCGCCCGAGCGACACCGTCAGATGCCCCCAGAGCTCGGAACCGTCTTTGCGCCGGTAGCGCTTTTCGATTTCGAACGAGCCGCGCTCGCCCCGGATCAGCTCGCCCAGCAATCGTTCGTCGGGCGAGAAATTGTCGGGATAAATTTCGCGGCGAATTTCACGACGAAGTTCCGGATAGAGCGCGCCAGCGTGCGCGCCGGCCAGTTCCTGTTGGCTGTAGCCGAGCATTTTGCCGAGCGCGGGATTCGCTTCCAGAATCCGGCCATCGAGCTGGCAAATGCCGATTCCAATGGCGGCCCCTTCAAACATCGCGCGAAAGAGCAGATGGAGGTCGTAATCGCGTGCCGCCGGAAATTGGGTGATGACGTTCATACCGACACCGCTCCTTGGGATTCAGCCCGCTGCCCGACTCATCACCACATCTGTTTGCGGTCCGGAAAAACCGCAAGCAAATGCTGGGTAGCGACGGAACATTGCGACCACTGCGATTCCAAGCTGGGAAAACGCCCGCTCAACTTTCCGCGAATGAACCGGCGCTAACCTGATTGGGGAAAAGTGTAGTGCGAAACCCATCGCCGCTAAGTGCCAGCCATCACATCAAATTTGTGATGATTCGGGCGATGATAAGGAAGGAATAAAGGAAGGATGATTCGGAAGAAACAAGACTAGAGATGGCAGGCGCAGTTGCCGGAATGCTAATACGGGCAAGCCCAGCCGCCCCAATTCGGAACCTGTAGCAGCTTCGCAATGGGCGGAATCCGCGCCCGCCAAAAATCTTGTCAAGAGGGAAAAATTTACAAAACGCACCTAACTCGCTGAAAGCAAGCCGAAAATAAATCGGCCAAATTTGTCGGTACACCCTCGAGAGTTCGGATGGACGCAAACCCGGTCCATCCCCAACAGCTCATTAGTTGATATTCTGATTGGGGCAAACATGCTGTTCCACGCCGATCGCATCGCCATCGTTCTGCTGACGCTCAGCCTCATCTGCGCTTGTGGCCGTCCTCCCGCTGAGAAGGCTTCGAACTCCGCCGATTCGCAAAGGCTGCCCTTCGATCGCCAGTCACGCCCGACCGGCATTTCGCCCAGCCAGTCGCTGATTCCATCGGCCACGAAACTGCCCGAGGGAACGCCCATCCCGGTTCGCCTGGAGAGCGCGCTTTCGAGCGCGTCGTCGCATGCGGGAGACACCTTCAGCGCAACCATCGATGAGCCGGTCGTGATCGACGGCCAGACGCTGGTCGCCCGCGGCACACCCGCGACCGGCCGCGTGCTCGAAGCCAAGCCCTCCGGAGGCTCGCTTGAACCCGGCTATCTGCGGATCGTGCTGGTGAGTTTGAACGTCGGCGGCCGGTTGGTCATGATCGAGACCTCCAGCATCTTCGCCAAAGGCGGCTCCCGCGAGGAACGAAACCCGGCTACCGGCGCGGCTTCTGGAGCCAGCCAGAAAGACATCGTGTTCGCCGTCGATCGCCGTCTCAACTTCCGTCTTGCCCAGAATGTGGACCTGCAATAGCCCAACCTGCACTAACGTTCACTGCAATTTGAGCCGTTCACATCAATCGCGGGTTCTGCCGTGAGAAGGATCACTTGAGGTTGCAACATCGAGGTCCAATTGCAGTCGTTGGGCGGGATCAATGCCGGGTGGGTAACAATTTCCATCCTTGTTGTAGTTAGCGGAGCAGCCGCTTGCGAAATCAGTTCGCTTCGGTGACTGAGAAAATTGCCAGACTTCTGCAAAGGAGATACCGCTCGACCCCGGCAAGAGATCTTTTCTTGAAAGTGTGCATCTAGGGGAGGGTGGACATGAGTCGTTGACGACCCAATATTTTATTGTTCTTCCACCTGCATTTTCCCGGATGTCTTCCGCGGTCACGACGGAGGCACCGGAACCTTCCTTGGAAGCAATCCCCGAGCAGTACACACCCGCGACAAAGTGTGCGGAATTCACTCCATCGACCCACGCATGAAGATAGGCTCGTTGTTCCGGAAGGAGACGTCCGCCTTGTTCCTGGTCGAGGAAGATGGTTGTCTGAAATGGAAATCCTTCCGCACGCGCCGCGGACACCGCCGCGGCAGCATCAGAACTGCCCAACTTGGCCGCGTCCCCGGCCGCTTTGATCTCCGCGTACGTGCGGCCGTTGAAGAGAACCAGGAAGCCGAAGCCTGTGGCTTGGAGAGTCTTCCGCTTTCCCGTCCAAGAATTCGTGTTCGCGCCTGGCGGATTGTTTAGCCAATAGCCGGAATAGGAGAAGGTGCGGCGGAGAATCTTCAAGTTCGAGTCGCCCGGATAGTCGTTGCGGTCAAACCCCACGTATCCAGCTTGCGCCGGGAGTGCGCTGGGATGCGGCATTAGTTGAAAACCGACTGCTACGGATGCCAGAATCGCCGCGATCAGCAGTAAGGCTCTCATTGCTTTTCGATGCCCAGCCCCTAAAGGGGTGTCTGATTTCGAGGACCTTCGGCATCGCTAAAGCGATGCCCTGATACGAAACCGAATTTTTCCGCAGCCTGCTCAGGCCGTCATCTCTTCGTCGTCGCGGCGATCTGGTTTCGCTGCTGCCGCTGGGAGTCGCAAGCGGAAGGTTGTGCCGGCTCCGACGATGGTATCGAACTCCACCGAGCCATAGTGCCACTGCATGATCTGGTAGGTTTGCGCCAGGCCGATTCCGCTGCCACCTTTGTCGCCCTTGGTGGTGAAGTAGAGTTCGAAAATTTTCTCCTGCGCTTCGGGCGGAATGCCGCCGCCCTGGTCCATCACTTCGGCGAGAATCATTTCGTCATCGCGCCGCGCCTTCAGAGTGAGCGTTCCGCCCGCAGTCATGGATTGGACGCCGTTCAGCACCAGGTTCAAAATCGCCTGCTTCATCAGATCGGAATCGACGCGCACCATCAGCGCGTCATCTTCGCTGGGCAGTTCCTGCACTATGCGCACGCCGTGACGCGCGGCATCGGGCGCGGCCAGCGCCGATACACTCTCCAGAATTTTCCGCAAGTCCACTTCTTCCAGGCGCAAATCGCGGGGACGAGTGAAGTCCACCAGGATTTGCACGACGCGGTCGAGGCGGTGGATTTCGTTGCCGATGATGTCCATGTGGCGGCGCGTGTCGGGATCGTCCTGCTGCAGTTTGTTTTGCAGCAACTGCAGGTGCAGCACGATGGCGTTGATGGGGTTCTTCACTTCGTGCGCCACGCCTCGGGTCATCCGCCCGCTGGCGGAAAGGCGGCGCGAGATTTCAATCTCGTCCTCGATGCGGCGCACCGATTCGGCATCGCGCATGGTCAGCAGCGCGCCAATCGACGTTCCCTTTTCCTGAATGAAATCGAGCGACACCTGCACCCGCCGGCCATCGGCAGCCTCGAATTCGTACTGCACCAGCGGCCGCTGCTTCTGGAATGCGGGCAGAACCACCGCGCCCAGAACCGTTCCATCGGAAAAAATTTCTTCCGCGGTATGTCCCAGAATTTCGCGCCGCGGGCGTCCCAGAAACTTTTCCGCCGAGGCGCTCACCAGCACCACCCGCGAATCGCGCGTGAAGAGCATGAGGCCGTCCTGGAGCTTGGTCATGACCTGTTCGACGTTGTCTTTCAGCGCGGAAAAAATCTGGTTGGTATCGCGAATCTGGCGGCCGAGGTGCGCGATCTTCAGCGACACCAGGCCGACCTCGTCGTCTGAACCGGACTGCTCGGCGGGCAACAGATCTCCGGCGCTCGCGCTGTCGAGGTTGCGGCTGATGGCCTTCAAGGGGCCGAGCGCGACATTGGAAACCACCGCCCCCAGCACCAGCGAACAAAAAATCGCGACCACCGAAAAGAAAGCTGCCTGCTGCAATTTCGGCGTCAGTTCGTTGCGTAGAAAAACCGTCGAGACGCCCACGCGAACGCCGCCAAACGCCTGTCCGTCGAGCTCCAGCCCGATGCTCACGTCATAAACAGTGGCGGGGCCGTAGAGCATGCGCAACTGGCGGCGGAAGCCCGCGTCGCGCAACACGCCCAAACCGCTGCGCTCCGGAACCGGCTTGCCATTCAGAGCCGGATTCGTATCGAGAATCGCCACTCCGCTGGGATCAATGATGGCGGCATCGTAGATGATGCGAGAATTTCCCACCACCGATTCCAGCATGTCGTTCAGGTTGGTGTCGGTCTGCAGATAATTGGTGATGGCGGCGCGCATCGCCTTGGGATTGTTGGTGTCAACCCGCGTGCTGGTCAGATCGGGCACCGCTTTGGATGCGGCGTACTCCAGTTGATTGGTGAGCTGGGAAGCGGTTTCATCGGCCCACAGCAAGCGCTGGCGCAGCAGTTGCGACAGGTAAATCCAGGAGAAGCCGACGACCAGCGCCGTGAACAGCGTGGTGATCACGAACACGATGATGAATTTGCGGCTCATCTTTTTAAGGAAGTTCTCAGTTCCCAGTTCTCAGTTCTCAGAAACGTTTTGCGGTGGTGCTCACTGAGAACTGGGAACTGAGAACTTCTAGCTGTGGCGCGCCGCCGTATGCGTTACTCCCCTGCAGCCATCACCGTATCCGGCGGGCGGCCGTATTCTTTCAGCTTGTTGTGCAGCGTCTTCAAGCTGATGCCGAGTATCTCGGCGGCGCGCGTCTTGTTGTTATTGGTCGCCTGCAGAGTTTTCAGGATGAGCAGCTTCTCCGCTTCCCCGACCGTCGTGCCCACGCCCAGGTGCACGGCATCGGGATCGTTCACCACCGGCCGCACACTCTGGCCAAAGCCCGGCGGCAAGTGCTTGGTTTCCACCAGTCCGCCTGCGCAGACGATCACGGCGCGTTCCAGCGTGTTGCGCAACTCGCGCACATTGCCCGGCCACGAGTAAGTCTGGAAAATATTGAGCACGGCCTCGCTCACGTCCGCCACCTTGCGATCGTGCTTCAGGTTCATGTCCGCGAGCAGGCTCTTGGCTAACTCGCGGATATCTTCTTTATGCTCGCGCAGCGCCGGCATATGAATATTGAAAACGTTGAGCCGGTAATAAAGATCCTCGCGCAGTTCTCCATGGGCCACGGCATCGTCGGGAACCTTGTTGGTCGCGGCGAGCACGCGCACGTCCACCGAAGTTTCGACCCTGCTGCCGAGCCGCCGCAGTTTGTGGTCTTCCAGCACGCGCAGCAGCTTGGCCTGGGTGCCGACCGGCATTTCGCCTATCTCGTCGAGCAGCAGCGTGCCGCCTTCGGCGAGTTCGAAGCAGCCGGTGCGGCGCTCCAGCGCCCCCGTGAATGCGCCTTTTTCGTGGCCAAAAATCTCGCTCTCGATCAGCGTCTCAGGAATGGCCGCACAATTAATGGGGAAGAAAGGTTTGTTGCGCCGCGGACTCAGATCGTGGATGGTGCGCGCCACCAATTCCTTGCCGGTTCCGCTCGCCCCGGTGATCAGCACCGAGGCCGTGCTCGGAGCCACCAGTTCGATCAGCCGGAAAATCTCCTGCATTACAGGGGAGGCGCCGACCAGCAGGCCGAGCGCTCCCTTGTCGCGCAAGCGGCGGCGCAACGATTCGTTTTCGGTGCGGGTGTTCAGGATTTCCCCGATGTTGGTCAGGATGGAGCGCAGCCGCCGGAAGTCGATGGGCTTCTCGATGTAGTCCTGGACGCCCAGGCGGCCGGCGTGAAATGCGGTATCGGTCGCCTTCTGGGCGGTGACCATCACCACTGCGATCGACTGCGCCAGGTCCGCAAGCTTCTCCACCAGTTCCATGCCGCCCATGCGGGGCATCTTCACGTCCGTGATCACGATGGAGGGAGCGAAGACGGGGATTTTTGCCAGAGCTTCCACGCCGTCGGCCGCCGTATCGGTACGATAGCCCCATCCCGAGACCAGTTCGGCCAGTCCGGTGCGTTCGTTCTCTTCGTCTTCCACAATCAGTACGCGTTCCTGCGTCATAATTAATGTGCTATGGCCCCACCAGCATTATTCAGGGAAGCGCGCCGCCTCGCAACCCGGCCCGGAATGCGGGAATATCAATTTGAGATAAGTACGGCGCAACCGTCTGCAGAAAACCGACTCGCGACCCGCGATGGCTATGAAAATACCCGTTAACTAATTCTTCCTCTTTTGCAAAAGTGCCCGGTTGCTGTAGAATTCTGTGTTTCCCAGGTGCAGCCTATTCTGTGCGTGCCGTCAGGCTTTATTGATTCCAGTTCTACTAAATAACTTGTAGTGGATTTGATCGGAGGAACTCAATGTCACTTTGTCACGAAACTTACCGGAGATGCGCGAGTGTCGCGCTCGTCCTGGCCCTCGTTCTGATTGCGTTACCGGCATTGCTGAACGCGCAAACTGCGCCCAAGGCGCCAACTGTACAGTCGGATGACTTTCCCAAGGTAGAGTTGTTCCTTGGCTATCAGTGGTTAAACCCGGGCGGCAACATCCCCGATCACAGCACCCCGCCCAACGCTTTCAAGCTGCCCTCGATCGCGCAGGGCTTCGGCACCAATCTGTCCTACAACTTCACGAAGATCTGGGCTCTCGAAGGCAATTACGGCGGGGACTGGAATCGCAATGCCAGTATCAGCGCCGCCGCTATTGGTCCAAAGTTAACCTATCGCGGCGAGGGTGTGGACTTTTTCGTGCACACGCTGCTCGGCTTCGAACGCCTCTCGTCGAGAGGGATCGATTCCAGCAACGGCGTCGCCGCGATTCTTGGCGGCGGTATGGATCTCAAAATCTGGAAGCCGGTCTCGCTGCGCCTGTTTGAAGCCGACTTCCAGTGGGCGCACGAAAACTTCGCCCACAACGCGCCGGCTACCGATCCCGGACTGCAGCGTCCGAGCTACAGCGGTGCCCGCTTGACCACCGGTCTGGTGTTCAATTTTGGCGGAGCTCCGGAAATTCCGGTAGCGGCCGCCTGCTCGGTGCAGAACCCCGACGTCATGGTCGGCGAACCGGTGCACGCAACCGTCGTCGCCAGCAACTTCAACCCCAAGCACCCGCTCACCTATACCTGGGCCAGCAACGGGGGCAAGATCGATGGCAAAGACACCGGCGCCACCATCGACACCAACGGCGTCAGCGGCGGCAGCTACACCACCACCGCCACGGTCACCGATCCGAAGGCCAAGAAGAATAACGTGGCCAGTTGCACCGCCAACTTCACCGTGAAGGAACCGCCCAAGAACCCGCCGCAGGTTTCCTGCTCGGCGAGCCCGTCGACGGTCCAGGCTGGTACTTCGGCAACCATCACCTGCACCTGCACCAGTCCGGATAACGTTCCGGTAACGGTGGGTGGATGGACCTCGAGCGGCGGCAGTATTTCCGGCAGCGGAAACTCCGCCACCCTGAACACCACCGGCGCCTCGTCGGGTCCCATCAGTATCAGCGCTACTTGTACCGACTCGCGCGGCTTGACGGCCTCGACTTCGAGCACGGTGACGATTGAAAATCCGCCACCGCCACCGCCCCCGCAAGCCAGCAAGCTGAACGAGTGCCAGTACCCCAACGTCAAGAAGCCGTGGCGCGTCGACAACACTTGCAAGGCCGCGCTGGACGATGTTGCACTCAAGTTGCAGCAGGATTCAGAGGCCAAGCTGGTCGTCGTCGGGAACGCCGATCCGAAGGAAAAGCGTAAGAACCTGGCGGCCGAGCGCGCGCTCAACGTGAAGGCCTACATCTCGGGAGGCGAGGCGAAACAGAACATCGACCCAAGCCGCATCGAGACCCGCACCGGAACCGCAGGCACGATGACTTCGGAACATTGGATCGTTCCGGCCGGCGCGACCTTCCCCGAGGCCAGCACCACGACCCCGGTCGATGAGACGAAGGTAAAGGCGGTTCCGGATCATCCGAAACCGGTCGCCAAGAAGAAAGCGGCGAAAAAGGCCGAATAACCGATGTAGGAAGAGCACGAAAGGCCGGGGGGGGCACCCTACCGGCCTTTCTATTTTTTGGCCTTCGGTAACCTTGTCCCAGCCGTGCTAGCCTATTTAATGTGGAGCGCAGGCGAATACTGTTCGCAGAGGGGTCAATCTACGCGCATGGATTTCACAGTGAAACGGAACGTTCTCCGCACAAGTTTGTTGCTTCTCGCTGTCAGTCTGTTGAGCACCGTACTGCTGGCCTCCGGGCCCTGGCAGGTGTTAGGTCCAGATGGCGGCGACGCGCGCAGCCTGGCTTACGACGCGCACAATCCAGATCACATCCTGCTCGGCACCAGCACCGGACAGATGTTTGCTTCGAACGATGCCGGACGCAACTGGTCGCGCCTGGCGCGCCTGGGTGGCGACGACTACGTGCTCGACCACATCTCCATCGATCCGCAGGATTCTAACCGTATTTATGTGTCGGCGTGGAGCGTATCGAGCCAGCAGATCGGCGAAATCTTCCGCACGCGCGACGGCGGCCGCAACTGGGAAACGCTGCCCGCGATGCACGGCAAGTCCATCCGCGCCCTGGCCCTGTTCAAGGGTAATTCCAACGTCTTGGTCGCGGGCGCGCTCGATGGCGTCTACCGCAGCAAAGATGGCGGCGATACCTGGCAGCGCCTGTCACCCGCGAAGTCCGCCGACATCAAGAATGTTGAATCGATCGCCGTCGATCCCGAAGATCCCAACACCGTCTATGCCGGAACCTGGCACCTGGCCTGGAAGACTTCCGATGGCGGCGCCAACTGGCAGCACATTAATAAAGGCATGATCGACGACTCCGATGTGTTCTCGGTCATTGTCGACCATGACAATCCCTCGGTTGTTTTCGCGAGCGCCTGCTCGGGAATTTACAAGAGCGAGACTGCGGGCAACCTGTTTTCGAAGATTCAGGGCATCCCGTTTTCGGCGCGCCGCACCCGCGTGCTCAAGCAGGATCCGACGAACGAAAATATCATTTACGCCGGAACCACCGAAGGCCTCTGGAAGTCGACCGACCTGGGCAAGGTGTGGAAGCGTGTGAGCAATCCCGAGGTCGTCGTCAATGACGTGCTCATCGATCCGCGGGATTCCAAGCGCGTGCTGCTGGCCACCGACCGCAGCGGCGTGATGGCCTCGACCGATGGCGCGTCCAACTGGACCACTTCCAACCACGGCTACGCGCATCGCTATGTTTCCGCGATCCTCGCCGATAACAAAGATGCCAGCACGCTCTACGTTGGCGTCGTCAACGACCGCGAATACGGCGGCGTGTTCTATTCCCATGACGCCGGACAGCACTGGTTGCAGAAAGCGGCCGGCCTCGGCGGAAAAGACGTTTTCGCGCTCAAACAGGCTGCCAGCGGAATGCTGGTTGCCGGCACCAACCACGGCATGTATTCGCTGGAGCGCAACGCCAGCGAATGGCATCCCATGAACGTTTTGCTCCTCGAGTCAACGCTGAGAACTCCGCGTAAAGGTTCGCGCAAAGCGGTCACTACAACCACCTTCCAGAAGTCGCAACTGGAATCGCGCGTCAACGATTTGGAACTCGGTTCCGGACGCTGGCTGGCGGCAACCACCACTGGCATTTACTCAAGTACCGACCAGGGCAAAACCTGGAAGGGCGGACAGATTCTAGGAAAGCAGGATTTCGTTTCGGTGAGAGCCGAAGGTTCCACGGTGGTCGCGGCTACGCGTTCCAGTGTGCTGGTCTCGAATGACAGCGGCGCGGCTTGGAAACAGGCCGGTCTGCCAACGTATGTGGTCAGCATCCGCAGCGCGGCCATTGCTTCCGATCGCCAGATCATGATCGCCTCACGCGAAGGCGCATTCCGCAGCGGAGACGGTGGCGCGACCTGGGAACATGTCGTCAACGGTCTTCCCGGCAAGGACATCACTTCCGTCAGCTTCGATCCCACCCACAAGCGCATGCTGGCCACCAGCGACGCGACCGGCGTGATCTTCGAAAGCCGCGACGGCGGACGTTCCTGGCAGCGCGGTCCCGACAGCGGATTTCCGCTGCGCCGGGTCAGCGTGATTGGCGGACGCTTCGTAGGCGCGACTCCGTTTGATGGCGTCGTCCTGCAACCGGAAAACGAATCTGTCAGCGCAGCCGCCGAAGCCGGCAGCACCGAGTAAAACTGAAATTCAAGCCGAAACACCAACCGGGGAAGCGGAAACGCTTCTCCGGTTTTCTCTTGCCGTGGCCGTCCTTGGCCATCTTCGAAACTGGATCGCCCAAGTCCATGACGAAGACTTCTTGCATGCGCTGTCCCTTGCGTTCTTTGCATGGGTGGGAAACAATCTTTTTGTCACTGTTATGCGACTTGCCTGTGGACTCGCGATTGCGCTTTGGCTGAGTTTCCCGGCTGCGGGAATGGCTTCCCGGCAGCAGGACCCGGCAGGCTCCACGAATGCCGCTGGACAGGCTCCGGCTGCGCCTGCGGCTCCGGCGGGGAACGCGCCAAAAGAGAACGCTCCGGCGGAGAAGTCGCGGACAGAGCCCTCTCCGGCGGGGCAGGTTCCTGCAGAGACCACGCCGGCTGCGCCCGCCAATCCGCAGACCCCGACTGCGGGGAAGAAAGCGTCGGAGAACGTGGCGAAGGAAAAGACGGATGCCGGTTCGGCGAGCGGAACCACGAAACGCCGCAAGCGCACCGCGCCAGATGGTACTCCGCAGAAGATTGTGGTTCGCGAGGGCGGAGCAAGGGAACCCGCGGCGCAGATTGCGCCCGGCATAACTCCCGCAGAAGCCACCCGCCAGCGCCAGAACGCGGAACGGTTGCTGGGCTCTACCGACGACCAACTGAAACGGCTGGCGCGGCGCACGCTGGACGCGCGACAGCAGGAAACCGTGGGACAGATCCGCAACTATATGGATGGTGCGCGTTCAGCGTTGAAGGAAGGCGATTTACGGAGAGCGAGCACGCTGGCGCAGAAGGCACATTTGCTGTCGGAAGATTTGGTGAAGCATTAGGGGTAAGCGGAAAGGATCTGTGATCTAGGATGTGTCACATGAGAGAAGGTGAAGAGATCCAAATTACCAAGCGCCGGCGCGTCATCGCCCGCCTGGTGCCGGAAAGCGCGGAAGCCGCGAAAGGAATCCCTGATTTCCTGGCACGGTTGCGCGCCATCTACGGCGACAAGTTGCTGGCCGTCAGCGGCGCCGAACTGGTGTCCGCAGATCGGAGCCGGTAGTGAAGATATACGCCGACCCCAGAGCGACGCGGCCCCTAAAGGGGCGTGTGATTTTGAGGAAATTGCGGTATCGCTAAAGCGATGCCCTGATACGAATCCCTTTGTCCTAACTTTACTTTCTTCCTTCGCGCTTCTGCGCCAGCACCAGGCCGCGCGGAGTTGGCAAGAGCACGGCCGAGATCAGGCCGTCTTGTTCGAGTTTGAGTGCGGCCTCGCGGACGATCTTCAAATGTGAACTGGCGTCGTGCATCAGGATCAGGCCATAGGGGCTGATCTGCGGCAGAAAGCGGCGAATTTCCCGCTCGCGGATGGGCAGATCGCTGTCGCTGAAGAAGAGGTCGATGGCGCCCTCGACTTTCATGTCGAGGCTTGATTCATTGCGCAGTTCGATCCACTCGGCGAGTCCGGAAGCCTGGATTCGCGCCTTTGCGTTCTCATACACCGCTTGGTCGAACTCGCAGGTGATGACGCGCCCGCGTCCGTTGGCTTTCAGTCCCTCGGCGATCCAGAGAGTGCTGATGCCGCTGAAGGTTCCGGTCTCCACCACCAGCTCGGGCTTGATGGTGGTGACAACGGTGCGCAGGAACTCGAGCACCTCGGCCTCGGCGGTCATGGAATCGAACATGCGCCAGCGCTCGGGGTGGGGACACTCGGGCGTCGGGCGATGATATTCGGGCTGCAGTCGATCGCCGGTGCGCTCGATCTGTCGCAGGATGCGGCGCTCCTGCTTTTCTTTCTTAAAAAGGCGCTTGAAAAGGCGGCGAAGGCTTAGAGACATAGAGTAAAGAAGTGTACCGCAGGAAGAAGGTCTCAGGTGTCAGGTCTCAGGTGTCAGGAAAATCTCAAGGGCGTCGGGTTTTCTGTGCGAGACCTGAGACCTGCCCTACTCACTGGTGAAGTAGTCGATGCTCACGGGATTCTCGAAGAGGGAGTAATCGCGGGTCACGACCGTGATGCCGGTGTCGGTGACGAAGTAGCGGTCGCGGTCGGCTTCGGTATCGTAACCGATGGTGGTTCCTTCGGGAATGTGCACGTCGCGGTCGATGATGGCTTTGCGGATGCGGCAACTGCGTCCCACGTTCACGTGCGAGAACAGGATGCTGTCGTCGATTTCGGTGTAGGAGTTGACGCGCACATTCGGAGAGAGCACGCAATTCTGGACGGAGCCGCCGGAAATGATGCAGCCGGAAGAAACCAGGGAATCGAGGGCGTGGCCCATGCGCCCGGTTTCGGCAAACACGAATTTTGCCGGCGGATACTGCCGCTGGTGGGTGCGGATGGGCCATTGATCATCGTAAAGATTGAAGACGGGAGAGACCGAAACCAGGTCCATGTTGGCTTCGTAGTACGCTTCGAGCGTGCCCACGTCACGCCAGTAGAGGGCTTCTTTCTTGTTTTCATCGACAAAATCGAAAGCGAAGACGCGGTAGTCATTCAGCATTTTGGGCAGAATATCCTTGCCGAAATCGTGACTGGAATCGGGATCCTCGGCATCTTTGAGTAGCACGGGAATGAGCGTGTCGGTATTGAAGATATAGATGCCCATCGATACTGAAATTTTCGTTGGATCGTAAGGCGATCGGATCTCGGTCTGTTGCGGTTTTTCCAGGAAGCCGATGATGCGATGGTCGTGGCCAATATCAACGACGCCGAAACGGCAGCATTCGGCCGGGTCGGTCACCAGGGTGGCGACGGTGACGTCGGCGGCGGCGTCCTGGTGCTGCTTGAGCATGCGATCGTAATTCATTTTGTAGATGTGGTCGCCGGCGAGGATGATCACGTACTTGGGCTGCTCGGAGCCGATGGAATAGATGTTCTGATAGACCGCGTCGGCCGTCCCCATGTACCAGTTCTCGCTGACCCGCTTCATGGGGGGCAGGATTTCGATGAA
>Ga0187865_1001137_pt1 | contig 32420 bp, 23 predicted proteins | sample June2016WEW_11_1_2_FD_132989 | JGI IMG/M metagenome (GOLD analysis project Ga0187865, IMG submission 132989) | Peatland microbial communities from SPRUCE experiment site at the Marcell Experimental Forest, Minnesota, USA - June2016WEW_11_100 | ecosystem: Environmental > Terrestrial > Soil >...
GCTCGGGGTTTTTCTTTCGCGGGTTTTTTATCCTCCATGATTTCCATCGGCATGTATTTGTGAATAACCGGCCTTTTGTGGTGACCAACCATGTGGTCAATGCCGCTACTCACAGGACGTTTACCGTTGACCCGGTCAGCAGGGGCCTCCGGGGGGGCGGGGTGGCTAACGGAGTTGCATCTTCACAGGTATTCAATTCACCTCGGGTGCAGTCGAGTGCCCGGACGATTGTGGGGTTCAGCCAGAACCGAATGGCCTCGGCAAACGTTTCGACTGGGCCGACGATGACGAATGTAACTCCCCCCGCTTCGGTGAGCAGAGTGCAGGGGGTAACACGTCCGAACCAGGGCATGGTCAATGGGCCCGTGAGCCAGCCGAGGAACAATTTTATGGCTTCGCAGGTGGTCCGGAGCAGGACCATGAGTCCGCCTGCCGTCAATGGAAGGACTTTCACTTCTTCGCCTCGATTTTCCAGCGCGCCCTCAATTTCGCAGGGTCATGCTTTCAGTGCGCCTGCAACTGGCGGGGGAAGAGGTTCTTTGGGAGGATCTCGCGGAGGCGGGGGTTTCGGCGGGCGCGGTTCCGGAGGTCACCGATAAACTCCACAGATATTGTTTTCAACACGCATTCCATCCGCGCAGTTCATAGCCCATGCTGGCGGAGGAAGGATGATGGTTCATGGTTATCAATGATGAGGAAAAATACCTTATAAAAAGAACTAGAGATCTCCTGAATAGAGCCACAGAAAATCTGGACGACCGGGCAAGGCAGCGTCTGAGGCATATCCGGATGAATGTCTTAAGCGTTGCTGAAAAAAAGGCTTCAGGATTCTTCCTTTCTTTACGCTGGGTAATGTTCGGAGGTCTGGCCACGGCTACGATGGCAGCGATGGCCTTATTTTTCTGGTTGCAGACTTCCCCCGGAGATTTGCCGGTCAGGCATATTGAAGACTTTGAAATTATCACCTCCAAAGAACGGATTGATTTTTATCAAGACCTGGAATTTTATCGCTGGATGGCCACGCAAAATGGGCCAACCCAGGTAAAAACCTTGTAACATTTGGTCATTTCGCGATGGGGATATTTTTCTGATCCGTGCCTTCGACGGCGTTCCCCCTGTCGATACCTTTTCCTCCCCATTACCAAAGTCAGGTAATATCTGCCCTCCCGAGAAGTCAGATCAGTTTCAATCTCCTGCAAAAATGAGGATCCTTTTTTAGAAATTGTAACGTTACCCGTTTATCATTTTCATTGGATGAAATGATAAAAAGTATTGACATTGGACCAAAGGAATGATAGTAAACACTTACTTTCATGTACGTAAGGGATTACAATGAAAACTCAAAATACAAGAGACCGGATCCTGGAGGCGAGCCTGAAGATATTCTCTCAGAAAGGATTTCTCCGGGCGACCACGAAAGAAATCGCCAAGCGGGCCGAGGTGGCAGAGGTCACCATCTTTCGGCTGTTTTCTTCCAAGAATAAGCTGGTCCAGGAGGTTATCCGCCATCATACCTTCCTGCCGATCCTGCAGGAGATCCTCCCGGACCTGATCCGGATGGACCACCGCCAGGCTCTGGAAATGATTGCCCGAAGGTTCCTGGAGAGGCTGGAAGAGAGAAAAGCGTTCATCCGCATCCTACACGTGGAAGGATTCCGGTACTCTGCAAGGGTGAAATCCCGATACTTTCGCTCCATGGGAGAATCCATACACACCCTGGCTTCCTATTTTTTGCACTGCCAGCAAAGGGGCTTGCTGCGGGAATTTAAACCAGAGATCGGAGCTGAAGCATTCCTGGGGATGTTCTTCTCCCTCTTTCTGATGCAGGTCCTTCTTCCCCCAAGAGAACTGAAAGCCATGGATCGAGAAGAAATTTTCCGGGAATTCATCGACATCTTCTTCAGAGGAACCGTAAAATGATGGGGAAATTTGTAACGATCTTCGTGATCACGTTCTAGGTCGCATTAGCAGACCCGTCTTGGGAACGGGGGCGGAACGGAAAGGCTGCGGAAGCAAAAGGATTGAATCCCAAGCATGATCGATTATGCAAAGTGCGGGTAGGGCTTAAGAGGAGTGAATAGAATCCCAGAACTCGGAGGAGTCAAAAATGGATAAGTTGTTTTTAAATTCCATTCCCCCAGGAAATAAGGTACGGCTGCGGGATGATGTGTATCAGCATGTCAAAATAAGGGAATGGATTTTTACCGGCTTGGAAAAGGATGGTACGATATTACTCTCTTATGAGACCCACGGGTATATATGGGAGGCCAAGGTGGAAGACATCGATTGGGAGGAATATCGGAAGAGATAGAGATAATTTTCTAACGATCATGGTTTATTCTAGAGTGATACTTTTACTACTCTCGACGGGGAGCTTACCGTTCCAGCGGTGAGCCTTCATCCGTTGGCGACCGGAAAAATTTTAACGCCTCTTTTGGGGTTTGGGGACCCAGAGGGGGCACACATTGCAGGCAGACGTTTCAACTTGGCCCAAATAAAACAAGAAAACAGGGATTAGGGGAGTTTTTGAATGGGATGGAAAGATAATGGAACAAGGTTTTGCCTGGCGAGCGTTCTCATGGTTTTGGGGACGACGCTTTTCCTTCTGTCAGGATGCAAAAAAGAACAAAAGGGAGAAGCACCGCCCCCGCCCGCCGTTGAAGTCGTGGATGTCATTCAGAAGGACGTCCCAGTATATTCGGAATGGGTCGCTTCAACGGATGGTTTTGTTAACGCCACGATTCGTGCCCAGGTCCAGGGCTATCTCATCACGAGAAACTACAAGGAAGGGGATTTCGTCAAGAAGGGGCAGATTCTCTTCGAAATCGACCCTCGCCCTTTCCAGGCCACCCTGGATCAAGCCAAGGCCACCCGGAATCAGTCCAGGGCCTCCTTAAACCAAGCGAAAGCAGAGGTGGCCCGGCTGGAGGCGAACCATTTCACCACCAAGGCCAACCTGGACCGAGTGCGGCCCCTGGCGGAAATGAATGCCGTAAGTAAGAAAGATCTGGATGACGCCATCGGCGCGGAGCTGTCTGCCCAGGCAGCAGTCCATGCCGCCCAGGCCGCGGTCGGTGCTGCGGAGGCTGCGATCGGTGCTGCGGAGGCTGGGATGGAGAAGACCCAGCTAGACCTGGGTTTTACGAAGATCGTTTCGCCGATTGATGGAGTCGCCGGCATCGCCAAGGCGCAAATCGGCAACCTCGTCGGCCCCGGGTCTATCGAGGAACTGACCACCGTTTCAACCCTTGATCCCATCAAAGTCTACGTCCCGCAGAGCGAGCAGGAGTATCTGCGGAACGGGCGGAATGGCCGGGGCACCGATGCCAGGCTCGACTTAATCCTGGCCGACGGGAGCGTTCACCCTTACAAAGGGGCTTTTGCCTTTGCGGATCGCCAAGTGGATATGAGGACCGGCACGATCAAGGTCGCCGCTCTTTTTTCCAATCCGGGAAACATCCTCCGTCCCGGACAATTTGCCAGGGTTCGGGCCCAGACCGCGATCAAAAAAGGCGCACTGCTGGTGCCCCAGCGGGCGGTAACGGAACTCCAGGGGGGGTTCCAGGTGGCGGTGGTCGGCCGTGACAACAAGGTAGATATACGGCCGGTAAAGCTGGCCGAACGCGTCGATAGCCTCTGGGCGGTCGAAGAGGGGCTGAAGCCGGGGGAGAGGGTTGTAGCCGAAGGCATCCAGAAGGTCAAACAGGGCATGATCATAAGCCCCAAGCCCTATGATCTCAAACCCCCGTCCAAGACGGAGGCACTTTCAAAGCCCGGAGGAAAACCCCCGGCGCAGGCCAGGAAAGAGAAGGGGTAGGTCGCCATGTCCAAGTTCTTTATCAACCGCCCCATCGTCGCCATGGTGATCTCCATCATGTTTGTCATTGTGGGCCTCGTTGCGCTGGTCGGATTACCCGTTTCTCAATTTCCGGAAATCGTACCCCCGGAGATTCAGGTCAACACCACGTACGTCGGAGCGGATGCCGAAACCGTCGAACAGTCGGTGGCCACGCCCATCGAGATGCAGATGAGCGGCGTTGACAATATGAACTACATGTATTCGCTGAACGCCAATAGCGGCACCATGAGGCTAGTCGTCAACTTCGACGTCGCGACCAGCCCTAACACGGATCAGGTACTCACCCAGATCCGACAAAATCAGGCCCAGTCCCAGCTTCCCCTGGACGTTCGCAATTATGGAGTGACGGTGCAGAAATCCAGATCCTCACCTCTAATGATCTTTTCCCTATACTCGCCCAACGGGACCCACGACGGAACTTTTCTTGCGAACTACGCCTATATCAATCTCAGCGACCAGTTATTGCGTGTGCCGGGAGTCGCCATGGCTACAGTCTGGGGCGCGGGCCAGTATGCGATCCGTATCTGGGTCAAGCCCGATACCCTGGCCAAGCTCGGCATCACCGTCCCGCAAATCATCGATGCCGTCCAGAAGCAGAATACGGTGAATCCGTCTGGACAGGTCGGCAGCGAACCTGCACCTCCGGGGCAGGAATTCACTTATACGGTCCGGGCCCAGGGCCGCCTCGTTTCCCCGGAAGAATTCGGCCAAATCGTTGTCCGCGCCGACCCCGACGGATCGATCGTCCGCCTGAAGGACGTGTCTCGCATCGAGATGGGGGCCCAGGTTTATAACATCAATGGTCGTTTGAACGGCAAGCCAGCGGCCAATATCGCAGTCTACCAGTTGCCCGGGTCGAATGCCATTGCCACGGCCAATGGCGCCAGAAAGGTGATGGAGGAGGCCAAGGGACGGTTCCCATCTGACCTCGACTATGCCCTCGGCCTGGACACAACCCGGGCGATCACCGAAGGGATCAATGAAATTGTCAAAACCCTTTTCATTGCGATGATCCTCGTCATCATCGTGGTCTTCATCTTTCTCCAAGGCTGGAGGCCAACCCTCATCCCAACGCTTGCGGTTCCGGTCTCCCTCATAGGCACTTTTGCCGTCTTCCCCCTTCTCGGATTCTCAATCAACACCCTGTCCCTATTTGGTTTGGTTCTGGCCATAGGCCTGGTCGTCGATGATGCCATCGTTGTAGTGGAAGCGGTCGAACGCCACATCGAAGAGGGCCTGTCTCCGAAGGAGGCTGCGCTCAAGGCCATGCAGGAAGTGTCGGGGCCGGTGATGGCCATCGCGATAGTTCTCTCCGCGGTCTTCGTTCCCACGGTGTTCATCCCGGGGATCACGGGTAGACTCTACCAGCAGTTTGCCGCAACGATCGCCATTTCGGTCCTCATCTCGGCCTTCAATGCCCTGAGCCTCAGTCCGGCCCTTGCGGCCCTCCTGCTCAAACCGAGGAAAGAGGCCCGCGGACCTCTGGGTGCTTTTTTTGGACTGTTCAACCGTGTCTTTGGTCGGGCGACAAAGGGTTATGTTGGGCTGTGCGGCACCCTGATTCGTAAAAGCGTCCTCAGTCTCCTCTTTCTTGCCGGGATCACGATCCTTGCCGCCTGGCTCGGCAAAGGAATTCCCACGGGGTTCCTACCGGAAGAAGACCAGGGTTATATGTATGTAAACGTATCTCTTCCCGATGCCGCCTCGCTACAGCGTACCGACGAAGCCTGCCGGAAGGTTGAAGAGATCCTCCGGAGAACCCCGGGAGTTGAATACTACCAGACGATCGTTGGCATTAGTCTGCTGAGCATTGTGCAGAATACCTACAGCGGGTTTTTCTTTGTGAATTTGAAACCATGGAAGGAGCGCAAAAAGCCCGAGGAGCAATATGAGGCCATCATGGCCCACCTGAATCGTGAACTGGGCAAATTGCCGCAGGCCACTTGCTTTGCCTTTTCCCCCCCGGGAATCCCCGGGATTGGGACTGCCGGCGGCGTCACTCTCATTCTAGAGGACCGGGCCGGCAAGGACCTCCAATTCCTCGCAGAGAACGTCAACAAATTCCTCGACGCTGCACGCCAAAGGCCCGAACTGGCGAGGGTAACGACAACCTTTCTGCCAATCGTTCCTCAGGTCTTCGTCAACGTGGACCGTGATAAGGTGCTCAAACAGGGCATCGACCTCGGCCAAGTGTACCAGACCCTGCAGACCTTCATGGGCGGCTACTTCATCAATTATTTTAGTCGTTTCGGCCGCCAGTGGCAGGTTTATGTTCAGGCCGAGGGAGAATACCGCACCAAAGCAGAGAACGTCGGGCAGTTCTACGTGCAAAACGAGAAAAATGATCCCGTGCCGCTCTCGGCGGTCACGACCCTGGAGTCTCGTTCGGGCCCTGAATTCACGATGCGGTACAATCTTTACCGCGGCGCGCAGATCAACGCTATGGCCAAGCCCGGTTTCAGCTCCGCCCAGGCGATGAAGGCGCTCGAAGAGGTCTTCTCCCGGACGATGCCGCGGGAAATGGGTCTCGACTACCTCGGCATGAGCTTCCAGGAAAAGAAGGCCCAGGAAGGAATACCGGCGGCAGCGATCTTTGGGTTTTCGCTGCTGTGCGTCTTCCTCATCCTGGCGGCGCTCTATGAGAGCTGGTCGCTGCCCTTCAGCGTTCTGCTGGGGACGCCGGTCGCGGTCTTCGGGGCCTTTGGCGCGATCTGGCTCCGCGACCAGGTGAACAACGTCTATGCCCAGATCGGTCTCATCGTGCTCATCGGCCTCGCCGCCAAGAACGCCATCCTGATCGTCGAGTTCGCGAAGAGGAGACAGGAACAGGGAAAATCCATTCCCGATGCCGCCCTGGAGGGAGCCAGGCTGCGACTCCGGCCGATTCTCATGACGTCTTTCGCGTTCCTCTTTGGGGTTTTGCCGCTTGCGCTGGCCACAGGATCCGGCGCGATTGCGCGGCAGATCATGGGCACCGCCGTCATGGGAGGTACGACGGCGGCATCGATGATCGCCATCTTCCTCATCCCTGTGACGTTTTACGTTGTCGCCAATCTTTCTCATAGGCGTAAGGAGCATAGACGTTCAGAAGAAATAGGAGGAGACCATGCGTAATATTCTTATTTCGTCTCTGCTTATGTTCTTCCTTTTCGGCTGCATGATCGGTCCAAACTACCACCGACCTATTGTAGAGACACCACCGGCCTGGCGCTTTGAGGAAAAAGAGGCCAGAGAGGTTGGAAATACCGCCTGGTGGGAGCAGTTCGAGGATCCCGTTCTGAACGATCTCATTCAGAGCGCCCTGAAAGGGAACAAGGATATCAAAATCGCAACCGCCAGGGTTGAAGAGTTTATGGGCCGATATGGAACAACCCGCGCGGCCCTCTTTCCGCAGGTGAGTGCAAGTGCAAGTGGCAGCAGAAGCCGTAGCACGGTGTATACCCCAGCTGGAATCATTAGTCCAGAAGCCTATGTCGTCCTCCCCACAAATCCAGCGAACAGCTTTCAGGTCTTCCTGAATGCGAGCTGGGAGATAGACCTGTGGGGCAAGCTAAGGCGGGCCACGGAGGCATCCCGTGCCGATCTCCTGAGTACGGAGGAGGGGCGGAGAGCCGTCATTCTCACGCTCGTTACCTCTGTGGCCAGCGCTTATGTTAATCTCCGAGACCTCGACACCCAACTCGAGATCGCCCAACGAACGACCAAAAGTCGCGAGGAATCTTACCGTCTTTTCCAACTTCGCTTCCGGGGAGGGGTCATTTCAGAACTCGAACTGAGTCAGGTCAAATCCGAGTATGAGGAGGCCCTCTCCACTATTCCCCTCATTGAAAAAATCATCGCCCAGCAGGAAAACGCGCTAAGCGTTCTCCTCGGACGAAATCCGGGTCCCATTCCCCGGGGCAAAAAGATCGATGAATTTGTACTTCCGCCCGTTCCTGGAGGCCTGCCATCCGATCTCCTCACGAACCGTCCTGACATCCTGCAGGCGGAACAGGACCTCGTCGCCGCTAACGCGAGGATCGGGGTCGCAAGATCTCTGTATTTCCCGACGATTTCTCTGACCGGCTTGTCTGGCTTTGCGAGCACGGATCTGTCCAACCTCTTCACCGGCCCGGCAAGGACCTGGAGCTGGGCCGCTCCTTTGACTGCCCCGGTCTTCACCGGCGGCGCCATTCGAGGACAGGTAAAGTCGGCTGAGGCGGTTCAGCAACAGGCCCTCCTGCGCTATCAACAATTTATCCAGACAGCCTTCCGCGAGGTTGAGGATGCTCTGATTGACCAGAAGAGATCAAGGGAACAGCTTGCCATTCAGGCTCAGCAGGTTGAATCTCTGCGGAACTATGCCCACTTTGCCCGCCTGCGATTTGACAACGGCTACACGAGTTATATCGAGGTGCTGGATGCAGAACGCAGCCTCTTCACCGCTGAACTCTCCCAGGCCCAAACGAAAGGAGTTCTCTTCCAGGCATTGGTGAACCTTTACAAGACGATGGGAGGGGGCTGGATCGTAGGGGCAGACCGTATGACAGATATCACGAAGGATTCGAATGGCTCCACCCGTGGGCCGAAGGTATTTCAGGAAATGGCGGGTGGCAAAGAGAAACCAAAAAATGTCGAATAGAAACGAAAGGCCTGAAATCGGTGAAAGAAGGGCAAGGCGGGGAAGGGAGCCACTCTATTAAGGTACGTAGTGTGGCGCAGCCGCAATCAAAAGAGATAAAAGCCTGATATTAACTTGTGGCTGAAGGTACTTAATAAATTTTTTCTAAATAGAGCCTTTCCGGCCTCCGGGTTCTCGTTCGATCTTCTCGCAAAGGTCATCGATCCAGTCGCTCTTGGGGGGTTTGGGCCTGACGGCTCGGGGGACCCGGGGGGCATTCTCGGAGGAGCTGTTCAGAATAATAATAACCATCTCCATATTTCCCGCGTTGGTTTCTTCTTTCTTCCGGCGGGGTGAAATCTTTTCCCAGATTTTGGCGTTGAGCTTCAGGAGCAGTTCCATCAGCTCGTTGAGGGATTCGGCCGAGGGTGTTTTCTTCCCCAGAGGTTCTTTGCTGGATCCCATTTCTCTCCTTTCCCTTACCCTTAAGCCCGGTAGGCTGATTTACCGGTCAGCTTTTCTTTATTCAACCGGTGATGAAGGTAAAGACCTTCGAGGATAAACTCCAGTCCAGACGCCAGAAGCGCAGGGCTTTGGTCACAGCTCAGTTTCTTCAGCGCTTCCAACAGTCCCCTCATCTCTGCCGAATGGGGAGAGGCCTCGTTGGTTCTTTCCTGGTAATCAGAAGACTTCATCTTCTCCGAAACTTCCACGGACCATCCGCCTTTGAAACGGGACAAAAACGCATCGAACTGCTGAACCTGGAAGTATCGGTTGAAAGTGTTCAACACGGCCTTGTCGATTAATTTCTCGATCAGATTTTGATTCCGGTCTTCTTCCACCGTCTCAAACTCGATTTTCCCGCTGGTGGAAGCGATCAGATAGGGAAGGTCGCTGACCCGGGGAACGACTTCGCGTTCCCCCAGCCGGATCGCCCGGCGCAGAGCATTGCTGATGACATTTTCATAATTGGAGATGGATACCCGTACCGAAACCCCGGACCGTTGGTTGATCTCTGGTGACTTTCGGGCCAGGGCGGTGATCTCGGCAATGAGTTCCTTGAAGTAGGGGGGAATCGTGGTGACGAAAGCGCCATCATCATCGAACCGGGTCCTCTCCTGCTCCATGATCGCGATTTCATCCTTCAAGAACCTGGGGTAATGGGTCCGGATCTCTGACCCATAGCGGTCTTTTAGGGGGGTAATAATCCGACCCCGGCTGGTATAGTCTTCCGGATTGGCGCTGGCCACGATGTAGACATCTAACGGCAGACGGATCTTATATCCCCGGACCTGGACGTCCCGTTCTTCCATGATGTTGAAGAGTCCCACCTGGATCTTCTCCCCCAGGTCGGGGAGTTCGTTGATGGCAAAAATCCCGCGATTGGTCCGGGGGATAAGCCCGTAATGAATGGTCAATTCATCGGAGAGGTAGCGGCCTTCGGCAACCTTAATGGGGTCTACTTCTCCGATCAGATCCGCGATGGTCACATCGGGGGTGGCGAGTTTCTCGGCGTATCGTTGTTCCCGGCGGAGCCACGCGATCTCTACCTTCTCACCCAGAGCCTGGAGCTTTTCCATGCAGCTCCTGCAGATCGGCTGAAGGGGGTTGTCATTAATCTCACAGCCGGCGATTACCGGAATTTCTTCATCCAGAAGGTTGATCAAGGTGCGGATCATGCGGGTCTTCGCTTGCCCGCGTTCCCCCAGAAAAATCACATCCTGGCCGGAAAGGATGGCATTTTCCAGCTGAGGGATGACCGTTTCCTCGTACCCAACGATATTGGGGAAGAAGTCTTCATCCTGGCGAATTCTGCCGATGAGATTCTTGCGCAACTCCGCCTTGACGGAATAAACAGGGTAGTTCGCCTTTCTGAGTTCACCTAAGGTTTGGGGTTTTCGGCTTTTCAGAGATTTGGCCACTCGTATATCCTTTCCTGGACGTGCCAGATGGTTTCAATCCAGCATTTATTTCTTTATATCTCAGAAAGGCTCCTCCGTCAAGGACTCCCGTCGAATTCGGAATTAGGAATGCGGATTGGGGATTGAAAAAGCGGAAAAGATAAAAGGAATCCGAGAGTCAAAGGAGGAGCGATCTTCAATTTCTTATTGAAAAATTATGAGCTTCGAGTTAGATTTGAACATCCTTGGAGGAAGGAGCTTTTCCTCTCTTCAAGATTTCAGCAGACGGAGGGATGAATGGCGAAGGATGTCAAGGATGAATTGAAGGACCTGAATCTTGGGCAGAAGGTCAAGAACCTGAGGCAACGGAAAGGACTGTCCCTTCAACAGGTGGCCGAGAAAGCCAGCCTCTCCGAACCTCTGTTATCCCAGATTGAAGGGGAGGTCGTGGCGCCGCCCGTCGCCACGCTGCTAAAGATCTCCAAAGCCCTGGGGGTAAACATCGGATACTTTTTCCAGGATCAGGAGACGGAGAAGCACGCGGTGATCGTTCTCAAAAATGAGCGCAAGAAAATTTTCCGGCGAATCCATGAGGACCCTTCCAAGGTGGGATATTATTATGAATCCCTTGGCTACCCCAAAGCGGAAAAACACATGGAACCCTTTCATGTGACCTTTGAAGTTAAGAAGAAAGAAGATCTCATCTTCTTTAATCACCCAGGAGAGGAGTTTATCTATATTTTAGACGGGCAGCTGGAATTTAACTACGAGAACGAGACCTATTCTCTGGGGCCTGGGGATAGCCTCTATTTTGATTCCAGCATCCCGCATGCCTTCCGGGCCGTGGGGAAAAAAAATGCCACGGCCATCGATGTGATCTACGCCTCAGAATGAAATCTGAGGCCCTATCGGTCCTACCCCTATGGACCCAGGAGTCGGAATTTAGAATTCAGAATGGGAAAATCCCGAGCGGCCTTCTGGATCCTAACTTTTGACTCCTGTCTTCGGACCCATCTTCATTTCGGATTCCCCAATCCGCAATCTTCATTCTACAATTCCTTTGGCCACCCCCTTGACGGAGTACCGGATAGGATGATAAAAATCATATGGATGCTAAAAATTCTCATTTGTCGGGGGAAAAAATTCTGATTGGGGAAAAGAGCCTACCGGGGGGTAGTTTGAACTATTCTTATGACTTCAAAAGGAGAATAAAGAGTTGGCAGGAATGACGTTGAGTTTGAGCGAGGAAATATGCGCGGAGATGAAGAAGGTTTACCCCGAGAAATTCGTCTCGGAGGATGAAATCTTCCGGCACATCCATCGGGGAGATCGAATCTTCCTCCATACCGCCTGCGCTGAGCCCCAGTATCTGGTCCGGGCTTTGATTCATTTTGTTGAGTCTCACCCCAAAGCCTTCTTTGATGCTGAACTGATCCATGTCTGGACCCTCGGGGTGGCTCCTTATACCGAAGAAAAATTCAAGTATAACTTCCGCCTCAATTCTTTTTTCGTCGGGGATAACTCCAGAGAGGCTGTAAATCGGGGCATGGCCGACTACACTCCGATCTTTCTGTCCAATGTCCCGGATTTGTTTTACCGGGGACTGGTGCCCATCCAGGTCGCCTTGATCCAGACGTCTCCTCCGGATGAACATGGGTATATGAGCCTGGGCATCAGTGTGGATATTACCAAGGCCGCGGTAGAGAAGGCCTCCCGGGTCATTGCCCAGGTAAATCGCTTCATGCCCCGGGTGCACGGGGATGGATTCATCCACATTAAAGATGTGGATTACATCATCTGCCAGGATGAGCCCCTCCTGGAGTACGAAGCGGTCCTCCCAGATGATGTCGCCCACCAGATCGGAAAATACGTGGCCCGCATCGTCCAGGACGGGGACACGATTCAGGTGGGCTATGGAAGCCTGCCCAATGGTATCCTCTCCCATTTAAACGATAAGAATAACCTCGGGGTCCATTCAGAGTTGCTGAGTGATGGAATGATCGAATTGATGAAAAGAGGAGTCATTGACAACAGTCGGAAGACCCTCAACAGGGGTAAGACGGTGGCTACTTTCTGCATGGGGCATAAGCAGACCTATGAATACCTCCACGATAATCCCGCCTTTGAGTTTCGCACCATCGAATACACCAATAATCCCACGGTCATCTCCCGGCAGAGAAACATGGTCTCCATCAATAGCGCCATGGAGATTGACCTCACCGGGCAGACCACCTCTGAGTCCTTGGGAAAGACCTTTTACAGCGGAGTCGGGGGGCACACCAATTTTATGAGGGGGGCGATATTAGCCCCGGGTGGTAAAACAATCCTGGCCCTTCAATCCACGGCTGAATGGGGCAAGGTTTCTCGGATCGTTCCCTTTTTGGGAGAAGGCACGGGGGTCACGCTCGTCCGGGGCGATATTCACTATGTGGTCACCGAATATGGGATTGCGTATCTCCATGGCAAAAATATCCGGGAAAGGGCCATGGAACTGATCTCCATTGCCCATCCTCAATTCCGCCCCTGGTTGATTGAAAAGGCCAAACAGGCCAACCTGATCTACCGAGACCAGGCCTTCATCTTCGGAAGGAAGGGGGAATACCCGGGGCATCTGGAAACCTTCCGAACGACCCGCACAGGTCTATCTCTTCTGCTCCGGCCGGTCAAGCTCAGCGATGAACCGCTGTTGAAGGATTTTTTCAATTTCCTCTCGGACCAGAGCCTGTACCGCCGGTTCATATCCGTGCGCAAAGACATGCCCCATGAGAGGCTGCAGGAATTTGTGGTGATTGATTATACGAAGGAGATGGTGATCCTGGCCTCTATCCGGGAAGGAGAGGGGGAAGTAGAGAGAGTCGTGGGAGTTGGGCAGTATGGGATCAATGAAACCAATCATACGGCCGAGGTTTCCCTGGTGGTGCGGGATGAAGATCAGAAAAAGGGGGTGGGGACGGAACTCCTTTCCTACCTGACCTACCTGGCCAAGAGAGAAGGTCTATACGGGTTCACCGCCGAGGTCCTGGTGGAAAACCAGCCCATGCTCCGTCTATTCGAAAAGATGGGGTTTGACATTCATAAGAGAAGCGCCCAGGGAGTGTATGAATTGCAGATGGCCTTTCGAGGAGCCTAATGGAAGATTCCAATCTAAACATCAAATATCTGTTCGAGCCCGAGAATATTGCGGTCATTGGAGCGGCCCGGGACGAAAATAAAATTGGATACAAGATTTTGAAAAACATCCTCACCGGAGGTTACCAGGGGAAAATTTATCCGGTCAATCCCCAGGGGGGAGAGATTCTGGGCCTGAAGGCCTACCGCAATATCGAAGAGGTGAACGGGCCGGTCGATGTAGCCAGTATCGTGATCCCGGCCAAGTTCGTGTATGAAGCAGTGAAAAGTTGCGCCCGGAAGAAGGTGAAATACCTGACCATTATCTCTTCCGGGTTTTCGGAGATTGGGAATAACGAGGAAGAGAGGAGAATCGTCTCCTACGCCAATGAGCATCACATGCGGATCCTGGGACCTAACATCTTCGGGATCTATTCGGCGGCGGCTTCCTTGAACGCGACTTTTGGCAGCTCAGGGATCATCCCGGGAAGGGTGGCCATCATTACCCAGAGCGGGGCCCTGGGAGTTGCCATGATCGGCAAGACCACGGTGGAAAATATCGGCCTGTCGGCCATCGTATCGGTGGGAAACAAGACCGACGTGGACGAAGCCGACCTGCTGGAATACCTGGTGACTGATGATCACACCAAAATTGTTCTGATGTACATCGAAGGGGTACGGAACGGAGAGCGGCTCATCCAGGCGGTGAAGATGACCACCCAGAAGATCCCGGTGGTGGTGATCAAATCGGGACGATCCGAGCGGGGAGCCATTGCCGCCGCTTCCCATACGGGGTCGCTGGCCGGTTCTGATGAAATCTTTGAGGCCATCATGCGGCAATGCGGGGTTTTACGTGCGGAGAGTGTGGAAGAGGCTTTCAACTGGTGTAAATTCCTGGCCAATACTCCCTTTCCTTCGGGGGAGAATACGGTCATCGTCACCAATGGCGGCGGAATTGGGGTCATGGCCACCGATGCCTGCGAAAAATACAGGGTCAAATTGTATGATGACACGGCGGCTCTAAAAGAAGCTTTCTCCACCGTGACTCCGGATTTTGGATCCACCAAAAACCCCATCGACCTCACCGGGCAGGCCACTTCTTCCCACTACAATTCAGCCCTGGAAAAAGCCCTGAAGAATCGGGAGATCAACTCGATCATCGCCCTCTATGGAGAGACAGCCGTGTTTGATGCCAAGAACCTTTCCTCCATGATCGAGGAGAACTCCCGGAAGTTTAAAGAGGAGAAGAAGCCGCTGGTCTTCTCCATTTTCGGGGGAGAAAAGATCGAGAATTGCCTCATTTCTCTGAAGAGGACCGATGCGGCTGTTTACGGGGATGTTTACGAAGCGGTCTCTTGTTTAGGTTCAGTCTATGCCTATTATCATTATTTGCGAGAACGTTCTGATGCCATTGACCAGGCCGAAATCGATGTCCAGGCGATCAGCCGGGTGTTAGAAGGGGCTCTGGAGGAAGGAAGATCTTTCTTGTTAGCCCACGAGGGACAGGCGGTCATGCGGGCAGCGGGCATCTTGATTCCCCAGAGTATCATTGCCCGGAGCCTGGATGAAGCCGTCCGGGGAGCCGAAAAAATCGACTACCCCGTAGTCATGAAAGTGGTTTCCCGGGATATCTTGCATAAAAGCGACGCCGGCGGAGTGGCCTTGGACATCGAAGACAAGAACGAGGTTATTGACGCCTATCAGGCCATCCTGCGGAATTCCCGGGCCTACAAAGCGGATGCCCACATTGAAGGAGTGGAGATTTCCGAGATGGTTACCAAGGGGATGGAGACGATCATCGGCGCCCGGCGGGATCGGACTTTTGGCCCCATGATTATGTTCGGCCTGGGTGGAATTTATGTGGAGGTCATGAAAGATGTAGCCTTCCGGGCTCTGCCCATTAACCGAAAAGAAATCCTGTCTATGGTGAAAGAGATCCGGGCCTACCCGCTTTTGCTGGGGGTCCGGGGGGAGGAGAAGAAAGATTTAGATGCCGTGGTGGATGCGATCATCCAGGTGGGTACGATTCTGCAAAAGTGCGATCGCATCTCCGACATCGAAATCAATCCCCTGATGGTCTATGAGCATGGGATGGGGGTCAAGGCAGTGGACGTAAGGATCCTGCTAGCCAGTGGGAAGAAGGGGGCATAAATGGAAAAGGTCATCATCGCATCGATGCGCAAAAGCGCGGGGAAAACCAGCGCCATCGTGGGAATCGCGGGGGCGGCGAAGAAGAAGTTCGCCTACATAAAACCCTTTGGGGAAAGAATGCTCTACCGGAAAAAGCGGCTGTGGGATTATGACTCTTCGTTGATTACCGCCCTCTTCGGGTTAAAAGAAGATCCCGTGGATATGAGTATCGGGTTTGACCATTCCAAACTTCGGTACATGTATGATGAGGAGGGCACCAAGAAGAAACTTCTGGAGACCATCGCCCATGTGGGGAGCGATCGGGAGATCCTTTTCATAGAGGGAGGAAGGGATCTGAGCTATGGAATCTCCGTGCACCTGGATACCATCTCCCTGGCCAGGTATACGGGCGGAAAACTATTTATCGTGATTAGCGGGGATGGAGATTCGATCCTGGATGACCTGCTTTTTTTAAAAAGGCATGTAAACATGGCCGGGGTCAAATTGAATGGGGTGATCATTAACAAAGTGCAGAACCTGGATGAATTTCAGAGCACCCACCTGCCGGTGATCCAGAAGACGGAAATCCCGGTTATCGGGGTGCTTCCCTATCAAAGCGAACTGACCTACTTTACGGTCTCCTACCTGGCAGAGCGTCTGTTCGCCAAGGTCCTGTGTGGGGAGGGCGGCCTGACTCGAGTGGTCAAGAATATTGTAATCGGGGCCTGGTCGGCCAATGTCTTCCTGCAAAATCCCCTCTTCAAAAAAGAGAATAAACTGGTCATTACCGGTGGCGACCGCACCGATATGATCCTGGCTTCTCTCGAGAGCGATACTTCCGGAATTATCCTGACCAATAATATTTTACCCCCCTCCAATATCATCAGCAAAGCCTCGGAAAGGAATATTCCGCTGCTGATGGTTTTTTCCGACACCTACCAGACCGCCAAGCAGATTGAAAGCCTGGAACCGCTGCTTACCAAGGATGATAGCGACAAGGTTGAATTGCTGAAGGGGTTGATCCAGAAGCAGGTAAATATCAAAGAGATTCTGGGCGGCTAAAAGCGAAGGTTCGAGGACCGGCGAACGAGGATCGAGGAATAAGGTTCGACCAGCAACGAGGAACCCGTCCGTGCCAAGGTTGGTCAAGAAGAGATCCCCAAAAACCGGCCTGCCCCTTGGGGTACACTCATCCACATTGGAGAGAAGAAGAGCGAAAAGACCCGCATCACCGCAGAACGGCAGCACGTTGTTAGTACAGCACTCAAGAGGTATTTATGCAAGAAAAGTACATCATGGCCCTGGACCAGGGGACGACAAGTTCCCGGGCGGTGATCTTTGACCATCAAGGAAAGATCGTCAGCATCGCGGCCAAGGAGTTCAGGCAAATCTACCCCAGACCCGGCTGGGTGGAACACGATCCCATGGAAATATGGGATTCCCAGATGGAAGCGGCCCGGCGAGCCATCGATTCCGTAAACATCTCCCCCGGGAATATCGCTGCCATCGGGATTACCAACCAGAGAGAGACCAGTATCCTCTGGGATCGGGAAAGTGGACAACCGGTCTACAATGCTATCGTCTGGCAATGTCGCCGGACTGCAGACCAATGCTCCCGGATCAAGAAAACAAAATTTGCGGGAAAGCTCCGAAAAAAAACCGGCCTGGTGGTGGATGCCTATTTTTCCGCGACTAAAGTTCAATGGCTCCTGGAGCACCAAAAATCCATCCGCAAGCCCGCTGAACGAGGGGATTTAGCCTTCGGGACGGTGGATAGCTGGCTGCTCTACCAGTTGACCGGAAAGAAGCACCATGTGACCGATTATTCCAACGCTTCCCGGACTCTTCTTTTCAACATTCATGATCTCTCCTGGGACCCGGAGATTCTGAGATATTTTCATATACCCGAAAAAATCCTGCCGGCCGTAGGACCTTCAAGTCAGATCTATGGATATACCTCCCCCGCAACTTTCTTCGGTTCTGAGATTCCCGTCTCCGGGATCGTAGGAGATCAGCAAGGAGCTTTATTCGGCCAGACCTGTTTCCGCAAAGGGCAGTCAAAGAACACCTACGGGACAGGCTGCTTCCTCCTTATGAATACCGGTGAAAAGCCGGTCCTGTCCAAAACGAATCTTCTGACCACCATTGCCTGGGGCATCGGAAAAAAAGTGGAATATGCCCTGGAAGGGAGTGTGTTTATTGCCGGTGCGGCTGTCCAATGGCTTCGGGATGAGCTCCGGATCATTCAGCAAGCTTCTGAGACTGAGCGTCTGGCTGCGAGCCTTCAATCGAATGACGGGGTCTATTTCATTCCGGCTTTCGTTGGCTTAGGGGCCCCCTATTGGGATATGTATGCCCGGGGAACAATCCTAGGGATCACCAGGGGAACGAGCCGGGCCCACATTGCCCGGGCTGCCCTGGAGTCCATCGCCTACCAGACCCGGGACGTCCTAGAATGCATGGAGAAAGATTCAGGCATCAAACTGAAAGAACTGCGGGTTGACGGAGGAGCGGCGGCCAACGGTTTTCTCATGCAATTTCAGGCGGACATATTGGGAGTCCCGGTCGTCATCCAGGAAATAACGGAAACGACAGCCCTGGGAGCAGCCTACCTGGCTGGTTTGGCCGTGGGCTACTGGAAGGACCCGAACCAGATCTCCCAAAACTTTAAGGTTCAAAAGAAATATATGCCCCAGAGGCCTTTCAAACAAAGAGAGTCTCTCTACCGAAAATGGAAGATGGCCGTGGAAAGGGCGAAGGGGTGGGAAGAGGGGAAATAGGTATAGGGACATTTTTGGTCATGGGGTGATTGATTCCTTTGAGCCAGGACCCTAGACCATTAATTCGGAAGAGTTTTTTGGGTTCATTTTCAGGTTTGCGCCGCCGAAATATAATAAGGAACGGAACGATTAGCACTCCAGGTGGTCTAATTATAAAGGGATGCCGCAAAAGAGGTATTGAGAAATTTAGGATATCATTCGTCCGGGATGAAAAGGGGAAAGAGACCGCGGCGTAGTGAGGAATGTATGTTGAAACGCAAAGAAATAGATTTGAATCGGGGATATTCATATCGATGCATATCTAAGAAGGCCTCACTTTCGGTCAACGCAGTCCTGGCACTTTTTTTAATCCTCGTGTTTGGTGAGGGCAAGGCAGAAGCCGAATTTTATAAATACAAAGATAAGAGTGGTAACTGGGTTTTCACGGACTCGCCCCCGGGTAATGTCGAAAATATGGAAATTATCGAAAACAAGGACAGAGGATCTTCAAGGTCTTCCGGGTTTAAAGATATCGAAAAGGATTTGACAGAGAAATATCCGCCGAAAAGCGATGTCGAGAAGGCCTCTCTCAGCACCGTAACCATTAAGACATCGATAGGACTGGGATCAGGATTCTTTATCACTGAGAACGGCTATATTTTGACGAATAAACATGTACTGAGGGGGGATGAAACTCAAATAAAAAAAGCGGAAGAGTTTATTACCCAAGTGGATAATAAGATAGAGGATGATGAAGCCACCATGGCTGAAGAAGAAAATCGATTGAGAAGAATGAGAAGCGATCTGGATGATTATAAGGCTTCTATTGACCGCATGACCGATCCGAATGCTCAAATAATCGCCATGCAAAACTACAGGAACCAATCTGCGCAATATGATTTCTACGAAGCGCAGCTCCGGAAACGAAAAAACGAATTCGAAGAAAAGAAATGGAAATACCGGCAGGAGAAATGGGAATTCACCAACAAAGCCAGGATGGCCAAACACGACCGGCAGTTCATCGTCATCCTCAAAGACAAAACAGAACTTGAGGCCAATCTTGTTTCCGTAAGTAACGATCAGGATTTAGCCCTCCTGAAAATAGATGGGTGCAAATCGCCGTACCTTCAGTCAGGCGCACAAAAGCAGATCATTCAGGGAATGGCGGTCTTTGCCATCGGAAGTCCGCTGGGACTTGGGGATTCGGTATGCTCCGGGGTCATATCCGGATATGACCATGATTACATCCGAACGGATGCAAAAATCTACCCTGGGAACAGCGGAGGCCCGCTGATTACCGCGGATGGGAAAGTCATCGGCATTAATACCTTGAAACTGATAACCCAGAAATTCGAAGGGATGGGGTTTGCCATTCCCGTGAAAAAGGCTTTCCAGGAATTCAATAAATATCTGGAAATGAATCCTTAGGACGGGGGAAAAGAATCATTGGAACCCCGCGAAAGGCGGACATGGGGCACGTTCTGCTATGCTTCTTATTGATGGTCTTTTTCCTGGCGAGAAGATAACGTTAGGCATTTTAGGGCCTTTCGAATTTTAGGCGCTTTTCACCCAATCGTCGCCAGCTCCAGCCTTCCTTTCCAGCGTTCCTTCAGAGTCTCCTTCGTAAAAAGGTGTTCCGGCAGCGATAGGATGGGGTCGCGGGATATGATGGAGAAGGCTTCTTTCCGGGCCTCGCCCAGAAGTTGAATATCTCTCACAAAGTTGGCTACGCGGAAGTCTGGAAGCCCGGACTGCTGGGTTCCCAGAAGCTCGCCCGGGCCGCGGATAGCCAGGTCTTCTTCAGCGATTTTGAACCCGTCGGTCGTCTGTTCCATCACTCGAAGACGCCGCTGCGCTTCTTCGCTTCTGGGATATTGGGCAATCAGCAGACACTGGGAGGGATCCTTTCCTCTTCCCACCCGGCCTCGAAGCTGATGGAGCTGAGAGAGTCCGAAACGTTCGGCATGTTCAATGACCATGACGGAAGCATTGGGCACGTCGATTCCTACCTCGATGACAATCGTGGAGACGAGGATATGGATGCGCTGGGATTTAAAGTCGGCCATGATCGTTTCTTTTTCCTCGCTCTTCAACCGGCCGTGAATCAAACCCACCCTGAATTCCGGAAAGATATCGCGCTGCAGGTGTTTGGCCATCTGGGTGGCGTCTTTTAGGTCCAGGCGCTCTGACTCTTCCACCAGAGGATATACCACGTAGGCCTGTTTTCCTTTGGAGATCTCTTCCCGGAGAATTCGGTAAACCCGGAATCGTTCCTTCTCATTGAAGACCCGTGTGGTAATGGTTCCCCTTCCTGGCGGGAGCTGGTCGATGACCGAAACTTCGAGATCTCCGTAAAGGGTCATGGCCAGCGTACGGGGAATGGGGGTAGCCGTCATGACCAGAACATCGGGGTTATAACCCTTCTTCTTCAAGGAGACACGCTGAAGGACGCCAAATTTGTGTTGTTCATCGATGATAACCAGACCCAGGCGCTGAAACTCAACTCCCTCCTGAATGAGGGCGTGGGTCCCGATAACCATATGGATTTTTCCGGCGTGAATCTCCTCTCCCAGGGTTTCTTTCTGGGATTTCTTCAGGCTACTGGTTAACAGGGCGGTGCGCAGGCCCAGCTTTTCCACCAGAGGCCGGATGTTGAGAAAATGCTGCTCGGCAAGGATTTCGGTAGGAGCCATGAGGGCCATCTGGTAACCCCCTTCGATGGCCATGAGGCCGGCCATAAGGGCCACGATGGTCTTCCCGCTTCCCACGTCTCCCTGAAGGAGGCGGTTCATGGGGTGAGGCAGGCGCATATCCGATTCAATCTCCGAGAGGACCCGCTCCTGAGCCGGGGTTAGAGCAAAAGGAAGCAGCTTGCAAAGCTGATTTGTGTACAGGTGGGTCACGGGGAAGGCAATCCCAGTTTCCATCACGGTCCCGCTACGACGCAAAGCCAGCCCAATTTCCAGGAAGAAGAGCTCATCAAAGATCAGCCGACGGTGGGCGGGTGATTTCCCTTCGTTAAGCAGGGAGATGTTGTCTTCCGCATCCGGAAAATGCGCTTTCCGAAATGCTTCAGATAAAGGGATGAGATTCTGCCGCTGGCAAACCTCCTCCGGAATTCCGCTGAAGGCCTTTGGGGCAAAGAGGTCGACAGCATTTTTCATGATCCGGCGGATCAACCGCTGCCGCTGATAAAGCCCCTCGGTTTCCGAATAGACAGGAACAATTCGGCCGAAATGAAGGGATTCTTCCCTTTCCGGGGGATTGGTCGGAGCTTCTCCCGGGGGCGTCTGTTCTTCCTCTATCATTTCTAACTCGGGGTGATGGATCTCTTTCTGAAATTGGAAAAGCCGCACCTCTCCAGAGAGGATTAAGCGCATGCCCTTGCGAAATCTTCCTTTCATGTATCGGGGATTGAAGTTGAACCACTTGGCCACGAGCGTACCGGTCTCGTCACCGATGGCCATTTCGAAAGTGCGCCGTTTGCCGTAATAGCTCATGTCGGCCCGCAAGACCGTCCCCATGACCGTTTCCATTTTTCCTACCGTGAGCTGGGAAATCGTTTTAATCTGCCGCCGGTCCTGGTAGGCCCGGGGGAGGAAATAGAGCGCATCCTCCACGGTTAAGATATTTTTTTTCTTCAAAATGGCCGAGAGGCGGGGCCCCACACCCTTGATGAACTGGATGGAAGTGTGCAAGTCCTTATGGTGCTGGTGGAATTCCGCTTGCGTCGGCCAGGGTTGACAGGGGAGGGGAGCTAAATCATCACACTTGAGATCGTTATATATTTTTTGGATTTCCAGCACCCTAGCCTTTTTTAGGACCAGGTCCATTTCATCGAAGCCTTTGATTTGAGCCCCCAGCCGGTTAAAAAGATCTTGCCTCCGCTGGCTTAAGGGAAAGGTTAAAGCCTTTTCCAGCCAACGAGCCATGTAGGGCTCCAAATCCTTTAGGGTTTTCAGGTTGGCATAATCATGCCCTGAAGCAAACAAAAGAGGTTTCTCAATGGCTTCAAGAATCTGTTGAAGTTCGGGAGGAACCATGGAGTCTAGAGCATTCCTTTATGGGACGCAGATAAACGCAGACTTTCAGGATAACTTAATTATGCACTCTCGCCTAGATTCGATATCCTGTGCCTTCTTTGATTTATTGGTAACAAAATTTTCCTCTTCGAGCAATAAGAAAAAGGAAGAGGGGGTGAAGGAATGGTCAGATTGAAGAAAATTCGATAGTTGACATTTGACCCATTCTTCATTAGATATAAATAAATTTGGAAAAATGGAATAATGGAACATTGGAATGATGGTCTTACATGGAAAATGTCATGCACACCTACTGCGACCCATTATTCCAATTTCCCAACATTCCATCATTCCATTAATTTTTTTCCGGAGGGGACATCTTGAAACGAGGGATTACTTATAAAAGCGCCGGGGTGGATATTGACGCCGGGAACAAGTTTGTGAATTTGATCCGGCCATTGGTCAGAAGAACCTTCCGCCCGGAAGTGGTCACGGACATCGGGGGATTCGGCGGGCTCTTCTCTTTCAATGCCAGGAAGTACAAGGACCCGGTCCTGGTCTCTTCCACCGACGGGGTGGGAACCAAGCTCAAGGTCGCTTTCATGACCGGGAAGCATGACACGGTGGGGATTGATCTAGTGGCCATGTGCGTGAACGACATCGTCGTGCAGGGCGCCGAACCTCTTTTTTTTCTGGATTACTTTGCCACGGGAAAGCTTTCTTTGGGAGTTTCGACTAAGGTCCTTAAGGGAATTGCCAGAGGATGCCGACTTGCGGGGTGCGCTTTGATTGGAGGTGAAACAGCGGAGTTGCCCGGTTTTTACCGAGAAGGAGAGTATGATTTAGCCGGATTTTCCGTGGGAGTGGTGGACCGAAAAAAAGTGATCGATGGTTCTGCGGTTGAGGTGGGAGATCAGCTGATTGGCCTTGCTTCGAGCGGTTTGCACAGCAACGGGTACTCCCTGGCACGTAAGGTTTTTTTCGAACGGATGAAACTCAAACCTACCAGCCGAATCCCGGGCCTAAAGAGGACTTTGGGAGAAGAATTACTTACCCCCACCCGCATCTATGTGAAAACCATTTTGGATTTGTTGGAAGACTTTTCCATTCGCGGGATCGCTCATATCACTGGAGGAGGGTTTACGGATAATTTGCCCAGAGTGTTTCCCCGGGGATGCAAGGCAATCATCCAGAAAGGGACTTGGAGGATTCCGCCTATTTTTCGAATCCTCCAGGAGATGGGTCAAATCGAAGAGAAAGAAATGTATCGTACCTTCAATAACGGTATCGGAATGGTTCTGGTGGTGCCGGCAAAAGGGTTGGATAAAATCCTAGACCGCCTGCTGACCCTAAAGGAAAAACCCTATTGGATCGGAGAAATTGCCCGAGCCAAGGGAAACGAGAGCCTGGTCCAAGTCCAATAAGGAGAAAAAATGGTCAACCTCGGAGTTTTAGTCTCGGGAAGCGGTTCAAATCTACAAGCGATTATCGATAACATTGAGGCGGGCCGGCTGGACGCCCAGATCAAAATCGTTATCAGTAATATTCCCGATGTATATGCCCTCGATCGGGCCAAGAAGCACGGGATTCCCTTGATGGTCATTCCCCATAAAGGATTCAAGAGGGAAGAATATGATCAAAAGATGGTGGAAGCCTTGAAGGCGAACAAGGTGGAGCTAGTGATCCTGGCCGGTTTCATGCGTATTATCACTCCTGTCCTCCTGCGGGCTTTCCCGATGAAAGTGATGAACATCCACCCGGCTCTGCTTCCCGCTTTTCCGGGCACCCATGTGTGGCAAATGGAAGTTGATTCGGGGGTAAAGTTCGCCGGGTGTACGGTGCACTTTGTGGATGAGGGAACGGATACCGGCCCGATCATCATTCAGGCGGTGGTCCCGGTCTACGATGATGATTCTGCGGAAACTCTGAACGCCCGGATCTTGAAACAGGAACATATGATTTTTTCCCAGGCGATCCAGCTTTATGCCGAGGGGCGTCTGGAGATCAAGGGACGCCGGGTTCTGGCCAAGGGGTTTCCCAAGACCCCGGACTCTTTCATGATTAATCCCCCGGCCAGGATCTTTGAGCGATGAGTTGTGAGGATGCCCTGGCACGTTCTCGTTTATGGAATAATGGGTAATTGAAGTGGAAAAGTCCAATGGCTTTGTGTGTTCTTTAAACCCAGCATTTCAATTTTCCAGTATTCCATTACTACCATTTGGCATTCTGGGCTGTTGAAATTATTGCTTGCCCAAATTGCCGGTATGTGCTATAAAAAGCAAAAAGCAGGGTGAAAGCCCTGCTTCTTGCTTTTTCTTTGGGAGGAATTGAATGGCTCGGTCATGTGAAATTTGCGGTAAGAGTCCTCAGGTCGGGCATAGTGTGAGCCACGCCAATAACAAGACCAAACGCCGCTGGTACCCGAACTTGCAGAGAGTCCACGCGATCCAGAATGGGACGACCCGCCGGATTCGAGTTTGCACCCGTTGTCTCCGTTCCGGCTTGGTGGTCAAAGCGGTCTAAACAAGAGTTTCAAATTCCGGGTTTCGAGTTCATAAAACTCAAAACCCGAAACTCGCAACTCAAAACGCGAAGCTATTTCAGGCTTCCGCCTCTTTCTCTTCTTTCTCCGGTGTCAGCATCCCCCTCACCCGCTCCACCTTCAGGACATTCTTGAGCTTGGTCAGGGCCCGGAAAGCGTCCTGCAGATGCTTGAGGTCCCGGACTTCCAATTCAAAGTTGCCAACGGCCTTCTTGTCTTCTGTGGTGACAATGTTCGCCCGGAGGATGTTGATTTCCGAAGAGGCAAAGACCGAACTTATGTCCGCCAGCAGCCCTTTTTTATCGTTTGCTATAACCCGGGCCCGTACAGGATGGACGGCCTTTTCCTTGAGGTTCCAGGAAACCTGGATCAGTCGTTCAGGGTCGCTGCTCAGGATGTTGGGGCAGTCAGCCGTATGCACCGTGACTCCCCGGCCGCGGGTGATGTAGCCGGTGATTTTATCTCCGGGTAGGGGGTTGCAGCATCTGCCGAACCGAACCATCATGTCCTCAATGCCGCGGATCTGAATCCCGCTCGGCTCTCTGCGGATTTTTTGGGCTAGGCGCTTAAGCCGGGATTCCTCGACCTTTCCCTTTTCAAGTTTCTCGGGGGGGATGAGCTTTCCCACGATCTGTTTGCAGGAGACGTTTCCGTAACCGACCTCGGCCATGAGGTCATCGATCGACAGGAGGGAAAAGTCCTTGATGACCTTTTTCATCTCCTCCGACTTCAAGAATTTCGCCAGGTCGAGATGGTATTTTTTGAATTCTCGTTCGCAGATCTCCCGCCCCAGGTCCACGGATCGTTCCCGGGCTTCAGCTTTCACCCACTGGCGTACTTTGGTTCGAGCCCGGGAGGTCTTGACGTATTTCAACCAGTCCTTGCTGGGCCGATGGTTGGGGGCGGTAACGATCTCGATCGTATCCCCGTTCTTCATCTGGTATCGTAAAGGAACAATCTTTCCATTTACTTTGGCCCCCACGCATTGATGGCCGATTTCCGTGTGAATACTGTAAGCAAAGTCAACGGGAGTGGCTCCGATGGGAAATTGCTTTACATCTCCCCGGGGAGTGAAGACGTAGACCTCGTCGGGGAAAAGGTCAATCTTAACCGTTTCCAGAAATTCCCGGGGGTCGCGCAAGTCCTGCTGCCACTCCAGGAGCTGCCGAACCCAGGCAAATTGCTTGGTATCTTTGGGATCAAAGACTTTACCCTCTTTGTACTGCCAGTGGGCCGCGATGCCCTCCTCTGCAGTCCGGTTCATCTCTTCGGTACGGATCTGGATCTCCACCCGTTCCCCGTAGGGCCCGATCACCGTGGTGTGAAGAGACTGGTATCCGTTGGCCTTGGGCATAGCGATATAATCTTTGAAGCGTCCCGGAACGGGCTTCCACAGGGAGTGGATGATTCCCAGAGCCTCGTAGCAGTCTTTGATGGTTGCCAGGATGAGGCGAAAGGCAATGACATCGTAAACCTGTTCAAATTCGAGGTTCTGGGCTTTCATCTTCCGGTAGATACTGAAAAAATGCTTGGGTCGGCCGCTGACCTTTCCCACTAACCCGTAGGAGGCCAGTTTTTCGGCAATGATGGAGCTGACCTCCTGAATGTATTTCTCTCTCTCCTCTTTCTTCCAGGCGACGGCCTCAGCTAGCTTGCGGTATTCATCCGGGTGGAGAAAGCGCAAAGATAGGTCTTCCAGCTCAGTCTTGATTCGGTCAATCCCCAGGCGGTTGGCTATGGGGGCATAGATGTCGAGAGTTTCCTGAGCAATTTTAACCTGGCTTTCCGGTGGGAGATGCTCCAGGGTGCGCATATTATGAAGACGGTCGGCCAGCTTAATGATGACGATCCGAATGTCCTTGGCCATCGCCAGGAGCATCTTGCGGAAATTCTCGGACTGCTGTTCCTCGTGGGTGGCCAGGGTCATCTTGCTGATCTTGGTGAGGCCGTCTACCAGGGATCCGACCTCCGGACCGAATAGCTCTTTGATTTCATCGAAGGTAGCGTAGGTATCCTCCACCGTATCATGGAGGAGGCCTGCGGTCACAGTGGCGATGTCCATTTTCATATCGGCCAGGATGGCCGCAACTTCCAGAGGGTGGATGAGGTAGGGTTCCCCGGAGAGACGAACCTGCCCCTGGTGAACCTTGGCCGAATAAACATAGGCTTTTTCGATCAGGCTCAGGTCGGCGCCGGGAAAATTGCCGGTGACTTTCTCCAGGATGTCGTTGAAACGAATTACGCGGATCATGGGAAAATTAGGATTTCGAGTTCAAAAGTTGAAACCTGGAACTCGAGCCTTAAAGACCTATTTTTGTTTTTGGGAAGCGATCCAATCTTTCACCCATGGAACGGCTTGGTCCAGTTTGATCATCTGTATTTCCCCGCTCCGGCGCACTTTGATTTCCACTGCCTTCTCCTTCAGGGTCTTGCCGCTGAGCGTCAATCTGAGGGGGGAGCCAAGGAGGTCCGCATCTTTAAATTTCACCCCTGGCGCTTCTTCGCGGTCGTCAAAGAGGGTTTCGATTTTCGCAGCGGTCAGCCCCTGGTAAAGCTTTTCCGCTTCCTCCGCCAGGGTATCCTGCTTGAGATTGACGGGCAGGAGGTGTACCTCAAAAGGAGTGATCGGAAGCGGGAAGATGATTCCATTTTGGTCGTGGTTTTGTTCCACTGCGGCAGCAATAATTCGAGCGGGTCCGATCCCGTAGCTTCCCATAACGATCGGTTTTTCCTGGCCCTGGCGGTCCAGGTAGAATGCTTTGAGGGGGACGGAGTATTTGGTCCCCAGCTTGAAGATGTTTCCGATCTCGATCGTCTTTTCCACCTTTAGAGGGGCGTCACATTTGGGACAGCGATCTCCGGATACAGCCGTATGAATGTCGGCGAATTGAGCGGAGAAGTTCTTTCCCGGGATAACGCCCCGCAGGTGATAGCCTTCTCGATTGGCTCCGGCGACGTAAACCCCCTGGCGGAGGGAGATGTCGGCAATCATGGGAATTTTGCGGTCCGGGGGCAGGTTCACGGGCCCCAAAAAGCCGGCCTCCACCCCGGTATGCTCTTTCACCTCATCTCGATGCGCCGGTCGGAATTCTCCCGCCAGGGTTCTGAACTTTTTCTCATGGAGCATCTGATCGCCCCGGACCATGGCCAGCACCGGGCCGTTCTTGGCCATCAGGAGCAGAGATTTGATCGTCAGCTGGGGGGAAATCCCGAGATAAGCGCAAAGTTCCTCAATCGTCCGCGAGTGGGGCGTCGCTACCTCTTCCAATTTCCAGGCGGGAAAAGATGGGGTGGAGGGGACAGATTGGGCCAATTCTAGGTTGGCCGCGTAGCCGCAATTTTCGCAAAGAGCCACCTGGTCCTCCCCCGCCTCGCTGGGAGCCATGAACTCATGGGCACCGGCACCCCCCATCATTCCCGGGTCGCTTTCCACGGCGTAATACTTGACCCCGCATCTCTTAAAGATCTTGCAATAGGCTTGATAGTGCAGTTGATAGCTTTCCTCTAACCCTGCGGCGTCCAGATCCAGGCTGTAGGAGTCTTTCATCACGAATTCACGGGTACGCAACACTCCGCTTTTCGGCCGGGCTTCGTCACGGAGCTTAGTCTGAATCTGGTACCAGATCTGGGGAAGGTCGCGGTAGGAACGGATTTCCCGGGCCGCCAACCAGGCCACGACCTCCTCATGGGTCATGCCGAGAACCATATCCCGGTTGGTGCGATCTTTGAGGCGGAACATCTCGTCCCCGATGTCATACCACCTTCCGGATTGCTGCCAGATCTCCGCCGGGTGGAGAACGGGCATGGAGATTTCCTGACCCCCGATGGCGTTCATCTCTTGCCGGATGATCGTATTCACTTTATCCATGGATCGGAGGCCGAGGGGGAGCAAGATATAGAGCCCTGCGGCCAACTGGCACACCATCCCGGACCGCACCATTAGTTTATGGCTGATCGCTTCGGCGTCTGCCGGGTCTTCCTTGTAGGTTTGAAGCAACTTCTTAGAGAAGCGCATGAGCAATCCCTTTCACTGATTTTTTCTGATCGACTCTGCTTCTTTTAGCAGAGCGGCCACCATCTCCCCTTCTTTGACTTTGCGAAGGACTTTGCCCTTACGGAAAAGGAGAGCGACCCCTTTCCCCGCGGCGATGCCCACATCCGCCTCCCGGGCCTCTCCGGGGCCATTTACCGGGCAGCCCATGATGGCCACTTGGATGGGTTCAGACCATCCAGATAAAGCCTCCTCGACCTGTTGAACGACCGGAGAAAGGTTCGTTTGGCTGCGTCCACAGAGGGGGCAGGAGATGATCTCCACCCCTCGACTCCTCAGGCCCAAGGATCTCAAAATGTGGTAAGCCGCCTTCACTTCCAGTACGGGATCGGCAGTCAGGGATACCCGAAGAGTGTCCCCAATTCCCTGGTAGAGGAGAATTCCCAAACCAACAGCCGATTTGATTCCTCCCGAGAAAGGGGGGCCGGCTTCGGTGACTCCGATATGGAGCGGGTAATCGGTGAGTTGAGAGATCTTTTTGTAGGTGGATACGGTTGATAAAGGGTCTGAGGCTTTCAAAGATATCTTGATGAGGTCGAAATCTAAATCTTCCAACAGACGCACATGGGCCATAGCGCTCTCCACCAGCGCATCGGGCGAGGGGCCTCCGTACTTTTGGAGTAGAGTTTTTTCCAGGGATCCGGCATTCACCCCGATCCGGATGGGAACCTTCCTTTCCCGGGCCATTTTGGCTACCTTGGCAACGCGATCCCGGCGGCCAATGTTCCCGGGGTTAAGTCGCAGCCCGTCTACCCCCTGGTCCAGAGCTTCAAGGGCGAGGCGATAATCGAAGTGGATGTCGGCTACCAGAGGGAGTTCAATCCTTTTCTTTATTTCCCCGAGCTTTTTGGCTGCATCTCGGTCGGGAACTGCTACCCGGACGATCTCGCATCCCGCTTCCTTCAGCAGGCGAATTTGAGCCACGGTGGAAGCCACATCACGGGTGTCGGTTTTGGTCATAGATTGGACCACGATGGGGGCTCCCCCTCCTACAGGAACGGAGCCAACAAGAATCTGGCGAGTAGGTTTACGGCGTGGAATGGAAGAAGTTTGCAATTTTACTCCAAAAGGAGGTTTTCAGAAAAGGCAGCCGCATGCCGGGCAGGAATTTCCTTCTAAAATTTTGTGGAGTTCTAGATTCCTCCGAGCTACGAAAGGCTCCTCTTCAGGCCTTTAAGGTTGAATTTTTATTAAAAATTATCAGAGATTGAGAGGGATGTCAAGGAAGGGTATGGGCTGTCTCACCCCCAGTTTTCGCTAATCAGCAAAAAATTTTGGTAACAACGTAATCCCGGCCCGGGCTAGGAAAAGTGATTCTCAAAACGGAGGATGGGCAAGAGGCATGGGGTAACCTCTTTCCGAGGCTCTAGCAGGGGATGAAGTGAAAAAAAGGATAAAGCTAAAAGAGGCTTGGGGTTGTTAAATAACCGATTTAACCTCCGCACCTGAAATGAGAATCGTCTTTTTAATCAGGAGGTCGAGAATATTCCCGGGTTGCCGGTTTTCCCGGATAAATTTCTCGATCAACTCAAGCTCCGACGGCCGGAGGTCATCCTCGCACCGGCGTAATACTCCTTTCCAGCGGGTATCGCTGAGGCTCCCGTAAGTCACAAAAGAGGTCTCTCCCGGCAGCGTCGCTTCGAGCTCATTGCTTAAACTGTCGGGGGGTATGCTTTTTACTTCTTCCCGGAATGCGTCGAGGAACTTCTTTACCTTCTCCGCGTGCAAGGGAAGGGATCCATTCAGACGGGAGATCTCTTTCAGGATTTGATCCTCCTGTATTTCTAATGAAACCCCCGCCACTTGCATCTTTCCGGGAATCAACTCATAGAAAGCCGGCCGGTCAAAGGAAGCTCGGGTACGTCTTATCAGGAATGTTTGTTGTCCATTGCTCGCTTCCACATAGGCAATCTTCATGAGCTCAAAGCAGGGTTTATCACTGAAGAAGGTCTCACCATCGATGAGCAGCTCTTCGAGGAGATGGCCCTCGTGGCGCCTCAAAAATTCTTTTTGTTCTTCCAAGTCCTCGGAAGACCACTCCACCCCGGGGAGAAGGGAGGCTTCTGCGAAATCACCAAAGGAGCCGAATTCAGGAATGATTTTATTGCAGCGGGTGCAGCGGATCAGTTTTTCGACCATGTTTTTTCTCCGTCTTCTGAGAATCCTCTTCTTAATGGAAGCTGATAGAGGGATGGATCGAGGGGAACCCTCCATCTTTTTTGATTTGGCTTAAAAACAGTTCAACCATATGGGGATCAAATTGGGTCCCTGCGTTCTTTTCAATCTCTTCTTGAACCTTAATCCCCGAGAGACCCTGCCGGTAGGGCCGGTTGGAAACCATAGCATCGTAAGAGTCCGCCAAAGCAATAATCCGGGCCAGGAGAGGAATATCTTCACCTGCAAGGCCATCGGGATAGCCGTTTCCATCCCACCTCTCGTGATGATGGCGGATGGCAGAGATGATAGTATGGGAAAAGTCCAGGGGCTCAATCAGATGAATCCCCTTCAGGGGATGCAGCCGGATATCCAGGTTCTCCTTTTCGCTGAGGTTGGTCTTTTCCAAAAGGCGATTGCTCAGGCCAACCTTTCCAATATCGTGGAGCAAAGTGGCAATCTGCAGATCCTCTTTCTCTTGAAAGGAGAGGTGCAGGTCCTGGGCGATCAGGTCGGAGTACATGGATACCCGCTCTGAATGACCGCTGGTGTAGGGTTCTTTACTTTCCAGGATGTAAATGAGGACTTTGAGAAAATCCATGTAGTTTACCGATACTTTCTGCGTCCGGAAGTTTTCCAACTGCTCCAGAGACTCCTGGAGCTCTCGGTGAAGCTCCTTTGCCGCGGGGGGCAGGTCCACACTAGCGCTTAAGCTGGAGAGAGCCTCCCCCTGTTCTTCCATTCCCGAAAATTTCCGGTCTTTGAATCGGAGGAGGAGATTCTTAATGGCCAGGTTGAAGTTGCGCTGTTCCACAGATTTTTTAACGATGGAGATAATTTCGGCCACATTGAAAGGTTTGAAGATGAAGTCTACCGCGCCGTAGCGGAAGGCTTCGACAGCGTTGGTGAGAGATCCGTAACCGGTAATCACGACCACTTCAACATCGGTCCTGATCTTCTTGATCTCCCGCAGGACGTCGATCCCGGAGAGCCCTGGCATCTTTAAGTCCAGCGTAACCAGGTCTACGCTCTCTCGACAGATAAAATTGAGGGCCTCCTGCCCATTTTCTGCAGTATGGACATCGTAAATGGGCTTAAGGATCATGCGCAGGGATTCCCGGGGGCCAAATTCATCGTCCACTACCAGAACGGATCCTTTGGGAATCATATTACTAGCTCGTTGTAGAATGGATTTTGATGCCAGCCCACGAGGATTGGGCCGCTCTTTTACCGAGCAAATTTTATGCCTTTCGGATTGTTAATCTATGATGGAACCGTCTATCGATATTGTTAA
>Ga0187865_1001139_pt1 | contig 32383 bp, 29 predicted proteins | sample June2016WEW_11_1_2_FD_132989 | JGI IMG/M metagenome (GOLD analysis project Ga0187865, IMG submission 132989) | Peatland microbial communities from SPRUCE experiment site at the Marcell Experimental Forest, Minnesota, USA - June2016WEW_11_100 | ecosystem: Environmental > Terrestrial > Soil >...
CGGCATCATCATCATCGACTTCATCGACATGGACGAGCGGCGCAACCGGCAGAAAGTGATGCAGGCGCTGGAAGAGGCGTTGCGCCTCGATCGGGCGCCGTCGAAGGTGCTGCAGTTCAATGATTTCGGTCTGGTGGCGATCACCCGCAAACGAGTGAAGCAGTCACTGGAACGGACGATTGGATCGCCGTGTCCATATTGCCAGGCCACGGGCTTCGTGAAAGCGGTGAACACCATCTGCAACGAGGTGTATGTCGAGATGCGCAAGATCTCGAAGCATCTGGAGCACAGCGACGTGATGTTGCGAGTGAATCCGGAGGTTGCGAAAGCGCTGAAGGCGAACAACGCGCATCTGCTGAACGAGATGGAAGAGCTTACCAAGAAGACCATTATCGTGAAGTCGGATCCGGCGCTGCACCAGGAGCAGTTCGATATTCACTGAGTTTGTTGGCTGGTAGTAGCTAAGACGGCGGAGAAGCGAATTCGGATATATCACAAGCGAAATAAAAGCACGAAACGCGAGAATAAATTTGCAGAATTTCTCGCCGACCGTTTGGGCGGGACTCTTGAAGAGAAGGAACTGTTCGCGCTCGATCCGGCCAAACTGAATTGTCCCGTCAGTACTCCGGGGCTACTTGCCTGCCTGAACGCAGATTGCAGCCTGCCGAAGGCGAAGCGCCAGGGGTGCATAGATTTGGTGGGAAGGCTCCCCGCCCAGATTCGGGTTGCGACGAAGCCGTCGCGCATCTCATTTGATCTCGTGGTCGAGCACGACGGGCGCACCTATTACTGGGAGTTTCATGAGGAGCAACATCGTCGCCTGACCGTGAGACGAGCAAGACCCGTGTATAGACCGAACGGCGAGGAACTTTGGGTTCCGAGGTTTCTCCAGCGGCTTGTTCGCGATGTTTGGCGAGTGAAGACTTTCCCCGACTTCACGATCGTCTGGTGCGACTGGTTCGAGACCCACAGGCAATCCTTCGATCCTGTCATCGCTCCCGGCTTCCGAGAGCATTACCTGCCCGGTCGGTTTTCGTTTGAGAAGTTTTGCGCCCCTTACGACTGATGTTAACTACCTCCAGGTGTATGGCCGCCGAACCGGTAACTGACGCCAACGGCCACTCTCTGAAAATGGTATGGATAATGGTAAGTACCATGGTATAATGCCATTATGAATGCCACACTGAGCATCGATCGGGCAGGCCGTCTGGTCCTTCCCAAGCCAGTTCGCGAGCAGTTGCAACTAGAACCGGGAGAGTCACTGGAAATGGAGTCGTTCGACGACCACGTCGTTTTGCGTCCAGTGCGAGGCAACGCAACGGCTTACAAGAAACGGGGCATCTTGGTTTTTCGAACTGGTCCGTTGAAGGCGTCTGTGGTCGATGAGACTATCCGTAAGGTTCGTAAGGAACGGGAGCGGCAAATATTGGGCACGAAACGGTGATATCTTTTTTCGACACATCGGTCCTGGTCGCATCGTTTCTAGACGGTCATGAACACTATGATCGGAGCTTTACTGTTCTTGCCCATGCCGAGCGCAAAAATGCGTGCTGCGCAGCACATAGCCTTGCGGAACTCTATTCGACTCTGACGCGGCTGCCGGGAAAACTAGGCTTGAGTGCGGACCAAGCGCTTTTGTGTCTCGATTCAGTCGCGGAACGGCTAGAGTTGATATCGTTGGACGCGCCTGAGTATCGGCATGCAATTCGGGAAGCTGCAAGCGCGAATATCGTCGGCGGAACAATATACGACGCCTTATTAGGCCGATGTGCCTTAAAGGCGCGCGCTACGAAGATCTACACCTGGAACGTTGCTCATTTTCGAATGCTCGGGGCTGAAATCGCAGCAAAAGTACGAACTCCGTAAGAGTTGTTATCGTTGTGTTGTATTTTCGTGGATGTTTCCGTCTTTCTTTTTCACCATAGCCGTATGGGTTCTTACGCTTGAGCGATGAGCTTGGCGGCCTCGGCGGTGCGCTCGCGCAGCTTTTCGAGCGAACTGCGGAGAGGCTCACTGTTTGCCTGCGATTCCGGCTGCTGGCCGATGACCAAGGCGAGCCGGTCTACGGCTTCAGCGAGGCGCTCGGCGAGGTCGACGAGGACTACCAAAGAATCGGCGTGCAGCTTCCAGACGGAGCGGGAATTCTGCGAGCGCTTGAGTTCCTCCATCTCGGTGGTGATGCGCGCGGTTACCGCGACGATACGGAGCAGCATTCGGGCAGCGTCCGCCCGCGGTCCGGCTTGTTCGAGATAGTCGGCGGTGTAGGCTTCAATCTCGGCGGTACTGAGCATCAGGTTGAAATAGCGCATGGGCACGATCTGGCGGAACCTGGGATCGGCGACGCGCACGAAGACGCGGATCGATTCTTCCACTCTCCGCAACTTGGCTTCTTCGGCCGAAAGCGCCTGCGCTGTGATGGCGGCGGGAACATACTTGGGAGCGAGCGCCGGAGCAGCCGCCGCGCCGCCCGCGCCCACGGCGTGAGCGGAAGGCGTGGAGTCTGGGTGGGCGCGCCGGATAGGCGGTCGGCGCTCCAATTCTTTTTTCAGCCGGGAGACGCGGCGGAATTTTTCCAGGGCCGCGCTGTAGTCGACTTTCAGCAAGGCCTCCTGGTTCATGGCGGCGACATGCTCGACGGTGACTTCGACGCCGTCGACTGTACTGAGGATGCTGCCGCCGAGTTCTTCCAGGCGGTTGGCGAAATCCTTGATTTCTTGCGTGGCGGCGGCGAACAGCGCATGGAAACGATCGCCGAATGCGGCATTGTAAGGCGCGAGAGTCGCCAGCACTCCGGGGTGATAAATCGATTCGCCGAGCGAAGCTTTCAACTGCCGAACCCGCTCGATGATGCCGGAGTCCATGAGCGCGTTGAAGTCCTGAAAGCGATTCGCCTGGTCGAGCAAGGGGCCAAATTCGCGCAGCAGTTGCACATGATTTTCCGGGACTACGGGTACGTCGGACTCCGACAGGATTTCCAGCAGCGCAATTTCAAACGGAGACAGAGGAATCGATCCATCGAGGCCGTAGCCACGCTGTTCCCATTGGCCAGGCACACGGGGATGGCGAAACAGAAAGGTTGCGATCAGGTCGGTCTTGTCGCGATTGGCGCCGGAATCGTCGCGATGGCGCGCGAAGTAGCGCAGCAGCGCCTCGGCAACTTCGGGATCGAGATCGGACTGCACCCCAATCCGCAGCATGGCGGGAGTGATCGCCATGTCGAGGAGTTGGATCCATAGGTGCATGCGATCCAGGGTGAAGCGCACGTCGTCGGTGTGGCTGATGATGTCCGGGGCGAGTTCAGCGGGCGCGGGCAGCTCTCCGCCAAGTTGGTCACTCAGCAGCCGCTGGTAAAAACTCTGCACGGTGGCCAGCAACGCCAGTTCCCATTTGGGATCCTCAACCAAAGTCCGCTCCTTCGAGATCGCGCAGTAATGTGTCCAAATGGGGCCTTCCCTTAGTAAAACCGAAAGAGAACGGCGGCGCAATTGGTTAACTGGTTACGGAAGTGACTGCACCACTACCCGCGTGTAGAGACGGGGCAAGCCCCGTTTCAGACGCGGTCAGCCGCGGCTCTACGGGAATCAGGCGCCCCATCTGGGCTATTGAAAGACCACAGTCTTGTTTCCATACAGCAGGATGCGGTTTTCCACGTGCCAGCGGACGGCGCGCGACAGGACGACTTTTTCGATGTCGCGGCCCTTCTGGACCAGGTCGTCAATGGTGTCGCGGTGGTAGATGCGGACGACATCCTGTTCGATGATGGGTCCATCGTCGAGTACTTGAGTAACGTAGTGAGCGGTGGCTCCGATCAGCTTGACGCCGCGCTGAAACGCCTGGTGGTAGGGCTTGGAGCCGACGAACGCGGGCAGGAAAGAGTGGTGAATGTTGATCAGGTTCTCGGAGCCCAGGGCTGCGATGAACTCGTTCGAGAGTACCTGCATGTAGCGCGCGAGGACGACAAGACTGCATTTGTGTTCGCGGATGAGAGCGATTTGTTTCTGCTCCGCTTCCCGCTTGTTTTCTTTCGTGACCGGCACGACGAAGTAGGGGACGCGATAGAAGTCGGCGACACGCTGGTTATCGGCATGGTTGGAAACGATGAGCGGGATTTCGCAGCGGAGTTCGCCGCTCTGGTGGCGGTAGAGCAGATCTTGCAGGCAATGGTCATACTTCGAGACGAAGATGGCAATGCGCGGGCGGTTGGTGGAGTGGGCGAGTCGCCAGTCCATCTGGAAGTCGCGGGCGACGGGAGCAAAGCGCTCGGCAAACTGGGCAAGATCAAAATCAAACTCGGCCGCATCGAACTCCACCCGCGTAAGAAAGAGATTGGATTCCTCGTCTCCATGCTCATCGTTGAACAGGATGTTGCCGTTGTGTCGGAAAATGAAATCGGCAATCGCGGCAACAACGCCTTTGCGATCGGGGCAGGAGACGAGCAGGATGGCGGAGTTGTGCATAGAAAACTTCTACTTCAGTCGGCTTCCCCTGTGATCCTCTGTGTCCCCTGTGGTTCAAGAAGTTCTTTACCACAGAGGACACAGAGGATCACAGGGGAAATCAAACTACTTCTTCAGCGCCTTCGCAATCTCGCGCGCGGCATTTGCGCCGGAGCCGCCGGTGAGCCCGGTCCCGGGATGCGTTCCACTGCCGCACAAATACAGCCGTTCGATCGGCGTCTGATAGCGCGCCCAATCGAGCAGCGGCCGCATCGTGAAGAACTGATCGAGCGCAAGCTCGCCGTGGAAGATATGGCCTCCGGTAAGGCCGTAGGTTTCTTCGAGATCCTTGGGCGTGATGATCTGGTGGCGCAGGATGGTCTGCGGCAGATTCGGCGCGTACTGCGCGATTGTCTTCACCACGGTTTCGCCGAGTGCGGTACGCTGGCTCTCCCAGTCGCTGTCCTTCAGCTTGTAGGGCGCGTACTGCATGTAGATGGACATCACGTGCTGGCCGGCGGGGGCGAGCGACGGATCCGAAAGAGACGGAAACGTAATTTCAATGTACGGCTGACGCGAGAAGTTGCCGTACTTCGATTCGTCGAAGGCGCGCTCGAGGTAATCGATCTCCGGACTGATCTGGACGCGGCCGCGGAGCAGGTTGCCGTCACCCTTCGCCTTAAGCGCGGTGAATTCCGGGAGCGCCGAGAGCGCGAGATTGATTTTCGCGACCGTCCCCATGCTGCGGTAGTTCTTGATTTTCTGAATGAGGTCCGGCGCGAGGTGCGCGGGATCGACCAGGCGCATAAGCGTGCGCTTGGGATCGGCGTTCGAGACGACGGCGCGCGCGGAAATCTCTTCGCCGGAGGTGAGCACGACGCCGGTGGCGACGCCGTCCTTCACGCGAATCTCGGCGATGTCAGCGCCGGTGCGAATTTCCGCGCCTGCTTGTTTCGCTGCGGCAGCCATGGCTAGAGTGATGGCGCCGGCGCCACCGGCAGGGAACTGAACGCTTCCGGCGGGAACCGGATTGGGAGCCCGATTGGAAAATGGATCGGCAGCGGCGCGCAACAGCAACACCAGGGCGCTGCCCGCCGACCACGGGCCCAGGAAGGTTCCGAAGATGCCGCGGGCGGCGATGGTGGCGCGCAGCGGTTCGGTGTCGAAGAACTCAGCGACCAGATCGGCGGCGGCCATCGGTCCCCAGCGCAGCGCCCGGTACATATCTTTCTTGCCGAGATTGCGGATGGAGCGCCCCGCCTTCAGCATTCCCCAGAGATCGCCGCTGCTTGGGCTGTCAATGTTCGGCGGTGTGAGCGCAAGCGCTTCGCCGATGACCTTGCCGATCTTTCCCAGGGCCGTGCCAAAGTCCACGTAGGAAGTAGCGTCTTTAAGCGACCACTGCACGATCTCCTGCGCGGCTTTCCTGGCGTCGGAGTAGAGGACCAGCGACCGGCCGTCGGGCAGCAGCGAGACGGTGCTCACATCGGGAGTCGTCAGCTTGAGGCCGTGCTTCTCCAGTTGCATGTCGCGTACGATGTCGGCGCGGAGCGGGCCGGTGTTGTGCGCGAGCGTGGAGCAACGGAAGCCGGGATGAAATTCTTCGGTGATGGCCGCGCCGCCCACCTGGGCGCGGCGTTCGAGCACCAGCGGTTTGAATCCGGCTTTGGCGAGATAGAAGGCGGCGACCAGACCGTTGTGTCCGCCACCGACGATGATGACATCGCGCGTTTCGGCCATGGTCTTATGCCCCCTTCCCGTCTTTCAGAATTTCGAGCGCCGCCAGACGTCCGGGCGCGCCCATGATGCCGCCGCCGGGATGCGTCGCCGATCCGCACATGTAGAGGTTCTTGATTGGCGAACGGAATTGCGCCCATCCGGCAACCGGACGCAGGAAAAATAATTGTTCGAGCGAGAGCTCGCCTTGGAAGATGTTGCCTTCCGTCAATCCCCATTCGCGTTCGAGGTCGAGCGGCGTGACGACCTGGCGGTGCAGAATGATGTCTTTTATGTTCGGCGCGTATTCGGCGATGGTGTTGACCACGGCGTCGCCAAACTTTTCTTTTTCCGTGTCCCAGTCGAGCCCGGGCGCCAGCTTGTAGGGCGCATATTGCACGAAGCAGGAGAGGATGTGTTTTCCCGGCGGGGCGAGCGACGTATCGGTGAGGGTCGGAATCACCATGTCGATGTACGGCCGCGAAGACCAGTGTCCGTATTTCGCTTCGTCGTAGGCTTTTTCCATGTACTCGACGCTCGGCGAGATCGACATGGCGCCGCGCAGGTGCGCGCCGACTCCCGGCATGCACGTAAAATTCGGCAGACCATCGAGCGCCATGTTCACCTTGCCCGAAGACCCGCGGAACTTGTAGCGCTTCACGCCTTCCATGAATTCATCGGGCAGATTGCCGGGCTCGATCATCTTGGTAAACGTGAGCCGCGGATCGACGCTGGAAGAAACAACGTCGGCATAAATCCCGTCGCCGTTGCCGAGCACGACGCCCGTGGCGCGTCCGTTCTTGACCAGGATTTTGGCAATCGGGGCTTCGGTGCGGATTTCGGCTCCGGCCTCGCGAGCGGCGCCGGCAATCGCGTTCGAGATGGCGCCGGTACCGCCGCGCGCGAATCCCCAGGCACGGAAGGCGCCGTCAATCTCGCCCATGTAGTGGTGCAGCAGCACGTAGGCAGTGCCGGGTGAGCGCACGCCGAGAAAAGTTCCGATAATCCCCGAGGCCGACATGGTTGCCTTGAGCACATCCGTCTCAAACCACTGATCGAGAAAGTCGATGGCGCTCATGGTCATGAGTTGGACCTGGTTGTACTTGTCCTCGCTCGACATGCCCTGAAAGCGGCGTCCGATGAACAGCAGCTTCATCAGTTCGCGCGGATTCAGCGTTGCCGGGTCGGGCGGAATCATGCTGAGGATCGGCTTCACGAAGCGGCACATCGCCTGCATGGCCTTGCCGAATTCATCGTAGGCTTCGGCGTCAACTCGGGAGTGGCGGGCAATTTCACGATGGGTCTTGCCGTGATCGTTCACGCGCCACAGATGGTCGCCGTTCGGCATGGGCGTGAAAGTGCCGTCGAGCGGCAGGATCTCAAGTCCGTGGCGGGGAAGTTCGAGGTCGCGAATGATCTCGGGCCGCAGCAGCGAGACGACATACGAGCAAACCGAAAACTTGAAGCCGGGAAAAACTTCCTCCGTGCAAGCCGAGCCGCCAAGGACGTGGCGGCGCTCGAGCACGAGCACCTTCTTCCCCGCCTTCGCCAGATAGGCGGCGTTGGTGAGGCCGTTGTGGCCTCCGCCAACAACGATTACGTCGTACTTGGTACCGCTCGAAACAGCAGCCATAAATTGACCTGGAAAGACTGATCCAGATTGACCCGTAACTTCAGCAGAAAATGACTCGCCATTCTATCGAGAAAGTATCGTTTTGTCTCTACTTACGCGCGATTGCTGACTCATGGTCAATGCATTTCGGTGCTTGCCGCGGGAGTGTGCGGGTGCATATAATCCGGCGTCAGGGTTTGTTTAGATTTCCCCTGTGATCCTCCGTGTCCTCTGTGGTAGAGGGGGTTTTCTTAACCACAGAGGACACAGAGGGACACAGAGGAAACCCGCGCGAGGTAGCCTTTGCCCATCGGAACTGCATTTCACGAGAGAACTTTCGCCCTCTGCCAGAGTCTGAATTATCGCGAGTGGTCGGGATACTACACGGTCAGCGTGTACGAAGTGCACCACGAGCACGAGTACAATGCGATCCGCAATGCTTGCGCCCTGATTGATATTTCGCCGCTCTACAAGTATCTGATCACCGGCAAGGATGCGACCAAACTGGTGAACCGCGTGATCACGCGCGACGTCAACAAAGTCGCCGTCGGGCAGGTCATTTATGCCTGCTGGTGCGATGAAGACGGTAAGGTCATCGACGACGGAACGATCACGCGCCTCGAAGAAAACAAGTATCGCTGGACGGCCGCCGATCCGAGCCTGCGCTGGTTCCGGCAGAACGGCCTGAACATGGACGTTCAGATTGAAGACATCTCCGAGCAGACGGCGGCCCTGGCGCTGCAGGGGCCGGCCTCGGCGAAACTTTTGAAGACGGTCGCGGAGGCCGACATCACTAATCTGAAGTATTTCAGAAAAACGACGGGCAAGATTGCCGGCGTGCCCGTGGATATTTCGCGCACCGGATACACCGGCGACCTCGGCTACGAGATTTGGATTCCGTGGAATGAGGCGGTCAAGGTTTGGGACGCACTGATGGACAAGGGAAAGCATTTCGATATTCATGCGGCCGGAATGCTGGCGCTGGATGTGTCGCGCGTAGAGGCGGGACTGCTGCTGATCGAGGTCGATTACTCGAGTTCCAAGAAGGCGCTGATCCCGTCGCAGAAATACTCGCCGTATGAGCTTGGCTTCGGGAAGATGGTGCATCTCGATAAAGAGAATTTCATCGGCAAGCGCGCGCTGGCGCGAGATCACAAGCATGGTGTGGCGCGACAGTTAGTTGGGCTCGAAGTGGATTGGGTGGAAGTGGAAGAGCAGTTCGACAAGTTCGGACTCTCTCCGGCAGCGCCAAGCCAGGCGTCGCGCGTTGCGGTGCCCGTCTATGCCAATTCCAACGACAAGCACGTGGGCAAGGCAACGACGACTGCGTTCTCTCCGCTGCTGAAAAAGCTGATTGCGATGGCCAGCGTGGGTACCGAGTATGCAAAGCCTGGCACCAAGCTGCAAATGGAATTGACGATCGAAGCGCAACGGATGAAGACGACGGCGACGGTGGTGTCGTTACCGTTCTTTAATCCGAAGCGCAAGACGGCGGTGCCGGTGTAGGTGCTTAGAACTGCTGGCCTCTCCTCCACCTAACCAGCATTGGATAGGCTCGCGGCACGCTGACTGAGACGATGAAGACAAGGTCTGGCTTGCGTTGACAAGCCATTGGGTCGGGCCTACGATTTGTTCGAGGGTGAGTGGGAAGGAGACCTTCCCTTTGGCGATTCGGGAGCAAGGCCAAGATTCTCTCACCGGGCTTGAACTAGGCCACTACCGCATCGTCGAGAAGATCGGCGCGGGCGGCATGGGAGAAGTTTATCGCGCCCGCGATCAACATCTGGATCGGGATGTTGCCATCAAGGTTCTTCCGCCCGGCACCCTGATTGACGAGCATGCCCGCAAGCGCTTCCGCAACGAAGCTTTTTCTCTCTCGAAGCTGAACCATCCAAACATCGCTACCATCCATGACTTCGACACGCAGCAGGGCGTGGACTTCCTGGTGATGGAGTACATCCCCGGAATCACACTCAGCGAGAATTTGGCTGCCGGACCGCTGCCGGAGAAGGAAGTCCTGCGCCTGGGCGTGCAACTCGCCGAAGGCTTGTCCGCGGCCCATGAACAGGGGGTCGTTCATCGTGACCTCAAGCCCGGCAATTTACGGGTTACGAGCGACGGACGGCTGAAAATTCTGGACTTCGGGCTGGCAAAGTTGTGGCGTCCCGTCACGGACAGTGCCGCGACAGAGAGTCTCAGCGAGACGCAAGCAATGGCCGGGACTCTGCCCTACATGGCGCCGGAGCAGTTGCTGGGCGAAGACGTCGACGCTCGTACCGACATCCATGCGGCCGGGTCCGTGCTGTACGAGATGGCCACGGGGCAGCGCCCGTTCGCAGACGTGGAACGCTCACAACTGATCGGTGCAATTCTGCGCAGGCCGCCACTACCACCTGCCGCTCTCAATCCCAGGTTGTCTCCAGAACTGGAGCGGATCATAGGGAAGTGCCTGGAGAAGGAAGCAGAGAGCCGGTACCAATCCGCCAAAGAGCTGGCCGTGGATTTGCGACGGCTGCTCACACCGAGCACGGTCACGCGCCCCATCTCTCGGCGAAGGTTTAGTGTGGGCAAGGCAATCCTGGTTGCCGCGGCGTGCTCGGGCGCACTGTTGCTCACGTTAGTTCTGGGGCTCAACCCCGGCGGCATACGAGACAAGCTGTTCGGAGGAACGGCTCATGCTTCCATCCGTTCCCTGGCGGTTTTGCCCTTGGCGAATCTTTCTGGCGATCCTGAACAAGAATACTTCGCCGACGGCATGACCGAAGCACTGATCACCGATCTCTCCAAGATCCGAGCCCTGAAGGTGATCTCGCGAACCTCGGTTATGCAGTTCAAGGGCGTCAAAAAGCCGCTGCCCGAGATCGCGCAGGCGTTAGGAGTGGACGGCATCCTCGAGGGCTCGGTGCAGCGCTCCGGCGGACGAGTGCGAATCACGGCGCAGCTCATCCGCGCCGTAACCGACACTCATCTTTGGGCCGAAAGTTACGAACGCGACACCCGCGATGTGCTGACCTTGCAGTCCGAAGTGGCGCAGGCGATTGCCCGCGAGATCAAAGTTGCCGTTTCACCGGAGGAAACAAGGACTCTGGGCGGCGCCAGCCCAGTCAACCCCGATGCCTACGAGGCTTATCTGAAGGGGCAGTCGCATTGGTACCACCTCTCGCGCGAGCACCTCGACGCGGCTCTTGGGTACTTTGAACTGGCGCTCCAGAAGGACCCCAACTACGCGCGCGCGTATGTCGGGGTGGCCAACGTGTGGCTCATGCGCGGGGATGCCGGATCCATGCCGCCCAGCGAAGCGATACCGAGGGCGAAGGCCGCCGTCTCAGAAGCCTTGACGCTCGACGACACGCTTTCGGAAGCGCACATTGCCCTCGCCAATATCGTAGGACCCTATGACCACGATTGGTCTGCCGCCGAGCGGGAATTCCGGCGGGGCATTGAGCTCAACCCCAACAGTGCGGATGGCCACTTCATGTACGCGGATTTTCTGATCTCGATGAGACGTACGCAGGAGTGGAACACCGAAGTTCAGCGGGCCCTGGAGTTGGACCCCTTCAACCCCTTTTTCCCGTGCTTCTATGGTTGGCACTTGGTGTACGTGCACCGGTATGACGAGGCCATCTCGCAGTTCCACAAGGTTCTGGCAACGGAACCAGACTTTTCGTCGGCGCACATGGGCCTTTGGGGCGCCCTCTACAAAACGGGAAGGCACAAGGAAGCTTTGGCGGAAGCCAGGAAGTTCTTCGCGGTGCTCCGGGACCATGAAGTTGAGGACGCCCTGACGCGCGGCTATGCGGCTGGCGGATACACCCAAGCGATGCATCTTGCGGCGGAGGTACTGGCAGCGCGGTCCACGCGGACCCATGTTCCGGGTGTGCGCATTGCGCGATTGTATGCCCACGCGGGAGAGAAAGATCAGGTCATGAAATGGCTCGACAAAGCCTACGAGCAGGGTGAAACCCCTTTGGTTCATCTCAACGTGGCCTGGGATTGGGATGACCTGCGGGACGACTCGCGCTTCCAAGATCTGCTGCGCCGCATGAACTTCCCGCAATAGGCTCGTCGCCCTCTCTTCTTATTGAAAGGACTTCTTCCACTGAAAGGACGCCGAGCCCGACATCTCCATGCTGTGTTTCCGGCTCTCCGTGTAGCATGAAACTGGGTTTTGTTAGAGCTTCTTAGGTCCGCGATCGATCTTAAGGACGGCCAGCGGCTTGTTCGGTTCGTCGGGCGGCGGCAGGATGGGAACGACCCTCCTGTGTGTAGGACAATATTCTGCCTGAGTTCTGTCGTCCACACAAGAATGCGGCGCCAGACGGGATTCAGCCTCAACGTTGGCACCCGCTCTCAGGCAGCCCACACCATGCCCACTATCGCGCCCCTCCGCTAGACGGCTTCCTTCCGGCTCTTGCGCCTCCAATACAAGTATCCCGGCACGCCGATCAACACAATGGTGGCGCCCCAGAAGGCTTCGGTGGGCCTCTGAATAATCGTATTCAGCGTCCAGGCAACGCCGACCAGAACGTAGGTCGCGGGCAGCCACGGGTATCCGGTGCAGCGATAGGGGCGGGGAACATCGGGTCTTTTCCAGCGCAAAACGAACAGGCCGATGACGGTCAGCGTGTACGAGAGCACCATGCCAAAGATGACGTAGGTGTAAAGCTGGTCGTAGCGTCCGCTCATGGTGAGCACCGCGGCCCAGATGCCTTGCCCGATCAGGCTGAAGGCGGGAGTGCGCCACCTGGGATGGATGACGGCCATGCGGCGGAAGAACACGCCGTCCTGTGCCATGGCGAGGTAGACGCGCGAACCCGACAGGGTGCAGGCCGCCGCCGCGCTGAAACACGAAATCGCGATCATGGCCGACAGCCAGACTGCGGCAGCGGGCGAGAAAAGTTTTGTCGCGGCGGCGTGGGCAATGGTTTCGTACTTTGCCACCTCGCTCAGCGGCAGGGCGTAAACATACGTCATGTTCATGGCGAGATAAATCGCGCCCACCGCGAGCACTCCCAAAACCATGGCCAGCGGCACATTGCGCCGCGGCTCTTTGACTTCGCCGGCGACCCACGTGATGTACACCCAGCCGTCGTAGGCCCAGAAGACGGCGATCAAGCCGACGCCGAGAGCGGAGATCAATTGTCCTGGGCTCAGTCCCATGCTTAATCCGCCCGGCGCCTGCGCGCTGAAGTTCGACCAATGTCCCTTGCCGATGGCGAATCCCAGGACAACGAAGACTGCCATGGCGGCGAACTTGGTCCAGGTGGAGACATTCTGGAGGAGCGCGCCCCAGCGCAGTCCGACAACGTTGACGTAAGTGAGGATGGCGATCAGCACCAGCCCGACCGCATGTGCGCGCGTAAACGGCATGCCCAGCAATGAGAAAATCACATGCTGCTGCGAAATGGCCGGAATGATGTTGCCCATGTAGGCCGCGGACGCGACGGATAGCGCCGCGATGGTGCCGCCATTCGCGACCGTGAACAACATCCAGCCGTAAAGAAACGCAACCAGGTCGCCGTAAGCTTCGCGGAGGTAAATGTATTGTCCGCCGGAGTCGGGAAACATGGAGCCGAGTTCGGCGAAGGCGACGCAGGCGCACAGCGAGATCACTCCACCGAGGATCCACACCAGAAAAAACAGCGTTGGATTCGGCAAAGGCCCGGCAATATCTTTGGCGGTAAGAAAAATAGAAGAGCCGATGATGCCGCTCACCAGCAGCAGTACGGAGTCGAGCAAACTGAGTCCACGGACGAGGCTCGGTTTTTGACTGGAGGTTTCGGTTTCGGGAGCCGGGGAAGCGGGAGCGGGGTTCATTGAGTGGTAGGTTCGTCTTTCATTCGCAGGTCAAGTCGTTGGTCGTTAGTCGTTCGCGATTCGTCGTTCGCTAATCGCTGATCGCCATTCGCGGCCGCTGGCAGAAGGCGGATGCCTTTGGGCGTTGCGAACGACCAATAGCGAACAGCGAACGACGAACGACCAGATTCATCCCATGCCCAGCTCGTCCGAAGATTCCAGCGGCGTTCCGCAGCGTCGGCAGATGACGGCGGAGCAATCGCCGCAGGTCAGCGGATCGCTGACTTCCACGGCGCAGACCGGGCAGTAGAACACCACTGCGGGTTGCTTGGCTGGCTCTGCTTTCGGAGTAATCTCCATGAGCACGAAACTGTAACACAATTTTCTGGCGCAGTCGGCGATCAAGTTGCCCTATTCAGGCGGCTTCCGCAGGATCAGGTCGCCTTCCGTCGGTGGCAGCGAGAAGGGAAACTGCCAGACCTCGTCTTTCATCCAAACGCCGAGAATAAAATCCTCACGGGCCTTCCACGGGCCGATCCATTTGTTGCTGGTCGCGAAGAAAACCCAGCCGTGGGCTTCGGGATTGCCCGGGGTCAGCGTCACCGTGGCGGGCTCGAGGCTTTGCGTGCTCAGGAACTCGATGAACTCGGCAGCTTCCTTTTCGTACTCTCGCAAGCGAGCCGTTTTTTCTTCGGTGATTTTGGGATTCTTCTTGATTTGGCGCTCGGTTTCGAAGACCAGTGTATCCACGTCGTTCTGCAATTTGTTGGAGAGTCCCGTGGGATCCATGTAGCCCTCAAGAACGTCGTGATGACGAACGAAGTCGATCCGCACGTCCGCCGGAAACTCAAACTTGCCCTGACCGGTGTACGTCACACTCACGTACACGCCAAGGAGGTGATAGAAGCGGCGACGGCTCTTTGTCAGTTCTTGCGAATCCACAAGCAGCGTGACGGTGAGGTCTTTCCCGGCCATGGTCCAGCGGTAGCGTCCGTCATCGCCGCGTTCGAATGTGCAACCGGGCACGCCGGCGGTCCAGCGTACGGCGGGCAACTGCTTTCGTTTCTTCGCGTGGCTGAGCGTCGGCGACAGAATCGCGCAAGACAGAATCGCGCAAACAGGAAACGCAAGTTTTGCCCAGAAGAAGCGGGAACGCGGCATGAATGCAGAGTGTATCGCTTTTGCGCTGGCAACGTCACGGCACACTGGGCGCAGGATAGAAACCGCGTCGAGTCGAGCGAGGATGCGATCCATCCCGAGCGCAATCTCTTCTAAGAAACGCCTGGCGAGCAAATGCACGCAGAAAATATGTTAGATTGAAATTGGTGGGGCGCGTAGCTCAGTTGGTAGAGCAACGCCCTTTTAAGTCTCGCATGTACGTAGAATCAGAGCGTTAGCAGGCATCTCGGGAACGGAAAAGCACGTTTAGAGCAGGCGGGACTGGCTTCCGTTCCCAGATTCGTTCCCACGTAGTAGGGCAGAGTGTTTCCATAGTCTGAGCAATACATGCCCCCACGGTGATACGGCAGTGGGTTTGCCATTTCTAAGATAGGGCAGCCTTCACCGCTGCTTGAACCAGCGCGTTTAGAGCCGTCTTAAGGGCTTCGATTGTCAGCGTCCCGGTCGCACTCGTAACTTTTTCCTTGGCCTTAGACCATCTCGTGTCATCTCTGGCGAGATCAAGAAAGTTATGGCCGTCGGAGGTGAGACGTTCCACAGCGAAGTAGGTTGTTGGTTTCAGAAACTTCGCGATGATGAATCCCTCATCTTGCGCAAGCTGCGCGTGATAAGAGACCTCCTCATCGCTGTGTCCGGGTATCTGAATACCTCCCATTAAGTGACCACCGCTGTATGGCATTTCCTCAATCTTGAGCAGCAACGCACGTAGCAAATCCATGTCACGTTTCATTGGAAGCACCCTTGCTAAAATCGACGCGGCGCGAATGCTCTGCCCCGCAATGTCCACACCAGTGGAACGGGTTACCGCTTAGCTGCCCAGCACGTTCGGCTTCGTCTCGTGAATTGAATGGTCCTAACCAGCCCCCTGCTGCGGTAGTGGCACCGCCCCAAATTTTTACACTTCCGCAAGTTTCGACGTGACCCACGGACTTGTCGTGCGGGTCGTTGACGAGATACCGTTGGCTATTCATTGGCTGATGCTGACCTGCCTTGCATTCTAATCCCCCCGGTTTCATTTGCGATCATCGAAATTTGCACAATAGAAAGTGTCATGCGTTCTTAACACAACTGAATTGTCCTCATCCCACGATGAGTTTATTACGATGAGAACCTGAAAATCTCCTCGGGGCTGATTTGCCAAAGTGCAAGTGCCCCACTCTCTTTCGAGAGGATTCTGTTCTCGCTTCCACCAGCAACAGGAACAGCAAGCCATCGGTGTAGTCATGAGTGGGATAGTACCGCTTCGATGATGTTATTGCACAGTTGGCGAAGTGAAGCCCAGCGTCAGACCAGTGCATCCCGGCAGAACCGGCAATGATGCATCCGCCCGTAGCCGTCGCTGATACCGTGGCAGACGTACCGCTCATGCTCCCATGCTTCCGCAACGGCGTCCGCCTGCTCCGGTGTGAAGCACTCAGTCAGCAGCCCGGTACGCATCTGCTCCGTGCAGTCCCACTGCGACACTTCGTATCGCGTCCAATCATCGGCGGACCACTCGCGGACCGGGTGCTTTTTCATATAGTCGAGTGCCGCCCTGTTCATGTCGGATGACAGCCGGATTAGAGTAAACTGCTGCTCTTCTGTGTACCCGGACTCACCCATCCAGTCAAAGCATGAGAACCGGCTGTCATCTAGCGCACTCATCATCCAATCCCGTAAATCGTCTTCCATTCGCTTGTCTCCTAGTCATATCCGGTCGCGCACAACTTCATAATCACGTCTTCGCTCATCGCGCTTTGTCTCTGCATTCAAGACGCCACTCCCGACCGGCATCCGCACATTCGTTCCGTGATTTTGGGCTTCGCAAGTACAGCAATGTATGCCCGAGATGGTCCCGAAGTTGGGCGTCCGTCAATCTCGCGGATTGCTGCTCGATTAACTTCTCGCAGATGACTAGCAGCACTCGCGCCGTTGGCTTCAACTCAATCTGAAGACCGCTCACAATCTGTCGTTTCCGATGTGCCGGAAAGTAAGCCCAAACACTGAAGCCCGTCTTGGAAACAGCCACAACTTGCAGTTTTGGATTCCGGCGAAGAATCATCTGTGTGCTCAGACTCAATTCCCCGAGCACCCGGCGCATTCGCGTCCGGACCCGCGGGGAACACTTCCCGATTCCCCACTCAGCGATCAGAAGATCAGCGTAACTGCTATTTCTCATGCTCATCGTGTCCCCCTGTTGAACGCTACGCTGTGTCTCTCAGAACTGCTGAGACGCGCTCACACGCAAACAACTCCAGCGGGATTGCCATCCCGTGCGCCGTGCGAATTCTGAGAATGCTGGGGCGCAGAAACTATCCAACAGCGGGTAAAGCGGTAAGTCGAGCATCCGCCAAGCCACGCACTCAGCCATCAACTCGTCATTGCTTTCGCGGCTGTGTTCATCCATCCCGCATCTCCGCGCACGGTGTGCCAGTTTTGGAGTTGGCTTGCGGAAATCGCAATCACAGTCCCCAAGAAACGCCGCTACGTGCCCCAGTTCGTGTGCCAAGACGCTCGGGTCTTCGGATGCTTCCCGGCTAAGCAGAACCACGGAACCGCCATTCTGGACGTGCGCATAGAGCAATCTTTTCTCGTCCGCGCTCAAGCATGAGTAATTGTCCAACGTGAACGTGCAGAAGTTTGGCGTATGTGCGTGACCCATTCTGCCGTCTTCATCAATCGCGGGAACGCTCACAACGACAGCGTTTAGTTGCGCTGCCCACGCGCACAACTTCATAATCACGTCTTCGCTCATCATGTTGTCCCCCGTTTCCGTCTGCGATAATGCTGTGCTCGGTCGCTTCGTTTAGAATCCGTAAATCTCGCTATACGCAGCCGCCAACTTCTCCGCTTCAGTCTCATTGCCGTTGAGAACAGCGGTTGCCAGTCGCGCCAGATGTTCCAACGCACGCGCATTGGACGGCGTGGCGTGCTTGGCATTCCGCGCACGCTCTTCGCCCACAAGATGGCGGATGTCAGTCTCCGCCGCCGTGCGGTGTTTCCACTGGCGCACTTGCTCCGCAGTGATGCCGAGCAACCGACACTCGCGTTCCCACGATGGCCGATCCGGTTCGATGTCGCTGCGCTGCCCCGGCGCGGCTACCAGTTCGCGCATGGCGTAGAGCGCGGGCAGCAAGCGGAGACGTGATCCCGCGTTGAACATCGTCGTGATGCGCTCTGCTTGCGACAGCATCCGCTTTAGTTCGGCGTGTAGCTTCGCGTACCCCAACTCGGCATACTGCTTTTGCGACAGTGGCGGGTGGTGCTTCATGCCAATCATAATGCCACATCCGTGACACGTCACGCAAGATAACCGGCGTAACTCGCTCCCCGTTACCCATCACATCCGTTACACGTCACGCAAGTGGTGTATCAGTAATGCGCCGCAAGCCGTTGACAACAAAGCACTTACTGACGCTAAGCCGTGCGTAGTGACACCCCCGCCACCCCAAAATGTTGAAACGATGTCACTTAGAGAGCACGCAAAGTGTTAACTTTATGTACACGGGAAATGGGTGGGATTTATTACTATATGGTAAACAGCTATTTTTGGCTTGACAAGCAGTCCTTGATGTGCTAGGCGACCACTCAGCCGGATGGGCCGTGACAGCGTGGCGGTGACCGTAGAGCGCACGTGGCGTCTGGGGGTATTGAAGGGTAGGCCGGGCTTCCAGGGGCGCGGCTGAGGGCATTACCCGGCGCTTTCAGGTGGGTCAGCCGTCCACTTCAGACCATCCCAATGGCCGCTCGGTTCCCCTGCTTCATCCAAGTCTTCCGGTTCGTCGGGAGGCAATCGCCATACTTCAAAAAAGTGGGTTCGCCGGTCAGAGGCACGGACGCAGATTTCTAACTCGCCACAGAACCATCGTTCCCGGAATTCGGCAGGCGTTCCGAGGGATGCGTTCATCGGTTGGAGCAGTTCAGGCGGCTGCTCCCAACAGCGTGACCGTGCGTCTTCCAAAAACAGTTGCTTCAAAGCCGCGGCTTTGTCTTTGGGGTACCGTGCTTCCGCGATTACGCCCATGTACTCCAGGTGGGTCAGCCACGGCGGGGAGAGCGTCACGCCGTCGTTTGCGGACGCTTCCAGGTGAAGGCTTTGCCGTTCGTCGGTAAGTTGTGTGGCACTGAACCCCGCTTCATCCAGAGACACGGGCTTTAGTCGTTTGGACCGGGGGTCTAAGACTCGTATGGAGTCCTGTTGGACTTCTTTGCGTGTGGACGGTTCTTGCGGGAGTCCCCAGGTCTTCAGCAGAAACGAATTCACTTTTTCGGGACTCTTCCAAAGGGCAACCAGAACCCGGTCTTTCTTAGGCACAATGCAATCTCCAACGCTCAGTTGAGCGCAAATCTCCCCATTTAACTTCTACTACAAAGCGGATGAACAGCGCAAGGTCATTTTTCAAAGAAAAGCCCGTCCAAACCGCGCTGGGAGGCATTTTCCGTTGTTTTCAATGCACTGCAAGCCTTGTACGTCGGAACGGGAGGACTTGAGAGGAAAGATTATGACCGTTCGCAACACTGACCCGGCAACCAGCCACGAATCGGCGGCTGCATTGGGAGCACTCGCTGGAAAACTCCGCGCTCGTGTCGTCCAGTTGGCCCGAGCTGTTGGACGGCATGGCATCACGCTGTCAGAGGCCGCCGCCGCGATTCCAGAGCACAAACCGGCAAGCATCACGCCCCGGTTCATTGAGCTGATTGAACGTGGACAGCTTGTGCGCGTGCGCGTTGGCACAGGGAAACCAACCAAGCGATTTCCAGCCGGGCAACCGCGCTACATGACTCGCTTTGATGAGCAGACAAAGCGGAACGTGCTCATACATTGGGTGCCTGAATTCGGCCCATCGCCGGAAGAGAACGAGCAGAGCGGCCAAGCGGCTTTGTTTGCGGGAGCGACGATTTGATAAACTTCGTCGGTCGCGGCATCCATGAAGTTGCCGCGTTGCGTTCCGATGGTGCGCTCGTGGCCGGTCACTTTGATAACCCGGATGCTGCGCACGCGGCTTTAGAGACGATGCATGACTACCGGGCGGTGTGGTCCACGCTCAACCCCGTGGCCGTGCTCCCGAAGGGACGCGCATTGAATCCAGCCCGGTTGACTCGCGGCTTGCGAGTGGGTGCGCAGCACATCGAACGGCGCACATCGCTGCTCTTCGATTTTGACCCGCCCCGACCCAAAGGCACGATGAGCACCGACGCTGAGCACGAGGCCGCGTTGACCCAAGCGCGGGAGTGCCGGGCGTGGCTGCACTCGCTCGGATGGCCGCTCTTACCACTCTGCGACTCCGGGAGCGGGGCGCATCTTCGTCCCCATGTCGAACTGGACGTGAGCGTTGAGAACACCCGGCTGATACGGCGAACGCTCACGGCGTTGCGGCAGCGATTTGGCTTCGTTGACGTGGGGATGTGGGACTTGCCCCGGCTGTGCCGCTACTACGGGACGATGAACCGCAAGAGCGTGGAGAACACTGCCGGGCGTCCGTGGCGTCAGTCCGCCGTGCTGGAAGAAGGGGAGCAAATGCCGGTCGCTGTCTCGCAACTCGAGGCGTTATGTGCGCTGTTGCGTGTCCCGGTCATTCAGCCGAGCGGAGATGGAATCGCCCGGCCCGGAACGCAAGAGAAGTTCGTCCGCCGCTTTGCCGCTTACTGTGAGCGCATCGGCGTGACCGTGGGCGCAGTGCGTCAACTCGGGGACGGTACGGTGCTCGTACAGACCGAGTTTTGTCTGCTGAATGAGGACCACACAGGAAGCAGTTGCGGCGTGGGTGTCGGACCGGATGGCGTCCGCAAAAATCTGTGCAAGCACACCGGCTGTGCAATGCCGTGGGCGCAATGGTCACGGCTCGTGGAAGAAAAATACGGCGAAGCGATGCGCCTGGATGGAGCAATCAAGTGGAAGAAATGAACGATGATTTGGCACCAATCGAAGAGGTGTGCGACGAAGACGAAGTGTGTTCACCGGATGTGACGAAGGTGGACACGGAGTTGCCGCGCCTCACGCACGCGAACGTAGCGCGGGACTTTCTCACATCAGATTTGGCAAAAACTTTCTATCGCGTTTATGACGTATCAGGCAAGCCGGTTGCATCGTGGACCGGCACGCGCTGGGTGATTGCGGACGACACAGAGTTATTGCGCTCCAGCGTCCGTGACCATTTGGACCGGCTGCATGATGCGTTGTCCAAGCCAGAGAAGGGACCGGATTACCGGGCAAAACTTGAGTCAGCACCATTCTGCCGGGACGTGACAACAGAAGTTCTCATAAAACTCCCGCCAATCAAACGGGAGGCGTTTGACCGAGATGCATACATGCTCGGGCTGCCGAACGGGATGGTCGCTGAGCTGAGAACCGGGGTCATACGACCAATGCAGCGGGATGATTTCGTTTCTCAGCGTCTCTATCTGACGCCTGACTTTGAGATGCCGACGCCCCGGTGGTCTAGCTTCGTTCAGGAAATCACTCTGCGCAACGATGAATTTGCAACTTACATTCAGCGTCTCTTCGCTCTTTGCATAACCGCCTACCCATTCCAAGGTCTGTTTTTCTTCTGGGGACGTGGGCGAAACGGCAAGGGCGCGTTGCTGCGCATCATGCTGTTCATCCTCGGGGAAGTTTTCGCAGACACGTTTCGTCCTCGTGAGCTGACCAAGCCAAGGAACGATGATGACAAAGCCAAGCGGTCTCTCAACAAACTGGAAGGCCGCCGCCTCATCACAGCGGATGAGTCCGTAGGGAGCAATCTCGACTTATCGCTGCTGAAAGTCATGTCGGGCGGAGACAAGCTGTCAGCAGCCCGGATGCGGCAAGATGACCGGCAGTTTAAGCCAACGCACAAGCTGATTCTACCCACGAACGACAAGCCCGACTTACCGAATGACCCGGCATTCCAGGGGCGGACACATTTCGTACCGTTCTTGGCCGATTACCGGGACCCGAAGAAACAGGACCCCAACTTGGACGCAACGCTGCAAGCTGAAGCACCCGGCATTCTCGCTCAGCTCATCCGGCTGTGCCCGGACGTGATTGCGAATGGGCTGCGTGCGCCGAAGACCGTCATGGATGCGACTGCCGAACTGCTGGAAGAGAACGATTTGGCGAAGCAGTTCCAGGAAGACACGCTGACGGACGCGCCCGGCAAGCACGTTTCTTTTGAGGCGATGGAACAAGCCATTGAAACGTGGCTCAGCGGGGCGGAGGCGGGACCGCTTACAGTCCGTGTCCACGGTCAAAACAGGCAGGCTGAGCGAATCATGGCCGAGCTAAAGGTCCGTTACAGCTACAAGCGGATGCGACCGGAAGGAAAGCACGGACGGCAAGTCCGCTGTTTCTTGGACGTGACTTTCCGAGAAGAAAGTTAGGTGTGCCGGGTGTGCCGGGGTGTTCCGGCTTTTTCTACTATGAGCATTTACTCTAAATCTCTCTCTATACGTAGTAGCGGGTTATATAGCAAAAGCCGCGCACACCCCGGCACACCGGCACACCCCCGATAACACAGAGTTAGCGCGTCCGGCTTACCGACGAGAAAGTGAGTAGTTATGCAGTTGAAGAAAGGTGAAACGAAGTTTGAGCAGGCCACGGCGGGAAAGCAAGCCGCCGCGATTGCCAAGTTTGAGGACATCGGCACACAGGAAACCAAATTCGGGGACCGGGCGCAATGCCGCATCGTGTACGTCTTGGCGGAGTGTGATTCCAGCGGACGGCAGAAACGCATCTCCCAGACGTTGACCGCATCGCTGCACGAGAAATCGAAACTCAGCGCGGTGCTGACTCAGATTCTCGGCAGTGTGCCGGATGAGTTTGATTCTGAAGTGCTCATTGGCAAGCAAGTGGTCCTGACTCTCGGCACCGTCGTAAAGGATGGGAAAGAGCGCGTCCGGCTGTATGGAGTCGAAGCCGCTCCCGAAGGCCAGAGCGTGCAGATTCCTGGGGTCAACTAACAGGCTGAAATCGGGGAGGAGATTGAGAGACAAAATGCTACGGCTTAATTCAACAATTGACCGCACGATGGCTGAGTGGTTCGCACGTTTGCAAACTCTGCCACCGGGCGAACAACAGGCCATCCGCGAAGCCATCAAGTGCGGCGTCCGGCACGATACGGTTGCCGAGATTCCCGACGCTTTGTTGTCCGCGGACCCGATTCTTGCAGCACTCTGGGGACAATGGCAGGAAACGCTCAGCGTAGAGGCATGGGCAGCGGTGCTCAAAACTGTGTTTATGAAATCGGAGGTAGTTTAATGGCTGGAAGACCAAAGAAACCGACCGGGCTGCAAGTAACTGCGCCCGGAGGCTGCCCGGACAAGCCCACGGGCCTATCCGCAACGGCGTCCGCCGAATGGGACTTGCTCATAGCTGAGCTGTCCGAACTCGGCACCATCTCCCAAGTGGACCGCGCGTGCATTGGGATGGCCGCCCGATACGCAGGGTACTTTGCTGAGGCCGCTGAGGATGTCCAAAAGAATGGCTTGACTGTCCCCACGAAGACCGGCGCAAAAGCTAATCCATCCATCCGCGCACGCGACGATGCCGCCCGGATTCGGAAGGCGTACCTGGAGGCACTTGGGCTGACACCAGCTTCGCGGTCCCGAGTGGGCACTCCGGTGCCGACCGATGAGCCAACTTTGGAAGACTTTCTGAACGGAAATTTGACCCCGGAGCAAGAGACAAAATGTCTCAAGGGATGAGCTACGAACCGCTGTTGAGTGACGCGGAGGCCGCGCGGTTTCTCGGTGGGCTGCATCCGAAAACCGTTCAACGGATGGCCCGGCGTGGCAAACTGCCTGCCTACCGCGTCGGGCGGTATTGGCGCTTTCGGGCCAGTGAGCTGTCTGCGTGGCTCGTGCTACAGTCAACTGGCCAGAACCCGCCTGCTCAAATCCGAAAGGGGATTCAATGAGCAGACGGTATCAAGAGGGTTGTCTGTACCGTGAGCGGCGGAAGGCGGGACCAAGTGTCTGGGTCTTTCGATGGCGAGACGGGGGGACGAACCGGAAAGAGCAAATAGGCACCGTGGAGCGGTTCCCGACCAAATCGGACGCGCTCAAGGCTTGCGAACCACTCCGCGCAAACATGAACCGGGGGACTCAATCGCCGCGAACGGTTGCGGAATTGGTGACCCACTACACAGAGAAAGAATTGCCCGAAGACGGCAGCAACAAATCGTATTCCACGCGAAAGACCTACCGGGGTTATCTCAAAAACCGGATTGTTCCCGCGTGGGGTAGTCACCGACTCTCAACTGTCAAGACCGTAGCGGTTGAGGATTGGCTGCGAACGCTGCCTCTGGCACCCGGCACCAAAGCCAAGTTGCGGAACATCATGTCTGCGCTTTTCACTCATGCGATGCGGTATGAGTTGACGGACCGCAACCCCATCAAGTTGGTGCGGCAATCCGCAAAGCGGCAGTGTGCGCCCGACGTTTTAACCGCCGTGGAACTACGTGCGCTGTTGTCCGAGCTGGATGGTCCGTACTACGCAATGGTGTTCATGGCCGCCGTCACGGGGTTGCGAGTCAGTGAACTGCTTGCGCTCCAGTGGGCGGACGTGGACTTCCCGGCTCGGGAAATTCATCTCCACAGAGCGGTTGTCTGTCAACATATCGGCGCGTTGAAAACCGAGACCTCGCAGAAGCCAGTTGCACTCGACACGGCTTTAGCCGATGTGTTGCTGGACTGGCGAGGACACTGCCCTTACAATCAAGATACGGATTATGTCTTTGCATCCCCTGAGAAGCACGGCAAACAACCGTTGTGGCCTTCCAGTGCGATGTCGAGACACATCCGACCGGCTGCACTTCGGGCCGGGATTGTGAAGCACGTTCGTTGGCATGTATTCAGGCACTCGTTCGCAACACTCCTGAAAGGGAACGGTGAGGACGTGAAGACGGTACAGGAATCATTGAGGCACGCGGACAGCAAGGTAACGCTGGACACCTATACTCAGGGACTCATGCCAGTGAAACGCGCGGCACAACGGAAGGTTAGCCGAATGATTGTTCCCATTCGTTCCCACGCATCGGGTACGAATGTCGCAATCGCTTGATTCTAAAGGTGAGGGCGCGTAGCTCAGTTGGTAGAGCAACGCCCTTTTAAGGCGTGGGTCGCAGGTTCGATTCCTGCCGCGCTCACCAGTCCCGCCCGGCCGGCATTCGCCAGCCGGTCTCGGAAGCCGCACCGAACCTCAGTTTCGCACCGAACCTCAGTTTACGGCGGTTGTGACCGTCACCGACTTATCGCTCGGATTTGGATCAAGCACCGCTGAGCTGACCTTGGCGGAGGCCGCCGAGTGAAGTCGAGACCACCAGTGCCGATCCCTTCAAGTCGCTCCATGCCGATCCGCGTTTTCAGGCACTCGAACAGCGCGTCGGATTGGCACCACCATCCGCTCCCGGACGCTGACCCACGCCCGCCATTTCAAGCAACGCTCGGACTCCAAAGGTATAATCGCCAAGGTCTATGGCACTGATCCCTGGTACAAAGTTCGGACCGTACGAGATCCAATCGCTCCTCGGGGCAGGCGGCATGGGCGAAGTGTATCGCACCCGAGACACAAGGCTACAGCGTACGGTAGCGATTAAAATCCTGCCCGCTCATCTGTCTTCGAACCCAGATTTGCATGCGCGCTTCGAGCAAGAAGCTAAATCCATCTCGGGACTGCAACATCCCAACATCTGCGTGGTTCATGACATCGGTTCGCAGGATGGTGTTGACTTCATGGTCATGGAGTATGTCGCCGGGCAGACGCTGGACAAATTGATTCCTCCGGGTGGTATGGCAACGGATCTAGCGATGAAGTACGCCGTACAAGTTGCCGAGGCTCTCTCTTGCGCGCACGCCGCAGGCATCGTACACCGCGACCTGAAACCCTCGAACATCATGGTGGACGAGAACGGGCTGGTCAAAGTACTGGACTTCGGACTCGCCAAACTTTCCGCGCCGGCGTCCGCGCTGAGCAGCGAAGCGGCGACGATGGCAACGACGCCCGGGATGATCGTGGGCACGGTGGCCTATATGTCTCCGGAGCAGGCTGAAGGAAAGCCCATCGACGCACGCAGCGATGTCTTCTCCTGCGGCTCGGTGCTCTATGAGATGCTGACCGGCCGAAGAGCTTTCGCGGGCCACTCCAACGCCGCGCTGCTTTCGGCCGTCATGCGTGACGATCCCAAGCCGCTGAGCGAAGTCAAAAGAGATGTCCCGCCGGAAGTGCGCCGGATCGTTACCCACTGCCTGAAAAAAGACCCCGCTGCGCGTTACACCTCTGGCGCCGAACTCGCGCACGAACTGAAGAACTGTCGTGAGCTGCTGTTCCCTGAGTCGGGCCCGATGCTAAGCCCGGCACGGATTGTCAGAGAGGTGCAGCGCCCTCGCGTGCTGGTTCCGCTCCTCCTGACGGTCATCATCCTTGGCACCGGAGCGGCGTGGCTGGTCAAACGCTACCGCGATGCCCGCTGGGCGCGCGAGGTGGCTGTGCCGGAAATTTCGCAGCTGGCCGATCAGGGGAAACTTGGCGATGCTTACGCGCTCGCCGTCAAGGCGGAAAAATCAATTCCAGACAGTCCCGCGCTGGCGAAGCTGTGGCCAGTGATTTCATACCAGCTTTCGCTGGTGACAACACCGCCCGGCATAGACGTCTACCGCAGAGACTACGTGAACCCGGATGCGCCCTGGGAATTGGTCGGAAGAACTCCTCTGAAGAATGCTCGCCAGCCGCGAGGGATGTTTGTCTGGAAGTTCGAGAAGCCGGGATTCGGTACTGTTTTGCGGACGACCCTTTCCTTGATTCCACGGTATTCGGTGCCTCCAGGCGACCCCGTAGAGGGAAATGTCACTCTGGACGAGGTGGGAAAGACTCCACCCGGAATGGTGAGGGTCTCGCCTGCGAAATACTTCAAAACACTATTCATTCCGGGTTATGAAGGCATGCCGGAGTTGGCGCTCAAGGATTATTGGATTGATCAATATGAAGTGACGAACCGCCAGTTCAAGGTCTTTGTCGACCAGGGCGGATATCAGAAACGTGAGTATTGGAAGGTCGATTTCCAAAAAGAAGGAAAGCATCTCTCCTTGGACGAGGCGATGGCCCTGTTCCGAGATGAGGCCGGGCGGCCCGGGCCGAAGGGCTGGATTCAGGGCGAATATCCGAAAGGACAGGATGACTTCCCGGTTACCGGCATCAGCTGGTACGAAGCAGCGGCTTATGCGGAGTTTGCCGGTAAGAGTTTGCCAACGATCTATCATTGGAATCGGGCGGCAGGGCCATTTTCCGCTGCGTTCATCGTTCCGGCAAGCAACTTCGGCAGCTCCGGCGTTTTGCCAGTCGGCAGCAAGCCAGACGTGAGCCCGTGGGGCAATTACGACATGGCGGGCAACGTTAAGGAGTGGATCTGGAACGAAGCGGATTCTGGTAAGCGCTACGTGCTCGGCGGAGGTTGGGACGAGCCCAATTACATGTTCATTGATCCGGATGCGCAGTCGCCGTTTCTGCGTACCGCGAACATTGGTTTTCGTTGCGTGAAGTACATCGAGCCAGAAGCCGATCTCAAGATCGCGGCCGCTCCTATGGCTACACCCAGGCGTGACTTGAGCAAGGAAAAACCCGTCTCTGATGAATTGTTCCGCGCCTATCGCAGCGTGTACTCCTATGACAAAATCCCGTTGAACGCCACCGTCGAGCCTTTTGGCAAGGACGAAGAGGATTGGAAGACCGAGAGGATCACGTACACGGCTGCCTACGGAAACGAGAAGGCGGTTGCTTACCTGTTTCTTCCCAAGAAGGGCAAGCCGCCCTTCCAGACGGTCGTCTTCTTTCCTGGATCGAATGCGCTTCTACTGCGAACGTTCTCTGTTTACCCGACGGCTGCATTGGATGGCATTCTCAGGAGTGGACGCGCGGTGCTCTATCCCGTGTACAAGGGGACGTATGAACGCGGCGACGGCATGGAGTCAGATGTGGCCAACACCACGAGCACCTGGAGGGACCACGTCGTCATGTGGGTCAAAGACGCTTCGCGGGCGATCGACTATGCGGAAACTCGTCCCGACCTTGACCACGAGAAGCTGGGCTACTATGGGTATAGTTGGGGCGCGGCAATGGGCGCCATTGTGCCGGCCGTGGAGCCAAGGTTCAAGGCTTGCGTGCTTGCTCTGGGCGGGCTCGACTTCCAGCGGTCGCTTCCGGAAGTCGACACCATCAACTTCGTGGCGCGCGTAAAGCAGCCGGTGTTGATGCTGAACGGTCGCTACGATTTCTTCTTTCCTGTGGAATCGACGCAGGAACCGTTCTTCCGGCTGCTCGGATCGAAGAAAGACCAGAAGAAACACCTGCTCTACGACACCGGTCACAACATCCCACGCAACGAACTCATCAAGGAAACACTGAACTGGCTCGATCAGTATCTGGGTCCGGTGAACTAAGTTTCGCCCCAGATCGGTCGTCAACGAACGATATCGAGAGACTGAACACGGATAGTTGGTTCAATGCGGGAAGCGCAGGTTGTCGCCACTTCCAAGTCGTCGCTAGCCTTGATGTTGAACGTCGACTTCCAGCTCAAACCGATTAGGTCAGTGCTCATGGGAGCCCTCCCCCAACCTTCATTTCTCCCAACCATGTAGATTAGATGAGATGATCGCGATCCGCTGCAGTGGCCTGCTGTTTGACATGGACGGCGTGCTCATCGATTCCACTCCTGCGGTCGCGCGGGTGTGGCATCGGTGGGCGGTTGAGCGTGGCCTTGATCCAGACACCGTGGTCCGAATGGCGCACGGACGCCCGAGTCGAACCACCATCCGCGAGCTTCTGCCCGACGCGGACATTGATATTGACCGCGAAGATCGCGAAGTCGAACGCAGGGAAATGGAGGACCTCGATGGCGTGGTCCTGCTGCCGGGCGCTCGGCAACTCCTGAACATCCTGCCTCCGGAACGCTGGACCATTGCGACCTCCTGTACGCGCCCGCTGGCCGAGGTGCGTTTGCGGGCTGCGGGCCTGCCCATCCCCAAGACCATGATTACGTCGAGCGACGTGAAGATCGGCAAGCCCGATCCCGAGCCTTATCTGAAGGTGGCGGCGAAGCTCGGATTTGCCGCATCCGATTGCATCGTGGTGGAAGATGCGCCGGCTGGCGTTCGCGCGGGAAAGGCCGCTGGCGCCAGAGTGATTGCATTCCTCACGACCATGACCCGCCGCGACCTCGAAAACGCCGGTGCCGATTGGATCGTGCAAAACTGCGCGGACATTGCCGCATCCAATGATGGCGACGGGCTGCAGTTGAGCCTCTCGCTTTCATAATAGGTCTCAGGTGCTAGGTCTCAGGTCTCAGGAGAACAAAGTTCTGACACCTGAGACCTGACACCTTGGACCTGAAAAGCAAGAAGCCATTTGCGCGCGGCCATCCGCTCAACTAGAATCCTCGGTTCCCTGGAAGTTGCCCGCAGATGCAGCTTTGATGCGAGCCGGGCGGCTCCGAATCTTCTCAATCGCGATACAGAGAATCGCTCTACAGGCAGGGCCTCGTGATCATCGGTGTGCCGAAAGAAAGTTATCCGGGCGAGCGGCGGGTTGCGCTCGTGCCGGCAGTCCTCCCGACGCTGACCAAAGCGGGTTTCGAAGTTTACATACAGTCCGGCGCTGGAATCGAGGCCGGCTATCCCGATTCCCAGTATGTCGACAAGGGCGCGAAGATCGTCGCGGACCGCGCGGCGGTGTTTGCTGCCGCTGACATTGTCGTGCAGATTCTTTGTTACGGTTCCAACGACGTGACGGGGAAACAGGATGTGCCGCTTTTCCGCCGCGATCAGATCCTTATCGGATTTCTGCGTCCGTTCGGTTCGGCGGACATCGTGCAGGAGATCGCGCACGCTGGCGTCACCGCGTTTTCTGTGGAGTTGATGCCACGCACTACCCGCGCCCAAAGCATGGACGCGCTCTCCTCGATGGGAACAGCCGGCGGATACAAGGCGGTGCTGATGGCCGCCGACTCCCATCCGCGCATCTTTCCCATGCTCACCACCGCGGCTGGAACCATCACCCCCGCCCGCGTGTTCGTGATCGGCTGCGGCGTTGCCGGGCTGCAGGCGATCGCGACCGCGCGCCGCCTGGGCGCGGTGATTTCGGCTTACGATTTAAGGCCCGCAGCCAAAGAGCAGGTGCAGAGTCTCGGCGGACGTTTTGTCGAGCTTCCTATCGAGGCGAAAGACGCGCAGGACGCTCGCGGATATGCCCGTGCGCAGGATGAAGACTTCTACCGCCGTCAGCGCGAGTTGCTCGGAAAAGTAGTGCAGGAAAGCGATGTGGTGATCACCGCGGCGGTGATTCCGGGAAAAAAATCGCCAATACTGGTAACCGAAGACATGGTGAAGGGAATGGCGCCGGGTTCGGTAATCCTCGATCTGGCCTCCGAACGTGGCGGCAACTGCGAGATTACCGAAACCGGCAAGACCGTGGTCAAGCATGGTGTGACCATTATCGGAGCGATCAACCTGGCCTCCGGCGTGCCTTATCACGCGAGCATGATGTACGCCCGCAACATCACTGCGTTCCTGACGCACCTGATCAAAGACCAAAAGTTGAATCTGAACCTCGAAGATGAAATTGTTCGCGAGACTCTGCTTACTCGCGGTGGCGAGATTGTGAACGCCCGGGTCCGCGAGTTCTTTACTTTGCCCGCGCTGGCCAAGCAATGATGAGCTGCGTTTCGGATGAGGAAGTTGCCGATGCAAATGGAATAGGCTGCCGAATATATGCGCTGCGTAATCGCCGTACTGGCAATGGTCGCTGCCTGGATGGCCGCGGTCCTCTTTGTGGCTTTAGCATGGCCGAATGGTGGTAAATCGCTCGGAGGATGCTTGCTCGCGATTGGGGCGCTGAATTTGTTTTTCTATAAGGGAATTGGCCGGAAGGTCTTTGCCAAGACGCAGTCCAGTCGCCCTTTCGTTGCTAGATTCTGGGCGGGCATCGGAGAGCGGGGGGTACAGCTTTTCTATCTTGGAGTGGGCAGCATTCTCGCCGTTGGAGGATGCGTGCTTCTCGTGTTCGGGGCTGCATAAGAAGCGCGAAGAGTGATCGGATAAGGCCCTATTTGAGCGATTAGAACGACGGAGGAAAGATGAACAGCAGTTCAACCCTGATCAACGCGCTTTTTATTTTTGTGCTCGCTGGATTCATCGGATTTGAAGTGATCCGGCGGGTCTCGCCCCTGCTGCACACTCCGTTGATGTCGCTCACCAACGCCTTGGATGCGATCGCGGTGGTGGGTGCGATCGTGCTCGTTGGCGAGCACAAGAGCACGCTCTCCGCCGTTTTCGGATTCATCGCCGTGGTCGCCGCCACCAGCAACATCGTCGGTGGCTTCCTAATCACGGACCGCATGTTGAAGATGTTCAAATCCAGCCGTCCCGCGGCCAAACCGGCGGCCAAGTGATGACAACCGAACTCGCAGGAGGCCAGGTCGTCATCGAGCTTGTATATCTGATCGCGAGCGTGCTGTTCATCCTCTCGCTGAAGTGGATGAGCTCGCCAACCACGGCCCGCCACGGCATCTGGGCGGGCGAAGTGGGCATGCTGCTGGCGATTTGCGGCACGCTGCTGCACCACGGCATTGTGGACTACCGGCTGATCGCCATTGGACTTGTACTCGGCACCATCATCGGCGTTCCGCTCGGGCGAGTGGCGATGACGGCGGTTCCGCAGCGAACCGCGCTCAGTCACGCCTTTGGCGCACTCTGCGTGACGCTGGTCGGCTCGGCCGAGTTTTATCTGCGCGCACCCGATATCTCGCGCTTCATGATGTCGGTGCTATCCCTCGAGGTCATTCTCGGCGGGTTGACCGTCACCGGGAGCTTGATGGCTGCCGGCAAGCTGCAGGAAATTCTGCCGCAGCGGCCGCTGACTTACAGAGGCCAGAACCTCGTCAACTTTGTGCTGCTCGCCGGCGCTCTGGTGATCGCGGTGTCGCTGGTCCTGCATCCGGAAGCCCGGTCGCTGTTTCCGTTCATGGTCCTGATCGCGCTGGCGTTCGGCGTGTTGTTGATCATCCCCATCGGCGGGGCAGACATGCCGACCGTCATTTCGTTGTTGAACGGTTATGCCGGTCTGTCGGCGGCGGCCATGGGCTTCGTCCTCGACAGCAAACTGCTCATCATCGCCGGCGCGCTCGACGGATCGTCGGGCCTCATCCTCTCCATCATCATGTCGAAGGCTATGAACCGCTCCTTCACCAACGTTTTGTTTGGGGCTTTTGGTCAGGTGCAAGCTGCGGCCGCTGCGGGAGAAGAAGCCAGACCGGTTCGCAGCGCGACCCCGGAAGAAGCCGCGGCCATCCTTTCTGCCGCGAACCGGGTCATCGTGGTTCCCGGATACGGCATGGCCGTGGCCCAGGCTCAGCACAAAGTGCGCGAACTTTACGATAGTCTGAGCAAGCGCGGCGTGGACGTGCGCTTCGCCATTCACCCCGTTGCCGGACGCATGCCGGGCCACATGAATGTGCTGCTGGCCGAAGCGGATATTCCATACGACCGCCTGATTGAGATGGAAGAGATCAACGGCGACTTTCCTCAGACCGATGTCGCCCTGGTGATTGGCGCCAACGACGTCACCAACCCTGCCGCCCGCTCCGATGCTTCCAGCCCCATCTACGGGATGCCTATCCTCGACGTTGACAAAGCCCATACC
>Ga0187865_1001145_pt1 | contig 32242 bp, 27 predicted proteins | sample June2016WEW_11_1_2_FD_132989 | JGI IMG/M metagenome (GOLD analysis project Ga0187865, IMG submission 132989) | Peatland microbial communities from SPRUCE experiment site at the Marcell Experimental Forest, Minnesota, USA - June2016WEW_11_100 | ecosystem: Environmental > Terrestrial > Soil >...
GTGCCGGTAAGTCAGGGGGCGCAGGTCGTCGATTCCGAGAATGTGGTCGGCGTGCGTGTGCGTGTAGAGCACAGCATCGAGCTGCGTAATGTTTTCGCGCAGCGCCTGTTCGCGAAAGTCAGGCGTGGTGTCGATTAGCACGCGGCGGCCGTTGTAGCCGATCATCACGGAAGGGCGGGTGCGGCGGTCGCGCGCATCCGGCGAACGGCAGACGGCGCAGTCGCAGCCGATCGTGGGAACTCCCATCGACGTGCCGCTGCCTAATACCGTCAGAGTCGCATGCATCAGCCGTTTGTACCTGTAACGGTGCCGGGCGCCTGCGGAGGATGCGCGAGCGCGTTGGTCACTTCCACGTAGGCCATGCGCAGTTCATAGAGGCAGTTCTGCAGGAATCCCTGCTCCTTCGGCGTGAGATTGCCCTTGGTTTTCTCCGCGATCATGCCCAGCGTGTCGATGGTTTGCCGCGCGCCGATCAGGTCGACTCCGGGCTGGCCGCCTTGTTCATGCATCAAGCCGAGCTGCATCATGGCGGTCATGTAGAGCGAAGCCATGAAGCGCTCAAAACTCATTTCGAGTTCTTTGGCCGAGTGTCCACTCAGTTCGACGCGCGCATCCAGATCGCGCGAAGATTGCTTGTAAGCATCGTGCTGCGCCTGCTGCTCGGAGGCGGTGGGGGGGGCGGGGATATCCGATCCGGGTGCGGAGGCAGCGGGTGTGGGCGCGGCTTCTGGAATCGTCGAAACGGCCGTCGCGACCGTTGTCGCAACCGCCTTTGCCGCAGCCGGCGCCGCGACTGGAGGAGACGCTTGTTCTTCCGCGGAATCGGAGCGCAGTTCTCCGTCGGATGTGAACAAGCGCTTGTCGCTCACTTTGAATTCGCTTTCTTCTCTTCTTTTTTGAGCCATATGGTTTACCCGGTTTCTCGAAATTCTGGTCCCTTGAAATTCTTCCCTGAAATTCAGGCGATCGGGAGCGATGCCGGCATCAGCTTCGCCGTTCCCGCGCGCAAATCTTTTCCCGCAGCCTCGCGTCGCAGATAACCCAATGCGACTGGGCGATCTCCGCCGGGCAGAGGCAAAATCGCGCTGCTCGTGATCTCGCCGGCTTCTTTTTCATCGGCTAGAATCTTCGCGCCGGGTTCGCCCAGCGGGCCCTCGACCGCGAACGCGGTGAACTGCCGGTGCACTGTGCCGCGGGAGCGGATGCGCTCCACGATCTCCTGCCCGAGATAGCACCCTTTGGTGAAATTCAACGCGCGTGTCTGCCCGGTTTCCTGCGGCAGATCGCGTTCGCGGATATCCTCGCCAAATTGCGGAATGCCGCGCGAGATGCGGAACAGATTCAGCGCAGTCGTGCCGGTGGGCCGCGCACCCGCCTCGAGCAACGCCTCCCAAAGCTCGCCCACGTGCTCCGGGGCAATCCAAAGTTGCCAGGACTCCCGCGCTTCCTCGCCCGAACGCAGGAGCGTGACGGTCTTCTGCTGCCAGGCAACGTCCGCAAACTGCAGATGTGCGAGATCGGGAACGGCGATACCGGCGCGTTCGAGAACATCGCGCGATTCGGGTCCGGTCAGGCCGAGCGCGGTGAGTTTGTCGCTGATGTCGGCGATCTCAACATCGTCGGCGATGATGTAGTGATCGAACAGCTGCAATATTGTTTCTCGCTGCCCGCGTTCCGTATCCACCAGCAGTGAGTCGCCGCGTTGGAAGGCGTAGAGGTCCGCCTGAATGCGGCCCTGCGCGTTCAGCAGGAAGGCATAGACGCCGCGGCCGGGGGCAAGATCGCGAATATTGTTCGTGGCCATGCCGTTCAGCCAGCGCACGCGGTCGCCGCCCGTCACTGCGATCTTGGCGCGCCAGCTCAGGTCATAGAGGCCGCATCCTGAGAGCAAGGTCTGGAACTCGGCGCGAGGATCGCCGAAGTCGGGCGCAGTGGTCGCGCCGCCGTGCTCACTCGGGTTCGCCCCAGGAAGTGTCGTCGAAGTCATAGATTCAATCTTTGATTATAACGAAGGGGCGTACTTCGACCGGCCGCCGCCCTTTTACCACGACCTCTCACCATCAGCAGAGGATTCTAGGGAAACTCTGATTAAGTTTGTTCCGGAGAGCTTTGAAGGGGCATGGCTTCAGCCATGCCGTCAGAACCCGCCATACAAGCGGCTTTAGCCGCTGAGGGTAGCTCCTTCATAGCATCCAGTCTGGCCAACGGAAACTTAATCAATCAATCCCTAGCGTGCAAGACGTCGCAACCGAGGCGGAGCATCGCTGATACGTGACCGCGCGATGAGTGATCGGTGGAGGGACGGGCGCCCTCGCCCGTCCTGCCGGGCGGGGACGCTCGGCGCTCCATTGGCGAGCAAATGAAGTCGCGGGTTTAAGAATGGTTCAAGGCTGTGCTAACGTTGCAAACGTGGGCGCGAAAAAGCGTATTGCCGTGATTGCCGGTGACGGGATCGGGAAAGAAGTCATTCCGCAGGCTGTCAAAGTCATGCAGGCTGCTGGCGCTGCCGTCGATTTGACGTCGTTCGACTGGGGAGCCGACCGCTATCTAGCCGACAAGGTTACGGTCCCGCCCGACGGCTTTGCTACCTTGGCCCGGGATTTCGACGCTATCCTGGTCGGCGCCTTTGGCGATCCGCGCGTGCCCTCCAACATTCATGCGAAGGAAATCCTGCTGGGCATGCGCTGCAAGATGGACCTGTTCGCCAATGTCCGGCCGGTGCGGCTGATGGATGCGTCGCTTTGCCCGCTTAAAGGCATCGAACCAAAAGATCTCGATTTTGTGGTGATTCGCGAGAACACCGAGGGTGTTTACGGCGACCTAGGAGGAGTCTTCAAGCAGGGAACGCCGGACGAAGTTGCGATCCAGGAGGACGTCAACACGCGCAAGGGAGTCGAGCGCATCATCCGCTACGCGTTTGAATACTGCGCAAGCAACAGCAACCTCAATGGCTCGCCTCGGCGGCGCGTGCTGATGTGCGACAAGTCGAATGCCATGACGCACGCCGGCGGCTTGTGGCAGCGCGTGTTCAAAGAAGTGGCTGCTGAATACCCGCAGATCGAGACGCAGCACATGTACGTGGACGCGCTCGCCATGCAGATGGTGCGCGATCCGCGCGGGTTTGATGTCATTGTCACCAACAACATGTTTGGCGACATCATCACCGATCTTGCGGCGGGACTGCAGGGTGGGTTGGGGATGGCCGCGAGCGGCAATCTGCGCCCGGGGCACACTTCGATGTTCGAGCCCGTGCATGGTTCAGCGCCTCCGATTGCGGGGAAGAATATTGCCAATCCCTTCGGCGCGATTCTGACGGCGGCGATGATGCTGGCGTATCTCGGAATGTCCGGCGAGGCGCGGAAGATCGAAGCTGCCGTGCTCGAAGCGGTGCGGCAGAAGAAAACGACGACCGATATCGGCGGAACGCTCGGGACGCGCGAGGCGGGCGAGTGGGTGGCCGAGAAAGTGGCAGAGTCCACTTCGTCGTAACTACTTGCTTCAAGAGCTTAGGAGGCACATAATCCGAAGGGGAAGGTCACGATGGCAGAAAAGTTCACTTACACAACTGTTCCGAATTCGCTTCGGACATTTATCAAGGGGATCCCCGATCGTTCAAAACCGGACAAAGTCACGGTAAAGTACTTGAAACAAATTGGCTTCAAGTCGAGTAATGATGCCACGATAATCAAAGTCTTGAAGTTCATCGATTTTCTCGACTCTCCGGGTGCTCCTACTGAAGCGTACACACAATACCTAAACAAAGATAAGGGTCCAGCGGTGATGGCCGACCAGATCAGCAAGGCATACGCCGAGCTGTTTAAGGTCTATCCCGCCCCCCATCTGCAGTCTGATAGCGCACTCCAGAACTTCTTCAGGGAGTCAACGGGACTGGCAGCCAAAACCGTGAATCTGATGGCGGCAACGTTCAAGGTTCTTTGTGAGTACGCCGATTTCTCAAAGCAGAGCGGTACTCCGCTCAGGCAGGACCCAGGTGCCCGCAGCGGAACCAGCCAAACAGGAACGCAGATCCATTTGAACATTCAGGTTGTACTCCCGTCGAACGCACAGCCCTCTGAGTACGACGCGATCTTCGAATCTTTAGCGAAACACCTAAAAAAGCTGACATGAGTGCAGGCGTGAACAGCGAGGAAATCCGCCGCGTAGTTGACGTTGCAAAGGCAATTGTCGGAGATCTACCGCGCCTGCCCGCGGAAAGGGTCGACTGGTCGACGGGCACCGACGTCCTGAAAGTCGTCGCTGCACTCCAGCAGTTCGGCGAGTGCGTCCGCTATCTAAACAACCGGCGGGCGAAAGGGACTGTCATGAACATCAAGTCGGAAGCCGATGTTCAAGACGCTATTTATCTGATGCTCCGACCTTGGGTGCATGATCTGGTTTGGGAGAATCCGACAGACAAAATCGGTGGTCGTTACACAATCAAAGATTTCCTCTCGAAACAACTCAAAGTCGTGGTCGAAGGTAAATACGTCAGGGACAGGAATCATGGCAAGAACATCAGTGCGGAGTTGCATGACGACATAGAGAACTACCGACACTATCCCGACTGTGAGACCTTGGTTTTCTTTATTTACGACCCAGACACGTTCATTGCCGATGTTCCCGGGCTCCAGAAACACATCGAAACGAAGCGCACGTATGACGGGAAGCAGTTGACTGTCTACTGCGTCGTAAAACCGTGATCGGCCACCGCAATTCTGCAGTCCCTATCCTGCTATGCTCAGAATACGTGGCAAGAACTCCCGGAGACTTGATCGCAAGGTTGAGCCCGTAGGGGTCCTTCGACTCCGCGAATGAATTCGCTCCGCTCAGGATGACATTGAAATGAAGTTTTGGAGATCTTTCGTTGTCTGTGTTCTGCTCGCGGTCGTCGCTAGTGCTGGCTTCTCTCAAACGGCTTCGACGCCAGCACAATTTAGTAGTCGGGCTCAACAGCAACCAAACCAGCCCCAGGGCGCACCGCCGCAGACTCCCGCGGGCGAGGGCGCCCGCGCCACACAAGAAACCATCGTCTCGTCCAAAGAGGCGAAGGAACTTTTTCGCTCCGTAGACGAGATCTTGCAGTTTGCCAGCCAGGACACGGGGCTGCCAATCAAGCACGAGGTGAAGCGCAGGTTGACCAAGCGCGACGAGGTGCAGTCCTACATCCAGAAGAGCATGAAGGAGGACAAGGACGCGAAGCGGCTGGAGAGGTCGTCGGCGGTGCTGAAAAAGTTCGGGCTGCTGCCGCGGAACTTCGACCTGCCCAACTTTCTGGTCACGATGCTGCGCGAGCAGGTGGCGGGATACTACGATGTCAAAACGAAAACTGTGAATTTGCTGAACTGGGTGGACGCGGAGCAGCAGAAGCCAGTGCTGGCGCACGAACTGACGCACGCGCTCCAGGATCAGTCGTTCGGCATCGAGAAATGGATGAAGGGATCGACGGAAGATACTGATAAGAAAAAGAATGATCCAAGTCCCGGCGATATCGAAAACGACGAGGAAACATCCGCGCGGCAGGCGGTGGTTGAGGGACAGGCGATGGTGGTGCTGGTGGACTATTCGCTGGCGCCGACCGGGAAGACGCTGCTGGACTCGCCGCAGATTGTCGACGCGCTCAAGCAGGGCATGCTGGTGGGGTCGGCGGATTCTCCGGCGTTTCGCGATGCTCCGATCTTTTTGAAAGAGGAGCTGACATTCCCCTATCGCTACGGGCTCGACTTTACCGCCGCGCTGCTGCAAGCGGGCGGGAAGGAACTGGCTTACGCCGGCGCGTTCAAGGATCCTCCGAAAACGACGCGTGAAATCATGGAGCCCCAGACGTATCTTGCGCACGAGAAGCTGGAGCCCATGAAGATGATCGACATGGAGAGAGACTTCAAAGGCTACGACCCCTTCGATATCGGTGCGATGGGAGAGTTTGACGTTGATATTCTGGTTGAGCAGTATGCGGGCCGGGAAGCGGCCGGGGCGATGTATCCGGGGTGGCGCGGCGGGTATTACTTTGCCGGCAAGCCAAAGGCAGACAAATCGGCGCCGCTCGGAGTGCTGTACGTTTCCCGCTGGTCGAGTGCGGCAAAGGCGGCGGAGTTCGCGGCGGTGTATGCCAAATCGCTGGCCGAGCGGTATCGGAAGCGGCAGGGCCTGGGGACCGACGGCAAAGTTGCGGAGGACGCGCCGCCGGTGGATTCCTGGCGAACCTTGCGCGGACGGCATGCCTGGCTGACGGAAGAGGGAGTTGTAGTGATTGAAGTCCGGGACGACGCGGTACTCATCAGCGAAAGTCTGGATGACGAGACGACGAAGCGGGTGGAGGGGGACTTCTGGCCGGAAGAGAAGGCCGCGCCCGCGAAGCCATGAATTTCCGTCTTGTATAATCACAAGTTCCGCAGTCATTCACGGTAACTTCGGCCCAGCCCAATCGGGAGCGCACTTGCAGCAGGCAGAGATTGGCATTATCGGCGGCAGCGGTTTGTACCACATGCCGGGTTTCAGCGACGCTCACGAGGTGCGGCAGCAGACTCCATTTGGAGATCCTTCGGATGCGTACGTTCTGGGGACGCTTGAGGGTCGCAAGGTGGCATTTCTCGCGCGCCATGCCCGCGGGCACAAACTTCTGCCGAGCGAACTGAATTTCCGGGCGAACATATACGGCTTTAAGCAGTTGGGAGTGGAGCGCATTGTTTCGGTCTCGGCCGTGGGGTCGCTGAAGGAAGAGCACAAGCCGCTTGATTTCGTGATCCCGAACCAGTTTTTCGACCGCACCCGCCACCGCGTGGATACTTTCTTCGGCGACGGCATTGTGGCGCACATTGGATTTGGCGATCCGGTGTGCGGCGAAATGACGAAGGTGGTCCGCAACGCGTGCCAGGCTGCAGGCGTAACCGCGAAGCTGGGGGGCACTTACATCTGCATGGAGGGCCCGCAGTTTTCTACCAAGGCCGAGTCGAACGTGTATCGCAGTTGGGGCGCGGATGTAATCGGTATGACTAACTTGCAGGAAGCAAAACTCGCGCGCGAGGCGGAGATTTGCTACGTCACGATCGCCATGGTGACCGATTATGATTGCTGGCATCCGCACCATGATTCCGTGACGGTGGAGCAGATTGTTTCCGTGCTGGTAAAGAACGCGGAGAACGCCGCGAAGGTCGTGAAGGCCACGGTGTCGGCGCTGCCGAAGACGCGCTCCTGCAAGTGCGGGCGGGCGCTGGCGAATGCCATTCTGACCGATCCCGCCAAGATTCCGGCGGCGACGAAAAAGAAGCTGCAGTTGATATTGGGGAAGTATTTGAAATAGTCGTCAGTGGAGGGACGGGCGTCTCGCCCGTCCAGCCGGGCGGGGACGCCCGGCGCTCCACCGACTAACGACTGACTTACGGAGCCTCATGAGCATTCTGGTAGTTGGTTCGGTTGCCTTTGACACGATCGCCACGCCTTCCGGCCGGGTGAACGACATTCTCGGAGGGGCCGCGACTTATTTCGCGCTGGCCGCAAGTTACTTCACTGAGGTGCGCGTGGTGGCGGTGGTGGGCGACGACTTTACGCCCGAACACGAAGCCGTGCTAAAAAAACGCGGTGTGGACACGCGCGGCATCGAGCGCACCCAGGGGAAGACCTTCCGCTGGGGCGGACAGTATCTCGACAACCTGAACGAGGCCAAGACCGACTTCACGGAACTGAACGTGTTCGAGAAATTTCAGCCGCGCATTCCAAAAGAGTATTCGGACACGAAGTTCCTGTTCCTCGCGAACATCCACCCCACATTACAAGCGGCGGTGCGCTTGGAGATGGCTGACGTGCGCCTGACGGGCGGCGACACCATGAATTTCTGGATCCAGGGCACGCCCAGGGAATTGGCGGAAACGTTGAAGCTGGTGAACGTTCTCCTGATCAACGACACCGAGACCAAGATGCTGGCGGGGGAGAAGAATCTTCCGCGCGCGGCAAGAAAAGTTCTTACCATGGGACCGAAAGCGCTGGTCGTGAAGCACGGCGAGTACGGAGCGACCATCTTTTTCCGCGAGGGAGCCTTCGGCATCGGATCGCATCCTTTTCGCGCGCCGGCGCTGCCGATTGAAGAAGTAAAAGACCCGACCGGGGCCGGCGATTCGTTTGCCGGCGGATTCATGGGATACATCGCGTCGCAGGGCGAGATTAATCGCGAGGTGCTGAAGCGCGCCTTGTTTTACGGTGGGGTGATGGGATCGTTTGCCGTGGAACGCTTCGGGACGGAGCGGCTGCAGAATCTTACGCGCGGGGAAATTGACGCGCGCTTTCAGGTGTTCCGTGAACTGACACATCTGGAGTAGGAGCATTGCCGTTTATCCTCAAGCCATGGCAGAGCGCAAAGTGAGCGCAGAGTGTGTGTAAAGACAGCGTGAAGACAGCCGCCGTTCCCGACCGCAGCGCGGCCCGTGTGGCCGGGGTAGCTGTCCTTGTGTCTTTGTTTTCTTTTCTCTATTACTTTCAACGGGGCGACCTTCTGTTATATGGCGACGCGGTCGCGCACATTAATATTGCGCGGCGCGTGTTCGATTCGCAGACGCCCAGTCTGCTGCAATTGGGGACGGTATGGTTGCCTCTGCCTCATCTGCTGCTGATCCCGTTCATTTGGTCGGATGCCATGTGGCGGAGCGGGGCGGGCGGTTCGATTCCTTCGATGATCGCCTACGTGCTCGGGGTCATGGGAATATTTCGCCTCGTGCGTGGCATGTTGGAAGCCGGTCTTTGCAAGAAAGCGGGCACGAAACCGGCGGCTGGCGTGGGCGCATGGGCCGCGGCATTCGCTTATGGAGCCAATCCGAACCTGATCTACGTGCAGGCAACGGCCCTGACGGAGTCAGTCTATCTGGTGCTGTTTGTTTGGGCCCTCGTGTACTTCGCCGAATTTATCCGGAGCCTGCGAAACAATGAAGACCCAGTTGCACGACAGACAGCGGTGACGCGCACTTCGCTGATGCGCTGCGCCTGCTGTCTGGCGGGCGCGGAACTGACGCGCTACGACGGGTGGTTTCTGGCGGGGGTGATGGGCGCGGCGGTCGTCGGCATCGCGCTGCGGCGATGGCGGAATCGCGCCTCGGACGATCGCGCCTTGCGGCGAGTTGCAGTGAAGTTCCTGTTGGGCATTGCCGTGGCTCCGCTCCTGTGGCTGGCGTACAACGGAGTGGTGTATGGGAACGCACTGCAGTTCGCGAACGGTCCCTACTCGGCGAAGGCGATTGAGCAACGCGTGGGCGCGCCGAATCCGGCGCTCCACAATGCCGGAGTCGCAGCCATCTATTTTTTGAAGTCGGCGCAGTTGAACATGGCGAATGGGAACTGGGGCCGATTTTGGCTGGCGGCGGCCTTTGTGGCGTTGGCCATCGCAGCATGGAAACTGCGGCTGCAATCGGCGTCGATGCTGTTGCTATGGGTGCCGCTTCTGTTCTACGCGTTTTCGATTGCGTACGGTTCAGTGCCGCTCCATGTCTACACGTGGTGGCCCTTTGCTACCTTCAACCAGCGCTACGGACTCCAGTTGCTGCCGATGTTCGCGGTTTCGACCGGAGTGCTGACTGCTTCTGTCGCTCTCCTTGGCGCTGGCGGCCGGCATATTGGAAAACTGGGGGCGGTGACGTTTGCGCTGATGTTGGTCAGTTATGCATCGGTGTGGAAGGTGGAACCGCAATGCTTGAAGGAAGCGCAGAGGAACTGGAACATCAGGCATACTTTGAATTCCGAAGTGCAGCGCGAAGTCGAGCGATTACCACGCAACTCACGCTTCCTGATGGACCTCGGGGAACACGTGGGTGTCATGGAGCAGGCGGGGATTCCGCTGCGTCAGGTGGTGAATAACGAAAATCACCGCCCATGGAAGCGGCCGTCGGATCCCGAAGGCCTCTGGGAGCGCGCGCTGGCCGATCCGCCGCGCTACGTGGATTTTGTGATTGCCTTCGATGGCGATGCGGTGGACCAAGGCGCGAATCTCGGCAATCTCACAATGCTGGCGGAGATTCACGCGACCGGACAGCCCCATGCGCGCATCTACGCGGCGCGGAGTGCCCCGAATCAATCGCGTTAACCCTTCCTGGCAAGCGACACAGAAAGCGCCCGGACGGCGGTGATAGAATCCGCTCGGAAGCCGGGGCGCTGCTATGAACTCAATTCATCAGATCATCGAACTACTGCGTAATGAACTGGGCGTGGTGCTGAGTTCGACGCTGGCGCGGTTAATGCTGGCGGCGATGCTGGGCGGCATCATCGGCCTGGAGCGGCAACTGCGGCACAAGCCGGCGGGGCTGCGTACGAATATGTTCATTTGTTTCGGCTCGGCGATGTTCACGGTTCTCTCGCGGCAACTCGCGGGCACCCCGGCGGACAGCGCGCGCATCGCGGCGCAGATCATCACGGGCATCGGCTTCATCGGCGCGGGCTCGATTCTGCATGCGCGGGCATCGGTGACCGGCCTGACGACGGCGGCGACTCTGTTTGTGGTGGCGGGCGTGGGGATGGCAGCGGGCGGTGGCCTCTATCTGACGGCGTGCTTCGCCACAGTCATCATTCTACTTGCGTTGGTGTTGCTGGGACGAATGGAGCGCGCGTTCTTGCTGAAGTCGTTTATTACCACTTACGAAGTGACCGGCCGCAACGTGGATGCGATGTTGCGGGAAGTGAACCGCCTCCTCGACTCCGAGCGACTCACCATGCACAGCGTGCACATCGCGTCCGCGGAGCCGGAGTCCCGCATGGTGTTCGCGGTGGATTGCGAGCGGGAACAGCAGAGTGTGTTTTCCATCCGCTTGCACGAATCGACTGTGTTTGGCAGCGTGACGTCACTCGGGATTACGGAACACGAATGAGCGCGCCGCGGAACCAGGGCCATCAGAACGAGGTCCAGCCGAACACGAGAATTCCTTTCACGAAAGCGTCGGCTTGCGGCAACGATTTTCTGATGGTGGAAGGCGCGCACGCTCCCGGCGACCTGGGTGTGCTCAGCCGTCGCTTGTGCGATCGCCATAACGGAGTCGGTGCCGATGGCGTGGAATGGCTGTTTCCGGATGCGGATGCTGACGTGAAGGCGCGCCTGATCAATGCGGACGGTTCGGAGGCGGAAATTTCCGGCAACGGCACGCGCTGTGTGGCGGCGGAGATTTGTTCGCGAGCGGGCAAGATGGAAGTTGTGGTTCGCACCGGCGCCGGACTCAAGACCTGCCGGCTCGTTGGGCAGCAAGGCTCCACGTTCGAGTTCGAAGCGGATATGGGCCAGCCGGAGGTCGGCGGCCAATTGGCGATTGAGACGATGTGGGTGCGGGCGGTGGGGACGAAAGTTTCCATGGGGAATCCGCACTTCGTAATTTTCGTGGAGAGCTTTCAGGATGGATGGCAGCGGCAAGCGGCGCTGATCGGCACGCAGCCGCAGTTTCCGCGGGGCACGAATGTGGAGTATGTGGTGGTGCGCGGCGCGAATGAAATCGAGATCCGCCTGTTTGAGCGGGGCGTGGGAGAAACCGAGTCTTCGGGTACGGGATCGTGCGCGTCGGCGGTAGCTGCGATTGCGAGCCGGCGGGTCGCTTCGCCGGTGACGGTGCTCGCGCCCGGAGGTTCGCAGACGGTGCGCTGGGAGAATCAAGTTTATCTGCGTGGCCCGGCGACTCTCATCTGCCGGGGAGAATTCTTCGTTTAAGATCGAGCTAAGGAGGTCGCTGAAAACTCGATGTCGCGCTCGGTTTTGGGTGGCGCAGCGCTTCAGCGCTGCGGTGACTGCGTTAGTATGACTGCGGCTTCAGCCGCTGAGGTCAGACTGCGGGTGGACACGCCGGAATAAGAAATCTCTGCGGTGGTGTCTAACCTCGGCGGCTGAAGCCGGTATTGAATCAGCCAATAATCGCAGCGCTGAAGCGCTGCGCCACCCAAATCAAATGCAACATGGAACGTTTCCGAGACCTGCAGGATAAGATCGGCCCATATGCTTTCCGCTTTCCAGAATTCGCGCATCAAGCCGCGCGCGCTCCGTCCGGGCGACAAGGTGGGAATTGTTGCGCCCGCGTCGAACGTCAATCGCCAAATGCTGGAGGCGGGCTGCGACGGCCTTCGCCGCGCCGGCTATGAGCCGTTTTATTTCGAGTCGATCCTGGAACGCGATCTCTACTTTGCAGGTTCGGCGGAGCGCCGGGCACGGGAACTGGAAGACATGTTCTTGCGTGACGATATCCGCGCGATTGTCTGTGCGCGGGGAGGATATGGATCGAACTACCTGCCGCTGACGCTTGATCCGAGGAAGATCATTCCGCATCCCAAAATTCTGGTGGGCTACAGCGATATCACGACGCTGGTGTGCTGCATGGCGGACTCGGCGAACTTCGTCACCTTCCATGGCCCGATGGTGACCAAGGATTTCGCCGTTGCCGACGGTGTGGATCTGGAGTCGTGGCAGAACGCGTTGGGCGGAGCCGCGGAGTGGCGCATCGCGGAAGGCTCGGGAGCAAGGCCGCTGCTGCCGGGACAGGCGGAGGGAATCCTCTATGGCGGGTGCCTGTCGATGCTGGTGGCGTCGCTCGGCACGCAGCACGAGATTCGAACCGCGGGCACGATTCTTTTCCTCGAGGACGTTGCGGCCAAGCCTTACCAGATCGACCGCATGTTGATGCAACTGAAACTGGCGGGCAAGCTGAAAGACGTGCGCGGCATGGTCTTCGGCGAAATGCTGGACTGCCGGCAGAGTCCGGATCAGGATTACACGCTCGAGGAGGTGATTCTGCGGATTGCGGACAACTTGCGGATTCCGGTGGCGTTCGGGCTGCGGTCGGGGCATGTCTCGCGCGCGAACATCACTTTACCCATTGGAGTGCGGGCGAGACTGACCGTGGAGGGCTCTGTGGAACTGCGAATTCTGGAAGCGGCGACGGTCAATGGATAACCACAGCGGGCACGGAGGACTTTCGGCTAAGAGCTAAGAGCGAAAAGCTAAGAGCGAAAAGCGAAATGCCAAACCGGGCGAAGATAATGGCGTCCGCGACGACCATAATGACGAAACCCAAACACATTCACCTCATCGGCATTTGTGGGACGGCGATGGCTTCGCTGGCCGGAATGCTGCAAGAGCGCGGCTTTCGTGTCACGGGCTCCGACGCGGCGTCATATCCGCCGATGTCCACGTTTCTCGAATCGTTGGGCATTCCCGTCGCGCAACCGTTTGCGGAGGCGAACCTGAATCCTCGGCCCGATCTTGTGGTTGTGGGGAACGCGCTTTCTCGCGGGAACGTGGAACTGGAGTGCTTGCTCGACGAGCGCATTCCGTTCTGCTCGCTGCCGCAGATTCTGCATGACGAGTTTCTGGTGGGGAAGGAGGTCCTGGTGGTTTCCGGGACGCACGGCAAAACGACTACGACGTCGATGCTGGCGTGGATCTTCGAGACAGCGGGACTTCAGCCTTCGTTCCTGATCGGCGGCATTGCGGAGAACTTCGGCCGCAGTTTTGGGCTGGGAGAAGGCAAGCACTTTATTTTGGAAGGCGACGAGTATGACACGGCATTCTTCGATAAGGGTCCGAAGTTTCTGCACTACTTTCCGGATTCCGTGATTCTCACCTCGATTGAATTCGACCACGCCGATATCTACAAGGATCTGGACGCGGTGGAGACCGCCTTCAAGCGGCTGGTCAACCTGGTTCCGCGACGCGGGCGGATTGTCGCCTTCGATTCGGGAGAGAGCCCAGGCGAGAGCCCACTCAAGAGTATCGACCGCTGCCTGACGAAAGCCTTCTGCCCGGTCGAACGTTACGGCGCGTCCGATCGCGCGGACTGGAAAATCGCAAATCTGAAGTTGAACGCGGAACGAACTTCCTGGTCGGTGCTGCGCGATGGAAAAGCTTGGGCCGACTTTGAATTCCCGCTCGGTGGGGAACACAACGTCTGGAATGCCACGGCGGCGGCGGCGCTGGCGGCGAATTATGAAATTTCGAAAGATGTAATTGCACGGGCTCTCCAAACGTTTCGAAGCGTTAAACGCCGGCTGGAAGTGAAGGCCGAGGTCAACGGAATTACGATCATCGACGACTTTGCGCATCATCCGACGGCCATCGAGCAGACGATTCTGGCCTTGCGAGCGCGCTATCCGAACTCGCGCCTGTGGGTGGTGCTGGAGCCGCGCTCGAACACCATGCGCCGCAACGTGCTCCAGGACGCGCTGGCCCGCAGCCTCGCGCTCGCCGATCAGGTCGTGGTCGCCGCCATCTTCAAGTCGGAGGCGATCCCGGTGGCGGAGCGGCTGGATCTGAATCTGGTGATCGCCCAGATCCAGAAGCGCGGAAAGCAGGCGCGCATTCTTGCCGATGCCGATGCCATCGTGAACGCCATCGCGCCCGAACTGCGGGAGCGCGATGTGGTTGCCATTCTCTCCAATGGCGGATTCGGCGGCATCTATGAGAAGCTACCCCAACGATTGCGCGGGCTCGGAGTGCAAGCGTAACAAGTACCTCGAAATTTAACGAGAAGCCATCTCATAAATCGTTTTGGGAAGGGCACGGCTTCACAGGCTGCGGAAAAACTCGAGTTTTGACTTTGCTTTGAAGGGGCGCGGCTTCAGCCGCGCCGTAAGTTCCGCAAAATCAACGGCGGCTTTAGCCGCTGAGGGATCCGTCGGCTTACTCCGTCGGTTCATTGTGAGATGACCTCGAATAGAATTTGCAGATTCATCGTCGCTTCGCTCCTCGGAATAAAATCGGAATGAACGAGTAGCGGACGACACATCCAAACGGGAGACCTGCCTCGGTGTTTCGCACCATTCTCATGCTGTTGTTTTGGGCGGCGGCGATGCCTTTCGCCGCGCTCCTGGGGTTTCCCTGGACTTATCTGACCAAAGACATCACCTTCTTGTACCGCAGCTGCATGTGGGCGGCATTCACCGGCGTGCGCATCGCGGGCGTCAAGGTGCGGACGCTGGGGCTGGAAAAAATCGATCCGGCGCGGACCTACGTCTTCATGTCGAATCACATCTCCAATCTCGATCCACCCCTCACCCTGCCGCTGATCCCGCGCCGCACTTCGGTGATGGTGAAGAAGGAATTGTTCAAGATCCCACTTCTGCGACAGATCATGCTGATCGGCTCGCTGGTGCCGGTGGACCGGGGAAAGCGCGATGCCGGCATCGCGGCGGTGCGCGACGCGCTCCGGGTCATCGAGCAGGGACTGAACATGACCATCTACGTGGAAGGGCACCGCTCCTTCGATGGCCGCCTGCTGCCCTTCAAAAAAGGCCCGTTTTATCTTGCCGAAGAGTGCAACGTGCCGGTCGTGCCCATCACGATTTCAGGCACCGAAGAGTGCATGCCCAAGGCGCGCTTTGCCATCCGTCCGGGAATAGTGACGGTGCAATTTCACGATCCCATCGAGCCCTCCGATTTCGGAGATCGCGATTGCCTGATGGCCAAGGTGCGGGCGGCGATCAACAGCGGGCTGCCGGCGGAGTTGCAGGAGTCGTCGACGAAACTCTAATGGTCGTTGGTCGGCGGTCGTTAGTCGTTGGCAAGCCTGCGAACGACTAACGACCAGCGACCAACGACTGATTTGCGAACATTCAACGCTGCTGTGCTATAGTGTCATCAGGTAACACCTTTGAGCACCCACCATGCCGAAGCCTTCTACAACCAGCTTGAAGCTCGATATCGAGATCAAAGAGCGCGTACAGCGGCTGGCCTCGGCCCGCCGCCGGTCGCCGCACTGGGTCATGCGCGAAGCCATCGAGCAGTATGTGGAGCGCGAAGAGAAGCGCGAGCAATTCCGGCAGGCCGCGCTGGCCGCTTGGACCCATTATCAGACGACCGGCCTCCACCTCACAGCCGAGGAAGCCGACGCTTGGCTGGCCAAGCTCGAAGCGGGTAAGGACGCCGCTCCCCCTAAATGCCACGACTGAGGTGGTCGCAACCCGCCCTGCTGGATGTGGCCCGTCTCCATGCGTTCTTAGCTCCCAAGAGTCGGGATGCGGCCCAGCGTGCAGTGAAGGCGATCCGGCAGGGCGTGAAAGCGCTCGCCAAGCACCCGGAAATTGGCCGCCCGGTCGAAGAATTGCCGCTGGAGTTCCGCGAGTGGGTGATTGAATTCGGGAGCGGAGCCTATGTCGCCCTGTATCATTACGACGGAAAACAGATCGTGATCCTGGCGATCCGCCACGGACGCGAAGCCGGATACTGAGGGGCCCTATCAAGAATAGGCATTCTGCCGTGTGCCCCACCCTTCGCTTGGGGGTACCCCCCCTTTTTTTTCGATCTATTAAAATCATAGGGTTAGCGGGGAGTTTTCGCAAATAATTCAGGAATAAGGACTTAGGCCGCATTTTCGCTTGCTCAGGGGTTCGGCGGCGGGCTGACGCCCGCTGATCCGTCTCAACTTCTGTTGTCAGAGAGCGCCGACTAGAGGCTGTTAATGACTTTGCGTAAGTCCTTTGTATTTAATTGGGTGCGGCGCATGTCAAAGTGCCGCCAAATCCATATATGCCATTTGTATTCAATGACTTGCATTTCAAGTTAATAACAGGCTCTAGTGGGGCTGGGGCAGCTTCGAGGGCCGTCTTGGTTGACGGGCACACCTCTGTCCTGCCACAGGTCGATCTCCATTGTCGCCGACGGCCGGTTAGAAGTCTGTGACGCGTGGCCCGGGCGTTTGTGATGAAAAGGGTAGAAGTCAGATTGCGGGTGGTGGGAGGGTCGGCGGGATCGCTTTTCGAAAAGCGCGAGACGCAGAGAACCCGCGCTGACGCATCTTCCGCATATACTTATTTCTGGCGGAGGGCCGTCCTCCCAAATTGTTTTCTCCATGACTGACATTCGAATCATTTCGAACGCTTCGACCGGCGCGGCGCGGAACAATGCTCGGGGCCACCTATTTGAGGGGCTGATGGCCAGCGTGCTCCGGACCTACGGCTATGAGATTGATCGCACTCCTTCCGTGAACTACGCGGGGATGGAAATCGACATCGAAGGCCACGAAATTTTGAACGGTGTTCCGATGTACGCGGAGTGTAAGTGTTACGACAAACCCGTTGATTCGCCGTCCGTTCAGGCGTTTTACGGTAAATACATGGCAAGGTGGCGGAAGGATAAGCGCAGTCGCGGGTTGCTTGTTGCCATACCTTCATTGAATAGTCATGCGACAGGCTTTTACAAGGATAACTGTGAAGGCGCAACCGACATAACGGTGAGCCTGCTCCAACAGGAGGCGGTCGTCAAGGCCGTCCTCGACGCGGGCTTGGCGGTCCGCCCTGAAGAGTTGGCCAAAATGGTGCCTCTGACCGTTGGAACGCCGGGCGATCAGGTGCTGCTGTATACAGATTACGGGATCATTTGGGTTCAATACATTCTTCCGTCGGGCAGTGCCATCCCCGACAGATACGCTCTCATAACTGCGTCGGGGCAACCCGTTACTGACGCTCAAACCACTGAATATGTGCAGTCGACGTTCCCCGAGCTGTCCGGCTTCAGGCTGCAGGCACTAACGACGGCAGAACCTGGGCGAGAGCCCGAGTCGCTTCGTCCGGATGACGCTGATCAGATCGTTGAAGTACGCGGCAGTTCGGCCTGGTTTGAATACCAGTTCCCAGCTTCACCGGAGTTCTTTGTCGGCCGTACCGGTATCCTGGCGGAGGTACAGTCGTTTGTGGCGGAGCTCCTGGAAGGCAAAACCTCGGCACGAGGCCTTCTTTTTACTGGGAACTCGGGATGGGGAAAGAGTTCGGTCGTTCTCGCCGCGGCCGCACACCTCAGGAAGTTAGGTCACTTCGCGATCGTGGTCGATTGCAGATCGCTTTCGTCGCCAAGGTCAGTTCTCCGGGTGGTCGACATTGCCTTGCAGAAACTGTATGCCGAGCAGGGTGAGCTGTTTCGGACCACTGTATCGCGAATCACAGGATTTGATGGGGCAGGCGACGCCCTTCTGGCAGCTTCAAACGACCTCGGTGCCAGTGGCCGCCTGGCTTTCATTTTCTTGGATCAGTTTGAGAACCTTTTCTTTCTGCCCGAAGCGTTGCGCCGTATCCGTGACCTGCTGCTCTCCATGTGTGATATGCACGCAAACGTGGTATTCGGTTTTGCTTGGAAGACCGATCTCGTTGGTGTAATGAGCGACTTTCCATTTGAGCTTCGGGATTCGATTGCCAACGCCTGCAAGCGGGTGCCGCTCGATACATTTTCAGATGTTGAGACAAACGCATTGCTCGACAAACTCCGTGTGGAGCTGCGCACTCAGATCAGGAAAGACCTGCGCTTCTTTCTCTCTGAATTTTCCCAGGGCTTTCCGTGGCTGCTGAAAAAGCTTTGTGCGCACGTTAAGGGACAGCGAGATGAGGGTGTCGCACAGTCTGAAATCGCGAATCGGTTGCTGAACGTTGACCAACTTTTTAAAGAAGACCTGGCTGGGCTATCTGCCGAGCAAGAGGGCACTCTCCGACGAATCTCAAAGTCTGCGCCGGTCGAAATTTCGGAGCTGAGCGAGCACTACAGCCCGGCGGTCGTGCAGAGCTTGGTCGATTCTCGGTTGGTGGTGCGCATCGGAAATAAGTACGACATATATTGGGACATATTTCGGGACTATCTGAATTCTAACCGAGTGCCGGTTCAAGAAAACTATCTTCTTCGATTGCAGGTCGGCACGGTGCTGAAGGCAATGGCAAGCCTTATTAGGGCTGGCGGGCGTATGTCCCTAGCGTCCTTCCAAGAGCATTCGAAGCTGTCTGAGCACTCCGCAATGAATGTGGCTCGTGATCTACGCCTCTTGGGCCTCGTGACGTCGGAGGCAGGGCACCTTTCGTCCACGATAAGGCCCAGGCTATCTTCCGCAGGGTCTAAAGACGTTGCTCTGCTCCCAGCGGTGCGCGCACATGTCAAGGAACGCCTCGTCCATAACCGGCTTGTGTCTCGTCTCATCGGCGACCTGAAGGCCGAGGGCTCTCTTAAGCTTGTTGATATCGGGCGTCGGTTGGCGCTCTGGTGCCCGTACGTTACTGCGACATCGGATACGTGGAGGATGTATGCGCGAATTCTCGCAACGTGGATGGATTTAGCTGATTTGGCGACGTTTAACGGCCGCACTGCGACGCTGTTTTACTATGAGCCTTCTACTGAACTACGAGAGCGCGACTTAACCTCATCTCGTGGGCGCCCCAGCGGTGTGAATGTGCCACTTATCCAATACTCACCGGTGGAGAATGTCCTGCGGTTAATTTCAAGTGGCCTCCGTGGAAGACGGCCCATTGACTGGAAAGGACTAAAGAAGAGCACCGTTACGAAATCGCTGGCGTCCTTGGAAGATTTGGGATTCCTGTCACGAACAGATAGGGGCTATCGAGCTAGCTCGGCAATGATCGCGCTTCCGGATGACGCAGAAAAACGGGGAGCAGCACTTGCGGATGCGGTTTCCAAGATTCCAGCCTTTGTCGAGTTCACCGCCCTATTGAATGATCACAGCGCGAAGGGTTGCTCACAACTGCTTCTGGGTCGTGAGCTTCGGCAGCGTCTAGGAGTGGACTGGAAGGACGGCACAGCTCAGGTTAATGTGAAAATAATGCTGGATTGGGCCCGTCATGCGGGGTTGGCCCCCGGAGTGTTTGCGCAACACCCGCGAAAGCGTCGACCGAAAGGCGCCGAGACACAGTCGCTGAGGTAGTGGTCGCCGTATATTTCACACCTTCGCATGTCCTCGGCTGCTTTCTTTACGTCCTCAAGCTGGGTGATCCCGACGGTTGCTTCCGGGCAGGTGGCGGGGGATTTTTAGTTCTCCGGGGAGGGGTTTGGGGAAATCTTGGGGCGTGGCTGCGGAGTCAGCGAAAATCCCAAGGGGTCGGTGGACGTGGAATCCCACCCTCCAAAAAACGAAGGGTAGGGCGCCGTCGTTTCATCCCGTCCGTCTAGAACGGAATCGTGCCGAGCTGGTTGATCCATTCCTCCGCTTCGGAAGTCATCCAGACCAACAGTAGCCCGTCGATGGCAGCAAGCAGGTCTGTCTTTTGGGAAACAATAAAGAGGCCCGGACTCACGTTCGAGCGCACGAATGCTGCGAATGCCCGGGGCATTGTCCGGCGATCATGCGAGACCAAAACACGACCCTCGCGGGCCGCCAGAGTCAGCACTTCCAAATCGGAGAGAAGGCGCAGACCCGCTGTCGTTGCGGTCTGAAAATCAACTCCTGGCTCGCGGCGAAGAACTGCCGTGACGATATCTTCGTTGAGGTCGGCGTCCGCCTGGAAGCGTACCTTCACAGCTGCTGTTTTACTTCTTCGACCTTCTTGGCTGCTTCGAGCCTCTTGTACAGGCCAGGATTTACTTGCCGCGCCTGGGCGCGCAAGGTGTCAAATTCCCGGTCATTCTGTCGCAGATAGGAGTTCACGTCCTCCTGGTGACCTAGATAGTAGGTTACGGCCCCGTAGACTTCTTCCAATCTAAGGACAGGGAAGGACTGCGCGATGCTTTCTGGTGCCGCGCCGCGGAGAAATGCGTAAACAATGGAATCCAGCGAAACCCTCGTGCCGGCGATCCAGTAACCGCCCTCGCGCTGCTCCACATACTCCCGCGCCATATCTAACTCCCCTGCTTATTCTAGCCTGATGAGGCGCCAAACCAAATCTCCAAAATCAATGCCGTGTGAGGTCCGCCTTCACCTTGGCGAGCGGGATGCGTTTTTCATGCCGCCGCGACCGCGAAACCAGCACGTCCTCGATGGCCTCCCAGAGCGCCTTGTGCTTCCTGAGGTCGATTACCGCCGCCGTCTTGCGGCCCGCTTCGTCGGTGATGAACTGAATTCCTGTCATGGGCGCTAGTTTTCCATAGGTCGCGTGGAATCTGGTTTCACAGTAATTTCGAGGGGACACGCTGTCAACTGTTCAACCTTTTTCATCACATCCAACCATGTCCACCGTCACAGACTTCCAATCCGCACAGTGCGACAATGTCCACTGATCGGGGCAGTTCCGAGGTGTGCTCGTCAACCAAGACGGTCCTCGAAGCTGCCCCAAAGCCATTTTCAGCGCTCTTTGACAACCTAAGTCCTTATTCCGGAATATTTTGCATATAAGTTCTTTAAAGTCAAAGATTTTGCAGGAATTTTTTCCTAACTCTATGATTCTAAAAGATCGGGCATAATTTTTTTTTCAAGACCCACGGGTTATTAACTCTTCAGTAAACAGTCGGACATAGGGTCCGCACCCGAGCAAACCCACGGCTGATGAACGCCGTCAACCATGCCTCACTCCCGCTCCGACAACTTCCTTACCGCCTTGGCAATCTCCGGCAGCTTCGCGTAGGCGGCGCAGCACTTCAACCACAATCGGTGATCGATGGCGGGGGCGCCGCTGACCATGGCTCCGGGGGGAACGTCGTGGGGGATGCCGCTTTGCGCGATGGCGATGGCGCCGTCTCCGATCTTGACGTGGCCGGAGACGCCGACTTGTCCGGCGAGAATGACGTTGTTGCCTACTTCGGTGGTTCCGGCTAGGCCCACCTGCGCGATGAGCAGCGTGTCGTGGCCAATCGTGCAACTGTGTCCGACCTGGACCAGGTTGTCGATTTTCGTGCCGCGTCCAATGCGGGTCTCGCCAATGCTGGCGCGGTCGATGCAGGTGTTGGCCTGGACCTCGACGTCGCTCTCAATGGCAACGTTGCCGGACTGGATGATTTTGTGCCAGCGGCCGTCGTCGTCCTTGGCAAAGCCGAAACCGTCGATGCCTACAATGGCGCCGTTCTGCAGCAGAACGTTGTCTCCGAGTTGGCAGAATTCACGGACCACGGCATGAGCGTGGGCGAAGAAGTTGTTGCCAATGGTTACGCCGCGATAGATGACGACGTGGGCTAACAGGACTGCGTTGTCTCCGATTACGGTGTCTTCGTCGATGACGACGTAAGGACCGATGTGCGCATTCTTGCCGAGCTTCTTCTTTGCCGTGGGATGAACGACCGCGGTGGGATGGATTCCGGGGGCGTAGCGCGGCGGCTGGTAGAAAAGTTCGATGGCCTTCGCCCAAGCAAGATACGGGTTCTTGCTGCGCAGCATTCCCGTGGAGATGGCGGGAAAAGTTTCGGCGACGATGACCGCCGACGCCTTGGTGGTCTTCGCGGCGGCGTTGTACTTGGGATTGGAGACGAAGGTGAGTTGGCCGGGGCCAGCGTGTTCGATTCCGGCCACACCGGTGATCTCGGTGTCGGGGGATGCGTTGTCTAGGCGGGTGTTGAGGGCGGTGGCGATGTCGGCGAGTTTCATAAGCGTGTCTCGGGAAATTGTAGCGGAAGGCGTGCGTGGGGGTGAGGCGAGTTGATAGTTCGCGGCGAGGGCCGAGCTGCGCTCGGCTTGGACGGGCGAGGGCGCCCGTCCCTACACGATCTACTGCTCGAACAACGTGACCTGGCGCGTATCGGGCTGGCCGCCTCTGCGGCGGCGGTTCGCTGACCCTATCACCGCCAGCACCGTTACTGAGGTTAACGCTTCGCGGGGCACGAACACCCGCTGTGTGTTCGAGCGCAGGTCGGGAGGGTTCATCAGGAATCCTTCGGCGGGATTTTGAGTGAGGTCGTTGGGCAGGATGCCTTCAATCACTTCGCTGTCTTTGAACTTCAGGCGCACCCACAGGCCTTCAGTCCGGGGGCGCGTGGTGAAGGTCTTGCGCAGCATTAAATCGGTGTCGGAAAACTCACGGACAAAATAAACGGCCTTGATGTCGCGCAGGTCGATGGCGACAACGTTGCCGGAAGTGTTGAGCAGTTCGAGCTTGCCCTCCACCACAAAGTTGGCGGGAGCGAGGTAACCGCTGACCGAGTCGCGGTCGTGTTTTCGCACGATCACTTTCTTGTGGGTCGAGGGCATGGGGCTAGGGACGCTTGCAAAGCCCGCCGTAATAAAGGCCGCACGTAACCGCGCAGTGCTCGGCGGTAATGGAAGCTCCAGATTGGATTCTCGCACTTTCCCGATGAATTCGGACAGTTTGTGCCTTCACAGTAGCCAAACGGTAAACCTTGTGTTATTTTCTGTAGTTTGCTGGAACTGTAGGCTTACGGTATAACTCTAATGTATAGAGAGAGATAGATTCCGCCGCGAGCAGCTCGTCAAGGTTCGAGCAGGGTCCCCTGTGGAAATCTTGTGAATAACGCCCCGGTCCAGCCACCGCAAGGCGCCTAGGAAGGCATGGCCGATTACATATACACGCTGGAAACCCGGCTCTCGCCGGATCAACAAAAGGCAGTCGCCCTCGTCCTAGACGCCGCCAAGGCGGCGGGGATGAACCTGTATCTGACCGGCGGCGCCATCCGCGACCTCATTACCGGTTTCCCCATCCGCGATCTGGATTTCACGGTCCAGGGCAACGCGCTCAAGCTGCAGAAAGATCTGGAGCGGGCGGGAGCGGTGGTGGGTGACGCCGACGACGAGACGCGGGCCTTGCTGCTGACGCTGCCCGGCGGCGTTCGCGCCGAGATTGCAATGGCGCGCTCGGAGCGCTACGACAAGCCCGGCAAACCTCCGCAGATGGCTCCGGCCACGATCATTGAAGATCTTCGCCGCCGCGATTTCACCGTGAACGCGATGGCCCTGTCGCTGAACGAGGGATCGCGCGGGCTGTTGATGGATCCGTTCAACGGCGCGGCCGACATCGAAGCCAAAGTGATCCGCGTGCTGCACAACTACGCGTTTCTCGATGATCCATCGCGGATGATCCGCGCCACGCGCTTTACCACGCGCTTCCACTGGCCGCTCGAGGAGCGGACCCAGGCGCGTTATGAATCGGGGAAAGAAAGCGGCTACATCGAGTACATCCGGAGTTCGAGCATCGGATACGAGATCGAACAGCTGGCTTACGAGGACGATCCACAGGGCGTCCTGAAGGCGTACGAAAAAGAGGGATGGCTGAAAGTTCTGAATCCGCGCTGGAGCACGGCCAAAGTGGATACGGCCGGATTGGGCGCCCTGATGAAGACCCGTCAGCAAATGAACGAGCTCGGCTATACGCCGGAGGTTGCGCCGGCGGTGCTTTATTTCCTCACCGAACGGCTGGGCGACAAGGATATTGCGGATTTGCGCCGGGCGATTCCGCGCAAGGATCTGGTCGAGGCCTGGAAGGATCTGGATTCGAACGCCCACAGCCTCGCCAAGCGCTTGACCGGTAAGGAAGCGGCCACGCCGTCGCGGACGTGGCAATTGCTGTCGTCGGCCCGTCCCGAGATGATTCTGTTTCTTGCGATCACGGCGCGGCAGCAGGCGGTGGCGCAGAAGATCAGGAATTTCTTCACCAAGTGGCGACAGGTGCAGCAGAAAATTCCGTTGCCGGAGATGACGGAACTCCACATCACGCCGCAGATTCCGACGTATCCGAAGATCGCGAACGATGTGTTCTTGCTGTTGTTGGATGGCAAGCTGCGTTCACGGACGGAGACGCTGAAGTTCCTGAAGCCGCTGGCGCCGCCGCCTCCGCCGCCTCCACCACCTCCGCCCGCCAAGCGAGGCAGAGGAGCCAAAGCCGCGGCCGCGGCCGCTGTTGCTGCTCCCGCAGTGGCGAGTGGCAAGGCGGGCGCTAAGGGGAAGGGAAAAGTTGCGGTGGCCCCAGCAGTACCGGTCCCAATGAAGTCGGCCCCGGCGGCGAAGCCTGTGGTGCCGGCGAAGCCGGTGTCTCCTGCGAAGCCTGCCGTGGCTGCCAAGGTGAGTAAGCCAGCCCAGGCTCCGGCCATAAAGAAGCCGGGCAAACCTGCCAAGCCCGCCAAGCCTGCAGCTAAGGCGAAGGCCAACGCCAAGAAAAAGAAATAAGGCGGCTTCAAGGCGCTGTGAACGTCGGCTAGGGGTTTTGTTATCCAGCGGTCCGGCGCATTTTCTCCGCCGGGAGACAAAATAAAACTGGACTATAATGTAGCCATGCGGCGCCTCCTGACCATTGCGGCGTTCGTCATCCTGGTAGCGCTCGTGTCAGCTTCAGCCCAGCGTGGCGGCATGCGGGCTCCCGGTGGCGCTCGCGGTGTTGCTGTTGGACACCCTTCAGGCGGCCACGCCTTCAGCGGAATGCACCCCGTACCGAGCGCACGTCCTTCCTTCCGCGGAAACGGTTTTGGCGGAGTGCGCATTCGCACTGGCGGTTTTCATCACTGCTATGGCTGCCGCCGACATTATGGATACTCGGGGTACGCCGGATACGGCTATGCGGGGTACTACTCTCCCTACTGGTGGTGGGACTCGTCTTCTTCGTACAACTATGACGAGGAGCGGGAACTTGCGCTTGCCAGCGAGATGAACGCACTAAGCCTCGAAGAACAGAGGTTGCGCCAGCAGGAAGATAGGGAGCGAGAGCGGGAACGGGATCAGGATTTGTATGCGCGCCGCTCGCAGCCTCGAGAGGAAGAACGGGCCGCCGCCGTCGTCCCCGCGACGGCGCTGGTTTTCCGCGACCAGCACGTTGAAGAAGTACGGAATTACGCGATCGCCGGTGGAACGCTCTGGGTGCTCAATGAGCAAGCCGCGAAGAAAATTCCACTCGCCCAACTCGATCTTGCCGCCACTGCCAGAATGAATGACGATCGCGGCGTGGATTTTCAGGTGCCGAAATAGCGCTTCAGATAGCGCGTTTAGATGGAGCGGCGATTTCGGGCCTTGGGCGTAAACGCCAGCCAGCATCGAATTGCACCACTTTCAGGCGTTGCGAGATTTCCTCCAGCCATTAGAATGAAGTCGGTTCCAGATTCCTAAGAGCCAAGAGCTAAAAGCTAAGAGCCAGAAGCCTTGCTCCGCCGTTAGTAGCAACTGAAGTCTTCATGACCCAAAACCAATTCGTCCACCTGCATCTGCATACCGATTACTCCCTGCTCGACGGCGCTTGCGACGTCGAGAAGCTCGTCGATCGGGTTCATGAACTTGGCATGCCCGCCGTGGCCATGACCGACCACGGCAATATTTTTGGCGCGGTGCATTTTGTAAATGCCGCGCACAAGGTTGGCGTCAAACCGATCGTGGGATGCGAACTCTACATTTGCAAGAAAGACGACCACAACATCGCGCGAACTCCACCCGACGGCGACACCTATAACCACCTGCTGGTACTGGCCGAAAACGAAGAAGGCTATCGCAACCTGGTGAAGATCACGTCGGAAGCCTCGCTGCACGGCTTCTACTACAAGCCTCGGGTGAGCAAGAAATTCTTGGCTGAGCATTCGAAGGGGTTGATCGGGCTTTCCGGATGCCTGAAGGGCGAAGTGGCCGAGCGGCTGACGGAAGGGAACTACGACGCGGCACGCTCGGCAGCCGGTTTCTACCGCGACCTCTTCGGCAAAGAGAACTTCTTCCTTGAGATTCAAGACCAGGGCCTCGAAATGGAGCACCGCATCCATTCTGACCTGTTCCACTTGGAGAAGGATCTCGGGCTGCCCATGGTCGCGACCAACGACAGCCACTACCTCTGCGAAGACGACGCGCACGCCCAGGATGTGATGTTGTGCATTCAGACGGGGAAGTCCATCCAGGACACCAACCGGATGAAGTTCGAGGGCACGCAGTTCTACGTCAAGAACGGCGACGAGATGTTGCGCGTGTTCAAGGACGCGCCCCAGGTGCTTTCGCGCACGCTCGATATTGCCGAGCGCTGCAACCTTCGACTGGAGAAGGTTCCCAGCCCGTTCCCGCACTTCGACGTTCCGGACGGATTCACGCTCGACAGTTATTTCGAGCACATCACGCGGCAAGGATTCGCCCGCCGCATGGAGAACCTGCGCACCGCGGCCACGAACGGCCGGCTCAAGCATTCGCTGGCGGAGTACGAACAAAGACTGGCGCGCGAGCTCGCCATCATCCAACAGATGAAGTTCTCCGGCTATTTCCTGATCGTTTGGGATTTCATCCGCTACGCCCGCGAACGCGGCATCCCTGTGGGCCCGGGGCGCGGATCGGCGGCAGGCGCGGTCGTCGCGTATTCGCTGGGGATTACCGACATCGATCCGCTGCAACATGAACTTCTGTTCGAGCGGTTCCTGAACCCGGAGCGTATTTCCATGCCGGATATTGATATCGACTTCTGCATGAACCGGCGCGGCGAAGTGATCGAATACGTCACCCATAAATACGGAAGGGAAAATGTTGCGCAGATCATCACCTTCGGCACGATGGCGGCCAAAGCCGCGATCAAGGACGTCGGCCGCGCGATGGACATGCCGTACAGCGACGTGGACCGCATCGCGAAGATGGTGCCAACCACGCTGAATATCAAGCTCGACGACGCGCTCAAGGAGTCGGTGGCGCTTCAGGAAGCGTACCAAAAAGATCCTCAGGTGCGGCAGTTGCTGGACACGGCGCGGAAGCTGGAAGGCCTGGTGCGGAATTCCGGCGTACACGCCGCGGGCGTGGTGATTTCGCCGCGACCGCTGATTGAACTCGTGCCCCTGCATAAAACCAAGAACGACGAAATCGTTACCGCCTTCGACATGGTGGCCATCGAAAAGATGGGCTTGTTGAAGATGGACTTTCTCGGCCTGACGACGCTCACCATTCTCGACGACACGCTAAAGCTGATCGCGCAGAAGGGAACGAATCTGAAGCTGGATGACATCCCGCTAGAAGATCACGAGACGTACGAGAAAGTCTTTCATAAGGGATTAACCTCCGGCGTGTTCCAGTTTGAATCGTCCGGCATGAGAGACGTTCTGCGCCGTTATCAGCCGAACTCGATTGAAGATCTCACTGCGTTGAATGCGCTGTACCGCCCCGGGCCGATCCAGGGCGGCATGATTGACGACTTCATCGAGCGCAAGCATGGACGCCGCAAGATTGAATACGAATTACCGGAACTGAAGGAGATTTTGCAGGAGACGCTCGGCGTCATCGTTTACCAGGAACAGGTGATGCAGGCGGCGAACAAACTCGCCGGCTACTCGCTCGGCGAAGCGGACCTGTTGCGGCGGGCGATGGGCAAGAAGAACGCCGAGGAGATGGCGAAGCAGCGCGAGCGCTTTGTGCAGGGAGCGACGCAGCGCGGTTTTCCGCCGAAGAAGATCGAGAAGATTTTCGACCTGATGGCGCAATTTGCGGGATACGGTTTTAATAAGTCGCACTCGGCTGCGTACGCGCTGCTGGCGTATCACACCGCGTACTTGAAGACGCACCATCCGCTCGACTTTATGGCGGCGTTGCTGACTTCGGTGACTGGCAGCACGGATGATGTGGTGAAGTACATCAACGAATGCCGCGAGATGGGAATTGCGGTTGAGCCACCGGATATCAACGTCAGCGATGCGAACTTCACACCGCACGGGCAGGCGATCCGGTTTGGGCTGGCCGCGGTGAAAAACGTTGGCGGAAATGCGATCGAGTCCATTGTCAAGGGACGGAAGAAGCTGGGCCGGAATTTCCGGTCGTTTTACGAATTCTGCGAAGAAGTGGACTTGCGGTTGTTGAACAAGCGCGTGCTGGAGTCGCTGATCAAGAGCGGCGCGATGGATTGTCTTGGGCGCCGGGCACAGCTCATGAAGGCGCTCGACACGGCCATCGAGCAGGCCCAAAAGACGCAGCGGGACGCGCAATCGGGACAGCACGGGCTGTTTGGCGTGTTTGCGGATGAAACCGCGCAGCAGGCGAGCGACGCGCTCCCCAACGTGCCCGACTGGGATGAACACACGCGGCTGTCGGCGGAGAAAGAAATCCTGGGATTTTTTATTACCGGGCACCCGATGGAGAAGTACAAAGAAAAACTCGCTGACCTGAACGCGCTCTCCACCGAAGATATTGCCGCCATGAAGAAATCCACCAACAAGGATGAGAACATCACGACCGCGGGTTTGATTTCGGGACTGCGCGTCGCAAAGTCAAGAAGAGGCGAATTGTGGGCACAGGCCGCGCTGGAAGACATGTTCGGGAAGGTTGAATTGCTGGTCTTTCCCGAGGCCTACAGAAAGCTCGCGGAGAAAGTTAAGCTCGAGGTTCCGGTTCTGATCCGCGGCGGCGTGCGCATTGAAGAAGGCGCAAATCCGAAGGTCACGGCCAACGAGATCATTCCGCTCGACGAAGCGCGAGTGCCGTTGCCGAAGGCGCTCCGCATACGGATTCCTCTGGGGAGCGCAACCAACAGCACGGTCGATGCGTTGCACGCGCTCTGCAGCGAACGCAAGGGCGAGGCGAAAGTGCTCTTCGACCTGGAGCGGGAAGGTGATTTCATGGTGGTGATGGAAGCCGAAGGCTATAATGTAATGCCGGACCGCAGTTTTTTGAGCCGTGTGGAAGAGCTGTGCGGGCGCGGCAGCGTGCGCGTCATCAGTTGATGAGTAATGTGGTGGAGTGACGGGCGTCTCGCGCGTCCTGCCCTGAGCGAAGTCGAAGGGTCGTGCCGGGCGGGGACGCCCGGCTCTCCACTGGCAAAGCTGGAACAGATGCGGCCGATGAGACGAGCGAAAATAAAGCGGGCAGAAAAGTCAGATCCTAGCGCGAAAAATGGCGGGGAGAATCCCGCCATCGCCGCTACGGACTTTATGCTCTCGATAGTGGAAGCGCATCAACCCCGAAAGAATGGAAACGTCATCAAAATGGATTCTGGACTGAAGGCGCAGCAGGAACTGGAAAAAATCGAGGAGCAGATCACGCGCCTGCAGGCGCTGGAGGGGCAGAACGCGGAAACGCTGCGCCAGGTCCAGCAATTGCACGAGCGGGTGAACGACCTTCGCCGCGAGATTTCTTCGCAGCTGAACGCCTGGGAGCGCACGGAACTAGCGCGGCATCCGCAGCGTCCCTACACGCTGGATTATATCGAGCGCATTTTTACCGACTGGAGCGAAATTCACGGGGATCGCGGCTTCCGCGACGATCCCGCGATTGTTTGCGGGATGGCTCGCTTTCACGGCGAGGAAGTCGTCGTGGTGGGCCAACAGAAAGCGCGCGACGCGAAGCAGCGCGTCTATCGAAACTTTGGCATGCCTCACCCGGAAGGCTATCGGAAAGCGCTGCGGGTGATGAAGATTGCGGAGAAATTCAAACGGCCGATTTTTACCTTCGTCGACACCGACGGCGCCTATCCCGGACTGCACGCCGAAGAGCGTGGTCAGGGAGAAGCCATCGCCCGCAACCTGCTGGAGATGGCGCGGTTGGAAGTGCCCATTATTGCGACCGTGATTGGCGTCGGCGGCAGCGGCGGGGCGCTGGCGATTGCCGTGGCCGACCGCGTCTTGATGATGGAGAACTCGGTTTACTCCGTGATTTCGCCCGAGGGCTGCGCGTCGATCATGTGGCGCGATACCAGCAAGAAAAGTCTGGCGGCGGAGGCTATGAAGATCACAGCGAAAGATTTGAACGAACTTGGCTGCATTGATGCCATCATCCCGGAACCTCCCGGAGGCGCGCATACCGACCATGCGCAGGCAGCGGAGTTGCTGGACCGAGCGCTACAGCAGCATCTGGCCGCGGTAAAGCGCCTGCCGGTCGGCGAGTTGCTTGAGACCCGCTATCAAAAATTCCGCAACATGGCGCAGTTCTTCCAGGTGGAAGAGTAGTTGCGGTCGCTCGAAGCGTAACCACAAAACTGCGATCTCAGGACGGGCGGGGACGCCCGCCGCTCCACCGGCAAACTTCTACCCGGAACTAATACCCCCTACAGGATCGGCAAGTGCAGACATGGCTGCACCAGGAAATCCAGCGAGTTGATTTGCTGTAGTGCCTGTTCCACCAGCGACGCCTTGCATTCCTCCAGCGTAATCAGAAAGGGCAGATGTGATTTCGGGCAGCCCGGTTTCTGCAGCACCGAGTCGATGTTGATGCCGCACTGGGAGAGAATTGTCGCGAGGCTGGCGATGATGCCCGGCCGGTCCTTCACCAGAAAGCGCAGATAGTGCTTGGTGGTGAAATCGGAGGTGACTTTTGCAGGGACTACGGGCGTTTTCTCGACCGGCTGTCCAGCGTAACTGATCCCGGCTTGCTTGGAGCGAGCGATGGCCAAAATGTCGGAGACGACCGCGACGGCGGTTGGATGTCCGCCTGCGCCGTGGCCGCCGAAGACGGTCTCGCCACCGTAAGTTCCGGTCGCCATGACCAGGTTTTGGCTGCCTTCCACGCGCGCCAACGGCGAAGAGAGTTCGACCAGCGCCGGCTGGACGGCGGCAAACAGGTCGTCGCCTTTCAACTCGGCCCAGGAAATCTGGCGAATCGTGCAACCCAGCTGGTTCGCGTATTCAAAATCAACGGAGTCGATGGCTGCAATCGAGCGCGCCACGATGCTCTCGGGTCTGACGTTGCAGTGCAGTCCGACTCGCGCCAGGATGGCGAGCTTGGCGCGCGCGTCCAGGCCCTCGATGTCTTCGGTGGGATCGGCCTCGGCGAAGCCCAGTTTCTGCGCCTCCCGCAGTGCGGTGGCGAAGGGAATGCCGTTCGTCTCGATCTGGCTGAGAATGTAGTTGCAGGTGCCGTTGAGAATGCCGCGGATCTTGAAGAGTTCATCGCCGGCCAATCCCTCGTGCAATCCGGAAATCACCGGCACGCCGCCCGCGACCGACGCGCCAAACTGGATCTGCTGGTTCATCTGGCGGGCCAGGCCGATCAACTCAGGACCGCAACGCGCGATCAACTGCTTGTTGGCCGTGACCACGGATTTGCCCGACTCGAGCGCGCGCCGGATCCAGTCTTCGGTGGGCTGAAGGCCGCCCATCACCTCGACCACGATATCCACGTTGGAGGATAGAACGTCGTCGATGTTTTCCGTCCACTGCACCGAGGAGGGAAGCCAGTCCACTTTTTTCCGTGCCACGTTGCGATTGAGGACGTGCGTCAGGCGCAGGTGAGTGTTCGAGCGCTCGCAAAGAATTCTCGCCACGGAACTCCCGACCGTGCCGAAGCCAAGGAGGGCCACGTTGCAGCTTTGTGCGCCAACGTTTCTTGCTCCAACGGCAGCGCTGTTGCCGGTGGCATCGCGTTTAGAGAGACCTGTCATCGTTCTATTATCGCCGAAGCGGAATGGCGGCTGCGTGGCTTGCGCCGAACTCCAACCCAACATCGCCGCCCAAGTGGAGCTTGAGCGGCCGCCGAGACCCCATTACTCCGAAGGTAATAACTGGCGTCTTACGGGCACCCCCCCTCCCCCCGGTCTTTAGGAATCATAGGGTTAGGAGGAAATTCCCGCCAGGTCTTTGAGTTTAAAGGACTTATAGGTAAAGTCTTCCGGAATCAACGACTTAGGTTGTCAAAGCGCGCTGAAAATGGGTTTGGGGCAGCTTCGAGGGCCGTCTTGGTTGACGGGCACAGCTCTACACTGCCCCAATCAGTTCCATATTGTCGCACTGGGCGGGGCTGGA